>Ga0116168_1002240_pt1 | contig 12594 bp, 9 predicted proteins | sample AD_UKC129_MetaG_FD_89795 | JGI IMG/M metagenome (GOLD analysis project Ga0116168, IMG submission 89795) | Active sludge microbial communities of municipal wastewater-treating anaerobic digesters from Canada - AD_UKC129_MetaG | ecosystem: Engineered > Bioreactor > Anaerobic > Digestate | place...
CCAAGTGCGAAAGCTTGTAATCAGTGATCCAGCCGATTATCGCGGAGGCGGATCTTGTTTTATCCATCCAGGGTTGCCGTTCACGGTTGGTGCTCATTGGTTCTGCTCGCCGGCGTTTTGACGTTGCCGGCCGGTTGCAGTCTGAAAGGGCCCAAACCGATCGAGCCCGCACCGACCTCCGTCACCGCACAAGAGGAAGCGACCGGGCAGCCCTTCAGTCTGGAACCGTTTCTCCGGGCCAGTCGTCTGGGCCTCTGGAACTACGTGCGAACCGCGTCCGGTGAGACCGACAGCCACGCGACCATCTACACCCGGTGGTCGGGGCCGACGCAGTTGATCGAAGGCAAGCTCCTCGGACGCGAGTTTCTCCCGCTGGAGACCTACCTGCAGCGCCGCGACATCGAAAGTCCTCAGACTCAGCGTCGACCGAAAGCTCCGCTCGAGGGCGGCACGGCGTTCATGTTCGAGCTGATCGAGCCGATGGAGCCGCTCCCGCCGGATCTGCAGCCGGGCCTGCCGCAGACTGCCTCCACGCCCATCGTCTACTACGAGTACGATGGACGCCTGCTCTCCCAGGGAACGCTGACGCGAACGGCCGAGATCGAAGGCTTCGAAGACGTGGAGACGCCGGCCGGCCGGTTCGACGGTTGCCTGCGAACGCGGGTGGATCTGGTCGTGCGGCTTTCGTGGATATTCGAGATGAACTGGACCAGCTATCTATGGCTGTCGGCCGAAATGGGCGAAGTGCAGCGGACCGAGCAGATGTCGGGTCGGTTTCTCATCTTCCCGTTCGCTAGCTCGCATGATTACCGACTGGTCAGCGGAAAACCGATTCTCCATTGGGCCGAACCGGAGTCCGTGCTCCCGCCGCGCTGGCGATTCGGTGCGGTGGTCATGGATCGCACGGTCCCCAGCCCGCGCATCGGCGGCATGGTGGTGGACTACTCCGATCTGCCGCCGGCCACCCAACCCGCGACGCAGCCGGCATCGCAACCGGCGACACAACCGGCTCAAACCGTCTGGGGTGCGGGCATCTTGCCCGCCTGGAAGTAGGTGGCAAATATCTGTCATCTATCAGCTATCAGCTATGAGCCGGCGGCGGGCAGGGATAGGCCAGCGAATACGTGTTCAACGCAGAAGGGAGAATTGAGGGGCCAGACACTCTCGCCCTCTGATGAGCAGAAGCGTTGCTACTCTGGGCGATGCCCTTCGTCGGTGTTGCTCGTCGCCGCATCACGTTCGCCGCGATCGAACCAGCTCGCGGCTCGCAACAGCTCGATGATGTTTGGCTGGCGGGGATTGGCCCGTAGTGATCGGCGGCAATAATCCGCGACCGCCTGGCCATGCTCCGCGTGGCCCAGGTCGCGATAGAGAGCGGCATGAATGTATGCGGCCTGATTGAGCGCCGGCACGAGATCGGGATCCAGTTGCAGCGCGATCTGTAGGGCGGTCAACGCATCATCCCGCCGCACCTGTGCGGCCCGGGCGATGCCCACGTTGCACCAGGCCGTCGCGTTGCGCGGTTCGAGTCGCACGACGTTCAGGAAACACGTCTCCGCTTCCTGAGGGTGCTTCAGTTCGAGAGCCAGTTCGCCGCGATGGGCCCACGCTCCCGCGAGCATGCGAGGCGACAGCTCCTGCGCCGCTGCCGCCGGCCGGCTGGTGGTGTCGCCGTCAGTGAGTTGCCGCCACAATTCCAGCGCTTCGGCGTTTTGGCCAGCCGCCTGCCGCAGAATCGCGAGGTTGTACATCGCTTGGACGTGGCCCGGGTGGGCTTCGAGCAGCTTTTTGAACGCGGCGGCGGCTTTGTCGGTTTCGCCGCAGCGCAAGAGGCTGACGGCGTGATTGAACTGCAGCGTCGCATCCTGCGGACGGGCGCGAAGGGCGGCAGCGAACAGGATCATCGCATCCTCGTGCTCGTCCATGGCCGTTAGTGCCATGGCTTTACCGCTCAGCAGCGCCGGATCATCCGCGTCGCGCACGAGCAGCCGGTCGAACGCTTCGGCCGCTTCGGCATATCGGCCCTGTTGAAGGAGGGTCGCAGCAGCTTTGCGCTGCAAGTCCGGATCGCGGCGGGCGGCCTGCAAGAGTTGATCCAGCCACGCGCTCACCGTGTCCGTCCACCCGCCGGCGAGTTCGTTCGCGGTTTCACCCGAACCGGACACCGGCTCTCGCTCGGGTGCGGGGAACAGCCGCAAATCAGCCGGGTCGCCTCGCTTCACGGGTTGCGGAGCGGCCGTCGACACCGCTTGCGCATGCGAACGTTCGGCCGGCAGCGATACATGGTCCAGATACCGCCACACGACCATCATCAGGCCGAGCGGCAAACCGATGCCCAGAAAAACCAGTCCGTGAGACTTCATCCGGGCAACTGTTCTAGATTACTCAGAACGCGAACGCAAGTCGGTAACGTGTGGAGAGAATGGGGCGGCGCATGAGCTGATCTTCAACCGCAAACGCGGCGACGGATCCACGGCCCGCGCGCAAGCCGCGGCAAGCGGCTCAGACGCCCGCTCCGATCAGCCGGTTCTGCACGAGCGTGCGGGCCAGCGACAGCATGGCATGCGGGCTGATGGGCTTGGTGAGCACGCGTTTGACGTTCGACAGGTGGCTTGTGGACGGCGTGCCGAAGCCGCGAGCAGTCAACAGCACGACGGGCGTGTCGCACGTGACGCGGTCGTTGTGCAGCTTCGTACACAGCTCCAATCCACCGAGTTGGGCCAGACGGTAGTCTGCTACGATCAGGTCGGGGCGAATGGAACGCGCCGTTCGATAAGCCTCGTAGCCGTTCCCCACGCAAACCACGGCCCACCCGGCGTCCTTGAGCGTGTTCGTCAGCCGGCTGGCCAGATGCGTCTCATCGATGGCAAGCAGAACGGTAGACATGTGGAGGTTATCGGTGCTGAATCGGGGCGGCTGAAGTTAGCGGACGACTCGGCAGTGCAAAAAAGTGAGAGACCCGTCAGGCCCCCCCCCGAGGCGGCCTGAGCGGGGCTCTCGAATTCGTGCGGCTTTGTCGGGCGTTTGTCGGTGGCGTCCCTCGCCCGCGGGGCTTCCCTTGCGGCTCAGTACTCGATGAACGCGGCGTCGTGATTCGCACGGAACAGACCGCTGACCGGGTCGTAGTACCAATCGCTCGTGCCCACAGGCCCATCGCTCACTCGGTTCTCGCCCGTGTAGGGATTGATCGGGAGCGACTCCAGGTAGGGGCCGAAAGTCTGCTCGTGTTGGCCATTCACACGCGTCTGACCATCCTGCGTGGTGCGCTGGGTCATCTGCTCGACGAACGTCTCGATCTCGGGGAGCCGGTCGCCGTGTTGGGCACGATAGAGGCGAATCTGGGCCCGGACGTCCAGCAGGTGCGTCTTCAATACCTCCAGACGCGTGTCCTGCTCGGCACGGCTGAACTGGGGCGTGATGATCGCAGCCAGCAGGGCGAGCACGATTACGACGATGAGCACTTCTATCAGCGTCAGCCCGCGCGCTCGAACCATGGGACGTCTCCGGTCCGGCGAGGCACTCAGACGGCGAGCCGCGGCGAAACCGCTTGGCCGCGAGTCTCGACGTCGTGCTGCCTGCCTCGACCGTATCGACCAGACCGCCGGACGACTTGACGATCCAGCGTCTCGATGTCCACACCGGACACCGCCCCGCGGTGGGGCAATAACATACACGCCGATAATCGAGCGGTTCTTCGGACGGTTTTCGCCGGTCGCCCGGTCGGTCCTGGCTCGTTTAACCTCGCCCGTTTTCGGCGTATCATGCTCGCATGACCAGGTCGGCTTGGGCCGGATTGATCGTGGTTTTCGCGGTGGCCGCGGTCCTGCGCGTGGGCTGGGTGGCGGTCCGTCACGGGCATGAACCGGCGGCGCTGAGTTTTCCCGACGAGTACGCGTATCAACTGGCCGGCCGATCGTTGGCGGCCGGAGAGGGGCTTATCGACGAGTTCGGCTACCGGGCGACGTACATGCCGGGCTATCCGGCGTTCATCGCGATTTTCGAGCGGTTCGGGCTGCCCATGTCCGCGCTGCGGATCACGCAAGCGCTGCTGGCCGCGTTGGTCGCGCCGGCGACATTCCTCCTCGCCCGCCAGTGGGTTGCGTTGTGTAGCCGGAAGTTAGAAGCGCGACCCTCAACGGGCGACCGGTCTGAACCGGCGCATACCGGCGAGAATCCGCAAGCTCGCATCGACCTGATCGCATTCCTCGCCGGCCTGGCTGCCGCGTTCGATCCGTTCCTGGTGTTCTTCTCCGGGCTGTTGCTGACCGAGGCCCTGTTCGCGGTTGCGCTCGTCGCCGTGTGGTGGCTGACGCTGTGCCTCTGCGATCGCGAGCGATCCATGCCGGTGCCATTGTGCATCGCCGCGGGTGTGGCGCTCCTGGCGTGTGTCATGCTTCGACCCTCGTCCACCATCCTGATCCCGCTGGTGCCGGCGGTGATCCTGCCGTGCCGATGGTGGCGTCCGCGGGCGTTCGTGTCGGCGGCCATTGTGGTGGCGGTCGTGTACGCCGGTCTGTTGCCCTGGGCACTGCGCAACGCGCGTCTGTTGGGCGAGTGGCGGTGGACCACGACTCGTGGGGGTATTTCCCTCTACGACGGGCTCCAGCCCGGGGCGGACGGAGCCAGTGATCTGGCGCATACCAAGCAAGATCCGAAAGCCGCCGGCATGAGCGAATTGGAGTGGGACGCCTACTGGCGCAGCCAGGCCGTCGAAGCCGCCCGGCAGGACCCCGCTCGTGTCTTGTCCCTGGCTGCTGCCAAGCTTCTGCGCACGTGGAACATCGTTCCCAACGAGCCCGGGCATCGCCGTGGGCTCAGCGCTGTCGTCAGCGCTATCTGGATGAGCATCGTGCTCGTGACTGCCGTCATCGGCTTGTGGCAGGCTCGTCGGCACATCGGCTGGGTGCTCGTGCTGCTGGCTCCCGTCCTGGCGTTCACCGCGCTACACATGATCTTCGTCGGCAGCGTCCGCTATCGCATCCCGCTCATGCCCATGCTGTTCGTGCTGTCGGCGGCCGGAATCGCCGGCCTCATCCATCGCTGTCGTTCGGTACCGACGCCGGCGTCCGCAGTGCCGCCTGCTACTACCGGCTCGCTCGCTGGTGATGCTTCGGAGGACCGACCTGCGTGAGAGTGCCTCGCCTGAGATGGTGGACCGGTCACCCGCAGGGCCGCCGGCCGGTGTCACGTATGCGACAGGCGATCGGCCTGGCGATGCTCCTCTGTGTGGCGGCGGGTTGGGTCGGGTATCGGTACATCACCGACGAGACCCGGCTTCGCGCCTTCGCCGAGCGGTGGCTGGCCGACTTCAGCGGCGGCGAGGTACACATCGACCACGTTGAACTGGCTCCGTTCAGCGGCCTGCATCTAGTCGGCGTCACCATCGCCGTGCCCGAATCTACCGGCTTCTACCCCGCTGAGTCCTCGCTGGACGACCGCACACTTTTCACCGCCGGGACGCTCTTCCTGCGTCTACGGCCGTTCAGCCTGGCTACCGGCGATTTGGTCGTGCCGGAGATCATCGCCGTGAATCCGCGGCTCACGCTCGTGAGGCGTGCCGAAGACGGCGAGGGCAACTGGACGGCCATGCTGGCGCGACGCAAGCCGACCAAGCCAGGAAAGGGCCCGCCGCGACTGCCCGAGATTCGGCTGCGGAACATGGAAGTGCGGCAGTATCGCATCAACGAGCGGGGCGGTACGGACGGCGTCGTGCAAACGTTCTACGCCGGCGCCAAGCCCGACCCGCGGCAGCCCGAACAATACGATCTGCACATCACCAAGTTGATCGCCAGCGAGGACGGCTCGCAGTGGTCCGGTGAGGCGGGCTCGCTGAAGATCGACATGCAGACCGGAGCCCTGAGCGGCTCGCTGCTGCCCGCGCTGTCGCTCGAGGAGCTGCGCTTTGCCGCACCGCGCGAGATCAATCGTTGGCTCGATACGCTCGAGCTCACCGGCACGGTCCGTGCGGAAACCTTGCGATTCGATCCCCGCAAAGGGGCCCAGGCCCGGCTGCGACTGGACCAGGCGAGTCTGTCCGTGCCCATTGACGAGGTGGAGGCGGCCAACCCGGCCATCGGGCGATACATTCGGTTTTCGAACGTTGCCGGGACCATCGTGTTCGACGAACGGCAAGCCGAGATCGAGCTGGAAGGTTTGTTCCGCGACAGTTCCATTCGACTTGCCGGCCGACTGTCCTTATCGGCCGACGCGGCCGGCTTAGACGGCATCGGCCTGGATGTGCAATTGACCGCTACCGGTGTTCCGTTGCCTCGCTGTGACGAGGACACCAGCGAACCCGAGAAACGCTTCGTGCGGCGATGGCACCGCTTGGCCGCCTTCGTCGAGGATTTCGACGGCCGCGGCAACGTCGATCTGAGTGTCCGGCTGCGCAAGGAGCCGGGGCCGGACAAAGGCATCGAATTCCTGGGCGGCAAGCTGATCCCGCGAGGGGTTTCGGCCGCGTTCAAGGAGTTTCCTTATCGGCTCGACGACATGTCGGGCGATGTCCATTTCCTGCGCGACGGCACGGTCGAATTGGAGCGGTTGACAGGGACGCACGGCCGGGGCCGCGTGGTCATCAGCGGCGTGCTCGGCGGCTACACCTCGCATGACAGCGTGAGGCTCGACATCCAGGGGCGCAACATCAGTCTGGATGCCGATTTGCTGGACCGGCTGACCGAGGAGGATCGGGCGTTGTGCCGCCGGTTTCTCGAGTGGGCCGAATTGGATCTCGAGATTCATCTCGAACGACCCGCTGCCGACTGGTCCGGGCCGCCCGCTCGCTGGACCGCCGGTATCGACGCCACATTCCGCGACGGGCGATTCGTGTACGCCAATTTCCCGTACGTCCTCGATCAGTTGAGCGGCCGCGTGCGGATCGCCGGCGGGACGATGCGGCTGGAAGATTTGACCGGCCGTCACGGCGACGCCGTCGTACGTGTGTCGGGAATCGCCGATCGCGACGGCGACCGGGCGGGCTCACTCGATGTCCGATTGCATGCCGAGCGGTTGAACCTCGACGACGATCTCGCCGCGGCACTGCCGCCCGAGATACGCGAGACGTACCAGCGCTACGCTCCCGGCGGCCGGGCCGAGGTGAGCGGACGGCTCTACACGATCACGCCCGGCGAGACGCCGCGATTCGACCTGACCGCTCGATTGCAGGACGCGGCGCTCAACATCCCGATTGGCACGGCTCGCCTGGACGAGGTCCGGGGCACGCTGCGGATCGTGCCCGAGTTGCTCGAAGTGATCTCGCTCGAAGGGCGGTTGGGGCGGTCGGTGATCGAAGTGCAAGGCCAGGCCGGTCTGACCGCCGCGAGTTCGCAGATGTCGGTCCGTGTTCGCAGCGAGGCGCTCGAGCTGGACGATCGTTTGCGGGCGGCTCTACCCGGCGCGATGCAGGCGGTGTTCGATGCTTTTTCGCCGCGCGGCCGCGTGCGGTTCGATTTGCAGTACACGTCGGCGCCATCGAGCGACGAAGCCGCCGCTGTTCAAAGAGACGAATATAAGGCACAAATCGAGCCGCTGGACTGTCAGGTGACGTTCGCGGAGTTTCCGTTGCCCCTCGACAACGTCCGCGGCAAGGTGATGTTCACGCCCGGTGAGGTCCGCATCGAGAACCTCACCGCGCGGCACGGCGACCTGCGGCTCAGCATGGCCGGATGCCTGCCGTTGGACAGCGGCCCGGTCCGTGTCCATCTCAACTCGCTGGAGGCCCGCAACCTGGTTTTCAGCGATGAACTGCGCCGGGCCATGCCCTGGCGTCTCAAGCGGCTCTGGCGTGACGTGCAGCCGACGGGCACGTGCGATCTGTACCTCCGCGATATCCGTGTGAGCGCGGGCGACGACGGGCAGTACAAGTGGAATCTCACCGGCCGCGTGGACCTCCGTCAGGCGGGCATGACGGCCGGGGCGCAGATCACCGACGTGCAGGGCAGTCTCGAAGGCGTGGTCGGTTTCGACGAGCAACTCTACGCCGGTACGCACCTGAAGCTGAACCAAGCCCGCGTGGACGGACGGCTGGTCACGGACGCCTCCGCCCGCATCGAACGGCTGCTGGGAAGCTCGGTCATCAAGATCGCCGACGTGACGGGCACGCTGTACGGCGGCACGCTGCTGGGCGAACTCGAAGTGGACTACGCCGTCCAGCCGCCGCTGTTTGGCCTGAATCTGACGGCTCGCAGCGTGTCGCTCGAGGACTTCCTGAACGACGGGACGGATGCCTCCGGCAAGCCCGTGCGACTCAAGGGAACCATGGAAGGCAAGCTCGCCCTCAGCGGACAGTTCGGACGTCCCGAGATGCGCAAAGGCAGTGGAAGCGTGGTCATCCATGAGGCCCAGATGGCCAAGCTGCCCATGATCCTGGGCATCATGCAGGTTGTGCACATGTCCCTGGACGACGACAACGCGTTTCACGATGCCCTCGGCGACTTTATCGTCGACGGCGATGACATCATCCTCGAACGCATTGATCTGCGCGGCAAGGCCATCTCGATGGTCGGAGCGGGGTGGGTGCAGGCGTCGGATCTGGCCACGCACCTGATTCTGCTGGTGGGCAGCCCGCTCAACCTGCCGCGGATGGGTGTACTCTCGGAACTGGTCGAGGGCGTGGCTCGCGAGGTGATGGAAGTGCACGTTGAAGGCACGTTGCACACGCCCTTGTTGCGAGCGGACATCGTTCGCAGCGTGCGCAAGACTGTCGAAGCGATGACGTCGCTGCGGGCTGAACACAACCCTTCCCGGGCGACCGAACGTGTCGCACGCCCAGGGAAAAACTCTCTCCGTTCGCGGTGAGGCTGCCCGTGTCGCCTCGTTGCGAATCAGTGTCGTGCAATAGGCGCCCTACGGTGATTACGACTTGGCGATGCGCCCGATGATCGGGTTGCACAACCGCTCCCAGTCGGCCCGGCGAGTCTTGATCGCTTCGGTATGCGTGCCGGCCTGCATGATGAGATAGTCGTCGTCACGCAGCCCCGTGTCCATGATGGTTCGCATGCCGAACATGCTGCCCACCGGCGGCTCGGCTCCGAGCTCGCAATCCGGGAACAACTCGGCCATTTCCGCCTCGGTGGCTAGCCGGACCTCCGGGTCGCCCAGGATCTCGCTTACCCGTTCGAGGTCGAGCTGCTTGGGGGCGGGCAGAACGCAGATGGCAAACCCGCTCTGGCCGCGGACCACCACCGGCTTGGCCACCATGTAGCCCGACACGTGTTCGACGTCGGCCAGCCGCTGCGCGGTGTACGCCGGCACGTGCGTGTGTTTCTCGAACTCGATCTGCTGTTCCTCGAGAAGTGCTTCGAGTTTCATGACCCGAACTCCTGCCTCGACGGCAATCCTCGGGGCCGTCGATCCCCGGCCAGGACGCCTCCGCTGACGTCCTCCGATTCAAGCTTACCTCAGCCCGTGGGCCGCGCACGCCGTGCAGCGCCCAAATGCCGTTCGGGGAATTGCCGAATCGATTGAGGTGGACGGAAAACCGTACCCGGTGCTCAGGTGTCGCCCGGACGCGGTGTGCACCGGTTTGTGCTGCCTTGTAGCGGGCGTCCGGCGGGAACGGTTCGGATATAATGGCGGGACTCGGCGTCGGCCTCGGGCCGAGCCCGAGCGTATGACGGGCATGAGCATGCGGAACTACGAAGTCATCGTGATCGGCGGCGGACACGCGGGGGCCGAGGCGGCCTGGGCGGCGGCTCGCTCAGGCTGTGCGACCGCCCTGGTGACCATGGACGCCCGGGCCATCGGCCGGATGTCGTGCAACCCGGCCATCGGCGGGCTCGGCAAGGGCCAGATGGTACGCGAGATCGACGCGTTGGGCGGCCTGATGGGCCTGGCGTCGGACCGGGCGGGGATCCAGTTCCGCATGCTGAACCGCAGCAAGGGGCCGGCCGTCTGGGCGCCGCGAGCCCAGGCCGATCGGGACCTGTACGCGGCGGCCGTCCAGGATCTGCTCCGCGGCACGCCCGGTCTGGACATCCTCGAGGGCATCGTCGATCGGCTGCTGGTCGAAGAAACGCAGCCCGGCGGGGCTGCGACCGGAGCCGACGCGGTGACCACCGGCGCGACTTTGCGGATTACGGGCGTCGTGCTCCAGGACGGGCGGGAACTGCGGGCGCGGTCAGTGGTGCTGACCACGGGCACGTTCCTGCGGGGCCTGCTGCACTGCGGGCCGCAGCAGACGCCGGGTGGGCGAATCGGCGAGCCGGCGGCGGTGACGCTGAGCGACGAGCTGCGCCGACTGGGCTTTACGTTGGGCCGGCTCAAGACGGGAACACCGCCGCGCGTGCACCGCGACTCCATCGACTATCGCCAATGCGCGGCTCAGCCCGGCGACGACCCGCCCGTGCCGTTCTCGTTCCTCACCGAGGCCATCTGCCAGCCTCAGGTGTGCTGCTGGATCACGCACACGAACGAGCGGACGCATCAACTCATCCGCGAGAACATCCATCGCGCCCCGATGTACTCCGGCCAGATCCAGTCGCGCGGTCCGCGCTACTGCCCGAGCATCGAGGACAAGATCATGCGGTTCGCCGACAAGGCCTCGCACCAGGTCTTCCTCGAGCCGGAAGGCTACGACAACGAGTGGATCTACTGCAACGGCATCTCCACATCGTTGCCGCGCGACGTGCAGGAGCCGCTGGTGCGGTCGATCGCCGGCCTGGAGAACGCCCGCATCGTCCAATGGGGCTACGCGGTCGAGTACGACTGGGTGCCCACGGATCAGACGCGGGTCACGCTGGAGACCAAGCGCGTCGAGGGGTTGTTTTTGGCGGGCCAAATAAACGGCACGAGCGGATACGAGGAGGCGGCGGGGCAGGGGCTCATCGCCGGGATCAACGCCGTGGCCCGCGTGCGGGGGACGGAGCCGCTGGTGCTCGGTCGTGACGAGGCGTACATCGGCGTCATGCTCGACGATCTGGTGACCCGGCCGCCGGATGAGCCGTACCGCATGTTCACGTCGCGGGCGGAGTATCGGCTCATGCTCCGCAGTGACAACGCGGATGCGCGGCTCACGCCCATCGGGCGGCGGTTCGGGCTGGTGGACGATCGGCGGTGGGAGGTGTTCGAACGCAAGCAGGCGGCCATCGAACGGCTGTCGGCGGCGCTGGCCGAACTGCGACACGACGGCAAGCCGCTGGCCGAGTGGCTTCGCCGGCCCGAGATTCGTCTCGCCGACGTGGTCGCGGCGGCCGGCGGCGACGGTGCCGGCGGGCCGCTCGATCTGTCCGGCGTGGCTGCCGACGTGCTCGAGGCCGTGGAGATTCGCCACAAGTATGCCGGCTACCTCGAGCGGGAACGCCGCCTGATCGAACGGCACCGCGAGCTCGAGTCGCGACTCATCCCCGAGGGGTTCGACTTCCACGCCGTCCACTCGCTGCGCACCGAGGCCCGCGAGCGGTTCACGCGCTTTCGCCCGCGGTCCATCGGCCAGGCCGCCCGGATCAGCGGCATCAGCCCCGCGGACATCGCCACGCTGGCGTTGTATTTGAAATGAGGCGGAAGGAGACAGAAGGCAGGAGACAGAATAGAGGAGCCTGGAGAGGGGAGACAGAAGACAGAGCTTGTCACCAACGTTCGTTTCAAGCACAAACGCTCATGCTCGCATCGTTGATCCTGTCGGTTCGCGGAACAACAGCTGGCCAGTTGCGAGTTGGCTAGCCGCGGAGGGCACAGAGGAGCGCAGAGGAGAAAGAAGAATGCGCATTTCTTCTTGATCCGTGCCCTTCACTATCCGTGGTCTCCGTGATGGTGGGAAAAGCAAGACGGCGGCCGCGTCGTGCAGTCGCCGTCTCTGCATCTTTCCCATGCCGTTGATAGCCCGTTACCGGCCATCACGGCCGCACGGTTCGATCTGCCGCTTTCTTCCTCCTGTCTCCTGGCTTCTGCCTCCTTCTTCATTCCCTACTGCTGATCGTCGGCCGTGTTGAAGTAATCGATCGGTTCGCTCTGCGTGATCTTCTCCGGCAGATCGTTGGTGTACAAGCATCGCGTGCGGTCGATGGTGGTCTGACTCCGCAGCCAAGTGCCGTTGCCGTCGCCGATCAGGTTGTACACCGTATAGACGTGGCTCTTGACGGTCGCCCAATCCTGCAACCGAACCACCGGCGCGACCAATTGGAGATAGCCCAGGTAGCTGAAGGGACGCCGCCGCGCTCGTTCGATTGGACCCGTATCGTTCACGTCCCAAGCGGTCCGCAGTTCGCCGAAGGTCTTGGAGCCCATGGCTGCTCCGGAAGTCGGGGCGTAGGCGGGGATTTCAATGAAAGGCAGAACGTTGCATACCGCGCCCGGCGTCAGATAGCCCGGATCCTGGAGATAGTTCGGTTCGCTGCCAGTGACTTTGCGCATACCCGGGATCAACCGCTTCTCGCGGAATGCCTCGATGAACATCGCAAAGTCCGGGCTGATCGTCGTGAACCCCGCATTCTTGCTGGAACTCTCGTCAAACAGCATGTACGAGAGCAGTTGGCCTGGTCGCTGTCCTGCTTTTTCCAGGAACCTGGGGTCATTACTCGCCGGCCAGGCAGGAATCCCGGGCCAGCTGGGATCAGCATATGCAGGAAGAAGTTCTGAAACCGGGATACCGTTGACGGG
>Ga0116168_1002241_pt1 | contig 12588 bp, 13 predicted proteins | sample AD_UKC129_MetaG_FD_89795 | JGI IMG/M metagenome (GOLD analysis project Ga0116168, IMG submission 89795) | Active sludge microbial communities of municipal wastewater-treating anaerobic digesters from Canada - AD_UKC129_MetaG | ecosystem: Engineered > Bioreactor > Anaerobic > Digestate | place...
ACAATGGGTGCCGTGATTATGTCGAACCCCATGGAACGCATCCGCGATCTCGGAAAGATCCTTCACAAGGCCTTCTTCGCGGAGAGTCCGGATTTGGTGGAATTGGTGCAGACGTTGGTGAGCTTCGCCGAGAAGGCGCGGAGGGAGGGGTTGTTGGCCCTTGAGGAAGACGCCATGCAACTCGAAGACGGTTTTTTGCGCAAGTCTATCCAACTTGTGGTGGACGGCACCGACCCCGAGCTCGTCAAGGCCATCCTCGATGCGGAAATAGGGATCTTGGAGGAGCGCCATGTGGGGAACAAACAGATGTTCGACACGATGGCGGAGCTCGCTCCTGCCTTTGGCATGTTGGGCACGCTTATAGGCCTTATTCAGATGCTGAAAAACCTGAATGACCCCGATGCCTTAGGTCCAGGTATGGCAGTGGCGCTCATCACGACATTTTATGGTTCTTTCTTGGCGAATATATTCGGCATCCCCATCTCCAGGAAGCTCTCCGTTCGCACATCTCAAGAGGTGCTCTCCAGGGAGCTGATGGTAGAAGGAGTCTTAGCCATCCAGGCTGGAGAGAACCCGCGCATCGTCGAAGAGAAGCTCAAAATATTCCTGCCGCCTAAGTTAAGAAATGAGTTGGAGGCTGAAAGGCAAGAATCTAAAGGAAAGGCAGGATAGCGATGGCGAGAAAGCGGAGGAAAATCGATGAGGGAGTTAAAGGTAACTGGCTTACCACTTATGGAGACATGGTCACATTGCTCCTCACTTTCTTCGTCTTTCTCTTTTCATTTTCTTCTATTGATGTACATAAGTTTCAGAAAATGATTTACTCTTTTCAGGGGGCTATTGGAGTCTTGCCGGGCGGAAAGAGCATGCAGGAGGCGGAGAACGTATTCGCCGGCTTTCGAGGACTCAGCGCCGGACAGAGTGCCCAAGAGACGCACGATATCCTGGCCACCTTGCAAAAGCTCGACATATTCCTTCGTGAGGAAGATTTAAGGCAGGATGTATCTGCGCGAGTCGACGAGAGGGGCGTGGTTATCTCTTTTACGGAACAACTCCTCTTCGAACCGGGAAGCGCAGAGCTGCAGCCCGGAGCCAAAAGGCTCCTGTCCAAGGTGGGAGAGGTATTGAAAGAATTGCCCAATCAGCTCTCTGTGGAGGGGCATACGGATAACGTGCCCTTGAGAGGCGGGCCTTATAAAGACAACTGGGGACTTTCCTCGGTGCGAGCGGCCGTTGTCGCCTCTTTCTTCAGCGAGGTCGTGGGCATCGACCCGCGCAGGCTGCAGGCTGTCGGATACGGTTCCTTTAGGCCCCTCGTGCCCAACGACACCGATGACCATAGGCGACTCAATCGCAGGGTGGACGTGGTTGTACTTTCCCGCTATTCTAAAGATTGATATAATTATGGGGGTATATATATGTTGAAGAAGATTATCCTGTTCGCCCTCGTTGGCATCGTGATTCTGCTCGTAGGAGCAGGCGCAGGGATATTTTTGGGAGGAAAAATTCTTAAACAGCCTAAATATGTGACGTCGCCAGAGAGACAGGTGGAGATGCCTGGGCCCATGGTCAATATGGGAGACTTCACCGTGAATCTCGCCGATAGAGAGCCGAAGATCGTGCGCTTCAAACTCGTCCTCGAATTGAACTCGCCCAAAGCGCTAAATCTCTTTTCCGAGAGCGGTTGGCAGAGTAGGATCAAAAACGAGGTAATATTAGCTATGAAAGATCGCTTTTACGATGATCTTAGAACGGCCGAGGGGATATTGGAGGCGAGCCAGGACCTTACGAGGAGAATCAATGCGATGATGCCGCTGGTGGACGGACGTGCCCCAGTAAAGCGCGTCTTGTTTGAGGAATTTATGCTTCAATAAAGGAGTGGGAGCTTATGGTGCCCGAAGTCCTATCTCAGGCTGAAATAGATGCCCTTTTACAAGCTCTCTCCAGCGGTCATGTCGATATCGAGGCTATTAAAAAGAGTGAAGAAGAGAAGAGGTTTAAGGTCTACGATTTTCGACGGCCGGACAAATTCAGCAAAGACCAGCTCCGGGCGATCCAGATGGTCCACGAGTCCTTCGCCCGCCAGGTCACCACGGCCATTTCCACGATGGCGCGCTCTTTGGTCTCAGCCGAGGTGGCTTCGGTGGATCAGATATCCTACGACGAATTTGTGCGCTCGCTCGTCCAACCGACTGTGATAGCGGTGCTCGATATGTATCCCTTGAGCGGCAGTGCCATGCTGGAGATCGCCCCGAGTTTGATATTCGCCATCATCGACCGCAGTCTTGGCGGCAAAGGGGAGTCGCTCTCTAAGCCGAGGGGTCTCACCGACATAGAGCGCATGGTGGCCGAGAGGGTATTCATGCGTATCCTCGAGCTCTTGGAGGAGAGCTGGAGCACTGTAGTAGATCTGAAGTTCCGCTTCGTGAACCTCGAGAGCAATCCCTTTTTCGTACAGATTTGTCCGGGTTCCGATATGGTACTGGTGGTTACGCTCAAGGTCCAGCTCGGAAACATCGAGGGGCTTATGAACTTCTGCGTTCCCTATTTTGTGATGGAGCCGGTCGTGGATCGCTTAAGCTCTCAGCGATGGTTCGCTTCGACTGGACGGAAGGGGACCGAGGACGCCAAGGCAAAACTGGCCGAAAGGCTCAAGGATATCAAAGTGCCGGTCGTCGTCGAGCTCGGGCATGCCGAGATCGAGCTGAAAGAGCTGCTCGGCCTTTGTCCTGGCGATGTCATCCGTTTGGAGGAGTCCTACACCGATCCCGTGGCCATACGCATCGGCAGCAATGTGAAGTTTTATGCCACACCTGGCACATCGAAAGGGCGGTATGCCGTACGGATAACTGACGTCGTTCAAAAGCTGGGCGCAGAGGAGGAGGATATGGTATGGTTAATGACCTCTTGAGCCAGGAGGAGATAGACGCCCTGCTAAAAGGGTCATCCGGCGAGAAGAAGGCGGATTCTGCGGGGCAGGATGCGGGTCTCCTCTCTGAGGTCGCCTCAATCTTTTCTGCGGCCGGCGAGAGGGTTATAGGGATGCTTTCCGGCAAAACGGTTGCAGTGAAGCTAACGGAAGAGGCTGTTTTGTCTCAAGATGATTTCTTGAGCCGATTAGGCGATCCGTCTCCCTTTCTCTATTCCATGATGTGGGAAGGATTGGAAGTCCCTGCTGCATTGGTCTTGAACGGGCGCGGAGCGCTCGTGCTCGCCGATCTCATGATGGGAGGGGACGGCAAGGACCTTCCGCCCGAAATGAACGATCTCTATCTGAGCGCCGCTCAAGAAGGGTTGAGCCAATTTGTGGGGACTGCCCTTGCCGATTTGAGCAAACTTCTATCGGGCAAAAAAGTGGTGCCCCGCGGTGTCTCCGCGACGCTACCGCGCGAAGAATGGCGTCCATTTGGCGAGATGGATCGGGAGGAAAAAATCTGGGCAGTACGGTACGGCGTAGAAATCAACGATGTCGGCGCTTTTGACATCTGGTTTCTCATCCCCCTCGATGCCTCTAACAAGTTGGTTGAAGAGTTGAATAAGGCAGTTCAGAGCGTTGCCCAAGAGGAGGTCTCTAAACCCGAACCCCATGAGCTGCGACCGAGCGAGGCTCAAACCGAACCTGCCCCTCCCCCTCGTGCGAGAGGAAGTGCGGTCGTGGGGGCCGGTGCTGCTCCAGCGCCGGTAGAAGCGCGACCGGCCGCATTTCTACCTTTAAGACCAGAGGAAGAGCCAGAACTGAGGGGCATTGGCAATCTTGATCTGATAGTGGATGTCCCGCTTCGCATAACCGTGGAACTCGGACGCACCAGGAAGACGATAGGTGAGATTCTGAACATGGGGTCCGGCTCCGTGATAGAATTAGAGAAAATGGCCGGCGAGCCGGTCGATATCTTGGCCAACGGCAAACTCATCGCGCGTGGCGAAGTCGTCATCATCGATGAGAGCTTCGCTGTCAGGGTAACCGAGATCGCGAACAAGGCCGATCGCATTCGTTCTATCAGCGGCTGAAGATATATTTGGGGGAAGGGGCTGAATTGAGTGACAAAGGTCCTGGTGGTGGATGATGCTGCTTTTATGCGCATGATGTTGAAGGACATACTCCTAAAGGGCGGTTTTGAGATAGCTGGCGAGGCGACGAATGGTGCGGAGGCTGTAAGGCTTTATCAAGAGCTCAAGCCGGACTTAGTGACTATGGATATTACCATGCCCGAGGTCGATGGCATAGCTGCGGTGAAGGAGATCAAAAAGATTGACCCGAACGCCAAGGTTGTCATGGTCAGCGCTATGGGGCAACAGGCGATGGTCATCGAAGCCATCCAAGCCGGGGCTTCCGACTTCATAGTAAAACCCTTTCAGCCCGATCGCGTCTTGGAGGCCCTGAAAAAGGCCCTGTCTTAGCTTGAGCTGCTAACAGATGTGCGCTTTGATGTATTCGGCGAGGTCGCTCAGGAGACGCTTATTACCTTCGGTTGCGGCCTCGCTCTTTTGCCCTTTTCCGGCTTGGGCGGCCTCCGAGGCACCTACTACCATTGAGGGTTACCTTTTTCGGATGTCCCTCGCCTTGATCGGCATCGGCGCATGTGCGTGGTTGGCTCTGCGCTTCGCTCAGAAGAGAGGGCTATCTCGACCTAAAAGAGAAGATTTGTGCCTTTTGGCCACGTTGCCGCTGGGACACGAGGTCGTGTATCTGATTCGCTGCGGCCCCGATGTCGTGGCCTTCGCCTCCGGTAAAAACGGCACTCTCTTCCTCGGGAGGTGGAGCCTCAGGGATTGGGAGGATAAAAGCGGCGATGTCTCCTGAATTCACAAGGTGGCTCAATCGTGCGGTTAGAAGCGCTATAGCCCTTTCCTTTATGGTGATCCTGGTTGGAGCTGCCTATGCTCAACCCGAGCCCCCTGTCATTCCTGTTCCGAGCTTGGAATTCGGCATAAAGGCTGCCCAATCGCCCCAGGATGTGGCGCTAACCCTGCAGATCCTGGCGCTCCTCACTGTTTTGAGCCTCGCACCTGCCATTGTATTGATGCTCACGAGTTTCACCCGCATATTGGTGGTCTTGAGCTTTGTGCGAAGCGCCATAGGCGTCCAACAGATGCCGTCGAACCAGATTTTGGTCACGCTGGCGCTCTTTTTGACCTTCTTCACCATGGCTCCCGTATGGCAGGAGGTTTACGATGAGGCGCTCGATCCATATCTGCGCGGCGAGATTTCGGCTCCCGAGGCGCTGAACGGTGCGATCAAACCCGTGCGCGCTTTCATGCTCAAAGAGACGAGGGAAGGAGAATTGTCGCTGATGGTGTCCCTGGCCGATCTCCCCAGGCCCCAAACGCCGGACGATCTCCCGACGCGCGTATTGATCCCGGCCTTCATGTTGAGCGAGCTCAAGATAGCCTTTCAGATGGGTGTGGTAATATTTATTCCCTTCATCGTAGTGGACATGATAGTGGCGAGCGTTTTGATGAGCATGGGCATGATAATGCTCCCTCCCATGCTCGTATCATTGCCGTTTAAAGTGCTTCTATTTGTGATGGCAGATGGCTGGGACCTGGTAGTCTCGAGCCTGGTGAGCAGCTTTAGATAAGGGGGGTGACTTGTCCATGACCACGATGGACGCATTTCGACATGCCGTTTGGATTACTCTGTTGACCTCTGCGCCCGTCCTCCTGACGGCCATGGCTGTGGGCTTGATAATAGGCATACTGCAGACGGCCACTTCGATCCAGGAGCAAACCCTCATCTTTATCCCCAAGATCTTGGCGGTCTTTTTGGCTCTCTTATTCTTCGGGCCATGGATGTTTGGCCATATCGGTCAGATGGCGCGGGACATATTGGGACATCTCGATAGTTTCGTACCATGAGCGGAGACTGGCTTTTCCCGCTGACGTTGATCTTCATGCTGGGGCTTCGCTTTCTCGGGCTTCTCATGGTTTCTCCTGCGCTGACAGTGCCATCGATGCCCATAGCTGCGCGCTTTTGGCTGGCGCTCCTGCTGGCCCTCGCCGCTTTGCCCATGGTTTTAAGCCAAGCCTTTCCGCCCAATTTGACCGCGCCGTTGGCCTTGATCCTGGCGTGCACGCGGGAGTTCTTCATAGGGGCGACCTTGGGATTTTTGTCGGCCTTGCCTTTGTACGCGATGGAGATGGCGGGTTGGCTGATCGGCGTCTCTATGGGTTTTGGCATGGTCAACGTCTTAGATCCGCTGTCCCAGGTGCAGACATCGGTGATAGGGCAGCTCAAGTTCCTCCTCGGGCTTTGGTTTTTCCTGCACTGGAACGGCCACATACTCCTCTTTCAGGGGTTGATGGAAAGCTTCCGTCTATTTCCTTTGGCCCAGGTTGAGTGGAGCTTCGCGGAAGACCCGCAGGTCGCCACCTGGCTAAGAGAGGCATTTTACCTGGCCGTGAAGATCACCCTCCCGTTCTATGGAGCTCTCCTCTTGGCCGATATAGGCCTTGGCTTCATAGCCAGGACCGTCCCTCAGCTGAACGTGTTCATATTGGGATTGCCCCTGAAGGTGCTGTTGGGTTTTTTGATGCTTATGATGGTTTTGCCCGTCGCAGTGGATCTGATCCATGGGAAAATAGAGGATGCTTTGGAACTGGCCATGAAGGGGGCTGCGCTGTGGCGTTGACAAGATCCTTCGACCTGCAGCTTTTTGCCCAAGAGCGCACAGAACCCGCCACACCTCGCAAGCGCCGCAGGGAGCGCGAAGAGGGGCGCGTCGCGCGAAGTCAGGACTTATCCGCTGCGGTATCCATCATGGCCGGATTGGTGGCCATTTATTTTATCTCCTCCTCCCTATTTAATGGACTGAGGGAATATCTGAGCTGGGATATCTCTTACATCGAGCGAGATCTCGCTGGTGAACTCTGGATAAAAGAACTGGTCCTGGTAGCGGCAAAGAGATACCTCCTTTTATGGTTGCCTTTGGGGTTGCTTTGCGCCGTTTTCGCCCTTGCAGTGACGCTCTTCCAGGTGAAGTTTGTCGTTACGGTTAAGCCGCTGATCCCCAAACTCGACCGCCTCAATCCCGTTCAGGGCTTCAAACGCGTCTTTTCCCTGCGTTCCTTGGTGGAGCTTTTAAAAGGCATCCTCAAGGCGTCGCTGTTGGCGCTCGTGCTCTTTTGGACCATAAAGGGAGAACTGGAGCTTTTCTTGTCCATGGTGCGTTTTCCGCATCTCGCAGGAGTAAGCCTTTTACTGCGCACTCTGTGGAGCGCGAGCCTCAAGATGGCGCTCCTCCTTTTGGCCTTGTCGGTATTTGACTACGCCTATCAGAGATGGGAGTTCGAGCGCTCGATCAGGATGAGCAGGCAGGAGCTCAAGGAGGAGTTTAAAGATATTGAGGGAGATCCGTTGGTGCGCCGCAGGATTCGCCAGAGGCAGAGGGAGCTCGCCAGGCGCAGGATGATGGCCGAGGTGCCTAAGGCCGACGTGGTCATAACCAACCCTACCACATTGGCCGTTGCTTTGCGCTATGATAGAAGCATTATGGAGGCTCCCGTGCTCGTCGCAAAAGGGAAGGGGATCTTGGCACAGCGGATCAGGGAAGTGGCCCAAAGCCACGATGTGCCTATCGTGGAAAATCGCGTGCTCGCCAGGGCTCTTTACGAGGTGGAGTTAGGTTCGGAGATCCCTGAGAAATTGTATAAAGCTGTGGCCGAAGTTTTGGCATTCGTATACCGCACTAATAAGAGGAGAGGTCCATTCGTCAATGTTGGAGGCCGAACGTAATGGCTGATATCCGCGAAAGTTCTCTGATGAGAAAAGCGACGCGCTTCGCCGACGTTGGGATGGCTTTTTTGATCATCCTGATAGTGGGGATGATGATCATCCCCATGCCGACGTTTTTGCTCGACATACTGCTCTCCATGAACATAACCTTCGGAGTCGTTGTGCTCCTCGCGACATTTTATGTCCTTAAGCCCCTCGAGATACCCGCCTTTCCGACCATATTGCTGATAGCCACCCTTTATCGCCTCGCCTTGAACGTTTCGACGACGCGCCTGATATTGCTTCAGGCTTATGCCGGTGAGGTCATAGCCGCCTTCGGCAACTTTGTGGTAGGAGGCAACTACGTCGTCGGAGGCGTAGTCTTCTTGATCCTCGTCATCATCCAATTCGTCGTCATTACGCGCGGCGCGGAGAGGGTGGCCGAAGTGGCAGCGCGCTTTACGCTGGATGCGATGCCGGGCAAGCAGATGGCCATAGACGCCGATTTGAACGCAGGGCTGATAGACGAAAAGGAGGCCAGGAAGCGAAGAAGCGAGATACAGAGGGAGGCCGATTTCTACGGATCTATGGATGGAGCCTCCAAATTCGTGAGGGGAGATGCCATAGCCGGCCTCATCATCACCGTAGTTAACATCTTAGGAGGTTTGACCATAGGCGTCTTTCAGCGGGGGTTCACCTTCCAGGAAGCACTCCAGACTTACAGCTTGTTGACGGTGGGTGACGGCCTCGTCGCCCAGATTCCGGCGTTGTTGCTATCTACCGCGACTGGAATCATAGTCACCAGAGCTGCGGGGGAATCGAACCTGGGACGCGATATCGTAACGTCGCTTTCCTCGAACTGTCGCCCTCTTTTTATAGGCGCCGGGCTGCTCTTCGCCTTGGCCGTCGTCCCCGGCCTCCCCACAGTGCCCTTCCTACTCCTCGGCACGATACTGGCGCTCGCAGGTTTCGTGGTCTACAGGGAGGGCAAAGCGCCGCCGGGCGAACCCGCCAGCGAGGTGCCTCCGCCAGCCGCCAAGGCGCCTGCCGGTGCTCCCGAAAGCGTGCTGCCCCTCGTTGCCGTAGACCCGATGGAGGTGGAAATAGGCTACGCCCTGATCCCGCTCGTCGACCCCTCTCAGGGAGGGGACATGCTCGATCGTATAGCCACGATTAGGCGCCAAATGGCTATGGAGAGGGGGCTGGTCGTGCCTCCGATACGCATTAGGGACAATATACAGCTCAAGCCTACCGAATACCTGATCCGCATCAAGGGGGCGCAGGTGGCTCGCGCGGAAATCATGCCCGATCATTATTTGGCAATGAACACGAGCGGGACGGAGGAGCCGCTGGTGGGCATTCCCACCAAAGAGCCCGCCTTCGGCCTCGAAGGTTACTGGATCGCCCCCGAACTGCGCGAGCAGGCCGAATCGCTGGGTTACACAGTCGTAGATGCCCCTTCCGTGCTCGCGACGCACATCTCTGAGATCGTCAAGAAATACGGTGCCGAGCTGTTGACTCGCCAAGAAACCCAGAAGCTCGTAGACCTCGTCAAAGAGAGCAATCCCGCCGTTACGGAGGAGCTCATGAATGCGCTATCTCTCGGAGACGTGCAGAAAGTGCTGCAGAACCTACTGAGAGAATCGGTGCCGATCAGGGATCTGGTGACGATATTCGAGACGCTCGCAGACGTAGGGCGCATCTCTCGGAATCCTGACTTCCTGACCGAGCGCGTCAGGGAGGCCTTATTCAGGCACATTACGATCTCCCTTCAGGATCCTCAAGGCACCGTCGCCGTCCTCACCCTTTCTCCGAGGTGGGAGCAGCGCGTAAAAGAGTCGATGCAGGGTGACCTCGCATCGGGATGGAGGTTGAACATGCCCGTCGACGAAATTCAAAAGCTCATCAAGGCCGTGGGCGACAAGATGGAAAAGGCAGCTGCCGCCGGTCATGCGCCGGCCCTACTGGTCCATCCTGATGTGAGACTTGTGGTGCGCCGCCTGTTGGAGGGAAGTTTGCCTCAAATTCCTGTTATCTCCTATAATGAAATTACACCGGGCACCGAATTGCGCTCCTTAGGGATGGTGGAATAGCTCATGCGGCTTACGAAGCAAATAATGTTTGAAGCGCAGAGCGATGCGGAAGCCCTTGAGATCGCTCGTCAAAAGCTTGGGCGAGATGCCGTTATCCTGTCATCCCAAGTCGTCAAAAAGGGTGGTTTCCTTGGGCTATTCCGGAAGAGAAGCCTTTTGGTGACGGCCGGGATTTTGGAGGAAGACGAACCTCAAGGGGTTCAAGCCAAGCAGGAGCGCCTCATCGCCTTTCAGCAGCTGTTGGAGGCCCAAAAAAGGTCTTCTGCCGATAAGCTTGAGCTGTCGGAAAAGGCGAAGTCCGGAGAAATACCCGCCTTGCTCGAAGGGATAAAAGAGATACGTTCCATCTTGACGAGGATAGAGAACCAGAAGGTTCAAAGGAGTTCGGACGAGCCTCCCCAGGAAAAATCTCCATTCTATCAGCAACTTCTCAGTGCCGGAGTAGAATCTCGCTTGGCGCAGAAACTGTTGAAAGATTACGAGGCCTCAGGGGCTCAAGATGCGATTCAGTGGCTTTCGGGCTATATCCGTGTGATCGGTGGCGATTTCGCATCCGCTTTGGGGGGGCGAAGGGTGATGTTCATTGGCCCCACTGGAGTAGGAAAGACCACCACGATAGCGAAGCTCGCCGCTATCCACTCCCTATGGGAGAGAAGAAAAGTGTTGCTTTTAACGGCCGATACCTACCGTATCGCTGCGGTGGAGCAGCTGCGCACCTATGCGAGGATCCTCGGGATTCCGATAGAGGTGATTTTCGAGCCGAAAGATTACGACGATGTGCTCGCCCGTCACGGGGATGCGGAGGTGGTTTTCCTCGATGTGGCCGGTAGATCACAGCGGGATGATCGCCACTTGGAAGAATATGAACGGGCTCACGATGCCTTTAAGCCGGATGCCGTCCACCTGGTGCTTCAAGCCAATGTAGCCTATCCTGTCATTGTGGATGTCGTGCGGAGGATGAGCAAAATACCCATATCTTGCGCTATCTTCACCAAGCTGGACGAGGCTATGACCTACGGTGTGTTGCTCAACTTCTGCCTCGAGTTCGGCAGGCCTATCTCTTTTTTGACGACGGGGCAGAACGTGCCGAGCGATATCGAGGTGGCGGAACCATCTCGCATCGCGAAATTGGTCATGGGAGTGGAGCGCTTTGGTTCGGTTTGACGCGAAACTCGCAGACCAGGCATACGAATTGAGGGAGTTAGTGGCAGCCGAGACGGGTCGAATCTCCGCCGAAAGCGGTCGCTTGCGGTCGCTTGCAGTAACGAGCGGCAAAGGCGGCGTCGGCAAAAGCAGCATATCCGCGAATTTAGCCTTAGCCTTGGGGCGCTTGGGCAAGAGAGTGGCACTGCTCGATGCAGATTTGGGATTGGCCAACTTGGATCTGTTGTTGGGCGTCACCTCCAGGTATAACCTCGCTCACGTAATCCGAGGCGAGAGGCGGCTGGAAGAGATATTGGTAGAAGTCGACGAGGGCGTATTGATCATACCGGGCGGCGTCGGCATGGCGGACATCGCCGACCTCGATCCCCGCAGGCAACTTGCGCTCATAGAAAGCCTATCGGTCTTGGACTCCATGGCCGATGTGTTGATAGTTGACACTGGAGCCGGCTTGCATCGCACTGTAGTCTCCTTTTGCTTGGCTGCCGACTCCGTGCTTTTGCTCACGACGCCAGAGCCTGCCGCTGTCCGTGACTGCTACGGAATGCTTAAAGTATTAGCCTTCTCCGGCGGGACCGGCATCGATGTCAACCTTGTCGTTAACATGGCCTCTTCCGATGAAGAGGCGGCCTCCGTCGCGAGCAGGGTTCAAATGGCCGCCGCCCAGTTTTTAGAAATCTCCGTGCCGTATGTGGGCTATGTGCTCAGGGACGAGGCGGTGAGGCGAGCTGCCGAGACGAGTCGGCCTTTTTTAATTTATCAGCCTGGTTGTGCGGCGTCTCAGTGTGTAAGGTGGATCGCCTCCAGGCTCGCCAAAGCCGGACCTTCTGGCGAGCTTCCTCCTAAGGCGGTCGTAGGGCGCGGGGTAAAGGGCTTTCTCTTCAGGTTGGCCAAGCGGCTGACCCGGAGCAGGTGAAATGGCGATCGACGCGACATCGCAGTTGAAGGTGGGAGCGCGAGCCGATATCCATATCGATGCTGGGCTCTATAAGGGGCACTATCCTTCGCGCCTCGAAGATATCCGGGGCGAGCTTTTGGCGCTATCTCACCCTTTCTTACGCGGCGCGCTTCTGCCCATATATAAAGACATGCAGTTTGAGGTGGTGTTCGAGGACGAGCGCTCGCCCGTGGCGGTGCGGGCGAGCGCTGTGCGGAGCGATCTTGCGTCCACCGTCCCTCTGCTCTGGGTTCGCCCTATAGGGGAGCTTATTCGCATCCAGAGGAGGCGCTTCCTTCGCGTTCCGTGTCTCCTCAGGGGCGCATTTTTCCCCCTGGACGTCGAAGCGCGGTCGCCCATGCGGGGAGATTGGTGGGAGTGCGAAGTCCTCGACATCAGCTTGGGAGGGGCCAGACTACGATCGCCTCGCGTGGGAGAGTTGAGAACGGGGGATAGAGTGCTTCTCTCTTTGGCTGTCGAGGGCAATTCCTTTATGTTTGTGGCCAAAATCGTGAGGCTTCAGGAGAGTTCAGATAGGCTTAAAGAGATTGCCATCGAGTTTGAAACGCTCTTTCCCTTGGCGGAAACGGCGTTGATCAGGTTCATAAGAAAGCAGGAGTTGTCCCGATGAAAAAGGTCCGCGTTTTGGTTGTTGACGATTCCGCGTTCATGCGCAAGCTCATCTC
>Ga0116168_1002244_pt1 | contig 12566 bp, 9 predicted proteins | sample AD_UKC129_MetaG_FD_89795 | JGI IMG/M metagenome (GOLD analysis project Ga0116168, IMG submission 89795) | Active sludge microbial communities of municipal wastewater-treating anaerobic digesters from Canada - AD_UKC129_MetaG | ecosystem: Engineered > Bioreactor > Anaerobic > Digestate | place...
CTTCGTCGGCCCGGAAGACCGAAAATACCTCGAAAACGGGGCAGGCGCAACGGGGGGAGCGCTGCACAATGGCGGAACACAGCCCGGCGGCGTAGCCGGGCAAGGTCAAATGGGAAATGTCGGCTTACGTACCCGGCGAGAGTTCGAAATGGCGGTGAGGTGCGGTAGGGACCGACGACCATGGCCATCCGGGCTGCTCCTGCCGTACCAAATACTGACATATTGCTGGCAACATCGTGTGCTATTACATTCATGTCACATTTGCCGGAGGGAGGAAATATGGATAACAGTACGCTTCCCTACGCTGGGCCGAAGACGCCCCGCTCGAAACGTTGGATGCTGTGTCTACTAGCCTCCATTGGCGTCGTGGCGGGCGTGCTTCTGCGTGAGCCGATAGCGGAACGCTTCAGGGATAAGCCGGCGGGCCTGACGCCCGTCAATATTCAACTTTCGCCCGATGCAAAGAAGATCGCCGCTGAGCGCGCGAAGCCTCACATGGACTGGGCGGACGCGCAATCCTTGAAGGCGGTGGATGACCACCTCGCATCGCTCTCGGCCTACTTCGAGGAGGTCAAGAAACGTACCCCGAAGTTCGCAGAAGAGGTGCTTGGCTGGGGCAGCAAGTGGCGCGTTGTTGTGGACAAGATGCCGTTCACACGAACCGACCGTCATGAAAAGTACCTGCGGGAGAGGTTCGAGGCCCACATTTTCACCTCCGAGCAGTTGTCCCAGTCCATCGAAGCGGTGGTGAAGGGCTACATCTCGTCGGTGCAGAGCACCGAAGGCCTCATGCTGGTCAAGATCAAGGCCGACATCGCTGACCTGCCGCAGGCCTCACTGCCGCAGTTCGCCTCCAAAGAATCACTGGAGCTTGCCTCCGCCGAGGCACTCGAAAACGCGGCGACGAAGGTGCAGGTTGATCTGCGGAACGACGCCACCCGGCAGGTTGCCTCGATCATAGCCGGCGAAGTCCTCTCGATGGTGGCCGTCCGGCTCGGCGTTTCCGGGGGCATACTCGCCGCGGGCGCGGGCAGTTCCTGGGCTACGCTGGGTATCGGCTTGGCCGTGGGCATCATCGTGGACTGGGTTGTTGAGAAAATCTGGAACTGGTGGGCCGACCCTGTCGGCGACATGTCGAAGATGCTGAACGGGAAACTGGATGAGATGCATAAACTCATCGTTGACGGCGATGGAACGAACCCCGGTTTGCGCGGGAAACTGCTTGAACTCCATGAGAAGAGGAAGCAGGTGCGACGCCAAGCCGTAGGTGATCTCATTGAAGGGAACGTGCAACCATGATTAGGTGCTTCCTCATCGTCGCGCTGGTGCTGTTCGCATGCACGGACGTACAGGCAGGGGTTGCAAGCAAAGCGGTCCAGGAGGGCACCGAGTACGTCATGAAGAAGTTTGGACGTGAGGCAGCCGAGGAACTCGGCGAAGACGCCGCGAAAGTGCTGGCCCGACGAATGGAGACACTCGCCACCAAGTACGGCGACGAAGTGGTTGTCGATGCCGCGAAGAAGGTCGGTCCACAAGTGTTTCGGCTTGTCGAAGAGGTCGGCGAAGACGGCGCTCCCAAGGCGCTGAAGTTGATGGCCCGGCGCGGCGACGAAGCGGTCTGGGTGGTTTCCCGCCCGAAGAGCTTCGCAATCTTCGTCAAATACGGAGACGACGCTGCCGACGCCATGATTCGGCATCGTGAACTCGCGGAATCGTTGATCGAGAACTACGGCACGCCCATGACACGAGCATTGACGAAGATTGATGGGCAGAATGGCAGGCGGCTCGCCATGCTGGCGGACGAGGGCGTGCTGACGAAGGTTCCGCAGCGAGATGCGGTGCTCGATACCATCGGCAAGTACGGGAACAAGGCGGCCGACTGGGTGTGGCGCAACAAAGGTGCCATTACCGTGGCCACTGTTGCCGCAGCGTTCGTCGCGAACCCAGAGCCGTTTATCAACGGAGCGGTGGAGGTCGTGGATATCAGCGGGGAGAAGGTCATCCGGCCGGTTGCCGAGGCAGCCGCGAAGTCACTCAACTGGAATCTGATCGTCGGCATTCCGCTCGCGGCACTCGCGGCTTGGCTTGTCGGCAAGGTGCTGATCCGCAAGTGGCGCTTTGCTCCGACCATGGATCCGGTCCAAGCCAAGGCGGGCGAGGACGGCGAAAAGCACGAACGTGGTCGATGAATTGTTGTCGGACCTGGACCTGGAGGGAGTTCGAAATCGCTCATGGCCGCGGTGCAGACGGGTCTGTTAACTGGACCAAGGCTGTTTACGAGAGAGTCAGAGAGTTCGGCGCGTTGCTCTCGGCGGCCGGGCGAGAACGTATAGGTTCACTGCCGCAACGTGGTGGAGGCGGGTTGAAACAGAGAGCGCGGTCCGCGCGGGCTGATTTGCCGTAACTCTTTACCCGCAACGGGATACGAAAACGCCCGGCCATTTCCATGGTCGGGTGTTCGCGTTAACTGGATTAGCCGAATTGGTTCGGCTGGATAGTTCAAGCTCCCCGAGTAGGACTCGAACCTACAACAACCCGGTTAACAGCCGGGTGCTCTACCATTGAGCTATCGGGGAATCGATGCTCCGGTCCGTAGTATGGCCGTATCGGCCGGGAAACCACGTGACTTTGGTTACCCGAGAGTGTAGCGGTTTTTGTGGCTCAGTCAAGCCAGTCCGCCGGGATATACGCGGGGCCGGCGGGCCTCCTTTCAACCACGGCAGTGCCCCCGGCCAGTGGGGGCGCCGCCGGGCGGGGGCCGATGGGGCTGTCGCCGGGCGAGAGCCGGCCGGAGCCGGCGGCAGAGGCCCAAATGACACTGACAGGCTGCGGGGACGGGTTTCCAGGCTGCAGGGACGAGTCTCACCGGCCAGTACGCCCTAGGCCGCCTGGCCGACGCGCACCCCGCACCGCCTGGCCGGCATGCCCCTGCACCGCTTGCTTAAGAAGCAGCCGCCAGAGAGTCTCGACGCCCTATAACCTTGCCCGAATTCCGCCTGGAGTGTATCTTATACCCTAATGCCGGCAACCGTGCTTCAATCCAAAGGCAAGTTTCCGGCCACAGATCGCCTGAAGATTCCAACGCTGAAAGGGAGCTTGACCATGCCCCCTCTCACTGGCCGAACGCTCGGCCTGGTCCTGTCTCTTGTCCTGAATTCACTCGGCATCTGCCTCGCCGGGCCGGCTGTCCAGAACGGGCCAGTCGCCCCCACGGGGCATGTTCGGTCACCGCTTCCACGTCGGCAGCAGGCCGGGCCCGGTCCTGCACCCGCGACGACCAGGCCAACGTCTTCAGCCCCGCACACCCAACCGGCTACCCAGCCGTCCCGGGCCGACCGGGCTGTTCCGCCCCACCATCCCGCCGGGTCGGCCGCCAGACGCCCCGACCGCCAGCACGTCCGCTTCGTAACCAAAGACAACTTCGTCATCGCCGGCACATACACGCCGCCGCCCCGAAAGGCCGGTCGCGCCCCCATCGCCATCCTGATCCACGCTTACGGCTCCGACAGCTACGCCTTCGACCCGCTGGTGCCGGCCATCCATTCGGCCGGTTTTGCATGTTTGGCGATCGACCTGCGCGGCCACGGCCAAAGCCTGGGACAGCCGGAGATGCGGCTGGCTGACCGAGCGGCGGAACGCGACCGGAAGCTGTTTTCGGCCATGGACCGCGACGTGGAAGCCGCTTATGGCTGGCTCTCGCGCCGGCCGGGGGTAGACCCGGCCCGTTTCGTGCTCGTCGGGATCGGCATGGGATGCAACATTGCCTTGAAATATGCGGCCCGCGACCGCTCGGTCGATGGCATCGCCTGCCTGGCACCGGGCCCGCTCACGCTGGAGCCGGATTCACGTTCGAACGTGCGTAAGTACGGAGAGCGGCCGATCTTACTGATAGCCGGCGAAGACAAAAGAGCCGCCTGTGAGGAGCTGGCAGAGTTGGTCCCTGGCGCGGTCCTGCACATCCTGCCCACGGCCGACAATATCACATCGAAAGCACCATTGAATAACATTCATCCCCACAACCAGAATCCCCACATTGAGCGCATTCTGACGGCCTTCCTGCTCCAGGCGGCCGGGCCGGTTCAGGCTGAACCGGTCCTGGCCAGTGTTCAGGGCAAGGTGTACCACCCCGCCGCCACCGGGGGTTCCAAACACGTCAATCCTGACAACATCCGCTGGTTCAGTTCGGCAGAAGAGGCCGAATCACGGGGTTTACGTCCAGCCAAGGCGGCCTCGCCCAAAGTCGAAGCCACAGGGCGTAAACCACCGGCCCCACCCCAAAAACTCGGCACCTCAACTGCAATTCGACGCCAAATCGGTGCGGCCGGCCGATAATAACCGGCAGCGGTTCGGCGTGTTGGGGCGGTCCGGGAACAGCCTACACCTAAGCCAGAAATTATATACGCTTCCTTGCATCCGCCGCTGAGATTGGTATGCTGATAGGGCACGGTTCGAATTCGAATCTCAAGTGCTGTAGAGTGCAATTCAATTAACGCTTGGTCTTGAGGGTGCGATTATGAACTCCGCTCCGAATGGTCGGCGCCGGTCCACGAGCCCCTGTTGTCGCCCCGGTTTCACCCTGATCGAGGTTCTCGTCGTCGTGGCCATCATTGCCCTGCTGGTCTCGATTCTGTTGCCCTCTCTCAAAGAGGCGCGCGAGCAGGCCCTGAAGGTCACCTGCCTGGCGAATCAAAGCACGCTCGGAAAAGCCGTTACATCTTACCTGAATTCGGAAAAGAATCAGTTCCCGTGGGGAACCGGCAAACGCAAGACCGATACTTCGACCACCATCAACGAGAGTACTACCGAACCCTGGCTGCGAACCTGGGGGTATGGCGGCAACCGGGGCACCCTGGGCCACCCGAGCAACTTCTACGTCGCCGCCAGCGACTGGTATCCAAACGAACGGCCGCTGAATCGGTACGTCTATGCAAGTGCCAAGATCGCACCCAACGCCAAGCTGGAGGTATATCGCTGCCCATCAGACAAAGGCGTCCGCCTGAATGCCGACCCGGACAGCGACAGTTCCACGCTCACGGCTTACGAGCTTCTCGGCACCAGCTATCAGGCCAACCACAACTGGCGGTATTACTCCGAGCTGGTGGAGGGGGGCGATTCCAGGCGCCGTTGGTACCTCATGCGGAACATCTGCAAGATCATGGAAAGATACGGGCCGAGCCGATTCATCTTGCTCTATGAAGACCCGGCCGACTGGGCTCTGACTACCGCTGATAACCTCCCCGACTCGTACAAGGTCAGCTCCTGGCATGGCAAAGCCAATTTCCACAGCATGTTGTTCATGGACGGGCATGCGGCCAACATTTACGTAGATTTTCGCAAGAACCGGTACAATCTGCCCCGTGGCGCCGCAGGTACTTGGATTGCCCGGCACAACCGAGGGGACCAGTAATCACCTATGGCAACTGCACAGTCACAAGTGGAGGAGAGCAAGCGCGGCCTTGTCGTCAAGATCGGTGTCGCCGTGCTGGCTATCCTGGGCGCAGGCTACTTTGCGTTCCTGCGGGGGAACCCCGAGAATGAGCAACTGGACACGCCTGAATCGGCCGCTCCTTACGCGTGCCGGTCTTGTGGGCATGGCATGCTGGTAACACCGGCCGAATTCGATCGCCTGCTCCAGCAAGGGGCGATGGGTGCGGATGGCGCAGAGCGCGGCCGGTCCGCGTTACGCTGCCCAAAATGCCAGAAAATGGCCATTCGTCGCGGCGTACGCTGTCCGAAAGACGGACAAATCTTCCTGCCGGTCAAGGACGGGAAAACAGTGCTGTGTCCCCAGTGCAAGTGGAGACCGCCGGAGAATTATTAGAGCGGGTCAGAAGACAGTTGAGTTTCCGCAGGGGCGGGTGGATAGTCTGGCGGCCGGCATAATAGCCGGCCGCGGTCGTTTTGGTTACATGGCTGATGCGTTGCCGCCTCGACGGGACAGGCTTTTAGAGGCGGCTGGGGCCCAGGGTCCGGCCAATGCGACGCTGCCGGTTCAGCAGCTTGCGACCCTTGGACGTGCGCATGCGGGCGCGGAAGCCTTGTTTCCGTGCTTTCTTGATTCTGCTGATCTTACGCGGGTAATGCATGGTTATCTTCTCGCTGCTTATCCAGTCTCATCGTCCTTTTAACGAGCCCGGCAGTTTAGCATGTTCAAGTCCGCTTGCCAAGAGCCGCCCGCCCTGGAGCCCGAAACACAGAACTGGCAAAGACTTATGGTAAAGCGGCCGGCCGCATCAGGGGAGCGGGCATCCTGTCCGCCTTCCTGAATCCGAACGGGGGCAGCCGTCTCGTCCGGGGAACGGCCGGCACCTGGCTTTCGCCGGGCCCCACCCGGCCACTGTACAGAAAACGGCCGGTACAGAGTCCAACCGCTACAGAAGTCATGGAAAACGGCGAGTCAACCAGCCTTCGGTCGGATTGAATTGCGTTACAGGCTCCAGGGTTGATTCCGCCACATGCCTCAGGGATTGAAGCCGCCATAGCCGGACTCTAAGATGCCGGCGTGAGCAGACTTTCCACCACAACCACACCGGACACGGAAAAGACGAATGAGCCCGGATCGCCATGCCCCGTGCGTGCCGGCTCTTTCTGGACGCGATTCGCCGCCGACCTGCGTGCGCCGCTCTGGGCCCTGGTCGTGCTGGCCGTGCTGATGAACGTCGTGTTTCCCGCCTGGCGTGTGGTCGCTTCCCGGGAAGGCTACATCCTTCACTTCTCGGATGACGCCTACTACTACTTCAGCGTCGTGCCCCATATTGCCGCCGGGCAAGGCCCCACGGCCGATGGCGTGACCCGCACCACCGGCTGGCATCCGCTGTATGGTTTTGTGCTGACCGGTCTTTACCGTCTGTTCGAACCCTCGCTGGACGGCCTTCCCAGGCTGGCCATCGCGCTGAATGCCGTTCTCTACCTGCTCTCCGCCTACGTTCTGTACCTGGCCGGAAAATGCTGGTGGGGCAAGACCGCGGGGCTCATCGCCGCCCTGCTGTGGCTGACCTGCGCGCATGCCGTCTACATCGCCGCCGCCGGGCTGGAGACCAGCACATACGCGCTGTGCCTGGCCCTGCTGATCTGGCGGCTGGCCGACCTCGTGACCCGCCCGCGGACATCCGCCGGATGGATGGGGGCTTGCGCCCTCATCGGCCTGTGCGCCGGCCTGACCGTCCTGAGCCGCACCGACTCCATTCTGTTCATGCCGGTGGTAGCCCTCATCCTGCTTGTGGCCGGCCTGCGAGGCCCCGGCGCTCCAGTGGCAGCCGCTCTTGGCACGAACCGCTCCCTTGGCACTGGAAAACGCGAGCCAGGGCCCGGACCGGCGGAATCCGCCCCGGACATAGACAAGGTCCCCGCCTCTGCACTGGCGGGGAACACGAAGATCTCCTGGTCGGTTCGTCTGTCGGGCGTCGCCCTCTTCGGCCTCCTGACCATGGCCGCCTACGGGGCGTGGATCCTCTACGTCTGGCACTATACCGGCGAACCCAACCAGGGCAGCGCGGCCGTCAAGATGGAATGGCGCAAGTTCCTCATGCGCGACCGCTCGCAATGGGCCGTGCTCGGCTTCACGCTGGGCGTGTGGGGCGAGTTTGTGCTGGGATCCTTGCTCAAGGTGTCGGCACTCAAGTGGGTACTGAGCGGCCTGCCGCTGCTGTGGGCGACGGCCAGGAGCCGCGCCGAGCGCGGCCTGATCCACCTTCTCTGGCTGGTGCCCGTCATCCTGGGCCTGGCTTACGGCCTGCTGTTGGACTGGACCCGGGCCTGGTATTGCGTGCCGGCCCTGCTGACGCTGACGCTCTTATCGGCCGGTGCGGCTGCGGCTCTGCGGGGCGTGCCGCCGGCACCGGGCGGGCGCGGATGGCGATGGCTCCAGGGCCTGGCCGCGAGCACGCTGGGCCTGATCGCCTGGGCGGTGGTGGCGGAATCCGCGGTAACCTTCGCGCTGAAGACGCACAAGGAGTTCGATGACGACTCGGAGAAGTTGAAGGCCCTTCGCGTCGCCGCCTGGCTGGAGAAAAACGCCGAGCCCGGTTTGCGGATCGGTTGCTGGCACAGCGGCATTATCAGTTATTACACGCCGAGCCTGTGCGTGATTAACCTCGACGGGCTCAACAACAACGACATCCTGGCGATTCTGCGCGGCGACCGGATCCTGAACCCCTATTGGGAACGGATCGGACTGGCCGCGGTCATCCCGCCGAGCGACGTCGATCCGAAAACCGGCGAAGTATGCAAGAAGATGGGCCGCATGCAGCGGGAATGGGATGGCAAGCGGCTCGTCCAGTGGCGTCATGCACCGGGCGTCCGGAAGCCCGCGGCCTCGCTGGACGTCTACGAACAGGCTCTGCCGCAATTCGTCTACCGCATCCTCGAGGCCGCCCCGGCCACGAGCGCCCCGTAGTCGGCGGGGCCGTAATACAGTCTCCGTTGTAAGCCTGGATAAGTTCCTGCCTGGTTGTTGGTCGCGCCGCAGCGTTGTTTGTTGCTCCGCCGCGTTGTTGGCCGCGCCGCTGCTGATCGCTTGAATCTTCGCGCAATGGACGATGAAGACTTGAAATCTGGCATCTGAAATCTGCCATTGGGAATCTGAAGATCTGAAATTTGAAATTTCAAAATCTGCAATCCCCAATCCGGCATCATCTAAGATCCGCAATCTGGCATCATCTAGAATCCCCAATCCAACATCATCTGACATTCCCAACCCGACATCTGATCTCCGCCCTGTCCTGCGGGCCGCAGCGGCGATGAAGAACCCCAGCCTCATCCCTTGAAAGGGCGTTCCCTCGCTGCGAAAGAGCGTTCCTTCGCTGCGCCGGGCCGGTCAGGCGGCGATGCTGCCGGCCGCGTTGCAGGATGTTGACCTGCCCGCGCCGAGCCATATAATCGGTTCTCAGACGGGTCGAACATCTGAGCGGCAACAGCGTATTCTGAGCGGCAACTGTAAGTCTGTCCGGAGGACCACACCGTGTCCGAAGCGCCCGGTTATCCGGCAGCCCGGCAGGAGTTTCTCCTGCGTCGGCTGCACTCCCTGGCCGGTCTTATTCCGGTCGGCGCGTTTCTTACGTTTCACCTGTTCACCAACGCCACCATCCTGTTCGATCAGAACGGCGATTTCTACCAGCGCCAGGTGGACAAGATCCATGCTTTCGGGCCATTGCTGGGGCCGATTGAAATCGCCTTCATTTTCATCCCTTTGGCCTTCCATGCCGGCCTGGGCGTCAAAATGTGGCTCCAGGGCCAGCCCAACACCCTGCAGTATCCTTTCTGGGGCAACATCCGTTACTGGCTCCAGCGGGTTACGGGCGTGATTGCGCTGGTGTTTATCCTGATCCACGTCTGGCAGATGCACTGGCTCGGCGCGCTCCTGCCGAACGGCGGCTACTTTGAGGTGGAAAAGGCCTCCGGCACCACCGCGTGGGTGCTTCAGCATTACCGGATCTGGGCCGGGCCGGTCTACCTGATCGGCATTCTCTGCTCGGTGTTCCACTTCGCCAACGGCATCTGGACCGGTCTGATCACCTGGGGTATTACGGTCGGCCGGAATGCCCAGCGCAGAGCCGGCTACGTGTGCGCGATCATCGGCCTGGGTCTCGGGATCGCGGGCGTCGGTTCATTGTGGGGCTTTCTGCGATTTCCCCATCCCGTTGTCCCGGAAAAGTATCATTCGCCGGCGGATGTGGCCGTCCGCGCCCCTGATGCGGAAGGAATGCTGTTCAGCAAGTAGCACCTGTAAACAGAGAGCGAATCCATCATGGCACAGCAGCGTGTAATCGTAGTCGGCGGCGGGCTCGCGGGACTGGCCGCCACCATGCGTCTGGCCGAGCTGGGCCGGCACGTCGATCTCATCAGCATGGTTCCCGTCAAACGCTCCCACAGCGTCTGCGCCCAGGGTGGCATCAACGCGGTGAACTCGCTCACCCGCCTGCAGGGCGACAGCGAATGGAAGCACTTCGACGACTCGGTGTACGGCGGCGACTTCCTGCAGAATCAGCCGCCGGTCAAGGAGATGTGCGAGTGGGGTCCGCGGATCGTGGACATGATGGACCGCCTGGGCGTCATGTTCAATCGCACCCCCGAGGGCAAGCGCGACCAGCGCCGCTTCGGCGGCACGCTGTATAAACGAACCGCCTTCGCCGGAGCCACCACCGGCCAGCAGCTCCTCTACGCGCTGGACGAGCAGGTTCGCCGCTGGGAGGTCGAGGGCAAGGTCAAGAAATACGAGTTTTGGGAGTTCCTCGGCCCCATCGTGGACGGCAAGGGCATCTGCCGCGGAGCGGTGGCCCAGGACATGTTCTCCATGGAAATCCGGGCCTTTCCCGGCGACGCCGTCGTGCTGGCCACCGGCGGCTGCGGGATGATCTTCGGCAAGTCCACCATGTCGATGATCTGTACCGGCGGGGCCGCGGCCCGAGCCTTCAAGGCCGGCGTCAAGTACGCCAACGGCGAATTCATCCAGGTTCATCCCACTGCCATCCCCGGTTCCGACAAGCATCGCCTCATGAGCGAGTCGGCCCGCGGCGAGGGCGGTCGGGTCTGGGTCCCCCGGCGGAAGGGCGATGATCGCGACCCGCGACAGATCCCCATGGAGGAGCGCTGGTATTTCCTCGAAGAGCGCTATCCCAAGTACGGCAACCTCGTGCCCCGCGACATCGCCACCCGCGAGATCTTCAACGTCTGCGTGAACGAGGGCCTCTCCGTCGATCCCAACGAATACTGCGTCTACCTCGACGTCACCGAACTGCCGTCCACCACGCAGCACAAGCTCGAGGGCATCCTCGAAATCTATGAAAAGTTCCGCGGGCTCGACCCCCGGGTGATGCCCATGAAGATCTTCCCCGCGGTGCATTACTCCATGGGCGGCCTATGGTGCGACTTCGAGAAAGATCCGCACACCGGCGGGCTGGTCCTCGATTCGCCACGCAACCAGATGACCAACATCCCCGGCCTGTACGTGATCGGCGAGGCCGACTACCAGTATCACGGGGCCAACCGGCTGGGCGCCAATTCGCTGCTGAGTTGCATCTTCGCGGGGCTGATCGTCGGGCCGGCCATCGATAGCTGGCTCAATGCGCTGCCCGCCGGGTCCGCGGCCGCCCAGCCGTCCTCGCTCTTCGAGGGTGAGGCGGCCCGGCACAAGGAACAGTATGAGCAACTGATCAACTCCAAGGGCGATCAGAACCCCTACCTGCTGCATCGCGAGCTGGGCCAGACCATGACCAAGAACGTCACCGTGGTCCGCTACAACCAGGGCATCGAGGAGACGCTGGCCAAAATCGACGAGCTGGCGGAACGGTACAAGAGGGTCGCCATCGCGGACACCTCCAACTGGACCAACCAGAACTTGAGCTTCACCCGGGCCCTGGGCGACATGCTGATTATGGCCCGGGTGATCGCCCGGGGCGCCCTGCTGCGCAATGAGTGCCGCGGGGCCCACTACAAGCCCGACTACGCGATCCCCGCTCCCAAGGGCGGCGATCCGGAGACCGTCCGCACGGAAGCGGTCCGCTGGGTGCAGGCATTCCGCAAGCAGACGCAGGAATGGCTCAAGACGACCATCGCGGAATATACGCCCGACGGACCTAAAATCTCCTACGAGCAGGTGGACACCTCGCTGATTCCACCCCGGCCGCGAACCTACGGGCTGGTCGGTGCGGAGATCATCGAGCAGGTCTGGCGGGACACGCAGAGCGCGGACGAAAAGGCAGCCCAACAGGCCCAGCCCGCCGGCGCGTAGGTGGAAGACATCAGACACCAACGGGTGCGCTGCCGATCCAGGAGTGAACCAACGATCGCCGGGCACCGATGCGAGGACGTAACAAGGACGAAACGGTCATGGCCCACGAACGAACCGTCAAGCTCCGTGTGAAGCGCCAGGATACCCCCGGAAGCCCCTCTTACTGGCAGGAGTTCGAGGTTCCTTACGAACCGCAGATGAACATCACCACCTGTCTACAGTTGATCGCCGCCCATGGCCGGACGGCCCAGGGCCAGCAGGCCGCCCCGGTGGCCTATGACGCCAACTGCCTGGAAGAGGTGTGCGGCTCATGCACCATGCTCATCAATGGCCGGGTCCGTCAGGCCTGCAGCGCCCTGGTGGATGATCTGCTGTCCACCCCGGACGACGTCATCACCCTGGAACCGATGACCAAGTTTCCCGTGGTCCGCGACCTCTTCGTGGACCGCTCACGGATGTTCGAGCACCTCAAGCGCGTCCGGGCATGGGTGCCGGTGGACAACAGCGTAGACGACACTCCCCCGCCGCTGATGTCCCAGAAGGTCCAGGAACAGGGCTACCCGTTGCAGCGGTGCATGACCTGCGGGTGCTGCGTGGAGGCCTGTCCCCAGGTCAACGAACATAACGCCTTCATCGGTCCGGCCGCCATCGGGCAGGCCATGCTCTACCAGAAGCACGGCATCGGCCAGAATCTCGCCGAGGAACGCCTGGAGGCCCTGCGGGACACCGGCGGAGTGGCCGGGTGCGGCAACGCTCAGAACTGCGTGAAGGTCTGCCCGAAGGGCGTGCCGCTGACCGACGCCATCGCCCGGGCGAACCGGCAGTTGACGATCTACTC
>Ga0116168_1002262_pt1 | contig 12488 bp, 8 predicted proteins | sample AD_UKC129_MetaG_FD_89795 | JGI IMG/M metagenome (GOLD analysis project Ga0116168, IMG submission 89795) | Active sludge microbial communities of municipal wastewater-treating anaerobic digesters from Canada - AD_UKC129_MetaG | ecosystem: Engineered > Bioreactor > Anaerobic > Digestate | place...
GGGGGTCAAAGTCACTGATATTTATCGACAATACCGGAACCTTCTTGCCGGAGAGATTCAGAAGCTTAACTTAGAGAAGATAGATCCTTTTTCTCTACCGGGCTTGCATTATGTTACTACTCCGGCAGAATCAAAAGCTATCAACAACATAAATCAAGCTATAGTAATTGCCGGAAGTGGAATGTGTACAGGAGGAAGAATTATCCATCACTTAAAACATAATCTCTATAAGGAAAATACCGCTCTTATCTTTGTGGGATTTCAAGCTCAAGGGACTTTGGGGAGGTCTCTGGTAGAAGGAGCCAAAAGAGTGCGGATTATGGGGGAAGAGATAGCCGTCCGGGCTAAAATATATACTATTAACGGTTTTTCTGTGCATGCTGATCAGGAAGACCTGTTCAGGTGGGTGGAATATTTCCAGGGGAATCCCACTTTTCTGGTGACTCACGGGGAAGAAACTATTGCTGAGTCTTTCGCTCAGTTTTTAGGAGAGCGAGGAAGGGAAGCACTGGTTCCGCATCTGGGGGATACCATAGATTTGGGAGAAAAGAAAGTATTTAGCGCTCCTTCTCTTCCTCGGGAGGAAAATATTCTGGAACAACTGGAAAGCAAAGTCTCTTCTATCCACAGTATCTATCCTGCCTTAGGGGAGGAAGAAAAAATTCTGTTGCGCTCTGCTTTGATACTTTTAGAAGAAGTGGAAAGAAGAAAAGAAGAGAGCTTGATTTAGCCGGTAAACTCCCGAAGAATGGAGTTAGAAGGAATAAAAGAGGGGTTGAGGGGCATAAAGTGGTTGAGAAAAGCATAGAGGCGGTAAGCTTCTAAATAGTGAGGGCTTTCGGGAGTAATAGCCCGCAAGAGAGGCTCAGCATATTGTCTTAAGATACCCAGCTCATATATTAAGGAAGAATTGAACATAATGTTAGCACTTTCCTGGTAAGGGAAAATATATTTTTCCTCCCCTTCTCTCACCCGGGGCCAGTCGGCGAATACTCCTTCTCCTTTGCTGCCCCTGAATTGACTATCTCTCACTAACCGCCGGATCAAGCGAGAATCGGTGGTAGAAATGCGATTGTGGTCATCGACGTTTATTTGAGTTATAGCGCTTACATAAATTTTGAATTTTTCTCCTCCGGGGATATTTTCTCCCAATTGGGGATTGAGAGCGTGCAATCCTTCTACTATGATGATACCATCGGGAGAGAGCTGAGTTTTTGTCCCTCGAGGCTCTCGAGTGCCAGTGATAAAGTTGTAACGAGGGATTTCCACTTCTTCCCCCCGGATCAGGGCTTTCATCTGCTCTTCGAATAATTTTAAGTCTAAAGCCTCTGGTTTTTCGTAATCTTCCTCGCTTATTTCCTCCCGGGAAAGGAAATAGTCATCTAAGGAGATAGTTACTGGATGCCACCCGTTAACCCGGAGCTGGATGTAGAGACGACGGGCAAAAGTGGTTTTCCCCGAAGAGGAAGGCCCGGCGATTAATACTAAATGTACTGTGCCCTTTTTTTGGGTGATTAAGTCGGCAATCTGGGCTATTTTTTTCTCATGAAGCGCCTCAGCAATGGATATAATTTCTCTTCCTTCTCCCCGGGCAATGGCTTCGTTTAGCTCTCCCACGTTTTCAATGGCTAAAATCTCTGCCCATTGTACTGCTTCTTGAAAAGTAGCAAACAGTTTGGGACGAAAAGTATAGGTGGGGAGACGCTGGAGGTCTTCTCCGGTGGGGAGCTGAATTACGAATTGCGGGGGTACCAGGACAAAACCAAAGTTTTTCAGATACCCGGTGGAAGGAACAAGAGGTCCGTAATAGTGGTCATAGAAGTCTTGCAGCCGATAAACCGTAACTGCTGGAGTTCTCCAGTAGCGGAAAAACTTTACCAGGTCTTTTCTTCCCTGCTTTTGGTAAATAGCAGTGGCTTCTTCCCAGTTTACCACTTCTCGGGTAAAGGGAAGGTCTTCTTTTATGGTGTTTCTCATTTCCTCCTCAATTTGTTCTAATTGTGAAGAGGAAAGGTCTACCCCTTCCATTTCACAAATTAGTCCTTCTCCCAGGGAATAAAGAACTTTTAGTCGTTGTCCAGGGAAAATTTTTTCTACCGCGTAGCTCAGAACAAAAAGGAGACTTCGCAGGTAAGTTCTTCTACCTTCGGGATGAGAAAAGTCAAAAAACTTTACCTTGCCGTCTCTCTCTACCTTAGTGTTGAGGTCTACTATTTCTCCTTCTAACTGGGCAGCCATAATTCTTTCCCAGGAGGGAAATATTTCTTTAGCCACTTCTTGGAGAGTTTTCCCTTGCGGGACAGGTATTTTTTCTTTTTCCCAGTAAAGATAACAAGTTTTTTTCAGCATTACCTCTTCCCCTTTTTCTCATTTTAGCAGAAAATAGAGAAGAGGTGAAGGGTAATGAGTTATTATGCTTATCATTTAGCTTTAAGAGAAGAACAAGTGCAGGGGATAAAGCTGGCTCTTCTCCCCGGAGCGCCAGAGCGATGCTGTAAGCTCGCTTCTGCTTTTGGTAGTTATGAAGAGCTGGCCTTTCATCGGGAATTCAAAACGGTACAAGCAGAGAATGAAAGTGGTAAAATTTTAGTGGTTTCTACTGGTATCGGGGGGCCTTCTTTGAGTATAGCAGTGGAAGAGCTGGCTCAACTGGGAGTAAAGCTTTTTCTGCGAGTGGGAACCTGCGGAGCCATCCAAGAGAGAATTAGGGTGGGAGACCTGGTAATCAGTGAAGGAGCAGTAAGGATGGACGGGGCCTCTCCCCACTATGCTCCTCTTTCTTATCCCGCCTGTGCTCACTGGGAGATGGTGGGGGCCCTTAAAAAAGCTTGTGAACTTTTGGGATGTCGCTATCACTTGGGGATTACCTGTTCTTCGGCTACTTTTTATCCTGGTCAGGAAAGATATGATACTTTTGGCGGCTATATAATTTCTTCTCTTCGGGGTAGCAGGGAAGAGTGGAAAAAATTGGGGGTTTTGAACTATGAAATGGAAGTAGCCACTCTTTTTACCGTGGCTCGAGTTTTAGGGCTCCGCTCCGGAGCGATATGTGGAGTGCTGGTCAATAGGAATGAAAAAGAAGAAGTAGAGGAGGAAAAAATAGAAGAGATAGAAGACCGACTTTCTCAGGTGGCAGCTCAGGCTGCCCGGCTACTTCTCTCTGAGGAGGAATGAATTTGTTCCTTGATTACTGGTTTTGGGAATGGGGGAAAATAAAAGAAGAATGGCTAATTCTCCTTTTGGTGGGGGGAGGAATTATTTTTGGTTTTTACTTTTTCCGCCTGAGAAAGATTCTTTTTCCTCTGTTAACTTTTGTAGTGGTAATGGGGGGAAGAGGAATCATCCGGGGGATAGAGAAGAGTAACTTAGAAACTCTCTTTTTTCCCGGGGAAGGAGTGAGTTTCTTCGTTTTTCTCTTTCTGGCTCTTTTTTTAGCTGGAGTGGTGACCAGAGAAAAAGGAGAGAAGTGGGGGAGGATGTTTTCTGGTTTCTGGCTGAGTGCTAATCTTTATTATCTTTTAGTAGAACTCTCTTCTTCGGTAGAGCTATTGCGCTTTTTGGATTATTTTTCTTTTAGGGGGGTGTTTTTCTCTTCTCTACTTTTAGGCTTTCTTTCCCTGAACCAAAAAGTGGTGAACTTTTTTAGCTCTCTTGTGGGAAGTTCGCTTTTAGTTCTGGCTTACATTGAGCTATTGTATAGGTGGGGAGGAAGTGATACCTTTTGGGATAGCAGTCCCTGGGTATTATTTTTATTTTTGGTTATGGCCCTGTGGATGATAGCGGTTAAGGAGAGTGATTGAGTGGCAAATTATGAAGATAAAATAGTATGTTCGCTTGTGGAAGACGAAAGAGTAGTGGTTTATGTGGCCTCATCCACTTCTTTAGTGGAAGAGGCAAGAGTTTTGCACCATACCAGTCCCGTGGCTACTGCCGCTCTGGGAAGAGCCCTCACCCTTACCGGAATAATGGGTGCGGCCCTCAAAGAGGGGCAAAGAGTAACTTTGCATATTAACTGTCGGGGTCCCCTGGGGGCTATACTGGTGCAGGCTAACTCCCGAGGAGAGGTAAGAGGCTATGTTTCTCAACCTCTGGTTTTTGTCCCTCCTCGAGAAGATAAAAAACTCAATGTGGAAGAAGCAGTGGGAAAGGGGTCTCAACTCTCGGTGGTGAAAGATCTGGGATTGGGAGAGCCGTACGCTGGTTATATAGAGATGCCCCGGGGAAGTATTGCCTATGATTTAGCTTATTACTTTGCTCTTTCTGAGCAACTGCCTTCGGCTTGCAGTGCCGGGGTTTATGTGGGAGAAACAGGAGAGGTGTTATCAGCAGGGGGCTTTATAATTCACACTCCGGCAGGAACTCCCCCCCAGATAATAGAGAAAATCGAGGACAACATTTCTCTTCTTCCCCCTTTGAGTTCTCTCCTTTGGGAAGGAAAAGCTCCGGAAGAAATAACTGGAGCTCTTCTATCTCCTCTTCCTTACCGGATAGTGGGGGAAAAGAAACTGTGCTATCATTGTTATTGTTCTCGAGAGAGAGCCCGTCGGACTCTAATGTTATTGGGAAGAGAAGAATTAGAAGAACTGTTAGCCGAGGAGGGAAGGGCAGAGGTTAGCTGTCCTTTCTGTAATCGAATTTATCTTTTTGGAGATAGAGAGCTTAGAGAGCTGATAGAACAGGGAAGTAATAGGAGGTTTGATTCTTGAGAGGAATTTTACGCGTTGATTATGAAGAAGAACTGAATGAAGAGCAGAAAAAAGTGGTGTTTACTGGTGAAGGTCCAGTTTTAGTGATTGCCGGTGCAGGCAGTGGAAAGACTCGAACCATCACCTATCGAGTAGCCAGATTAATAGAAGAGGGAGTAGATCCTTCCTCTCTTCTATTAGCTACTTTTACCAATAAAGCAGCCCGGGAAATGTTGCATCGAGTGGAATGCCTCTTGGGGATAAGCTTAGAGGGGATGTGGGGAGGTACTTTCCACCATATTGGTAACCTCATTCTCCGCCGGGAGGCAAAAAAAATAGGTTACGACAATAACTATACTATTATGGATCGAGAGGACCAGAAAGACCTTCTGGAGTTCATCACCGAAGAAATAGGCATAGACCGTCGCTCTCGTCGTTTTCCCCGAGGAGACGTGGTGGCCAATATTATCTCTTTGAGCCGCAACACCCTTGTTTCTGTGGAAGATATTCTGGAAAAGCTTTATCCTCAGTTTCTGGAGTGGGCAGATCAATTGAGCTCTATTTTTGCTCTCTATCAGGGCAGGAAGCGCCAGCTCTCCCTTATGGATTATGATGATTTGCTTTACTATACCTGGTCTCTTTTACAAGAAGATGAAAATACTCGTCGTAAATATGGAAATGCCTTTCACCATATTTTAGTAGATGAGTATCAGGATACCAACCTCCTGCAAGCTGAGATTATAGACCTTTTAGCTCGGGAGCATCGCAATCTTTTAGTAGTGGGCGATGATGCTCAGAGTATTTACTCTTTTCGGGGAGCTAATTTTGTTAATATCATGCGTTTCCCCGAGAGATACCCAGATTGTCAGATATTTAAATTGGAAACCAACTACAGAAGCACTGCTCCTATTTTAGACTTAGCCAATCAGGTGATTTCTTTTAACCGTAATCAGTTTCCTAAGGTTTTGCATCCGGTGAAAAAAGGAGGAGAAAAGCCTGTAGTGGTGCCCTTGCGGGATGTTATGGAGCAGGCCGAATTTGTAGCCTCCCAGATTTTAGAATTACATAGTGAAGGTTATGACCTCCGGGAAATTGCCGTTTTGTACCGAGCTCATTATCACAGCATGGAAATTCAAATGGAGCTCACTCGGCGGGGCATTCCTTTTGAAATTCGCTCCGGACTGCGCTTCTTTGAGCAAGCTCACGTCAAAGATGTGGTAGCTTATCTTAAAATAGTAGCTAACCCTCAAGATGAAATAGCCTGGAAGAGAGTGCTCAAGCTTTATCCCGGGATTGGTCGAGCATCAGCAGAGAAAGTGTGGGGAGTTCTTTCTTCCTCTCCCGATCCTCTTACCACTTTGGAAAGAGAGGAGCTTTTTTCCTTCCTTTCGGTAAATGCCCGGGTTAGCCTCGCCTCTCTCAGAGATTTGCTGCTTCATCTGGAGGACCTCGACTCCTCTCCTTCTACTTTAATTCAGGAGATACTCGCCGGAGGATATCGAGACCATCTGGTTACTCACTATACTAATTACGAAGAGAGAGAGGAAGATTTAGAGGAGCTGGCTAACTTCGCTTTGCGATATAAATCCTTAGAGACTTTTTTAAGCGAACTGGCTCTTCTGGGAGAGATAGAAGCGGAAAATGTGGTAAGGGGCGAGATAGAAGATGAAAAAGTAGTTCTTTCTACCATTCATCAAGCCAAAGGCTTGGAGTGGGATTGTGTGTTTGTAGTGTGGCTGTGTGAGGGAGGTTTTCCTTCTCCTCGTAGTCTGGGAAAAGAAGAAGATATTGAAGAGGAAAGAAGGCTTTTCTATGTGGCCTGTACCAGGGCCCGAGACCATCTGTTTTTATGTTATCCCCTTTTAGGAGAAAGAGGGCGTTCTCGCTCTATGATCAGGAAGCCTTCTCGGTTCCTGCAGGAGTTAGACCCCCGTTCTTACACTAAATGGCGAGGAGGAAGAAGAGGGTAGTGCTCTCCCGGCGTGATTACCTGTTTAACTTTGTAGTAGATACTCTAGACTATGCTTTTTTCAGTCTGGGGATATCTTTTGGCTCTACAGTTACCCTGCTTCCCCTTCTGGCTCGGCGCTTAGGGGCTAGCAATTTAGAAGTGGGGCTCATTCCTGCTATTGCTTACCTGGGGTGGTCGTTTCCTGCCATCTGGGGGGCGAGGGTTTCGGGCAAGTTAGAGAAGAAACTTCCCTTTATTCTCCGATTCACACTTTTTGAACGTCTTCCTTTTTTAGGGATGGCACTGGTGGCTTTTTACCTCGTTCCTTATAATCCTTCTCTTTCGCTTTATATTTTGCTCCTTTTATTGGGAATTAATTCTTTTACCATGGGGTTTCTCGGACCTATCTGGACAGAGATGATTGGAAATGTCATCCATCACAGTCGCTGGGGGCTTTATTTTGCCTGTGGTAATGGCATAGGGGCTCTCATGGGAATGTGGGGTTCTACTCTGGCAGAGCGGTTTATCAAGACTTATCCTTTTCCTCACAACTTTGGTTATTGTTTCCTGTTAGCTTCCCTATCTATGGCGGTTTCTTATTTTTTTCTGGCTCTTACCCGGGAGGAGAAAGAGCCGGTAACTTCTTCCTCGGGAGAAAGATTTATGTCTTCTTTTTTCCAGGTAGTAAGGGAAGACGGCAACTTTTTGAGTTTTTTGTTAGCCCGAGTATTTTTAGCTCTGGGGGTGGTGGGAGGAGCTTTTTATACTGTTTATGTTTTACAAAGATTTGGGATTCCCGATGCTTTGGTGGCTCGCTATAATGCTGTTTTGCTTGTCTCTCAGGCTTTGAGCAACTTTATCTGGGGTCCTTTAGGAGACAAAAAGGGGCATAAATTAGTGGTTCTTTTAGGAGCTGCGTCTGTGGTTTTGAGTAATTTACTGGCTCTCTTTTCTCCCAGCTCTCAGTGGTTTTTTCTGGTTTTTGCCCTTTTAGGCTTTAATTACAGTGCTATATCGGTGGGGGGAACTGCTATTGTTCTTGACTTTGCTCCCCGGGAAAAAAGAGGACTGTATGTGGGGTGGAGTAGTTTTTTAAGTAATTTCCCGGCCTTTTTTTCTCCTCTTCTGGGGGGCACCATTGCAGATCGATTTGGTTATCACTGGGTTTTCTGGTTAGCGCTGGGTTTGAATTTGGTGGGTTTACTGTGGATTTTATGGGGAGTGAGGGAGCCCCGGGCTTTTACTAATTTTGAGGAAGGATAAATGGCTAAGTCTTTAATGGTGCAGGGAACGGCCTCAGGAGTGGGTAAAACTGTGATAGTGGCGGGATTAGCGCGAGTGTTTGCCCGGCGGGGAATAAAAGTGGCTCCTTTTAAAGCCCAGAATATGTCTTGCCACTCCGGAATTACCGAAAAAGGAGAAGAAATAGCCCTGGCTCAAGTTCTTCAGGCTCAAGCTGCTTTTCAAAAACCCGATAGTCGGATGAATCCTCTTCTCCTGAAACCCCAGGGAGAGACAAAAAGCGAGATAATAGTCCGGGGAAAATCCTGGAGGGTGAGGGAGGCCGCTACCTATTATAGTTACAGGGATAGAGAGTTTTTGTGGGAAGTGGTCAGGGAAAGCCTTGATTCTCTGGAGCGGGAATATGACCTTCTTATTTTAGAAGGGGCAGGGAGTCCAGCAGAGATAAACCTGCGAGGAAAAGATATCGCCAACATGAAAGTGGCTCTTTATCTTCGCTCTCCAGTTGTGGTGGTGGGGGATATAGAAAGAGGAGGAGTGTTTGCCTCCCTATACGGGACCTGGGCTCTCGCCAATGAGGAAGAAAGAAAGTTGATGCGGGCTTTTATCATCAATAAATTTCGGGGAGATGAAGAAATTTTAAAGCCCGGTTTACAGGAAATAGAAGAGCTCACCGGAGTTGCGGTGGTGGGAGTTTTGCCCTATGTTTCTCTATCTTTAATAGAAGAAGATAGCCTTTCAGAAAAACTAAGTGGTAAGACCAACTTTCCCCTCCGGGAAAATGAGCCTCTTTTTTGGGAGATGGTAGACCGGGAACTGGATTGGTGGAGTGATATCTTGGAAGAGCACTTAGACATAAAAAAAGTGGAAGAAATGATTGGTTTATGACCAGGGGAGCCTCAACTTTTTAATCTGGTATTAATTCTGGAAAGCGCAGAAACTGCTGCTATATTCCTTTCCCCGATTAAAATATGAAACGCCCAGTGTAGAGAGCTGAGAAAAAAGAAATCGCTACTCATTTTTTATATCCATAGACACTTGAAAAAAATCGCCTTCATGTTATTATATAGGAGGTGAGAGCGGAAATAGCTCAGGGGTAGAGCATCGGCTTCCCAAGCCGAGGGTCGCGGGTTCAAATCCCGTTTTCCGCTCCATTATTTTATTTTCTCCCTATTTAGCTTTACTATCCCTCGCCTTTTCCTATTTTTTTCTCTAAACTATAAAATTCGTTGTCCTATAAAAAAGGGAAAGCGGGGTAGCTTTGCAAACTTTTCCCTGAAGGCATCCCGACTTTGATTTCCCGGTTTGTAAGCCATTCCAGTGAGCGGTATAATGGAGGCAAAATTGGAGTGTTGAGATATTCTATGGGAGCTATTAACTATTCTAGAGAGGAAGAGGTGATGTTGAGAAAGAAGAGATTCTGAGAGATTGAAAAAGGGCGCTGTCCGGGTTAAGCCAAAAGATAAGTTCTGGATAGCGAGTTTACAGTACATACGCTTTTGGTGGTTGCAAGGAGTTTTTAAAATTTCTGAGAGCTTTAAACTACTAAGTGAGGAGGAATTGTGAGTATGAAAAAGCTTACCAGGAACTTCGTTTGTGCAACTTTAGTGGGGGGTTTGATTTTGGTTTCTGTGGTGACATCCTTTGCCCAAGAAATGCCATCTCCAGCGCAATATGATACTCTGAGAGAATATGAAATTTCAACCGGAGAAGAAATAACTTCTTTTAAAGAAGCTCCTGTGCTTGCGAAGTTAGTTGAGGATGGCGAGATTTCGCCTCTCTCAGAGAGATTGCCTGAGGAGCCCATGGTGGTGGTGCCTGTGGAAAGACCCGGAAAATATGGAGGGCGAATCGTTTCTGCTGATACTTTGACAAACATGGCGGTGGAAGCAGGATGGAGCATAGGAGAGGGAATGCTTCAGCTGGATGCTGATAATGTGGAGGTGCTTCCCAACATTGCAAAAGCGTATGAGTTCTCCGAGGACAAGAAAGTTTTTACCCTGTATTTACGGAAAGGACTTAAGTGGTCTGATGGGCACCCGGCTACGGCTGATGATGTGATGTTCTGGTGGGAGGATATCACCTTAAATGAGGAGCTTACGCCGGTTTTATGGACGGGCTGGCAACCGGGTGGCGAAACTATGAAAGTAGAGAAAGTGGATGAATACACCGTTAGGTTCTACTTTGCACAACCCTATTTGAACTTTGTTTACCGTTTGTTAGGAGAGATTATGGTTCCCAAGCACTACTTGAAAAACTTTCACCCTAAATATACCTCCCAGGAAGAGTTGGATAGACTCACCAAAGAAGGAGGCTATGATTATTGGTGGCAGCTCTTTGCGGCGCAGAATGACTATCTGAATAACCCCGACCTTCCTACTCTCAACGCCTGGAAATTAGTCAAATTAACTCCTGAGGCGGGGTTCTTTGAGAGAAATCCCTACTACTGGAAAATTGATACTGAGGGTAACCAGCTTCCCTATATTGATGAACGACTTGTTTACAGGGCTGTGGATAGGGAAGTAGCCAACATAAGGATAGTGAATGGGGAGCTTGACTGTGCATGTGCAGCTGCAAAACTTGAAGACTACCCGCTCTACATGGAAAACAGGGAAAAAGGTGGATATCGGGTGATGATGTGGAAGTTGCTCTTTCAATCTGCTACCGGATTTATGTTCAATCTAACCTACGATGACCTGGTTCTCCGGGATATCTTCCAGGATGTGCGATTCAGGAGGGCGATGTCTCTTGCTATTAATCGAGAGGAGATCAACGAGGCCGCCTTTTATGGACTGGGAGTTCCCATGCAATCTGCGATGCCACCGGGCAGCAGATTCTATGATCCTGAGTTTGCTCAAGCTTACGCTGAATATAATCCCGAGGAAGCTAACCGGCTTCTGGACGAAATGGGTCTAACTGAGCGAGATAAGGATGGCTACAGACTACGACCTGATGGCGAGACCCTGTTCATCCTTTTTGAATGTAGTGATATAGGAGCGGCACGAGGATTATCAATAATATGGCCGTTGGTGCAGAAATACTGGAGAGATATCGGCGTTAAGACTGAGATCCGACTGCATGAGCGGGGTCTCTTTGATACTCGTTTAGCAGCGAATATGGTTGCCGCCACCATGTGGGGTATAACCGGCGTGGAAGATGCTGAACTGCTTACAACTTGTAGCTGGCTGGTCATTGGCCCGCAGAACTGGTGGAACTGTAGCTGGTGGGGAATAAAATGGTATGATTGGTTTGCAACAGGAGGGAAAAAAGGGGAGGAACCCCCCGCTGAAATTAAGAGGCTCTTGAGTCTGTATGAAAAGATTCAGGTGGCTTCCACCCCTCAGGAACAAGATGCCCTGGTAAGAGAGATTCTGGCCTCCCAGGCGGAGAATCTCTGGGTTATAGGGACCGTGGCCAATATACCTCAGCCTATCATTGTAAGTAACCGTCTGAGAAATTTCCCCGATGGTTGTGTTTGGGGTGTTTATTCCCATGGTTATATGCCTGCTAACCCTTGCCAGTGGTTTGTGGAAGAGTAAGTAAAAGTTCTTTTATACAGGAGAGTATTGCTTAGACAGTATCGGGGAGGGAAGTATGGTAATCTGTAGAACATTCTTGCTTCCCTCCCCGGAGCATGGTGACATTATCGAAGAATAATCGCAAACCATCTGTTTTGACCGAAAGAAAAAAGTTACAATAAGGACAAAGCTGAAAATTTAAGGTCAGCGGGAGGTGAGAGGTAGATAGATCAGCTCAGCTTGAGAGTATACAAAAACTAAAAAAGGAGCTCCAAACTTATGAAGAAGCCTTTAGTAGAATTGATGATTTTGAGTTTGGTATTTGGCTTTGCCCTCACCTCCTTTGCTCAGGAAATGCCTTCTCCTTCTCAGTATAACTTTCCAGCAGAGTATCAAAACGCGACCGGGAAGGAAATCACAGAATTCAATGAAGCACCGATGTTAACGGAGTTAGTAGAAGCAGGGAAACTCCCTCCGGTGGAAGAAAGATTACCTGAGGAGCCTCTGGTGATAGTTCCGGTAGAAGAAGTGGGCGAGTACGGTGGGACCTGGAGGAGGGTTTGGTTAGGGAAAGCAGATGGGCCCGGGCCTGACAGAATAACTACTGAAAGACTAATTTATTTCACTCCCGACGGTAGGGAATTGGTGCCCAACATTGCCCAAAGCTGGGAGGTAAGTGCAGAGGGAAAGGAGTTTACCTTTTATTTAAGAGAAGGAATGAAGTGGTCTGATGGAGAGCCTTTCACTGCCGATGATATTATGTTCTGGTATGAAGATATGGTGCTTAATGATGAGTTAACTCCGGTAAAACCGGCCTGGCTTACAATAGGCGGAAACTTAGGTAGGGTTGAAAAGGTCAGCACTTATGCTGTAAAGTTTGTGTTTGACCAGCCTTATGGACTGTTTTTAAAGTATCTGGCTGGGCCTCCTGGTCACGGGATATGTTATTATCCCAAGCATTATTTGAAGCAATTCCATCCTAACTATACCCCGGAAGAAGAACTTACCGCTTTAACCAAAGAAGCCGGATTTGAGTTCTGGTATCAGCTATTCGGGGATAAAACTGATAGATGGATGAATACTGACTTACCA
>Ga0116168_1002263_pt1 | contig 12481 bp, 12 predicted proteins | sample AD_UKC129_MetaG_FD_89795 | JGI IMG/M metagenome (GOLD analysis project Ga0116168, IMG submission 89795) | Active sludge microbial communities of municipal wastewater-treating anaerobic digesters from Canada - AD_UKC129_MetaG | ecosystem: Engineered > Bioreactor > Anaerobic > Digestate | place...
ATAGTGATAGATGATAAATACTATATTACTACGCCTTCAGAGTCGTTAACTTCCAGCGAGATCGAGATTACAGGAATGCCAGATGCTGAAATTATTGCCGACAATGCATACAATATTAAACTGTTTGACCCTGCTTTGCTTAAAAGAATCACTATAAAAAATGTAAGGTTCACGAACCTGGACAAAGCAAATACCTTTTTGATTGTTTATAATGATAAAAAAATAAGCAATAAGGTAGAGAGAGTCGATGTCCAGGGTTGCACGTTTTCCGGTAACATTTCGCTATACAGACAATATGGCAACACTGATGTTGACCCTGATGACACAGATTTCGGCATAGATGAATTTAAATTTATGAATAATATCGTATCGAATACTAAACTCTCTTTTATAGTTCTTATCGACATACCTGTTAGAAGATGCGAGATAGTCGGTAATTCAATTAGGAACTTTACATATAAGTTTTTCAACCTGTCAATTACGAATGATGCTCCTTACGGCTATAAGCTCTTTGATCGCTCATCATACCTTAGGGTCGAAAATAACAGCGTTGTATGTGATGATGATTGGTGGGGCGAAACATCATCGGGCCTGTATTATACATTCGTTTTATTTGAAGGTGATGAAGTTTTATATAATAACAATCATGTGGAAGGTATGAAGACCCGGAGCGATTTTGCTGTGTACGATGCTTATTTGAGTGCGCGCGTTGTTAACTATACCAATAATACATGGAAGAACAATATTTGCTTTGCACCTGGAAAAACCAACAATACTTTGCTGAAATCAAAGGGAGGAGGTTCAAAACCTCTTATCAGAAACTACACGGGTAATAGGTTTATTGTAGAGGAGGATTATGCCGAAAGGTTAGGTCAATCCAAGGAAAATTTATATGTTTATTTTATGAGCCTGACACAGTATGCTGAATCATACAATATAAATAATAACTTATTCGATGTTTATGATCTGAGATTTCCTGCTTCGAGTATACAGGTAGGCAATTTCATTTTTTCAGAAAATACTGTCAGGGCTAAAAAATCATCGGGTAATCTAGCGATTGTCAGGACAGATGATAGCTATGAAGTCAATTCGATTATTATTAGCAATAACACAATAGATCTTGGTGAAAAAGCCGAGCAGACCTTTAATCTTATAAAAATGGTAAATACAAGTAAAGACAATAAGAAAAGCATTAATAAGATTAGTGTGACTAACAATAGCATTTCGGCACCGCTCGGTTACTTTTTATATGAGGTGTATGCTGACAATATCTTATTTACAGGCAACAAAATTAAGAGTACTGACAATAGATATCCGGGATTTGCTTACGGAGGAAGATTCATAGAAAGTAATATATTTGACAATGATATAGAATCCAGGAATTCGATTACTTTTTTTGAAGGCAGGCAACGTTATGGAGAAGGCACTAAATATGAAATTCTTAATATAGCAAGAAACAACTATGTCAGTGGAGACAATGGGATGCATCTGGATCTTGATTACAGTTCTGATACTCCGACCACTTATAAAAGATTATATACTTTTAATACAACAGAGGGTACGTTTGAGTTTTATTATACCTTCACGTTGAGTTATAATCCTGTAATGAAATGTGCAGAAGTTACATTTACTGACAGTAAAGGTGAAACTAAAACGTATAGATTAGGCGATACTAATAAATCTACAAATGGCCATGGACAGTTCGTTGGATTGATTGATACCAATGGGATAAAAGCAGGAGATTTACCTTTCAAGGTAAGATTTTTCAACTACAAGGATAGTGCTGGGTTTTACATATCGGAATATAACAGTGCTTATTCTGAGATCAAAATTGAAACTGTCAGCTATGAATCAGATAATATAATTACAAATTCAGGAGAGAGCCATGGATAAGGTAAGCGAGGCGATTATAAAACTGCTTGCTGCATCGACCGGCTGTGGAGAATTATACAATATAGATCTCGATCAGTCTGAGTGGGAGAAACTTTATAAACATGCGTTTGCACATAGGATAGATTCTATTATTTTAGAAGAGGCAAGCAAATACGGCAGTAGCATATGTCCGGACTTGTTTGCAAGGTGGAAGAATAACACAATCATACAAGTCCTGAGGTATACTGAGCGTTTATACAGCGTGAGAGAATTATTAAGCTTATTGGAAAATAATAATGTACCTATTATGGTACTGAAAGGATTGCATTATAAATATTTATATAAAGCCCCTGATATGCGGATGATGAGCGATGTCGATCTGCTGACCACAAAAGGTTCGCTTCAGAATGCATGTGATATTTTTCAAAGCTTAGGATACATCAACATAAAGAAAAATGATCCGAAGCATTACGTTTTTGTGAAAAAAAACAGTATCCCGATAGAACTACATTTTTCATTATTTACAGAAAGCAAGCGCAAGATTGCGATAAACTTTAACAAAGAGATTTGGGAATCTGCTTACTATTTTGAAAAAGATGGAATGAGATTCCTTGTTCCTTCATATGCCAATCAGTTGATTTACTGTTGCATACACATGACAAACCATTTTGGTGAGGGTGACCTTGTATTGAGGCAGGTTTCGGATTTCAACCTTTTGGTGAAACATTGCAGCAGTTTTATTGACTGGGACCAAGTGCTGAACAAAGCACATCAGTATGGTGTCGGGAAATTTATGGAAACGATGCTGTATATATGCAACGTACTATTCGCACTTGATATACCTGAATCTATAGTAAGCCGATATGATAAGCAAAAAGAATATGTGGATAAGTTTATTGATATAATATTGGAATCCGGGTACTTAGTTGGTAAAGATGGAAAAGCGTTCACCAGCAGGATAATTGCATCTTATATTGATTCGTCCGGCAACGGATTGCTTTCAAAATTCAGCTATATTTTTCCGTCGGGAGAAAAACTTAAAACATCTTATCCTTATGTAGCAAAATGCGGTTTATTGTTGCCGGTCGCTTGGGTACATCGCCTGATAAATATTTTACTTAGGAAAGATTTAAGCTTTTCAGATAAGATTCCAGATGCCAGAGCAGTCAATGAATATGTAAAGATATTCAAATGGTTAGACATTAAAAGAAATAATGACTAATGGGAGTAATAGTTGACAGATAATGCTTGGATGTTATAATTTCTGTGTTGATTATGAATGGAGGTTGCTATGGTTGAAATAGCTGTTAAGGATTTATTCAGGATATTGTTGAAAAGATGCTGGATCATTTTTATTTGTATTATTTTTTTCGGTGCCGCTTCATACATTTGGACAAATCACTATGTCGTTCCAATGTATACGGCAAGTACAACGCTCTATGTTGGTAAAAACACCGAAGAGTTTGGTATCCAGCCGACAGATTTGTCTTTGGGCACGAACCTTATTTTGGATTATAGGGAAATAGCAAAAAGCAAACTGGTAGCCAATGAAATAATAAACGAGCTTGGACTGAAGATGAGTGCCGGGGCGATGGCGGGAAGGATAAGTGTAAACCAGCGTGGTATGACGAGAATTATTGAAATATCGGTCACGGATCGGGATCCACAGATGGCGATGGTTATAGCTAATACGGCAGCTGAGGTCTTTAAGCGGAAAGTAGTAGAGATAATGCAGGTAGAGAACATCCAGATCATTGACAGAGCTGAACTGCCGAGGTTTCCTGTATCGCCGAACAAGAGGATGAATTATATGGTTGGGATCATATTAGGTCTGGCATTAGGTGTAGGATTAGTTTTCCTGATTGAATTTCTGGATGACACAATTAAAACTCCTGAGGACGTACAGAAATATACCGGCCTCTCTGTTATAGGCACTATACCTGTATTTCACAGGAAAGGAAGGAGAGCCTGAATATGTATGATGAGAACATAGTTATCACTCATTCCGATCCGAAGTCTCCTGTATCGGAAGCATATAGAGTCCTCAGGACTAACATACAGTATTCCGGTATTGACAGGCAGATTAAAACGATAGTTGTGACAAGTTCCGGTCCCATGGAAGGCAAGACCACAACCGTAGTCAATCTGGCCGTTACATTTGCGCAGGCTGGCAACCGGGTATTGCTCATTGATTCGGATATGAGAAAGCCAAAGATCCATAAGGTATTCATGATGCCCAATTCGAGCGGGCTCACCAACTTACTGGCATTGCATGATGATTATAAATTATATGTAAGGTCAAGTGATATACCAAACCTGGATATACTTCCGTGTGGTACAATACCGCATAATCCTTCCGAACTCCTTTCATCCAGGACAATGAAAGAGTTTATGGAAGAGGTGAAACAGGATTACGATATCATTTTCATGGATGCTCCGCCTGTTGGCAATGTTACAGATGCTGCCATCATTTCGACTTTTGTAGATGGTACAGTATTGGTAGCTTCTTCAGGCCATGTGAAGATAGGCGCCCTTAAGCACGCTAAGGAACTGCTTGACAAAGTGAATGCGAATATCCTGGGGGTAGTCCTGAATCAGATCGATAAGAAATCCGGAAGCGACTATTACTATTATCAATACAGCTATTACGGTGAAGACGGGAAAGTAAGGAAGAAGAGAAAGAGGAAAAAAGGAAAAGCTCAGATGTCTGAGTCTCAAATCCGATCAAAATGACATCCATAGAAGCAGGAGGAACTCAAATTGTTTGCAGACATCCATTCTCACATACTTCCTGCACTGGATGATGGAGTCAGTGATATTGAAGAGGCTGTTAAGGTATTAAGGGCAGCAGAGTTGAGTGGCACAAAACATATTGTCGCTACCCCTCACTATATATCAGGCACATTGGAGAATGATTACAACATAATCAGGCAAAACACTGAGGATCTGCGGAAAATTTCTGCGGATGCGGGACTGGATATCGATATATACGTTGGTGCGGAAGTATTTATAAGCCCCGATATACCTGAAATGGTAGAAAAAGGGGCTATCATTACTCTTAACTATTCCTCTTTTATTCTGATTGAACTTCCCATGGATAACATCCCATTATATACCGATGACGTGTTTTTTAGTATGCAAATAAAAGGATTGACGCCGATCATTGCGCATCCTGAAAGAAATGCCGAAATAAGGCGCAATCCAGGTTTGCTTTGCAGCTTCAATGAAAGAGGGATCCTTGCGCAGGCTAACGCAGGCAGCATAACAGGGCTGTATGGCAGGGATGTCAGGAAAGCTGCATTAAAATTCATTGGGATGGGCCTGATCCAATTTGTCGGTTCTGATGTGCATTCAGCAGAAGGACGGTCAACTGCGGATCTCAGGAAAGCGGAAGCAATAGTGAGGAAAAAGTTTGGTAAAGAAATTGCACGTGATTTGTTCTATAATAATGGTATTGCTGTTATAGAAAACAGAACGTTAGTTGTTGAGTAACAGGAGGACTTACGATGAAAATTAAGAAAGGTTACATGGTAAGGGACATTGCAGATACGCATATCGTTGTTCCGGTGGGCGAGAGAGTTATCGACTTCAAGGGAATAATGACACTCAATGAAACAGGATATTTTCTATGGAATAAGCTGACAGACGGCATTTCGTACGACGATCTCCTGAAAGCGCTCCTTGATGAGTATGAGGTCGATGAGGCTACAGCAAGGGCTGACCTTGATGAGTTTTTAGGTGTAGCCCGTGAAAATGGCGTAATTGAAGAATAAATAAATTAGTGGAGTCTGTAAATATGAACAGTACTGCAAGAAACAACAATCAAATTGCTGAGACCTGGAAAAGAACGGAAATGTCTTTGGCAGAGCGTGCGGCTGTAAAGCATATACCTCTTGGAGGCATATTTGAGCTTACACCCAGGTGCAACCTGAGATGCAAGATGTGCTATGCCAAGCTGGACAATCATGAGATGGATAAGACAGGCAGGGAGAGAACTGCGAAAGAATGGATTTCATTGGCTGAGGAAGCTATAGCTGCAGGGACACTTAATCTTTTGCTGACTGGTGGAGAGCCTTTTATCCGCAGTGATTTCGAAGATATATATACTGCTTTGGCAAATATGGGGTTTATCATCACGATAAATACCAATGCAACACTTATGTCCCCAAGGTTGCAGAAACTATTTCAGAAATACCCGCCGACTGCAATAAATGTAACTCTTTATGGGGCATCAAAAGATACTTATGCTAAGGTATGCGGCAATCCGGAGGCCTTTGATCAGACGATTAGGGGATTGGAGTTACTTTCAGAAGTACCCACTACACTGGAAGTACGTACTACCTTTATCAAGGATAACATGAATGAGCTGGATGAACTGCGAACCATTGCAAATAGGTTTACGAAACGTTTTGCTATAAACACCAATATATTCAAAGCAATACGCGGCGCGCATAGTGACGCTGAGAACTGCCGTTTGGAACCAGAGCAGATAATCGAACTTGTAGATGCAAATAAAAAGTATTATAAAGACCATTCCCTAAAAAACGGTAAGTTTATTGAAGACTTTATGGAGAAAGATCAAAATGCAGGCACCAAAGAGCATGATTACAACATAAAACCAGAAATCCTTCCATGCCTGGCGGCAAAATCAATGTTCTGGATAACATGGGATGGAAAAATGTTGCCATGCGGGACATTTTCGAGTCCCTTCACTTTACCTTTTGAAGAGGGTTTCAAAAAGGCATGGGACAGGCTGCCTGGCTTATTTGAAAACATCGAAAAACCTAAGGAATGTTTAGAATGTGAGGATGGAAAAGATGGTTGCTCAAACTGCCCGGCTCTACTCCAGGCTGAAACAGGTTCATTTAACAAGACATCTCCTTATATATGTGGTATAACTAAGGAAATAAGAAAAAAATTGAAGGAACAGGAAAAAACAGTTGATATAAAATCAGTTTTGTGTTAACTTATCATTATTATTTATTTAATGGGAGGGAAACCAGATGAAGAAATCGTATACAAAACCGGTTCTCGATGTAAAAGCATATGCCCAGTTTGAAAATGTTTTTGCTTATTGTACCAATAGTAACCACCGGAGAAAAAATTGTGCATATTATGTTGGAGATTGGAACGGGTCACAATCATCGCCCCATCACAATTTGAATACCAGCAACTAATGCTTTTAATACAGGCATGCTTTTGTATGCCTGTATTTATTTTTTTATTTCACTGGAGGGCTTGACTTGCATCTTCTGAAAATCGCAGGTATACCTTTATGTATAAATGCACATGAATGGGTTTTATTTGATAATCTTAAGAGTTTTTTTGATGTCAACTCGAAGCCCGAATTTACTATTGATATTATATTCAAAGATATTCCGACTGTTAATATAGATAAAGCGGAAATAATGATTGAAACTGCTGTTGAATTGATTTTCAGACAACAGGAAAAAACTTATATAAAATATAAACATGATACGAGCATTCCTTCGCTGCTGGTTATCAATGACGACTGGACATTCTGTTCAGTTTACATTGATTCTGTTTACGATAAACCTGATGATATCTTAATTACTGAAGATGTATCCAGAGCGATTTTTATGACTCTGAGGACGATACTTATTCCTGTACTTGCAAAGAAATCAACGTTAATGATCCATTCGAGTTCGATAATTTGGAAGGACAGGGGTATAGTATTTTCAGCTCCTTCAGGGACCGGAAAGACCACACACACGAACATCTGGAAACAGTTGTACGGAGCGCGGATACTTGATGGTGACGTAACAGCAGTGAGGGTTGAAAATGGGGAAGCAGTTGCGTATGGACTACCATGGTGCGGTACATCCAATGAATTTCTGAATGAAAATGTCTGCCTGGATTCTATTGTATTTCTCGAGCAGGCAAAAGAAAATCATATATATAAGCTAAGTTACGAAGAAGCTGTGATGAGGATTCTATCAAGAGCTTTTCTGCTTCCACTGAACAGTAAGATGATGGATCTGTACATTGATATTGCAGATAAAATAGCGAAAGCTACAGACTGCTATGTTCTGGAATGCCTACCTGATCAAAGCGCTGTTGAGTTGGTGAAAAAGTGCCTGGAAGAAAAATCACGGAATTAAGTCCCCTGATGGAGGAAGGCTGCAAAATAAAGATACCGCTGAAAGGCTTAAGCATGTATCCTTTCATTGTAGGGGGAAGAGACGAAGTAATACTGTCCGGCATTGGGGACAGGCCTCTTAAGAAAAATGATATAGTTTTGTATATCAGCAGTGATGGGACACAGGTCCTTCACAGGATACATCATATCGGTAAAACCGGTTATTTCATGTTGGGAGACGCACAAACCGTAATCGAAGGACCGATCCAAAGAGAGAATATATATGCTATAGCCGAAACCATTATCAGGAAGGGAAAAGCGATTTCATGCAGTAACTTGCTTTATAGGGCAGCCAGCCGTATATGGCTTGCCTTGAGGCCAGTGAGGCCATTTATCATACGTGCCGTTTTACGGATCCTTTCTTTTATCAGAAAACTGAAGAACGGTTTCGGTCTTGGTATTATTCTATGAGAAGGGGTCAATATGAAAAGAATTATCATTGCTTTAATGCTGATCCTGATTTCGTTTTCGACTCTTTTCAGGGGTCTGTATTTTTCGTATGAAGCTTACGGGATTCTTGCTGCGCTGGCTCTGCTCTCGGCGCTTTATTTTATTTCCAAAATAAAGCGCGAGGAGCCTGTCCGCTTCAACATACCGTTCCTGGCTGCCGGTCTCGGACTCGTCGCGGCAACCGCATTGAGTTTTGTCAATGCTGCAAACCCGAGGGAGAACTTTGGAACGCTTCTGCTCCACAGCGAACTTGTTGTTGTGTTCATTGTGATGTACGACCATTTTTATGAAAAAAAGCAGCAATTCATCAGGTACATGATGATGCCGGTTGTCGCGGCGGGTTTTGTGTGTGCTGTGGTTGGCCTGATGGCCATGACCGGCAAATTCAACATACTCGAAGCAACTGTACTTTTCGGAAGGCTCGGATCCACATTCCAATACGCAAACACTGCGGCCATATACTTTGTTATTTGCCTGGTATTTGCGATAACTATCGCGGACACGGAGGCAAATATCTTTATCGGTTCAATTGCAGCAGGCATAAGCAGTATTCTCTTATATGCCTTCTTTATGACAGGTTCAAGAGGCGGGTACCTTGTGGCGATGTTTATTGCCCCGCTATTCCTGCTGGTGCTCCCGTCATCCAAGTGGATAAACAGTATGATATGCCTGGTATCAGCCGCAGTACCTGTTTTTATTACGTTCCGGAATTTCAATGACGCAACCGCGCAGCACAGTGTACCCGGTGCTGCATTTAGTCTTGCAGTTTCATTTTTTATTGCCGCTGTGATGTATGCCCTGCTTTCTGCTGTATACAGGGTCATAACAAAGGGCAAAGAATTGACTGCGCCGAAAGGTACGAGGCTTATTCTTGGCGGCGTCCTTGCCGCTGTACTGGTCCTTTCCTTTATTTTCAGGGAAGAACTGGTCGGATTTCTTCCGGATATAATGGCAAGGCGGCTCGGGAACCTGATAAATTCGGGGTTTAATGATATCAACATTCAAATAAGGCTGTATTATAACCGGGATGCGCTGAAGCTTATATCTTCCAACTGGCTCACAGGTCTTGGAGGGGGCGGCTGGAAGGCAATGTACCAGACTGTTCAGGACTACTCATACATTGCGAGTTTTGTACATAATCATTATTTTCAGGTGTTTGTTGAAAACGGGATAGTCGGATTTATATCATTCTTAGCTATGGCTGTTATATCTGTGGTTGCCTGCATTTCTTCGTATCTCAGATCAGACAACATAACTGTGAAAACATATACGGCCGGTTTGCTTTGCGCGTTGGTTTCCCTGGCCGTGCATGCTGCAGGAGATTTTGACCTGTCGTTTATCTCGCTTATGCTGCTTCTCTTTACCATGTATGCCGCGGCCATGACTGATGTTACGAGCAATGACACGGGTAAAGACAGAAGTAGAACAGGAAAAAGCAATGTGTGCAAAATAGCCCTTGTGATTGTCAGCTCAGCGATTTTCTCATTTTACGCACTTTACTTTACAGGAGCGCATTACGAAAACGAAGGGTTTAAACATGTGCAGAAAAAAGATTTTAAGACAGCCCTGGTATACTATGCAGAGGCGCACAGGCTCGACCCATACAATTCGGCATATAGCTTTGAACTAGCCAAGCTATACCATTATTTCGGCAGAATCAGCCAAAACGATGCTGACAGGCAGCTATGGTTTGAAAGGGCAATCACGGCAGGCGAAACGAGTGTAACCGGGAATAAAAACTATCCGGCTTACATGAAAACCTTGGTGAATATCTATATTGATTCCGGTAAGCCGCTTCAGGCATTGGAATTGGCTCAGAAGCTAGTGCCCTGTCAGAAATACAGCAGCGAGGTCTATGAGCTTCTTGCAGCGAGCCTGATCGAAGCCGCACGCTATTATAAGGAAAATTCCGATATCGGAAAAGCTAAGGAATTGCTGAGAATGTGTGTTGAAATAGATCAGGATCCTTACCTGCACAGATCGGTTATAATCAAACCTCATGATATCGGATCTGCAGAAAAAATTGCGGGTTACAGGCATAGTTCGAAGCTGAAACAGTATCTTGAAACAGCAAAGGCTATGCTTGATGCCATGCAATAATAGAAATTTTTACTATGATGTGTTGCATAAAAATTACATCTATAATATAATAGAGTTCGTTAATAAGGGGGAAGTGGAATGAAGAAACTGTTGAGTCTGTTCCTGGCAGTGATAACTGTCTTCGTTTTGGTCAGTACATGTTTTGCTGAGGCCGAGGTCACAAACGGTGAAGAAAAGACAGCAGTTGCACCGTTGAGGAACGTAGACGTTGCTACATATGATGAAGAGCAGCATGTTATAGAAATCGAAGATGAAGCTGTTTCACAGTCTGGTGTAGTTAGTCTGAATGACGAGAGTATACCTAAAGCTATGCCTAAAACAGGAGGTATTCCTGCTGAAGCTTTTTACGCTGCAGGAGCATTGCTGATCGTGGCAGCATTGTTGCTCATGGGGAAAAAGACTAAAGCGGAGCAATAATATATATAAAAAAGCAAAGGGTAGAAGTTTGAAGGGATTTGCTGTATTTTGCGGAATCCCTTTTTTGCGATATGAATATTCAGCTCTTTTTGTGATGTGATACACCTGTAGTGCCGGGCCACGGGTGATATTGAGAAGTGACATATCGATCATACGGGAAAAAGGTGGTTTACATAAAAAAGAAACGACTCTCTATTATACTGTTAATTGCCGGCATGCTGATAGCTGTATATCCTTTGGCGGGACAGCTATATGCAAAATACCAGGAAGACAGAATGCTGGAAGAATGGCTGAACTGCATTGAAGCAGGCGTTTTGGAGGATTTGGCCGGCACAGATCCGGAGACAGCTTATGCACAACTTGGAGAAGCATTTGGGATCGATGGCGGCGGAAGCAGCAGCGAAGCAGACGTTGCAGAAAGTAATGAAGGTACATATGGACAAGCTGGAGAGAGGTTGACAGTATCAGATGATACAGGCGGCGGTGCGAAGGGCAGCTCGGATCTGTCAAAGCAAAGAGTGCTTGGCATAATCCAGATTCCAAAAATAAAAGTGAAAGAGCCGATCGTAGAGGGTGTCGAAAAATCAAACTTAAGAGCCGGGATCGGGCACATACCAGGTACGCCTTTGCCGGGGCAGCCTGGTAACTGTGCTCTTGCAGGACACAGGAATTTTGCCTTGAAAAAGCTGTTCAGAAGACTTGATGAACTTGAAAACGGTGATGAAGTTGTTATTTTGACGAAGGCTGAGATGCTGAGATATACGGTGACGGGAAAGGTTGTCGTGGAACCTGATGATGTATCTGTTCTTCAGGGAAGCGATGACAGGAGCATCATTTCAATGATCACTTGTACGCCCATGTATATTCACTCTCACAGGCTGGTCGTTTTTGGAGAGCTTGTGGAGCGTATACCGAGGGAACCATGATAGCTTTACATATTTACTTATGAGCAGATGACAGGACAGCCCGTGATCAGTAATTGCAAAAAGGCAGATTGCGGGCTTTTTTATACAGAAGATATCCTCCGGTTATAATTCTGTTACTGATTGCGGAAAACTATGTCAGGAGGGTGACTGATTCATCGACAAATCTGATTGACTTCTGGGAGTCTCATTTGTATTATAATTATAAACTCGCAAAATAATTGCAGGGCATTTTAAGTTTATTGCATAAAAATCAGGATTGCTGTTTACGGTTGCTAAAAATTTACTTCTATACAAAGAATAAAGGATGGACGGTATGAAAAAACTGGGACTGAATGAAATAAGGGAGCAGTATCTGCGTTTTTTTGAAAGTAAAGGGCATTTGCGCCTGCCCAGCTTTTCGCTGGTGCCGAAAAATGACCCGAGCGTTCTGCTCATAAATGCCGGGATGACACCGCTCAAGCCGTATTTCACGGGAGCGGAGAAGCCGCCGCGTACCAGGGTGACAACGTGCCAGAAATGCATCAGGACGCCCGATATCGAAAATGTCGGGAAGACA
>Ga0116168_1002265_pt1 | contig 12466 bp, 7 predicted proteins | sample AD_UKC129_MetaG_FD_89795 | JGI IMG/M metagenome (GOLD analysis project Ga0116168, IMG submission 89795) | Active sludge microbial communities of municipal wastewater-treating anaerobic digesters from Canada - AD_UKC129_MetaG | ecosystem: Engineered > Bioreactor > Anaerobic > Digestate | place...
GATGGGACTCATAGGACGCATGAGACACATGGGACGAATGAGACAAATGGGACACATGGGACAAGGGATGTATGGGACACATGAGACGCATAGGACGCATGAGACGGATGGGACAGGTAAAGGGAGGGGTATGTGAGGAATTGGTTTTGAAAATTTGTTGCTCGAATGTATGAATATATAAAGAATTTTGATGTTTGGTGGTTTAATGGAATTAATTGTTTTTATTTTTGGGATGTTTTTGTTATAATAGCGAAATGGGTGTAAAGTTGTAATTGTAAGTTCTTTTTAATAAGGATTTGGTTGTATGTTGATGACTCGAAGGGAATTTTTGCAGGGAACAATCGCGACAAGTCTTTTATTGCCGAATCTTCCGTTCTGTGAAATGGAGCAGAAGGAATATAATGTGGTCATGCTGATGTCGGATGAACATAATCCGCGGTATGCATCGGTATATGGTCACCCGTTTATACAGACGCCTAACATGGAACGAATGGCAAAGGAGGGTGTGGTGTTTGAAAATGCGTATTGTCCATCCCCTTTATGTCTCCCGAGTCGAAGTTCGGTGATGAGTGGGTTATATAACCATGAAACGCAGTGTTATAGTAATTGCACATTGTTTTTGGATGATTTTCCTAATTATGGAGATATTTTAGCAAAGCAAGGGGTTCATACGATCTATATTGGTAAAGCAGATGTGTATCGCAAGATTGAGGAGATGGGCTTTAGTGAGGTTCATTATGGCTGGAATCGTGAAAAATCTGGTGATCCGTCTATCCAGCGGAAACCTTTATATATACGCAAAGGCGAAGGACTAAAACGGGCAAAAGGTTGGGGTCCGCGAGAAAAGGCACATCGTAGAGACCAATTGATGATAGATACTGCCGTAGATTGGCTTAAAACGAAAGGGGCTCATTTAGACAGGCGGTTTGTTTTATGTGTCAATGTTTTAGCACCGCATTTTCCCCATTTTACAGAACCGAAGTTTTGGGAAATGTATGAGGGGAAAGGAGATGTTCCTAAGTATGGACCTGACCAACCCTCAGCCCAGCATCCTTATGCAGTTGATTTGCGGAATCATTTTGAAACAGACCAGATTCAAGGGGAGGATGTGTTAAGATTGCGACAGGGTTATTATGGATGTGTCAGTTTTGTAGATGCAATGATAGGGAAAATTATGGATACGCTGGAACAAACAGGTCTAAATAAAAACACCGTGTTTATATATACTTCTGACCATGGAGAGATGTTGGGGAAATTTGGTATGTGGTAGAAATGCTCTATGTTTGAGGATTCTGCTCGTGTGCCATTGCTTGTTTGTGGTCCGGGATTTAAAGGAGGATTGCGAGTTCAAACGCCTGTAACTACATTGGACGCCCAGGCAGGTTTCTTTCATGCTACAAAACGGGAACGACCCAAAAATTGGAAAGGAACTGCGTTACAACAGTTACAGAAAGAAGACCCTAACCGATTTGTTTTTATGGAATATCATGGGCATGGGACACGAGGTAGTAGTTTTATGGTTCGTAAAGGGGGATGGAAATTTATCTGGAATTCTGATGCGCCTCATCAGTTATTTAATTTAGATGAAGACCCGGAGGAATTGAATAATTTGATTAAGGACAATCTAAACGATGCTCCTTCCATTGTTCATGAACTTGATGATTACCTGCATTCCATCTGTGACCCTGTTGTAGAAACACAAAAAGCGGAAATGAAAATTCAGAAACAGTTGGAGGAAATGCATAGGATAGAAAAAGGATAAAGATGTACCAATAGTCATTATTCTGTTTTTATTGGGTATTTATAAATATATTTATAAATAGAGGCATTAAACAAATGCGTCATATCTGTTTGACTGTATTGTTGCTAATCTTTTTTCTGTGCGGGTTTCAAGTTTCCTGTTTTTCGGAAGAAGCATGGGATTTTTTCTCTTTGCATGCGTTTGACCATCTGGATAATTTAGATAAACAAGCAGAACCTGCTTATGAATGCGGGGTATCGGTTCTCTACGCAACGGGAGTAGGAGTATGTGGATATATGGGGATTCCACCAGCGGAACAGTGGGAAAATATTAAACGGGATGTTCAAAAATATGTTCAGCATGCTAAATCTTTGGGCATTCCTGTTGTTTTGGGTTACCTTTGTTCTACTTCTATTGTCGGATTAGAAACCTTTGACCAGAACTGGCAACCTGAATTTAAACAGCAATTTTCAAGTCCACCGAATAGTTGGCTTCAGCAGAATGTGAAAGGGGAGCCTCTTCTTTCCTGGTATGGAGGTGATTATCGTCCTGCGTGTATGAACCATCCTGAATGGAAGAAATATCAAAAATATATGGTAAAAACTTCTTTAGAGATAGGATTAGATGGTATCTTTTTTGATAATCCGACGGTTCACCAAGAAGGATGCTATTGTCCTTATTGCATGGAGGAGTTTTTACACTTCCTTGAAACCAGAGGAGATAAGATTAAAGATACTTCGCTAAATGCTTTGAGGGAATTGGCGTTAAAGAAACCTGTTGAATTCAAGAAATTCCGTTGCACCATTGCTCGTAATTTTCTTTCAGAGTTACGAAATTATGCCCGAGAGATAAACCCTAAAGCCGTTATTACAACAAATAATAGTCTTAATTCGCCAGAGGTATTATTCTCCCAATGTCATAGATATGCCTACAATATAAAAGAAATGAGTAAATCCCAGGACTTTGTTGTAATTGAAGATATGGAGTCAGCTCCACATCGCACCTCACAGGGAACAACGGTAGAGTGCGGTCCTGTGTATGATTTAGTAAATTCTATCATTGGCTCAAAGCCATTAGTGGCTGTAACGATTGCTGATAGGGATTATCATACACCGCCAAATCTTACAAATCTGGCTATCTTTGAAGCGTTTGCCCGAAACACAAACTATATGCTCTGGCCTATCTGGGAGGAATCTCAACAGGGAAAGATGCTTCAGACGATTCGTCCTTTTATGCAATGGCTCAAACGAAATGCACCTCCTATAATCACTTCAAAACGGAGAAATGATGTATTGTTGTATTTTCCATTTGAAGAATGGAGTAAACATGAGGATTGTAAGGAATTAAATATTGTAAGAAAACTAAATCAATTAAATATTCTCTATGCGGTTGCCTCTGAAGATAATTTTAAAGGATACTTTACAGAGGCAAATATCATACTTGCTTCTGAAACGGGGTTTATCCCTCCTCCCTATTCCACCTCAATCACCGAACTGTGTCGACGGAATAATAAAATATTCATTGATGCATCCCGTCCTAATTTTGAAAAGGAATTAAAAACATGTCTCCTGCATCCATCAATAAAGATACAGGGGAATGAAATGGTGCGAGGCATAATACGAGAGACATCGGATACTGTTTTTATTCTGCTTTATAACTTAAACATTGAACGCATTTCTTCTTATGAGGATAACATAATACCCGCCCGAGATATTTCTATTTCTGTTCGAATTTCTAATCCTTCTATTGGGAAGATATTGTTATCCACACCGGAAAGGGAACAGGATATTGCAGACTATGAAATTACCAAACTGGGTGATACCGACGCATACCTTACCTTTCATATTCCAGAATTGCCACTGGCAGGTATTGTGATAATAAAACCCTGATATGAGTTGTTTGAAAAGAGGTATTAGGTGTTTTAATTATTTGGTTCGGCTTTGCGTGGAAAAATATTTTTATTTTCTATCCATCGGGCAATGTGAGATCCAATAATATCTGTTTTAACATCCAAACCGAGGGGTGTCATGTGACAGACATCGCAAAAGTGATTTAGTTGAGCGTTGAATTCTTCCGCTACAGGAATGTATATAATGCCCTCTTTTTCACAAAATTTTTTAAGTTCACAATTATAGATATTTATAACATGCAAATAGGTATTATAAGTAATTTCATCATCTACAATATATAACCATGCATTTTGTATATTAAAATCGCAGTATAATCTTCCTATAAAATTGAACCATTTCAATTTAGGATAGGCAAAACTACAAATTGCCATCTGTACACCTCTTTTTTTACAGGCGCAATTCATTGCCCCTAAGTTTCTAAGGATTGTTTTTTGTAAATAGTCCGCAATGTATTCATCAGAAGGGAGTAGTTTGCGATTAAACATACGGTTTAGAAAGGCAGAATGTTTAAGGTACTTTTTGTAGGGGTTGGGCAATGCTAACCAGAATGGAATATAGTGATAACAGATGTCATTAATTGCGTTGTAATAAACTAACAAATCAGGTTGCATGGAAAGAAAATCATCAATTCGACGAACTTCACCAAAAGAACGCCCAGCACATATTCCTGCATTAATGACATCTATATTCTCTGTACTGAAGTATTTCTTTAATTTTCGTTCCATAATATTCGGATAAGTAGAATAAGTATCATTACCTTTTTCTGTAGTTGAGCCTCCAATACATACGATTCGCAGAAGATTACTTGGTTTGGGAAGTATAACATCATCATCGCGGAATCCTAAATTGTTAGTGTTAGGTGCTGGGTCAGGAGCCTTTTGAAACGGTTTATAAATTAGATTGTATACTAACCAGGGGGAATTTTCTTTCTCAGGACCTAATATTTGTCTTAGAGAAAGGGGATAGCCATTACGAGATTCTTGTGCAATTAATGATACATCCTCTTTTCCAGGAATAATTTGAACCTCATATAAGTGTGTAAATATATCCATGTATTTTAATTTAAGTTCTATCGGTTTCTCTGGAGAAGTTTTTATTATAGACAATATATTGTTCCATTCCATGTCTGTATAACCATAAAAAATTCCTTGAAGATGCTTATGAAAATTCCTTTCAAAAATAGGGTCACCGTGTGATTCAATAAGATTCCCTTTCTTATCGAATTTTATCTCTGCTACACCCTGTAAAGTAAGTTCATAGTCTTTGTTGCAGATGTAACTATCAGTAGGGATTGGTTGTTCGTTATTTTGTTTAGGGTTATTAGCAGTGGGTTTTTTACTTACAAATGATTCTTTCGTTGGTAAGGATTTAAAATCTTCTGTAAATTTCACCATCCTATATACTTTACTATTTTGTCTTTCAAAAAAGGGCTTATATAAGTAATTGGCTGTCCTTAATATGACTCGTGTCCCTAACTCTATGGATAAACATAAAACTATTGTCCATATTAATAAGAGAAAAAACATATAAAGTATTTTAAATATCAATTTCACACATCACATACCTATTATTTATATTCTTCAAGTAGTTGTTGGAATAAGTTGTTATTTGGATATAATCGGATTGCTTTTTTGAGTAAAGAAATAGCCTCATTTTTATTACCTGATGAATATTCTAATATTGCTAAACGATAATATGCTAACTGGGCACATTCTTCTGATTTTCGAGCATATCCAATAGCCTTTTTATATATTTTTTCTGCTTCTTTTGTTTGTTGGGATAGTTCATAGGCACGACCCAATCCACAGAGAATACAAGGTGAATCGGGTGCTTTCTCTTTCAGGTCAGACCATAATTCTACCCATTCCTTTTTGGATAAATAATCGGTATTATCATATATATCTTCTATTTGAATTATCGGCTCAATTTTATAGGGTGTTAGTGTAATCAAAGTTGAGGAATAATAGAAAATGCTTTCTATATCTGCGTCCTGCGTGTTGAGTAATGCACTTACAATGGGAGAATAAACAAGGTGTAGATTAGGAGTAATTTTCAATAGGAACAAAAGTATATCCAGAGCTTTTTGATAATCCTGGTTTTTGGTTAGGTAAACCCCTGCTGTAAGCATATAGGCTATTTGTTTATTTAAAGAGAGATTTGGGCAGGTCGTATCCTCTGAATTTTGTTCGGTTTTCATAGCCAGTGAAAATAGTTCTTTTAAATCATAATACATGCTTGTATATGGGGTTGCGAGTGCTATCTCTCTATTCAGAGAGATGGATTTAGAAAGGGCTTCTTTCGCAGCGTTTGCATCATCTAAACTTCTTGAATAGTAAAGCCACGCCACAGAGGAATCGGGAAGTTGTGATATAACATCTTTCCAAAAACTTTGTTTCTCTTCTTTTGAAAGGTTAATTTGCGTTAATAAATTATTTAATTTCATACCCAAGATGGGTTCATGGGGTTTATTGGAAATCAGTTGTAGATATACTGTTTTTGCTTGTTCCATTTGTCCTGCTTTTTCATAGATATTTGCCAATGCAAGTCCATATTCGAGAGAATAAGGCTCTTCCTGCATAGATTTTTGAAGTATTTCATACGCCTTTGTTATATCCCCGTTATAAAAGGCATTATTGGCGTTATTAATAGTCATACGGTTTACAGGTATTCCATACGGTTTCCAGCAAGGATTAATCATTGTTTTTGAGTAAGGGGCTATTTTTTGATACAAATCAGGTAGTTCGTCCTGTATAAAGTAATAATTGATAAATAAGGGTATGTGTTCCGGATTACAAATCTTATATATATTTTGAACTTGCAAATTATTCGTATCTTCAATTCGGATACCTATGAACCGGTTCCAGTCAGAGTTTAAGTCTCGAATATGTTCATAAATAGGGATAAAGTATCGAACATAAGCAGTGTTGTTATCTGATGGGGTGTGGTGGGTTATTGTTAAGTTGCACGAGAAATCATCCAATCCGTCATATAAAATTTGAAAGCATGCTGGGAATTTATCTACTAAAAAATCTACCACAATTATGTTCATTTCAAAAGAACAGTCAGGCATGAAAGGGTCTTCAAAAGTTAAAAATAGGGGTTTTTCAAGAGCATAGACTGTTCCTGCGTCAGTTGTATAACTTTTATAAGGTACCGGAACTTGTTCCGCTGTTTCGTAAGAGCGAAATAATTGAGTGAGTTGATAACTTTGAATTTGACGAGCAACGATTAAAACGCCTAATGCGAAAAAAATAACCGTAAAGGCAATGATAAGAGTCCTTTTTATGATTTTCTTTAACTCTTGCATGTTTTCATCTATTTTTTCTCTGCCATCCTTCCATAAGCGATAAAATCCACATAAGACGCCATTCAAGGCTAAAAAATATAGAAGATATGGGATAAATACCAGATAAAAATTATGGCGAAAATTGAATTGAAGTGTCTGAATACTCATTGCAAAAAGTAAAATTATTGAGAAAATAATTCCTTTACGGAAATCTACTGCCAAAAAAATGATGAAAACGGCAAGTGAGAGGAATGTTCGATAGGGATTTATAGGTAAGGCACTGGGTAATATACAGTCGGATATGCGTGCTATCGAAGAATAGGTTCTTATTAATATATCCGCAGGGAACCAATAAAGATAAGCAAGAAAAAGATTTCGTTTGTATAATTCTGGTTTCATTTTGATAAACAATTCATAATCATTTAAAGAATCATGATAATAATTGTGAACATCAGCAATCGCAGAAACGAGTAAGTCATTATACTTAGGTATGCGTTCGTAATTTGTGCGTTGAAGTCCAGCGAGGTCATCGTGTTCTGTTCCAAATCCCATTAAGGTATCGTGCCAGCCTAATGTGCCGAATTTATGAAATGACTGTAAAATAGGGTAAGACGAAACTAAAAATACAAGAATTGCGAGGATAACTCCTGCTATTCGGACAGGAATTTTAGGGATATGGTTTTGCTTGGGAACTATTGACAAGATAAATAAAGATAAGATGAAAAACATCATTAAATCGCGACGGAAACCTATCCCTATTCCACATGTCAGACCTGATAATAGGCAGATTAAAAGAAACCGTCGGTTGGTTCTCTTCCTCTGTATCAAATAAAAAAGAATTAGAATAACAGTTAATATAAATGGGGCTCGCGCAAAATCTCGAAGAATGGGAAGAATTACTAATGTTACCTCTGATTTCACAAAATAATAACCAACAACAAATACAGCAAAATAGGAAGGAAGAAATACCCGTGCTATAGAATAGACAATCAGCACGGTCAATACATATAAAAATACGAGAAACCATCGCAAAACTTCCCAGGAAACACCAAAAATCCGCCAGACTATACCCACAGTATATATTAAATAGCGGTGGTATTGTTGATATATATCCATTTCTTGGGCTTGAAACTGAGACGGAATATATTCTGGCGAAAATGTCTGTTCATTGAAATCCAGAAAGGAACGAAGATGAGGAATATCAGAGGGGTTTGTATTAACAAAACCTTTACCACAGGCAAAGAGAATGGATGGGATGTATAAATCGGTGGATATACTTCCTCCTGGTCCGTGCCAATCTCGTAAAAACTTCTCTGATAGTATTATAGAAAAAACAATTAGAAACAGTATTAAAATAAATTCAAATATAATTTTATAATATTTTTTTACTTTCATCAAAAACATCATTAATTTTTTAGTACAAATTTATATGCTGATAGAAAAAAATATAATTCAAAACAGTAAGACTTCTATATTATCTATAAATTAAGATATATTGCAATGTGTTTCCTATCTCTCTTCGTAATTTATGAAGTAAATGGTTAGAAAACAGATAGGAATGTTATAAGAGGTAAAGTTATAAGAGGTAAAAATGTTATTCTGGATGCAGTTGGTAATTTATTTACCTATATACTGTGAGCGTCATGGGCACACTTTCATATCTAACTTTGCTTGATAGATACTTCGTAGACAATGATTTTACAAGCGTTATCTAAAAATTAAGAGCCACCTTTTTGGATAATACCTAAAATAACTGCAAAACGGGCTAACATAGGTGGTTCCGATGGGTAACGCATAAACTGGACATGCCCATCCATAAATAATACATTCGAACCGCCGGGAATATGATTAAATTCACTGGCTAATGAACTGTAATTGTCTAACATGATAAAAATGGAACTTTGTGCCTTTGCAGATTCCGCAGGATTGTTAATGTCTGTAATAAGAAAGCGTTCTATCCCTTCCCGCAGACGATATATCGTGGAACCTCCTGCATTTCCGAAGCCGGGACTTACCGTTCCATCTTCATCCGGCTTACACGCAGAATAAGTCTGATTGTTTAAGAGATACCAATTCACCAATTTGTCAACCCAATGTTCAAAGATTTGTCGAGGTGCTTTTGTTCCTGAAGGAACCTGCACACCCATCTGACTTGCAATTGCAGATATTTCCGGGTCTGTTGGGTCTTCATCAAATTTGTCATACACCCAGCCAAAATAGGAATAACTGTGCCCTGCCTGTTCATAGGGCCAATAAATAAACGCAGGAGCATCTGGGTATTTGGTTGCTATTAGTTGTCCTGTCGGGTCGTTGAAAACGCATTCATCACGGAAAAAGATTTTATTATCTGTATCAGACGGACATACCAGAACTTTGGCATCATTCAGATATTCAGGATAAATGGACATTATATCCGGGGCTAATGCAAACTGTGGTTTTATTGTAGTGCCGGGATAATCTCTCATCTGAACGCGTGGAAATTTTCCACCGGGGGCTTCATTGGCATACATTTTAAATACCAATCCCATCTGTTTCAGATTATTTTGGCAGGATGAACGACGGGCTGCTTCTCTCGCACGGGCTAAGGCAGGAAGTAAAATAGCCGCTAATATACCGATAATAGCGATGACTACCAATAATTCGATTAGCGTGAAACCTGTTTGTTTTTTTAACATAGTCTTGCTCCTTAAATTAGAGATTCATCTTTATAAAATCAAAAAATATTTTTTCGATATTATTCATGGTTCAAATAACTGTGGTTCTGAAGGTTGCGGTAATAGTTTAACCACCTCATAAGGTTTGTCTGGCATTTGCATCCTTTGTATAAGTTTTTCACATGCTATGCGTCCCATTTCAATACTACTCTGACAAAACATCCATGCGGGGAATCTATGAGTTTGAGCGACTCCTTCATCCCCAAGAGTAGCAAACTCCATTTCATCCGGAACTTTATAGCCTAATTTTGTAATTTCTTGATAAGCAATCCACGCCAGGCTGTCGTAAGAAAATACCATTGCTGTAGGTCGTATCTTCATAGCAAGAAGTTTGTATAAGAGAGCAGGCAATTTATCTTCATAGCCGACAGCTAAAAAAGAATCATTAAAGGCAATATGGTTCTTTTCAAGGGCATTCTTATAACCTTTATATCGTTCAAAAGCGCTGGTAGAATCCAGTTCCGCAGAAATAAAAGCAATTCGTTTGTGTCCTCTTCGAATAAGGGTCTCCGTTAATTTTTCTCCAATATATTCATTATCTGAAACTACGGCATCTATAGAGATTTGCGGTAAATAACGGTCAACAAGTACAACCGGGAAATGGGAGCGTGTTAGTTTCTGTAGAAGTTCACAGTTATGCTCATTGTTAAAATGAGCCCAAAAAGCAAAACCATGTATTCCTGTTCTTTTTATATTTCGTAAAAACTTTTGCTCTGTATGAATGTCAAAATAAAGGTTGTAAGAAATGGTTTGAATAAGATTTTTCCCAGCAATTTCCATAAATCCCTGAAGTATTCGTTGGGTATGGTTTGTCTGCTGGTCCTGCATGGCAATAGCAAAGGTAGTTTTTTCGGAGGTTATGGGATAAGGACTGTAATTATCAGGAGAGCATACCTTTGTTCTTTTCCCCTGAGAACTTATCAGATATCCTTCTAATTGTAATTCATGCAAAATTTGTCGGACATATCCACGGGTAAGACCATACTCTTGCATTAACATTTTTTCAGATGGGAAATCAGTCCCCGGAGGGTAATGATGGTCCAGTATTTTATTAATTAAATCCTCTTTAACAAATTTAAGGCGTTCTCGTTTGTTTAATCGTATCAATGGTAAGTTCCCCTATTTTCCATGTAGTAAAAAGCATAACGCATTAACTTGTTATCATTAGGTTAACATATTAATAAGTTTATTTTCAATTTTTTTGCTACAAATGCAAAAACGATAATCAAATTTTCTTTTTATTTTTGTTCATGCAATTCGTAGCAAAGTAAGGAATGTTTTTTTGAAGAATTATAGAACTTAGATAACAGATTTATATTTTTTTCTCAATCGTAGATGCAAGACATGATATACACTTACTTCATTGTAAGGTCTTTTTAATAAAAGAAGAAACCACCAAGGACCCAGAGAAGCGTAAAACATGTTTCACTACATTGTGAACTCTGTGTAAAATTTTTGTGCCCTTTGTAATTGGAAGATTTATCCAGTTAAAAACACCCGAAGGGGGAACGATTCATCCACATTGAATAAAATAATGCATGATGGATTTTTTCCATTCGTTTTTATTCGTGCTATTCGTGGTTATTTACTAATTTAATTCCATTTTGAAAGAAGAAAAGGAGCGTATATCAAGTTGTTAGATATTTTTTTCATTCCTATTTTTGGTCTTTATAGTTTAGAGGTTATGTGTTGCCTATGTTCTATAGTTTTTCTTATTATTTCTTCTGTATGATTACAAGTTTTCCTCTTCGCATATTTTCTTTTGTGAAATGGTCTTGAATAGATTCTCTTCTGAATATATTATTATCAAATACTTGTTCCAGATTAGGTGTTTGGCAGAGGAAACAAGTTCCAATGGGAAGCCATTGTTTTAGGAATATTGCTAATTTTTCAGGTTTCTCAATCCCTCGAGATGTAATAACTTTTACATTTTCTTTTTGAATATGAATATGGTCTAAACATTCAGGGAATACATCGCAAACTACTTTTGTGTTTTTAATTTTAAATTTAGAAATGAGCATTTGTAGGAACCCGACTTTTTTAGTTTTGCGTTCTATAAGCAGTGCGGGTAAATCCTTTTTAGTAAGTAATATAGGTATAGCAGGAAATCCACCCCCTGTACCTATATCTAACCAGATATTTTCAGAACAATCTTTCATCATATAAGAAATATAAGGTATAAGACTTAAACTATCTTCTATATGAGGTACGCAATCTTTTTCGAGGTCATTTGAAGAGACAAGACCTAATAAGGAATTCCATTCTTTTAGCAGGGATACATATTGCCGAATTTCTGTTTGCCACTCTTCCCAATCTATAGGGTAGCCTGTAATTAATTTTTTGTAAAGGTCAATCTTCAAGGACATAGAGAAATCTTTTGATTTGTATTTTTGTTTTATTTTAACATAAGAGTATGATTGTAATAGATGTAATTGATGTATATAGAAAGGGCATGTATGTATAAAAATTTTACACGACGAACATTATTAAAAGGATGTGCTATGGGTATGGGAATGATAGTTAGCAATGCTTCCTTTTCTGCCCAGGAAAAGGAAGTTATTAAGGGTTTCGATGAGACCCATTCAAATACAGATACAGAAAAGAAATGGGAACCGTATTCTGACCGCAAAATTCGGGTTGGAATTGCTGGTTATGGTCTGTGTAAATTTGGTGCTGCCTTTGGATTTCAGGACCATCCTAATGTAGAGGTCGTAGCCGTAACGGATTTGATACCCGAGCGATGTGCTGGATTAGCGAAGGATTGTCGCTGTTCAAAAACCTATCCTTCGCTGGAAGAGATGGTAAAAGACAAAGA
>Ga0116168_1002267_pt1 | contig 12465 bp, 9 predicted proteins | sample AD_UKC129_MetaG_FD_89795 | JGI IMG/M metagenome (GOLD analysis project Ga0116168, IMG submission 89795) | Active sludge microbial communities of municipal wastewater-treating anaerobic digesters from Canada - AD_UKC129_MetaG | ecosystem: Engineered > Bioreactor > Anaerobic > Digestate | place...
CCCCAATCTGCACAGCCTTTAAATTCCCCCCATCTTTTATACCACCCCCTATATCAAATATGACCTCCTTGAGGGTTGTGCCAAGGGGCACTTCTATGAGGCCCGTTCTTTTAACATCTCCTACAAGTGAAAATGTTTTAGTGCCTTTACTTGATTCTGTGCCCATTGAACTGAACTGTTCGACACCTTTTTGAAATATTAATGAGATGGCTGCGAATGTTTCCACGTTATTGATTACTGTGGGCTTGCCCCATAGGCCCTTTGTTGTGGGGAATGGTGGTCTTGTCCTTGGCATGCCCCTTCGGCCTTCAATTGATGCTATGAGAGCTGTCTCCTCACCACAGACGAAGGCGCCAGCACCCCTCTTTATGATTATCTCAATGTCTGGGAGGCCTATTTTATCCAAGTCCTCTATTGCCTTCTCTAGTTTTTCTAAGGCGGCTGGGTATTCGGCTCTGCAGTAAATGTATGCCTTTTTGGCTTTGATTGTATGGGCTCCTATTAGTATTCCCTCAAGTACAGAGTGCGGGTCGCCTTCAAGGAGTGAACGATTCATGAAGGCGCCTGGGTCTCCTTCATCAGCGTTACATATAATATATCTCTCCTGGGAATCTGATTGTCTGCACAAGTCCCATTTTAGCCATGTTGGGAAGCCCGCCCCTCCTCTTCCACGCAAGCCTGATCTTTTAATGGCGTCTATGATTTCATCAGCTCCCATTTCAAGAGTTTTCAAAAGGCCTGTGTAGCCTCCTGTTGCAAGGTAATGGTTTATATCCTCTGGGTTTATGAGACCGCACCTTCTGAGTATTTGACGGGATTGTGACCTCATAAAATCAGATTCGAAAAAACTACCCCCTGTTCCCGTTTCTCTTACCCATATTGTGCCTAGGATGTTCTCCTTAACTATTTCATCCCCTATGATGTTCTTTTTGATGATTTTCCTCGTGAGGTTTTTGTTCACTGGACCATAGAATACTCCTTCTCTGTTGTCTTTGAATATTCCTATGATAGGCTCTGCATAGCATGATCCTATGCATCCGACGGGTATTATCCTCGCTTTAATGTTTTCTCTGGTTATCTCATCTTCTATTACTTTTCTGATTTCATCCGCCCCTGCTGATATGCCGCATGTGGCCGAGCCTATGAGGATGGCTGGTGGTTCTCCTTGGAATATTGAATAGTATTCTTTTTTCGCTTTCTGGACGAGTTTTTCAAAGTTCATGTTGACACTCTATGACCCTTTTTTGGGAGTAATCTTTTTATTTGTCTCGGTTTTATCCTTGATATTACTTTTTCGTTTATCATGGCGCATGGTGCGAGTGAGCAGCAGCCGATGCACCCTACAGCTTCTAGGGAGTATTCATGGTCTGGGGTGGTTTCACCCTCCTCTATTTTGAGGTGTCTTTTTATGGTGTCTATTATCTGGTCAGAGCCTTTTACGTGACATGCTGTGCCTGTGCAGACTGTCACATGTTTCCTACCCTTTGGTTTGAATCTGAATTGCGCATAGAATGTTGCAATACCATAAATTTGACCCTCACTAACCCCGGTGGACTTTGAAAGTTCCCTTAGGACGTTCTCTGGTAAGTACCCATACTCTTCTTGGATGTCCTGGAGTAATGGGATGATATCCTCCCTTTTACCAGGGTGGGCTTTTAATATCTCTTTCAATTTTTGCATTAATAACCTCCCAGTAGCGAACAAAGACCAGCTCCTATAATTTTATTCTCTTAGCACCATATAATACCTTAGGGGAGAGGATGTTATATGCGATTATATAAGAATGTTATCGCTTTTAAGGTTGATGGGAAACCTGTTAAAGTCAAGGAAAGAGTGGTTAAAGATTCAGAGATCCATCTTATAATAAATGGGGTGCTTTCAAGGCGTTTCTATGTCACTCCGAGCAGTTTGAGAGAGTTTACAATAGGATACCTCCTAGGTGAAGGTTTAATCGACACACTATCCGATATAAAACTTTTAGACATAAATGGGGAGACTATAAACGTGGAAATAAACTTAAAGGATGAAACCATAGCCAGGAAATCTGTTATAGGATCAGACAGTCTGGGCGGGTGGAGATCTAAAATAGAATCTGTAAAAAAAGTCAATTCTACATTTAGCATCACAAGTGATGAACTTTTCAGGGCTTTTGATAGGCTAGTGAAAGGGGCGAGATTATGGCAGATGACCGGCGGGGCCCATGTGGCCGCCCTTGTAGGCGCGGATAAGTTCATCCTGGCAGAGGATGTGAGCCGTCATGTTGCAGTGGATAAGATAATAGGGGCAGGTGCCCTTGATATGGTTGATTTTACAGAAACTTTTATAGTTTATAGTGGTCGCATGCCAGCTGACATGCTCATAAAAGTTGCAAGGGTGGGTATACCTATAATAGCTTCAAATGCTGCTCCAACATATTCAGGTTACAGGGTTGCGGTGGATGCTGGTCTTACCATGGTAGGATTTGTAAGGGATGGACGATTTAATATTTACACCCACCCTGAGAGGATAAAGATCTGAGCTGGATAATCCTAACACAAGGATAACTAACCCCCCCGATCATCCCAAAATTGTGTGTGGGGGTTTTCATTCGAAAACGTCATGCATTTCTTTCATGTCTTCTTCTCTTTTATTTAATTTATCCATTAGCTCTGCTATTAGCCCATCTAGGAATACTAGAGCCGACACCTCGAATAGCGTCCCCAGGGGTGCTTTTGAGTGATGTTCACCCTTCATCTGTCTTTTTATATAATTTTGTTCGCCATCTATTTTAGTTCTCCCTTTTATGGTTACGGTAAAATCCGCGATCTCTGAAAGGGATGATTTTGGATATGATGTTATGGCAACCACCTTCGAACCTCTATCCTTGGCTATATTAGCCGCTTTTATGATGTAACTTGTCTCCCCCGACCCTGAAATCGCTATTAGACAATCATCCTCTCTTATGGCTGGGGTTATGGTTTCTCCAACCACGAATACATTCATGCCCAGGTGCATTAGCCTCATTGCAAAGGCCTTTGCCACCAGCCCTGAACGTCCCAATCCGATCACAAATATCCTCTTAGAGGATGTTAAGACTTCAACCAATCTTTCTATGGTTTTTTCATTTATACTCTCTGAAACTTCCTGGATATTTTTAGTGATTAACTTGATAGCTTCTTTTATTATCAACCTTCGCACCCTACCCCCTTTTTTATAGGATAAAATCTCTAATTACATTTATAAGATTTGGTTTAAATCCATTATAAAAAATTTTATAATCCTATGATTAGTATGAAAGAAAAACCAATTATTGGGATTTCCATAGATGGTGTTGAATTAGACCACAAATTACTCCAAATGCTAGAATGGATTTCAAGAACATGCTCCCAGAGAAAAGCGGCAAAAAAGGTTGGTATAACAGTCCAAGTATTTAATAGGCGCATACTAAAATTTGAGGATAAACTAGGATTCAAGTTAGTTAAAAGTAGTAAAAGCGGTTCTGAACTCACACCAGAAGGTGCCAGGATCCTTAAAAAATACCATGAATACAGAAACCTCCTAAAAGAGAGTGAAAGGATCCTGATAGCAGCAGGTTACATATCCTCACAGCTTATAAGGGCGCTAATTGAAGCCTACGGATTAGACGCGGCACTATACACTTGCAACGACGATGAAGCATTCCACCTCTCAAAAAAATGCAGATTAGACCTAATAGCCCTAGACGATCCACTCACAGCATTCAGGAACAACCTAGACTTCATACCAATCGCCTACGACCACCTAACACTCATACCCGGAGACAAAATCCAAAACATCAAAGAACTTAACAATGCCAACTTCGTCGCCGTAGAAAACTCCTCACAAAGACTAGCCTGGAGAATATTAAGAGAAAACGGCATAAAATTTAAGATCACAAAAAAGGTTAAATCACCCTTTGAAGCATTCCAGATAGTCCAAGATAACCCAAAACTTTACACCTTCCTAAACGCGAGCAAATTCCCAGGAAACAACATACTAAAGGATGAAACAAGACACGTGATAAGCATAATACCATTCAACGAACGCATAAAAGACTTCATAGACTTCATATCCAACAAAGGACAATCCACAATCCAAAAAGAAGGATTTGAAAAAATCAACTAACAAAGTGAAAGATTAATATAACCAACAACCAAATACCCCAAACACACCAGATAATAATCTATTCTCCCAACCACTTACAAGGTGATTTTTTTGAACAAAAGAGACCTACTAGCCATCGGACACACAGCCATCGACTATATAATACAAATAGATGAATTCCCACCACCCAACTCCTCAGTAACCATAAAAAAAATGAAAAAAATGCACGGCGGCGCCGCTGCAAACGTCGCAATAGTCGGATCATCCCTCAACCTCAAAACCTCACTAGTATCAGCAGTAGGAGGAGACTTCATAGGATCAGAATACCACAAAAAATTGAAAAAATTCAAAATAAACACAGATTCCCTGATCATCATCGAAGACGAAAGCACACCCACAGCATTCATAATGACAAACTCCAAAAAAGACCAGATAAGCTACTTCTACTGGGGAGCGGCAAAAAACTTCAAAAACACTGAAGCACCATACAATACAATACAAGAAGCCCGAGCAGTCCACCTCGCCACAGGCGACCCATCATTCAACGGCAAATGTGGAGAAATCGCACGAAAAGAAGACAAACTCATATCCTTCGACCCCGGACAAGACCTCCACCTCTACACAAAAAAACAACTAGAAAAAGTAATAAGATTAACCGACATACTATTCGGCAACCACTTCGAAATAGACAGAATCCAAAAAAGACTCTCAATGAACATAAAAAAACTACAAGAAATCGGCCCACATATAATCGTGAAAACCTATGGAAAACAAGGAAGCATAATCTACGCAGAAGAAAAAATAAAAATAGGCGCCGTAGTCCGCAAAGCAACCGACCCCACCGGCGCCGGAGACTCATACCGTGCAGGTTTCCTACGAGCCTACCTCGAAGGGGCCGACCTTGAAACATGTGGAAAATTCGCATCCACAGTAGCATCATTCATAGTGGAAGCCGAAGGCACACAAACCAACATACCAGACTACAAAATGGTAAAAAATCGGTACGAAAACTATTGGAATGAAAAACTAAAACTCAGAGGGTGAACATCCCATGACGCAAATGGACGAAGCAAAAAAAGGTATTATAACAGAAGAAATGAAAGCCATCGCCAAAAAAGAAAACGTCCCGGAAGATTTTATAAGAAGGGGCGTGGCCAATGGTAGGATAATCATACCAAGTAACATTAACCGGGAAGTAAAACCCGTTGGTATCGGTGAAGGACTCAGAACAAAGGTAAACGCGACAATAGGAACCTCCACGGACATAATAGACCTTAAAATGGAGGAAGAAAAGGCGAAGATAGCAATCCAAAACAGGGCAGACACCCTCATGGAACTATCAGTCGGCGGCGACCTGGACAAAATCAGAAAAAGAATCCTAGAAATCTCACAGATACCAGTAGGCAGCGTACCAGTATACCAGGCAGCCATAGAAACCATAAGAAAAAAAGGCGCAGCCATCTACATGGACGAAGACATACTATTCAAAACCATAGAAAAACAAGCAAAAGACGGCATAGATTTCATGGCCATACACTGCAGCATAAACATGGAAACCCTCAAAAGGCTGAAAAGACAAGGCCGAGAAGGCGGACTCGTGAGCAGAGGCGGTGCATTCATCTCAGCATGGATAGTTGAAAACGAAACAGAAAACCCCCTCTACAAGGACTTCGACTACATCCTAGAAATAGCAAAAGAACACGACTTCGTATTATCACTAGCAAATGGCATGCGCGCAGGGGCCATCGCAGACGCAACAGACCGAGCACAAGTCCAGGAACTCATAATACTCGGAGAATTAATAGACAAAAGCAGAGAAGCTGGAGTCCAAGCCATGGTAGAGGGTCCAGGACACATACCATTAGATGAAATAAAAGCAAACGTCATACTACAAAAAAAATTATGCAGGGGAGCCCCATTCTACATGCTAGGGCCTATTGTCACTGACATAGCCCCCGGCTATGATCATGTCGTGGCTGCTATAGGAGCCGCCGCATCAGCAGCAGCAGGAGCTGACTTCATCTGTTATGTCACACCAGCAGAACACCTAGCATTACCATACCCCGAAGATGTTAAAGAGGGTGTTATAGCCACAAGAATAGGAGCATACGTAGGTGACATGTCCCAGGGAATACATAATGGAGAAAAAGACCTTCTAATGGCCAATGCACGTAAAAAATTGGACTGGGAAGCACAATTCGATGTTGCCATGTGCCCAGCGGATGCGAGGAGAATAAGGGAAGAAAGACCCCCAGCAGACCCTGACACTTGTACAATGTGTGGAGAGTACTGTGCAGTGAAGATAGTGAACGAATGGCTCGAAAGCGCAGAAGAAGATATATTCACAGACTAAACCTCCAACTCGGGGGGGTCGGTGATTGAAGTGAAACACTGGGTTGAGAGGATAGCAGACGAACTTAAAAAAATGGACATAAAAGAGCATGTGATCGCCAGTGGAACATCCATCTCAGGGGCTATACACATTGGGAATTCCTGTGACGTTTTCATAGCCAACGCCATAACAAAAAGCCTACTAGAAAATAATATAAAAGCTAAGACAATCTGGGTGGCCGACGACCACGACCCACTCCGCAAAGTGCCATATCCATTACCTGAAAGTTTCAAGAAGTACCTTGGAGTGCCATACTCCATGATACCATGCCCAGAGGACTGTTGTGAAGGATTCGTAGAACACTTCCAGAGACCATTTTTGGAAAGTCTCAAAAAATTCAACATAGAACTTGAAACATATTCAGGAGCCCAAATGTACAAGGACGGCTCATACAACAAATATATCCGCCTCTCCCTGGAAAGAGCAGAGGATATAAGGAGGATATTCAATAAATATCGGGAGAACCCGCTCCCAGATGACTGGTTACCCTATAATCCCATCTGTGACGAGTGCGGTCGGATAAACACAACATATGCCAAGGATTTCCAAGGGGATGCCGTCTACTATGATTGTAAGTGCGGATTCAGTGGCCAAGTGGATATCAAATCCGGGCAAGGTAAACTCACATGGAGAGTTGAATGGGCTGCGCGATGGAAAATGTTAAATGTTACCTGCGAACCCTTCGGCAAAGATCATGCAGCAAGCGGGGGATCCTATGATGTTAGCAGCGAAATATCCAGGGAAATATTCGATTACCCCCCACCATACCCTGTACCATATGAGTGGATAACCCTCAAAGGAGAAGCCATGTCCAAATCCAAGGGCGTATTCTTCACACCAGGACAATGGCTGGAGATAGGACCCCCAGAGAGCCTGAATTATTTCATATTCAGGAGCAAACCAATGAAACATAAGGATTTCAACCCCGAAATGCCATTCCTAGACCTCATGGACCAGTTCGACCGCACAGAAAGAATATACTATGATATGGAATCCCCCACATCAGCAAAGGAAGAAGAAAAATTGAAGAGGATCTACAAGGCCTCCATGATACAAGAATTCGAAGACCTGCCATTACGTCCATCCTATAGGTTTATGACAGTAGCATATCAGATAGCCGGTGAAAACCTTGAAAGAATCTATAAAATCCTCAAAAAGAATTCACAACTACCACCCGGATTCGATGAAAAAAGCCTAGATGACCTGAAAGATTTTCAAAGGGAACAGCTCATTGAAAGAATAGAACATGTGCGAAATTGGCTGGGAAAATACGCCCCAGAGATCGTCAAATTCCAAGTACAAGAAAAAATACCACCAGTAGAACTCTCAAAAAAACAAAAAGCATTCCTAAGCGAAGTCGCGGATACAATAAAAGAAAAAACTTTAACCCCCAAAGAACTCCACGACAAAATATATAACATACTGAGAAAACATGGACTAAAACCCAAAGAAGCATTCCAAGCCATCTATCAAGTGCTTATAGGGAAAAAGATGGGCCCAAGGGCGGCATCATTCCTCCTATCCCTCGACAAAGAATTCGTAATAAAAAGACTAAAACTGATAGAATGAAAGTCCTAAACCCCCTCGCAGAAACAAAAAAACAAGAAACCAAGATAAACCAGATAGAAAAAATAGAAAAAATCTCCCTAATTAACAACACAAAACCCAACACAGACACCATACTCAAAGAAATCACAAAAAACCTAAATACAAAAATCCTAAAATTCACCAAACCAGCAGGGGCCCCAGCACCAGACCATGAAATACAAAAAGCAAGCCAAGCCAACCTGTGCATCCTAGCCCTTGGAGATTGCGGGTCCTGCACAACATGGCTCATACTAGACGCCATACGCCTAGAAAAACTGGGAACCCCAACAATCACCATCTGCTCAGACAAATTCGCCAAATTCGCAGAGGAACTAGCAAAAGCCCACGGGGCATCAAACCTTAGAATAGCCAAGATAGAACATCCAATAGCCGGCCTAAAAAAAGACGAGATAATCAAAAAAACAAGACAGACAATAGAAGATATCAAAGGATTCATCAGGTGAACTATGATGAAAGGATGTGGATGTCTTATCAACCACCAACCCAACTCCTTGGAGAAGATAAACCTAGACTTTTACCAGAAAAAATTCACAGATGGCCTCCCTATTATACCACCAACCCCAGAAAGAGTGGAAAAATTCTACGAATACTCATCAAGGGATCCGGAGGAGGTTATAGCGGTTTTACCCCCAAGAAATGGTGAAGCAACCATTGAAAAGATCGCGATAAACGCTGTTATGGCAGGATGCCCACCCCAACTAATGCCATTCATTGAAAACACAATCATGGCCATAGCAGATGAAAAATTCAACCTAGCAGCAATAAACGCAACAACACATCCCATATCAGTGGCCATAATAGTTAACGGTCCAATAGCAGATGAGATAGGATTTAATTGTTCAACAGGATGCCTCGGCCCCGGGAACCTCCCTAACGCAACACTTGGAAGAGCCCTCAGACTCTGCCTCATCAACATAGCAGGGGCCATACCAGGGATCGGAGACTACGCAACCATGGGCTCCCCAGCAAAATACACCTACTGTTTCGCAGAAAATGAAGATGAAAACCCATGGGAGCCATTACAAGCTGAAAGGGGATTCCCTGAAAAATCAACAACAGTAACTGTCATAGGCGCCGAAGCACCCTACAATGTAAACGACCATAGAAGTACCAGACCAGAAGACATACTAGACACCATAATAGATACAATATCAACAGCAGGCTCCAATAATAGTCACGTCCCCGGCGAAATATTGGTTATAATGGGACCCGAACATGCCAAGGCCATTGCAACTGAAGGTTGGGAAAAGGATGATGTAAAAGATTATATACATGAGAATGCCATGGTACCCTCAAATCTTGCTGACAGAGGGGGCCGAGCACTCGACAAAAAGCACGTAAAAGATGAAATGGTGAAGATAACACGTTCACGGGAGGATGTGGTGATAGTGGTCGCCGGAGGGGTGGGTAGGCATACACTAGTCGCCCCCGGATTCGGAGGATCCTCAAAATCCACTACCAGGGCTTTAAAATTAAAAAATGGAACCTATGCAACTTCCATAAAAGATTATAATATGAGAGAAAAAAGAGAATAAAATATTCACCCACCACACTAATTATCATTTTTGGGATGGAATGATCCCAGCAAAGGACACCGATACAAAAAAAAGTCCATCGAATAGTCACAATTATGCATAATTGATAAAAAGAACGCCCAGTAGGAAGGGCTCCAATCAGAAGAAACTGTTCATTTCAGTAGGCTTCCTTTCAAAAATGAAAAGGTTTTGAGACTAATTTTCAAGGGTTTATCAATGTCTTAGCTTCATATTATCCTATTACTTCTGTTAACTATTCCTGTGCATTGGAGTGGGGCTTTTCAGTGTTTTATTTGAAGGTTTACAATCCACCACATGCTGGTACACGGCATTTGCCATCCCATGAGAGGCTCATACTCCATGAATTATAAACAATCTTTACTTCCTTTGTCTGTAAAGCCTTGGGAGAACTGGCAGACAAGATGAAGTAGGATGATTATTCCAGGACCAGGGACGGTCCCCTGAGCCCGCGGAGATGAAAACGCCTACATGGTATACCAGCAGGTTCTCATCAGCGAAGCACCATGGGGGTAGTTCACATTCCAAAATCCAAACCTAGGGGGAGATCCCCCTCTTAGGGATTTTTTCTGTTCTAATCAGTTCCAAGAGGAATCTGAAAAAATAAAATGCTAAGCTTCCCATCATTATATTTTTTGTGGGGGATAATGTCCCCATTTTTGGAATGATTGATCTATTAACACCCTTTAAAGATAACGCATATATATAATATTACAATATTTAATGGTGGTGGGGAGGTTGAAGATTCTTCTACTTAAATGCGCTGGACTTGAAGTTTCAGATTTAGAGCAGAAACTTGAAGCCATTGGTTTTAAAGTTGATGTTGCTGATAGTGTTGAAGAAGCAATGGAAAAAGAACCCAGAACTGACCTGTTTCTTGTGTATACTACACCCACTAAGGATATAGAATGGACTGGTAAAATTAAAGGCTTTAAAATGCCCCCAGTATATTTGATTGATTTTGAAGAGGTTAATATCCAAAAGGCAATCCTAGTCCCCCATTATATTCGTATAAGCAAGCCATTTGATGTTAAAGAGCTTAAAACTGCCATGAATTTAATACTCCAGAGTATGAAAGAATTGAAAGAAGAGGAAGAGCGCTATAGAAACCTGTTCAAGTACACTGGAAGGTGCGTGGCCGTCTACGAAGCCGTTGATGACGGTGAAGATTTTGTCCTCAAGGATTTTAATCCTGCCGCCGAAAAGGTCGAGCAAGTGAAAAGGGAAGACATCCTCGGTAAAAGAGTGACCGAAGTTTTCCCAGGAATAAAAGATTTCGGCCTACTAGATGTTTTCAAGAGAGTGTACAAAACGGGTCGGCCGGAACATTTCCCCTTAGCTCATTATAAGGATAATAGAATAAGCGGGTGGAAGGATAACTTCGTATATAAATTACCCTCAGGCGAAATAGTAGCAGTATACGAGGATTTGACCAAATATAAGCAATTAGAAGAGGAAGTTAAAGAGAAAAGAGAATTATATAGGAGCATATTTGAGAATAGTGGCGCTGCGACAGTTATCATAGACGAGGACACCACACTATTACTAGCCAACAAAGAATTCGAAAAACTCAGCGGATATTCCAAAGAAGAATTGGAAGGTAAGAAAACCTGGACAGAGTTTGTAGCAGAAGAAGACTTAAAAAGGATGAAAAAATATCATTACTTGCGTAGAAAGGATCCTAGCCTAGCACCTGAAAAATATACCTTTAAATTCCGTGATCGCCGAGGAAAAACAAGACACATACAATTAAACGTGGGCATGATCTCAGGGACAAAAAGGAGCGTGGCCTCACTAATCGATATCACCGAACTTAAAGAAGCTGAAAGGAAAATCAAAGAGAGTGAAGAAAGGTACCGGGCTGTTGTGGAAACCGCCCCCAACGGGGTGGTAGTGCTGGATAAAACCGGCACGATACTTGAAGTTAACAAAAAGGCACTAGAACTTTCAGGGTTCAAGAAAGAAGACCTGATAGGTAAAAACATTATAAGAATACTCCCCAAGATCAAATTAGACCCCAATGAGATAATAACAGCATTTAAACTCGCCCTAAGGGGAGAAAAACCTGATAAGAGGGTTAGAACCTTCACAAACTTGAACGGTGAGCAGATCTCATTCATAGAACACCATTCAGTTCTAAAGAAACATGGCAAAGTAGTAGGCTTATCACTTATCATAGAAGATGTTACTGAACGTTGTAAAGCAGAAAAGAAGATCAGAGAATCCCTCATAGAAAAAGAGATGTTCTTAAGGGAAATACATCATCGTGTTAAGAATAATCTGCAGATTATCAACAGCCTGTTAAATTTGCAGGTTGGTAGAATAGGGGATGGTAGAGCTCGTAGGCTGTTGCGAGAATCTCAAATGCGGATACAGGCAATGGCAATGATACACGAACACCTCTATCAATCCAGGACACTGGCAAAGATCAAATTCAAAGAATACGTAGAAAGGTTAGTGAACAATATATTCACATCCTATGGGGCCAAGGTTAAAAAAAGATTGGAAATTGAAAACATACAACTGGACCTTGACACCGCCATACCCCTCGGCCTAATAATCAACGAACTGGTAACAAACAGCATCAAATACGCCTTCCCAACAGGAAAAGGGACAATAACAATAAAACTCACAACTAAAAACAACAAAATAACACTAACAGTAGCAGACAATGGCATAGGCCTCCCAGAAAACATCAACATAGAAAAAACAGAAACACTAGGCCTAAAACTAGTAAACATCCTAACAAAACAAATCAACGGAAAACTAACCCTCAAAACAAACCAAGGCACAAAATACAAAATAACATTC
>Ga0116168_1002269_pt1 | contig 12461 bp, 14 predicted proteins | sample AD_UKC129_MetaG_FD_89795 | JGI IMG/M metagenome (GOLD analysis project Ga0116168, IMG submission 89795) | Active sludge microbial communities of municipal wastewater-treating anaerobic digesters from Canada - AD_UKC129_MetaG | ecosystem: Engineered > Bioreactor > Anaerobic > Digestate | place...
ACCTGATAAGGACACTTGCAAGGAGCGGCTTCGGGGGCCTCTATGCTGAGGAGATAGTCCTCAGGGCGGGCCTTGACAAGAACACGCCATGCAGCAATCTCAGCATGGAAGATGTAGAGAGGATTAATGCTGCAATAGGAGAAACCTTCAAAGCCCTCCGGGGACTTGATCTGAAACCGCAAATCATAGGGGACGGTGAAGACGTCCTCCCCATCGAACTCATGGTATACCAGGGCAGGAAGAAAAAATACTTTGAAAGCTTCAATGACGCTGCAGACGAGTTCTTCAGCTCCATCTTCAGGGAAGAGATACGGAGGGCCCATGAGGAGGAATGGGAAAGGGAAGTTGACAGGTTCCGGAAGAGGCTCCGGATTCAGAGGGAGACCCTTGAAAAATTCAAAAAAACCATAGAGGTTTCAACAAGGCGGGGTGACCTCCTCTATGCAAACTATTCCCTGGTGGAGGATGTGCTCGCCACCATAAGGAAAGCCCGTGAAAAATACTCGTGGGATGAGATCAAAAATATAATAGCTGATGCCCGTAAAAGGGGCCTCCTGGAGGCCAGAAACATAACCGAAATCGACAGGATGGGAAACCTGACCCTCCTCCTTGATGGGGAGCCAGTAAGGATTGATTCAAAGCTTGGGGTCCCCGAGAATGCAGAGGTGTACTATGAGAAGGCCAAGAAGGCTAAGAGAAAGATAAAGGGTGTTATGACCGCCATTGAGAGGACTGAGAAGGAAATTGAAAGGATTGAGAAAAAGAGGGATGATGCCCTCAGGAACATCATGGTGCCCAGGAGGAGGGTTAAAAGGAAACTGCGATGGTTTGAGAAGTTCCGGTGGTTTGTATCCTCTGACGGCTTCCTTGTGATCGGTGGAAGAGACGCCGGCACCAATGAGATTGTTGTGAAGAAACATATGGAACCAAGGGACATATACCTCCACTCAGACATCCATGGGGCCCCATCCGTCGTTATAAAGAGTGGGGGGCGAGATATCCCAGAGACAACAATACAGGAGGCTGCAGTTTTCGCGGCTTCATTCTCAAGTGCCTGGACCCGCGGATTCACATCACTGGACGTCTACTGGGTCCACCCGGAGCAGGTCACAAAGACACCAAAATCAGGAGAATTCGTTGCACGCGGTGCCTTCATCATAAGGGGACCCAGGAACTACCTGAGGGGGGTTCCCCTAAAGATAGCCATCGGGGTGGTTGACTATGAGGGTGAGAGGGTTATGAGCGGTCCTCTCTCTGCTGTTAAAAGGATGGCAGAAAAGTTTGTGACCCTGAAGCCAGGTTACACCAAAAAGGAGGCCCTTGCAAAGGCCATAAAGTCAAGGGTTGATGATGAAAATCTATTCCCCCTTGAGGACTTCATAAGGAATCTTCCGCCGGGAAAGGGGGATATAGTTGAGGAAGGATGATTATACGGAAAGTATCCTCACTCTTCCTTTTCTGATGAAGTTCAGAGAATATTTTGGTTAAAGGTTTAAACTTCTAATTTTTGCATTGTTAGGGTGAGCTATGACCATGTAATTTAATCTTACCTCACGGCCCAGATTATGGTGGAATTATTCCTGTAGATGGGTTTAATATGTTCTGTTTCCTCTTTAAGGATTACAAGTTTTACAAAGAGCGAATCCTGGAATCTTTTATTTACTACGATAGCCTGGTTTTTATCCAGAAGTACTATTATTGAAAAATTGCTTTTATCGTCACCCTCTATTATCCTTTTGGAGTTTCTATCCTTTATTATAGTGGTGTATGGTTTCTTGTTCTCCCATAAACCCCCTCTGCTTAGGTCAAGTTTAACATCATTGGAGTAGCACCTTATCTGGCCAGTATCATTTGATGAACCTACAGAATAAATGTAATCATATCCTCTAGACCTGTTAAAGTCCCAGAACCCGTAATAGATGTACCAGCGCCCCAGGTTTATCATGCCATCCTTTGTTAATATGATGAAAGGTTTATTGTTCGGGTGGGTGTATGAGAGAAGCTCCTTTGTGAAGCCTGGATCCATCCCATACTTCCATCGCAGTGTTTTTTCTGCCTCTATCCTGTCAACGCCGAGTATATCATCCAGTATAGTCACTGTCAGGCTTGTATTCCCTGTTCTGTTGTCGAGTAATTCAATGGCCTGGTTACCACTCGTGGATAGCATGCTCAGGATGCCAATAGATAAACTCTCGTTATTAACTGCGAATGCATGATCGAACCAATAACTTCTTGGAGTGCTCGGGTCCATCCCACCATCCATGAGCACCGGCCTTTGTGAAAAGGCTGCAAGGGGATGTCCATAACTCCACTCTGTAATTACAACAGTATCCTTAGGTGTTTCGTTTTTGATCCAATAAGAGGCATCCACAAAATTATCATCAATAAAGGGCGCGAATGGTATCTCTGACGCCTGTATAAATGAAACTGTGGATAACAGAACCACCAGCGCTAATATGAAGATGTTACGGGATAGAGGTAATCGCAGAGAGGGTGAATGTTTAAGATAGGAGTTCATAACCCCCACAAGTAATCCAAGAAATATTATAAGTGGAGGTATAGCCAATGAAGCAAAGCGTATGCTTAAAGAATATGCTGTAAGCCCGATTATAAGCCATATACCGATCAGGATGAAAGGATACTCGCTAAAATTTGGAAGATGAACCCTCTTGACTTCATCCCTTAACATGATACTCCCAATGATTACAGCCCCAAATAATCCAAGGCCAATATTAACCGGTCCCGCGCATGACAAAAACTCATCAAAGGTGGGAGCGCTTAATTCGGATATTGATTCATAGATCCCTGGCCAGTCCCCAGCACTTAATGGTTTAAATGTGAATTTGAAGAAAGTCGGAAAAATTAAAGCATATCTTAAGCGTCCAGCTAATCCTATAATAAGCAATGAAATTATAACAAAGATTGCAAGTTTCCTGGAAAACCCCATCACGGCCTTTTCTTTAATCTTGCAGAATATTATATACAATATAATCGATATTATTATAATATAGAAAATGTATGACCAGCCATTCCACGAAAGTGAAAGGAGGGTAACTGAGAGAGATGACAAAAGAAGTGGCGTCATATAGTTTTTGTTTGTTTCAGTGGCCTTTAAAAGGAAGAAAACGGCAAGTAGAGGGAAGAGGATATTGAACATGTCAGTATCAAAGAATCCGGGCACAGTCCTGGAAAAGTAGAATGGTGTCAAAACCAACAATACTCCGCTTAAAAGGCCTGAAAGATCACCAGAGTACCTTCTAACAATGAAGAACATGGGAATCCCTGCTAATGGCCCTATGAGTGCAGGCAACCAGAAACAGGCCTCAAGGAGGCTAAAAGGCATGAAAAGATTAATAAACTTATAGAAAATCAAAGAAATCCATAAGATTAACGGAGGGTAATCCACTTTATTACCTGGAGGATAATTAGAGTGGAGGTCCCATGGGGTGCCGTTTATTATCCGATCCCCTGGGTGTCCATGGTCCACTATGTTGGAGGCAAGGCGGTAGTTATAGTAGGAATCAGGTTCATACATGTATGGTAGGCCCTTTTCATCTGTGAGGTAAGCCTTATCTGCAGTGTTCATGTCCTTGAGTTCTGCTGTCTCAATCCTTGAAAAGAAGCCTATAGAAAAGATTATCAGGATAATAATAAAAGTTTTTATTTTATCCAAACTATTCACTCCTATAACGAGTCCTTCTGGACTGAAAATTCTTTGAATTTATAGTTCTCCTTAGATTCTTTGGGGCCTTATAGAATGTTAATAGTTTTTTAATCCAGGATCAGCTTAATACTACTTAACCTTCCTCTTAAGGTTCTTTTTAAGCAGAAAGTTCAGGTCAATGAAGTACTTGCCCTCCTCATCTGAAACAATTATTGAGTCATCCTCAAGGAGGGAGGTCAGGTTAACCTCATATATTCCATTCTTCCTGACCATTATTGTCTCAATGGGCTCCCCTTTGGGTTCAGGATCCTTCCGTTCAGCCACATACCTGAAGTACCTGCTTCCACACTTCGGACAGCCATTCATGAGCTCCTCTGAGGACCTGAACTTAGCACCGCACTTAATGCACTGATGCACCCGAATCACCAATCTCTGCAATCATTGAAAGGAAGTTGGACTTCCTCTTGACCGTCTTCATAACATTGGCGGGCCCTATTATGGTGAGCCCCACTGTCCTCCTCTTTGAAAGGCCCATGAATGCCTTCTCATCCTTTTCAAGTGTGTATATGTCTATACCAACGAAGTTCTCGACGTCGATCTCCCTCATGGTCGTCTCTATGAGTTCTGCCTCCTCCGACGGCGAGAGGCTGCCCTCAAGTACCAGTATGTCCCCATCCTTTACACGGTCTATGATCATTGAGATCTTTTCCATGCTGCTTTTATCTTCAAGAGCCTTTGATGAAAGAAAATCCATTTTTAAGCCATCCATTTTGAACCCTCATCTGAATTTTTTAACCATTTCCATGTAAAGGTCCTCTGTATTCTCACCGTGCAGTGCGGATATAGGGACAACGGTGTGCTGGGGGAAGACCGATACTATCCTCTCAGGTGATGAATCCGGGAGGTCTATCTTATTGGCAACTATAAGGAATGGTATCTTCCTTGCCTCCAGGTTCCCTATTATGGTTATGTTCGCCTGTGTCAGGGGGTCCTGTGATGAGTCCATGACAAGCAGAACCCCTGTTACATCGTCGAGCCATTTTATGGCCTCTATTATCCCCTTTGTGGCCTCCTTTGCCCTTTCCTTGGCCTCGAGTTCTGATAATCCAAACTCCAGGAAGTTCTTGTAGTCGACCTTGGTGGCTATCCCCGGTGTGTCGATGATGTCAAAGTCAAGTTCAGCGCCGTCCTTCCTTATGGTTATCTTTTCCTTCTTGTAAACAGTCCTTGTCTCATGAGGTATCTCTGATGTTAAGCCCAGTGGTTTTCCAAGCCAGTCCTCACACATCCTGTTGGCCAGGGTTGTTTTACCTGAATTTGGGTGTCCATAGAGTCCTATCTTAAGTTTCTTGTTCCTTCCAAGCAGTTTATCCAGGAAGTTTGTGAAAAAATTTGCCATCCTACCACTCTTTCCTTGATTAATCAGCATTCATGGAATCCGCCGACATCTAGTATGACAACCTCCGTACCGGGGGATGTCCTCTCAACGAGCTCAGCGAATACCTGGGGGTTCTGTTCGATTACGGGGAAGGTATTGTAGTGCATCGGGAGAACCTTTTCAGGTTTTATCCAGCCCACTGCAGCTGCGGCATCATCAGGGCCCATGGTGTACCTGTCACCTATCGGTAAGAGTGCGATTTCAGGCCTGTAAATCTCACCTATAACATCCCTCATATCTGCAAAGAGTCCGGTATCACCGGCATGATACACCTTACCCTCCGGGGTCTCAATTATGAAGCCACAGGCGCTGCCTCCTGATGTAACCTCCTCTGTAAAGTCTATATCAGATGAGTGCCTTGCATCAACCATCCTTATACCTATACCATCAATGGAAACCTTTCCGCCGATGTTCATCCCGGTACTTTCAAGGCCCTGCCCTGAGAAAAAAACAGATAGTTCATGGTTAGCTATGAGGAGCGCACCAGTCCTCTCAGCGATCTCCATCGCATCACCGAGATGGTCAGCGTGTCCATGGGTGACGCAGATCACATCTGGCTCCAATTCCTCAACTGCTGTGCTGCAGACCGGATTGTTACTTATGAAAGGGTCAAGGAGTATCCTTGTATCAGAGGATGTTATCTCAAATGCTGAATGTCCAAACCACTGAATTCTCATTAAACTCCCTCCAGATTGATTTCATTGGAAAGTTCCCATGCCTCCTCAAAGAGTTTTTTGATCTCAGATATTGATTTTTTATCCTTGTAGATGACACCCACCTCAAAACTCTCATATATGGGATCCGTTGATATTATAAGACCGTTTTTATCATCTGCGACTGCTGCAACAGTGTGTATGTGGGGCATTGTCCTTATCTGAACATTGTTATCCATCAGGACCTTTATCAGCTCCACAGAGGCCTCATCATCCAGGCTGGCCTCCTGTATTATGAGGCGGCTCTCTGTATCCATGAACTTCTTGAGGACTGAGACATCTATATTACGTATCCAGGGGTACATGAGGACTACGCTTTCCTCTGCCGCCGTAATGGTCTCCCTCATGGCGTCCTGAACGTCTGAAGCATCGAATGACCATATTATGCTTGGCTCCCTCGTTTCAGCCCTTATCCTGTTTATTGCACCCTTGAAGGAGTCCAGGCGGTCTTCGAGGAGATCCTCGACGTCATCAACGTTTTCAATGTACTCCTGTTTGAGTCTCTGGAGCCTCTCTGTAACGTAGCTGTTGTCTGCTGTTTTCCTTGCGGGGCCCGGCTTTGGAGCTGCTGGAGTCTCTTTTCTGGGAGGCTTCACGGTGGATGGTTTTCTGGTTTCCTCTGTCTCTTTACCCCTCCTGATCTTTGGCAACCTGAGAAACTTCCTTTTTGGGGCTTCTTCGTCCCTAGATGGTGTGGCCTCTGATTTTTTCCTGATCTCCCTCTCCGGCGCTGACCTCATGGGTCTTATGGGGGCTGGCTTTCTGGGAGGTTTTTCAGTCACCCGAGGAGTTTTAGGGGATTCCTCAGGCTTTTCAGCCAATTCACCCCGTATTTCCTCTGAGACTTCTGAAGGTTTAATTCTGGGAGTGGTGGAGGCTTCTGATCCTTTAACCTCTAACTTTTTATCGGCTGTCTCTGCAACTTTAATAGACCCTGTTTTCTCTTCATGTTCAGGTTTTACCCTTACAGGTCCAACCGGCCCTTGTTTCCTTTCAGGTGCCTCCCGGGTTGATTTTATGGTTTCTGTAGCCCCTGTTTTTTCTCTGCCCTTAATCATTTCAGGTACCCTTCTGGGCCTCCCGGATTCTACCGCTGAAGTTTTTCCAGTGACTTTACTCTTAACAGGAGGCCTGGCCGTTTCCGTTTTAATCCTTTTTTCACCTTTTCTGGCCCCCGAATCAGTTTTAATTGACTTCAGGTCTACCTTTCCAGCGAATAGAAGGGTTATTATGAGGCCCGGCACAAAGAGAATGAGTCCCAGAAAGAACATGAAGATATCAGGGGGTGTTGCAAAACCAAGGGACATGAAGTAAAGGCCAGCAAATATCATGAGTATTCCAGCAAGTGTGATAATCAAATATATCATTGAATGCCTCCCGCTCCCAAGAGTAAGTGTAGTGGTTATCTATTTCTGCATTCCTTTATAAAAGGTTTTTTAAAATGAAGTTTTATATATAATCCAGTTTCCATATTGTAATTTATAAATTAAATGGGGTGGATTTCATTGATAATAGTTTTTGATGAATGCGGCCAGGGAGCCGCTGAGTATATACTGCTATTTGGTGGTGTGATCGTGATTGCGATAGCAACTCTCCTGATTTACAGCCAGTACATAAAAACAACGAACCCCCTGAACGTGGCTGATGACCTCAATAATGTGAGAGAAAGTGTGAACACCGGTTAAACTCAAAAAACAGGACTAAAGGTTGCCTGCCCTGATTTCAAAGTATGTGATGATGTGCCTCAACTGTTCAGGGGCATCCTCCTCATCACTCAAGGCATAGGCGAGTTTCTGTGTTATGACCCTTTTCTGGTCAGGGTCCAGTGATAGGATCTCATTGACTATCAAGGAAAATATACCCTCAGCATCAATTCCAAGATCCCCTGTTTTTGCCATGAAAATTTTTTTGAGCTTGTTAAGTGCTGATTCTGATTCATGGAGGTTTTCAGACTCAAGTCTTCTTATTAGAAGGTTCATCTCAAGGGGATCCCTCTGCACAAGGCCGAATACTATGCCATCGGGTTTGAGGGACTGGACCCTCTCAACACCGTTGTATATGCTGAGGTCGTAGCCTGTGACCGTTATCCTGCTGGCCTTGAGTAGCTTGAAGATGGCCTCATTTATTGTCTTGTCGGTGACAGCAAAGCCGGTCTCAGACCTTACCCTCTCCCCAAGTTCAACACGGCTGAGGTCACCATCCTGCAGAACTTCAAGTATCACCCTGTCTATGTTGTACTTCCTTGGCATCACATCACCCTTTGTGATACTATGAACAAAACACCTTAAATATGTTGATATGGATGTGAAGTAAAGAGTATAACCGATAGTGTTATCCGCTAAATTTATATAAGGACAGATACATAGTGATAACAAGCCAGAACTGGTGAATATTGATGGAGGTGTAAGAATATGAAGTTCTTAAAAGATGAAGCCGGACAGGGTGCAGCTGAATACATACTGCTCTTCGGTGGTGTCATAGTAATAGCAATAGTCGCACTACTGATCTACAGGGCATACTTCAGCAAATCAAACCTCAAGGCATCCGAGGACATAAGCGAAGTAAGAACCAACGTCCGAACTGGCGCAGAAATCTAAGAGTAGATTAAAGTGTTAATCGAGGAAGAGGCCCAGATAAGCGCTGAAATGATACTAATCGTAGGAGCCCTCCTTGTGATAGTCATAGCGGTAGGCTCCTACATTTTCAACATTTCCGGCTCAATAGCAGGAAACATAAGCGAAGTAATCAACACCGCCCGTGACTCCACGATTAACAAACTCTAAACCTTTTTTTAGCTTTTTATAAGATAAACCTTTATCTGCCTATTTCTGTAGATGAGTGAAAAATCTTCATCCTTAACCCCCTGATGAATTTAAAGGCACTGAATTCCTCTATTCTACTGGTATCCACGGGTCCATTACAATGCATACCACACGTTCCTCCGGTAGAGTCTCGATGTATGCCAGTCCCCCGTTATAGAGGATGGTTCTGTCAGCCTCAGATGCATAGAAGTGACCATAACTCCAGTGAGCTACTATAACTGTATCCCGGGGAGTGTTCTCAGCTATCCATTGGGCTGATTCCTCAAAATAATCATTGTACCCGGGCTTTAAAGCTGTTACCATGCCAGCTGATATTACAAGCTGTGCAGATACCGTGAGGACAATGAGAATGAATGATACCCCCCTAATCCACCGGAACCTGGATTCAGCGGAGTATTCAAGAACAGCCCCCACGAAGATCCCTGCAGATACCGCGAGGGGTGCTATGAGCATCATTATAAATCTGACACCCTCGAGGAGCATGAGTGCACCGGCAACATTCCAGACTGATAGAAAGATTACAGGAAGCCTGAAAGAGCCATTTCTCCGGCAAATCATATGGACTGCTGGTATTCCAGAAGCTCCCATCAAAAGCAGTGCCGGTGAGACATACCTCAGAAACCTGTCCATGGATGCTGGCTGAAGCTCCGCCACACTGGTATACGAGTCCGGCCACGGGTACCAGGGAATTTATAAATGAGATCCTGCAGATGGAAGGGGGTCATGGTCATTTTAATAAGCTCAAGGTGATTGAAAAGGATGAGGAGGATGAACAGAGCCATGAATCAGGGAGGAATGTTTCCAGGACATCCCTGAGGGGTCTTCCTGAGCGTGAAGTCAGTGCTAAAATGATGAACGTCACAAGAGTCACATAAAACATTACCTGCCATCCGCTCCATGTGATGGAAAATAAAAACAGAGCAAAACCCCCTAAAGCAGATAAAAGCACCCTTTTCCTTTCAATGCCATCGGCCTCAATGAAAAGGAAGAATACCATCAGAGACACCGTCAGGATCAGCATGTCAGTATCGTAGAACCCGTATACAGTTTTTATGAGATAAAATGGTGTCGATACCAGGAGCAAGGCCCCCATGAATGCTGGGATGTCCCCCTGAAACCTTTTTACAGTGAAAAAGCATATCACGCCCGCAAGTGGAGCCATAAGGGCAGGTAGTATGAGGCATGTGGACCTTAGACTCACCGGTGAAATAACACCAAGGAGAACATGCAGGGTTAAGGCTACCAGTGGGAGTAATGGAGGATAATCCAGAGGCACACCGGAGGGTAATATGAATGCAGATCCCAGGGGGACTCCACCCCTTATTGTATCACCGTTGTGCCCGTTTTTCAGATAGTTCAGGGCGATACGGTAATTGTAGTATGAGTCAAGCTCATACATGTATGGAAGTCCCTGGTCGTCTGTGAGGTAAGCCCTCTCCGCCGGATCAACCCCATGGAGATGGACTGTATCAACCCTGAGGATGAAGCCTGTGAAGAATATCAGGAGCATCAGAATGAAAATTTTCAGCCTCTCATCCAATACACCACCACCTATTCCAGACCATAGAGGGATGGGTTCATGCGGGGTATCATTGCCATTAAAACGCACTGCTCCGTGTTACCGGTCCTGTCAAGTAGCCCCCCTGAAAGGAAACTCACCGCACCCCTCTTCCTGCCAAGTTCATCCACACCTGTGAGTTCATCCATCACATCACCCACCTCCCTCCCGGCGAGGACTTCCTCAACCACCATTGGAGGGTACTCAAATCCGGCACTTACACCAAGTGTTATGCGTTCACCATCATAGATTGCGCACCACTGCAAATCAACAAAGCCTGTGATTGTCTCTGGGACCCTGTGGAGTCCTGACTCGATACCAACACTGAGTTCACAGTCACTGAAGGCCCTTCTGGCACGGTTCACCGCCCCCCTGACAGTTTCATCGAGGCCCACTGGCTGATCAGGGACCCCTGATTCCACTTCAACGCCCCTAACCTCAACTTCACCGTATATCAACCTGAGGACGTTCTCTGTTGCCCTCACCTTAACAGGATTTTCTGAGCCGACATTGACCCTCATATAAACACCGCCGGAACAGTTTTAATGGATGATATGGCCCCTGATATTCAACCACAGAACTCTCCAGAACTCAACAGTCCATTCACTCCTTCCTCCTTCTAAGGGCCCCGCGTATCCTCCTTATTATGTGACCCATGCGGTCTATCTCACCCCTCCTTATCCTGGTGGATGATATTGGCAAACCATCATCAGCCTTAACCATGTCGATTGTTATGATGTCCAGTTCCCTGAACCCCCTCTCCCTCCTTATTTCATTGATCTCATGGGCAACGGGTTCTGTCTCCCTGCTCACGACTATCGCCTCAAAGGCCTCCTCTGTGACTGTGGTCCCATACGGATCATCGAGTCTCATGACATGATAATCGGCGTCCTTATCCTTCAGGTACTCCTCAAGGTTCTTCATGCGGACGCTGCAGGGCTCGATGCCCTCACCCTTTGCAGCTGCAAATTTATCGGAGGTCACACCGATCATCACAGTCTCCCCAACACGGAATGCCTCATCAAGGAGTCTCATGTGGCCCTTATGGAACCTGTCAAAGGTACCTCCAACTGCAACCAGTGAATACTTCCTCTTCATGGTATCATCTTTAAAAGTCAATAACCCCATTAGGGCATCGGGATTTATAAATCATGCCTAATAGCTGGATGGATAAACTCCAGCATCCTCATTCTGAAGGAGCAGTTTAAGTGCATGACCCTACCAATATAATCTCATGGAACTCAGGGAGTACAATGTCATCGTCAAGAACCCCCGACGGGTTGACCTGAGGGTTGCCTCATGCTACCCCAGCCCATACTCCACTGCCATGTCATCACTTGGTTATCATATTATTTACCACTTTCTCAACTCAAGGGAGGACACATGGTGTGAGAGGGTCATACACCCCCACAGACGCAGCTTTGAATCAGGGAGCCCCCTGAGGGACTTCGATGTTGTGAGCTTCACCATCCACTACGAGGAGGACTACCTCAGGGTCCCAGGCATGCTGAGGGATGGTGGCCTGCCACCCAGGAGGGATGAACGCACAGGGCCCCTTGTCATAGCAGGCGGCCCCTGCATCACCTCCAACCCCCTCCCCCTCGCAGATTTCATCGACCTCTTCATAATAGGTGAAGCGGAACCCGTCCTTGACATGGTTATGGACAGATGCCTTGAACTGGATGACCCCCGGAATGAACTCGATGAGTTCAGGGACATAAAGGGCGTATATGTGCCTGACAGCCCTGCGGAGAGGGTGATCGTTGAGGACATGGATCAGGCATGCCACCCCGTGAGGCAGATAGTCCCTGTTACCGGTGACAGGTCCCTGACACCATCCCTGGGAAGTTCATTCCTCCTCGGAGTTTCAAGGGGCTGTTCAAGGGGCTGCAGGTTCTGCATGTCAGGTTACCTCTACCGCCCTAAACGTGAAACATCACTAAGGAAACTCATTGACCTCTCAGAGAGGGGTTGCGAGGCCACAGGTTACAGTAAGGTTTCCCTAATAGGTGCAGCGGCCTCCGACTACTCCCGTATAGAGGAACTCTGCAGTGAACTTGTGGAGATGGGGCTCCTGGTTTCCATGCCCTCCCTGAGGATAGAATCTGTTACCCCTGAACTCATGGAGTCACTCATCAGGGGAGGTCTCAGGACAATAACAATGGCGCCCGAATCAACCATGAAGCTTAGAAACAGACTAAACAAGCCCATAAGTGACGACATGGTCTTTGAGAAGACCAGAAAGGCCATTGATATGGGGCTGCGT
>Ga0116168_1002270_pt1 | contig 12460 bp, 9 predicted proteins | sample AD_UKC129_MetaG_FD_89795 | JGI IMG/M metagenome (GOLD analysis project Ga0116168, IMG submission 89795) | Active sludge microbial communities of municipal wastewater-treating anaerobic digesters from Canada - AD_UKC129_MetaG | ecosystem: Engineered > Bioreactor > Anaerobic > Digestate | place...
GCGGCAATTGGCCTAAACGGCTGGCGTGGTGTTCAGCGCAAGGTGATCATGAACATTACGTATATTCCGGTCCTCAATCCGGATATCGTCACAGGTATTTCATTGATGCTGCTGTTTGTCTTTGCCAGGATGCCTCTGGGGCTTTTGACAATGCTTTTAGCCCATATCACATTCAATATCCCCTATGTGATCCTGTCGGTGCTGCCGAAACTCAAACAGCTTGACACGCATCTTTATGAGGCAGCCTTGGATTTGGGGGCCACACCGTGGTACGCGTTCAAGAAGGTGATCCTGCCCGAGATCATGCCGGGAATCATCACAGGTTTGCTGCTGGCATTCACCCTATCCATCGACGACTTTGTCATCAGTTTCTTCACCACCGGTTCCGGTGTGGCAAACCTGTCGATCACTATCTTTTCCATGGCACGGCGGGGAGTCAATCCCACAATCAATGCGGTTTCCACACTGATGTTCCTGGCAGTCTTGGTGCTGTTGGTCATTGTCAATCTGAGGGTCAGCAAGGAAAACTCAAGAAAGGGGAGACGAAACCATGAACAAGAAGCTTATGATCATCGCCATCGCCGTTTTGGCAGTGCTCGCCGTCTTAGTCGTAATCATGCGCGGTGAGAAGAAGCCGACATTGTACGTCTACAACTGGGGCGACTACATTGACGAGAGTGTGCTGGATCGGTTTGAAGAGGAGTACAACGTGCGCGTCGTTTACGACACGTTTTCCACCAACGAGGACATGTATGTCAAGGTGAAGTCGGGCGGCAGCAAGTACGATGTCTTGTTTCCCAGCGACTACATGATCAAGCGGATGATCGACGAGGATTTGCTGCAGAAAATCAATTTCGAAAATGTGCCAAACGATAAGTACATCGATCCCATGTTCAAGGGTTTGGATCACGATCCCAACAACGAATACTCCGTTCCATACATGTGGGGGACCCTTGGTATACTCTACAACAAGAACATGGTTTCAGACCCGGTGGACAGCTGGGATATTCTCTGGAATGAGAAGTACCGCAAACAGATCCTAATGGTGGACAGTCAGCGGGATGCCATCGGTATCGCCCTGCAGAAGCTTGGTAATTCCCTCAACTCCACCGACCCGGCTGAACTGGAGGCGGCCAAGCATGAGCTGATCAAGCAAAAAGAATTGGTGCTGGCTTATGTCGTTGATGAGGCCAAGGACAAGATGGTGGCCGAAGAAGCTGCCCTGGCGGTGGTCTGGTCGGGAGATGCGGTTTACGCCATGCGGGAGAACTCCAATTTGGCTTACGCTGTGCCGAAAAACGGCGGCAATCTCTGGTTTGACGGCATGGTGATTCCCAAGACAGCTCAAAACAAGGAGCTGGCGGAAGCTTTCATCAACTTTATGAATGATCCGGAAATTGCCCTGGCCAACGCCGAGTACACTGGGTATTCCACGCCGCACATGGATGCCAGAGAAAAACTCTCTTTGGAGGGAGACATAGAGAAGGTGGCTTATCCCAACCCAGAGGACATTGCCAATGCAGAAGTGTTCGTGCATATCGGGGAGATGTTGAGGGAATACGACCGGATTTGGACAGAAGTGAAAGCGCACTGAGACAAAAAAAGCGGCTGTTGGAAGCTCCAACAGCCGCTTTTAATTCAATATGCTATTTTACCAATGTGACAACGGTCCAGGAATCCTCGTTGCCAATGCCGTCGTTGCCGTCAGGCCACGGGAACAGGAAGCCTTTCCGTTCGCCGTCGCTGGTGGCATCAAGAATGAATGGGCCAAACGGGAAGCTGACGCCTTCGGCAACAGCTGCCGGCTGCAGGATCTCCCACGGGAAGGCCACTTCGATGGTGTAGCCGCCGAAGAAGGTGAGCCCTGCGATCGGCAGGTCAACATTGCCGGGGATTGTCCAGTTTTCCCAAACCAGCGGAGTGCCGACGTTGGAGGTGGCAATAATGTCGAAGATAAACCGGCCTTGGCCTTTCTCCACTGAAGGATCAGGCTTGATGCAGACCTGGATCAGGTCGTTTCTGATAAAGTTCGCGCCGGGGCTGGCGTTGAACGAACCGTCCCTATCAGCGATATCGGCAAACAGGTACAGATTCTCTTCGTCCCACATCACACGGAACCTGCCGCCTGCGGCAAAGCCTCCCGGGCCTCTGGCAACATACGAACCACCGATGGCTTCATAGTTATCCATGGTCAGCTCCACAACCGGGGCATTCTTCCAGACTTCATCCAAAATACCGTCAATCACTGGTGTGCCATAGACAGCTGTGAACTCGGGCTTTGCCAAGGCAGCTGCGCTGATGGCGAGCACAAGGATCAATGAAAGAGCAAGAATCCTTTTCATCTAAATACCTCCTGTTTTAAGAGATAGTTTGTATCTCAATTGTATCTTAACAAAATGTAAAAATCAACATAAGGCATGTACATATTTACCTCGTTAACAAATAAGAAACAACATATTTGCCTAACTGCTGAAAACAAGGGCAATCCTATGATATAATAAGCGTGGAAGTACCAAATTTGGGCATATTCTAATGAAAGGTTGATTCTCCTTGGAACGGATAAAGCTGGATGACTTTACCAGGTTTCATTTCATCTCCGGGCTGGAATTCAACAACAACGGCTCCCATGCCTGCTTCGCCGTCCACAAAGCGAATCTGGACCAGAATGAATATGATTCGAACCTCTGGGTTTGCGAAGCGGATTCCGGGAAATACTTCCAGCTTACGGCCTTGAACAAAGAACGGGCTTTCACTTGGCTCAACGACAATGAACATATTGTTTTCGTAGGGTTGAGGGATCCTAAGGACAAAGAAAGAAGAGAAAGCGGGGAAGAGTTCACAGTCTTTTACAAGATCTGCATCCATGGGGGAGAGGCGGTCAAGTTCTTTGAGGTGCCTTTTTCTGTAAGCCAGATCGAACAGATCGACGATGAGAACTTCCTGCTTGTGGCGGCATACAACCCCGCGCGCCCACCGCTGGCTGGCCTTGACGATGTGGAGAGGGCCAAGGCACTCAAACAGCGGAAGGAAGAAAGAGACTATGAAGTGTTGGAGACGATCCCCTATTGGAGTAACGGCAGAGGTTTCACAAGCGGCACCAGAAACAGACTTTATCTGTACAATCTTAAGGAGAACAGCTGGCAGCCCATGACAGGCGAAGAACTGGATGTGAGCTCGGCGGCTTTGGATCCTTCCCGCGCCCGGGCGGTGGTGATCGCCGCCCCTTACAAGAGCAAACGGGAATTGGAGAATCGACTGTATCTTCTTGACCTGGAAAGCGGCAGCCTGAGCCTCTTGGCGAACCAGGATCATTTCCGCTATTATTTCGCTGATTTTCTCGACGACAAACAGATCATCTGCGCCGGCACCGATGGTGTGCCGTACGGTTTAAACCATAACCCCCTCTTTTATACTGTGGATTTGGCTTCCAAAGAGCAGCGCCTGCTCACTCCCGGGCTGGATCTGTCCATTGGCAATTCTGTTGGATCAGACTGCCGGTTCGGCCATTCCAAGTCGTTGAAAGTGTTCGGGGAAGCATTGTATTTTATCAGCACAGAAGGGGCTCACTCATACTTGAACCGTCTTGATGCAAACGGGCGGATCACCAAACTGACCAGCTCCCCAGGCTCGGTCGACGGCTTTGCGGTGCGAAACGGCACGATGCTTTTGGTGCGCTTAAGCCCTGACCGCCTGCAGGAGGTCTACCGCCTGGAGCAGGATCGGGAAGTCCAGATCACTCACTTCAACGACTGGTTCGCAAATGAACGGCGCGTCGTCAAGCCGGACCCGGTGACCTACACCAACGGCGGCGTGGAGATCGATGGATGGGTGCTGAAGCCTGTGGATTGGGATCCCAGGCAGAAGTACCCGGCAATTCTCAACATCCACGGCGGGCCCAAGACGGTGTACGGCGAGGTCTATTTCCACGAAATGCAGTATTGGGCCAACCAAGGTTATTTTGTCATGTTCTGCAACCCACGGGGGAGTGACGGCAAAGGTAATGATTTCGCCGATATCCGCGGCAAATACGGCACCATTGATTACGACGATTTGATGGTCTTTGTGGATACAGTCCTTGCCCAGTACCCCAGCATCGATCCGGAGCGGCTTGGAGTTGCCGGCGGCTCGTACGGCGGGTTCATGACCAACTGGATCATCGGGCACACTGGCCGGTTCAAGGCGGCCGTGTCCCAAAGAAGCATCTCCAACTGGATATCCATGGCCAATACCACCGACATCGGCTATTATTTCGTCCCGGATCAAATCGGCGCCGACTTGTGGGAAAACACTGACAAGCTCTGGGACGCATCACCACTGAAATATGCGGGCAGAGTTACAACCCCAACCTTGTTCATCCATTCGGAAGAAGACTACCGCTGCTGGCTGGTGGAAGGCCTGCAGATGTTCACAGCCTTGAAATACCACGGCGTGGAAGCCAGGCTGTGCATGTTCCGCGGTGAAAACCACGAACTGAGCCGGAGTGGCAAACCGAAACACCGAATCCGCAGGCTGCAGGAGATCAGCAGCTGGTTTGCAAGATTCTTAAAAGGAGTGGAGCAAAGTGAGCAGAGCTGACAACAGGCCCAATGTGATCTTTTTCATGACGGACCAGCAGCGCTGGGACGCCTTGGGTGTGGCTAACCCTCTTGTCAAGACCCCCAACCTCGACCGCTTGGCACGAACCGGGATCCGATTTGATCAGGCAGTCTGCCAAGCTCCTATGTGTGTGCCCAGCCGGTACTCCCTGATGTTCGGTTATTATCCTTCCCAAATCGGTGTGCGCTCGAACGGCGGTGGGCTGTTTTTTGAGGATCGCTTGCCGTCAACCCCACTACCTGAGCTGATGCGGCAGCAGGGCTACCAGACAGCCGGATTCGGCAAGACTCATTGGAACCACGGCTTTCTCAATCCCGCGCCGCCAACCCGGGGCTTTGAAGTGCGGGCGGAAGGCCAAGCCGCCAGCAGCCCCCAGTATGAGCACGGCGCGGTGATGATGAGCGATGTCAATCCTGAGGGATTGGCCCGGTATTTTGAGGAGACCAAAGACTTCGGCGGTGGGGAAGAGAATCCCAATGGATATATCGGCTGCACAAGCAAACTTCCGCCTTCGGACCACCGGGATGGGTTCATCGCCGAGCAGTGCCTGAAGTTTCTGGACGAAGGTGTCGATCCAGACCGGCCTTTGTTTTTATATTTGTCGTTTATCAAGCCCCATGCCGGGTTTAACGTGATCAAAGAATTCGAAGAACTCTACAACCTCGATGACATCCCCGATGTACCGGAGCCGCCGTGGTTGGAAGAGCCGGATACCCATGTCCGGGCGACACGGGAACAGAATCCTCAGATGCTTAGGCGCTATCAGGCGTGGAGAGAAACGTGGGAGCAGCTGAGCAAAGCAGAGCGTCGCCGAACGACCCTGCGTTACTGGGCCAACTGCAGCTGGCTGGACAGTTATTTCGGCCAGGTGCTGGAGAAGCTGGAAAAACTGGGCAGGCTGGAGAACAGCCTGATCATCTACTGTTCCGATCACGGCGACATGATGGGCGAACGCCGGCACATGTTCAGCAAGTACTGCCTCTACGACAGCAGTGTCCGGGTGCCTCTGATCATTTCCGGAAGCGTGATCCCAAAAGCCAAGCGAGGCACTGTGGACAGCCGTCCTGCGGAACTAGTGGATATCATCCCCACAATCAAGAGTGCGTTGGGGATCCCGCAGGATCCCAGGATGCCCGGCTTGGATCTTTTAGGTGAGACCGAGCGCCGTGGCTCTTTTTGTGAACTCTACGGCGGTGCGCCGAACCGCCAGTTCGGCACTGCATCGTATATGTGGCGGAAGAACGACTGGAAGCTGATTCTTTACCTCCCCGGGCCGCTGGCGGACGCGGTGGCCAGAGTGGATCAAGCTCAGGGTGAACTTTACTGCCTGAAGACAGATCCGAATGAATGGCACAATCTTTACGATGATCCGCAGTACGCAGCCGTAAGGGAGCAGATGAAGACGGAACTTCTGATGCACCTGGCGGTGGTGTGGGCCAAAGGCCCAGTGTTTTACGAAAAGGAAGGGCTTCGGCCTTTGGGCGCGGATGTTGGGCCGGAGGAACTGTGACTGTGTACAGTGTTGTGGCGAAACCGATCGGGGCTGTATGCAACCTGGCCTGCGATTACTGTTTCTACTTGACGAAAACTGAACTCTATCCGGACACGCGGGATTTCCGCATGACGGATCACACTTTGGAGGAGTTTATCCGGCAGTACATCGCCTCTCAGCCAGGCCCTTATGTGCATTTCGCCTGGCAGGGAGGGGAACCGACGCTTCTAGGGATGGATTTTTTTGCCAAAGTGACGGAGCTGCAGAAGCAGTACCTACCCCAGGGATGGCAGGCGGAAAACGCAGTCCAGACCAACGGCACACTGCTGGACGATGCCTGGTGCCGGTTTTTCAGCGAGCATCGGTTTCTGGTGGGCTTAAGCCTTGACGGGCCGCCCCATTTCCATGACCACTTCCGCAAAGGCCGCCGGGGAGAGCCCACATGCGAGCAGGTAGTCAGCGGGCTTAGGCTTCTGCAGAAACACCGCGTGGACTACAACATTCTCTGCACAGTCAACGCCGCCAATGTCCATGCTCCGGTGGAAGTATATCAGTTCTTTCGGGAACTCGGCGCCCGGTTCATCCAGTTTATCCCGATTGTGGAATTCACCGCCGGCGGTAGGCTTCGCGAAGAGAGCATCAACGGGCGGGAATACGGAAAATTTCTGACGGCTGTTTTCGATCAATGGCTGTTAAACGATGTTGGGCATGTTTCTATTCAAATCCTGGAGGAATGCTTCGCCGCCTGGAGCGGCCTTCCAGGAAGACTATGCATCTTCAGTGAAGAATGCGGGCGAGCGCTTGCCTTGGAGCACAACGGCGATGTTTATCTCTGCGATCACTTCGTCGGCCCCGAATACCGGATCGGCAGCATCCACAGCCAGGACTTGGGCATACTAGCACAGGATCGGCGGGTACAGGATTTCGGCCGTGAAAAATGGGCCGGCCTGGCAAAACAGTGCCGCGGCTGCCCTGTGATGTTCATCTGCCGCGGTGGATGCCCAAAGAACCGCATCAATGGGCTAAATGTGCTTTGTGAAGGCTACCGTCAGTTTTTCGGCTACATCGATCCGTTCATGCGGCTCTTGGTGCAGCTTAGACACGATCAAGCTCCGCTGGATGATGTCCAATTCCGGCTGCGGCGGCAATATATTTCTATATGGTCACAAACGGGCAGAAACGATCCGTGCCCCTGCGGGAGCGGCCTCAAATACAAAAAGTGCTGCCTGGGACGTTTTGAAGGTGAGGTGGTTAAATGATCGTTCAACCGAAGTTCCGCGGCTTTATCTGCACCACCGCCCATCCTGTGGGGTGCAGCGCCCATGTCAAAAGGCAGATCGATTATATCAAAGAACAAAAACCCCTGTCGGGGATGAAAAATGTACTGGTGATCGGAGCGTCCACCGGTTACGGCTTGGCTTCCCGCATCACCGCCGCCTTTGGCGCCGGGGCCAACACCATCGGAGTCTTTTACGATCGCCCGGCATCGGAAAACAGGACTGCCACTGCCGGCTGGTACAACACGGCCGCCTTCGAGCAGGAAGCCCACAGGGCAGGCTTGTACGCCAAAAGCGTCAACGGCGACGCGTTTTCAGACACAGTGAAGGGGCAGGTCGCCGATTTAATAAAAACCGATCTGGGCGCTGTGGATATGGTGATCTACAGCATCGCCGCCCCCAGGCGGACTGATCCGGTGGACAACCAGACGTACAACTCTGTCCTCAAACCCATTGGAAAACCCTTTCACGGCAAGACTGTGGATTTCCACACGGGGCAAGTTGCCGAGACCACCATCGAACCGGCCTCTGATTTAGAGATCAACGCCACCATCAAGGTGATGGGTGGGGAAGACTGGTGGCTTTGGATGAAGACTCTGCTTGAAAACAATGTGCTGTCGAAAAACTGCGTCACTCTGGCCTATTCCTATGTCGGCCCGGAGATTACGTATCCAGTCTACCGCGACGGGACCATCGGGCAGGCCAAAGAGCACCTGGAAGCCACCGCCGGCGAACTAAACCGGATGCTGGAGGAGATCAGCGGCAAGGCCTATGTATCGGTGAACAAGGCTGTGGTGACTCAGGCCAGCGCTGCGATCCCTGTGGTCCCGCTGTATGTTTCGCTGCTTTTCAAGGTGATGAAAGAGAAGGGCCTTCACGAAGGCTGTGTTGAGCAGATCTACCGTCTTTTCGCAGAAAAAATGGCCGAAACAGAAGTGGAAACCGACACAGACGGCCGCATCCGCCTCGATGATTGGGAGCTCCGTTCTGATGTCCAAAACGAAGTGCTGAAGCTGTGGGACAAGGTCGACAGCGGGAATATCTACGCTCTATCGGATCTGGAGGGTTTCCGCGCCGACTTTTTCCGGCTGTTCGGCTTTGATTTTCCCGAAGTGGATTACACGAGCGATGTGGATGTGAATGTGGCCATCCCAAGCATACAGGCATAGAAGAAGCACCTCGAGCGCCGGTTCTGGCCGGACACTCGAGGTGCTTTTTTTTCTAAAGGTGACAGCCTTAACTTGCGAGATAGCGGAAGATTTCCTTAAACCGCGGCCGTTTGCCGTACATTAGAATGCCGACACGGTAGATCTTGGCGCCGATCCAGGTGTTGACCATGATGCCCAGCAGGAGCAAGGCCAAAGACACAGCGATCTGCACTGCCGGCGGGTTGGTCAAGGTCACTCGGGCGAACATCACCATCGGCGACAGCAGTGGGATCATTGAGGCCACAACAGCCAACGAGCTGTTCGGATTCATGAACGACATATAGGCGATGATGAATCCGGCGACGATCCCCATCATCAAGATAGTGACAATTTGCTGCACTTCCTCGACACGGCTGACCAAAGCCCCGGCAGCGGCAAAGATGGTGGCATAGAACAGATAGCCCAGGATGAAGAACAGGGCGAACCACAGCAGCGTGCCGATGGGCACTGTGCCGATTACGAATCCAAGGTTTTTCATCGTAAGCACCATGATTCCCGTGGCAATCCAGACGGCGAACTGGAGCAGGCCCAATGTGCCGATCCCGATGATTTTCCCGATCATCAAATGCATGGGTTTCACCACTGACACCATGATTTCCATGATCCGGGAACTCTTCTCTTCGGCCACCCCCTGCGCCACCATGTTGCCGTACAGGATCAAGGCCATGTACAGAACAAACAGCAGCAGATAGGCAAGCACCATCGATTGGATATGGGTATCGGCCACAAGCTCCGACCCTTCTTCCGGCTCGTCATCGGCTGTCTCCAGCGCTTTGACGTGGAGATAAGGATTACTGGTCAGCAAATGGACATCTTCCAAAGACAGCCCCAGCCGGTTGGCGTTGTAGTTCAGATTGATCTGATTGACTATCCTTTGGACGGTGCTGTTCAGGTTAAGGTTGGCGGCGTTGTGGGTGTGGAGAGTGTAGATTGGATTTCCGGCTTCATCAAACTCAACAGTCAAGACCCCGGTCTTGTTCTCCGCGTTCATCTGCGCCACAGCATCCGCCAAAGTGGCACCAGCCGCCGCTGTAATACTTACATTCTCCACTCCTTGGTAGTTTTGGGCGGCCACCAGGGCGGCGATACCGGACAGAGCGCCGGTTTTGTCGAAAAGGAGAAGGTGGGCGTCGGTTTGCTCAAACCTTGATTCCAGCCACTCCATGGCCACCGGCACAAAAGCCAAGACAATAATCACGAGAATTCCCAAGATCGTGGTAATGATGTACGAACCGGTTCTGACACGGGATGTGAAATCCCGGCTGATGAGAATCCCAACGTTTCTCATGAAGCTTCACCTACCTTGCTGACAAAAATCTGGTTGAGGGTAGGCAGTGCCAGTTCGAAGTGGAGCACTCTGCCGGCCTGGGAGGCGGCGAGGAGGATAGCGTTGGTGTCTACCCGATGGTTTAGTTTGAAGACCATGTACTCAGCGGTCTGGCCTACCAGTTCCAGTTCCGGGAACTTGCGCCAGAAGTCCTGATCGCCGTCGACGGCAAGGTGCAGGTACTGGCGCCCGATTTGTTCCTTAATCTCCCGCAAGTTACCGCTTAAGACCAGCCTGCCGTGGTGAATAATACAAATGTCCCGGCAAAGCTCTTCCACCTGTTCCATCCGGTGACTGGAGAAGATGATCGTCTGCCCCTGCTTGTTGCCCTCCAGGAGCAGCTGCTTGAGGAGATCGGCATTTACCGGATCGAGTCCGCTGAACGGTTCGTCCAAGAACACAATCTCCGGTTCATGAATGAGAGCGCTGATTGTCTGCACTTTCTGTTGGTTTCCCTTGGACAATTCTTCAATGCGTTTGTGGCGGTACTCTTCCAGGCGGAAGCGTTCGATCATCGCTTTCGTCCTGCTGACAGCGTCCTTTTTGCCGAGGCCGTTGAGCCTGGCTAAAAAGACCAAGTGCTCTTCCACCCGCATTTTCGGGTACAAACCCCGATCTTCCGGCAGATAACCGTAAGTGCCCCGGGGATGGCGGCTCAGAGGCTTGCCCTTCCAGGTGATCGACCCGGTATCGGGCTTGATGATGTCCAAGACCATGCGGATGGTTGTTGTTTTGCCGGCACCATTGGGCCCAAGCAGGCCGAAGATGCTTCCGGCCTTGATCTCGACTGTCAGCTGGTCCACAGCACGCACATCGCGGAAAACTTTTGTGACGTTGTACACAGATAAGCCCACACGGACACCTCCTGCTGTGATCATTGCAACAATCATACTCAATATACCCAATTATGTCAAGGATTGGCAATATACTAAGACTTGTCTATGCAGATGAAAATCGGAATGATGCGCCCAAAATATTGCTGGATGCGCTGTATGTGTACTATAATTAGACAAGACAAGCAAAAAGGAGATGAATGGATGGTGGAGAAAAAGGCCAAGCGCTGGATGCGCCATGAAGTTCCGGAGGAACTGACCTGGAACTTGCATGACCTGTTTGTCGATGACAAAGCCTGGGAAGACGAGCTTGCCGCTCTTGCCCAGGATATTGCCGAAGTGAAGCAGTATCAAGGTAGACTTGGGGAAGGTGTGCAGGCACTTGCCGCCTGCCTTAGAGCTCTCGAGAGCTACTATGAACGGCTGATGAGAGCCAGCAGCTACGCCCGCCTGCAGCTGTCTGCCGACGGAGCCAACCCTGCCAACCAGGAAAAAGCGGCGAAAGCCATGGCACTGGAAGCCAAAGCTGGATCGGAATTCTCGTTTGTCCGATCGGAAATCGTTGCCCTGCCGGATGAACTTGTCCAGCAGTATCTGCAGGATCCGGCGCTTAAGGACTACACTAAGTTTGTCAGCGACATCATTGAGACGAAGCCGCATCAGCTGTCGCCGGAAACGGAGGAAGTGCTGGCGGCTTTGCAGGAAGTGCATTCCGCGCCGTACATGATCTACCAGCGGACGAAAGCGGCTGACATGGAGTTCGAATCCATCAATGATCAGGATGGAGAAGAACGGCCGATGTCGTTCGCCCTCTATGAAGACTTGTATGAGTCAATGCCAGATACATATTTGCGGCGCCAAGCGGCAGCATCATTCGCCAAGACCTTGAGGCAGTACCAAAACACGTTCGCAGGCACTTACGGGACGGAAGTGAAGAAGCAGGTGCTGCTGTCCCGGATCCGGAAGTATCAGTCGGTGACGGAAATGCTGCTCCAGCCTCAGCAAGTTACGGAGGAGATGTACCACAACCAGCTGGATATCATCCAGAAAGAGCTGGCGCCCCATATGCGCCGCTACGCTATGCTGAAAAAAGAGCAGTTGGGACTGGACAAGATGATGTTCTGCGATCTCAAAGCCCAGCTGGATCCGGAAAACGACCCCAAAATTTCCTTTGCGGAAGCCAGAGAACTGATCTTGGACGCATTGAAGGTGCTTGGCTCAGAGTATGTGGAGATTATCGAACGGGGTTTGTACAACCGTTGGGTGGATCTGGCGGATAATGTCGGCAAATCGACAGGGGCATTTTGCTCGTCCATCTACGGAGTGCACCCGTATATTCTCATGACCTGGACCGACAACATGCGTTCCGCTTTCACATTGGTCCACGAACTGGGTCACGCCGGCCATTTCGCCCTGGCGATGAAGTACAACAATCTTCTGAACCTGCGGCCGTCGACCTATCTTGTGGAAGCCCCATCCACCATGAATGAGCTGCTTTTGGGCAATCACATTCTCTCCCAGACCGACAGTGTGCAGATGAAGCGCTGGGTGATCATGCAGTATCTGGGCACATACTACCACAACTTCGTCACTCATCTGTTGGAAGGAGAATTCCAGCGGCGGGTGTATGCCGCGGCGGAGGCGGGGAGGGGGATTACAGCCAGCCTGCTTAATCAGCTGAAAGGCGAGGTCCTCTCCGACTTCTGGGGCGATGTGGTGGAAATCGA
>Ga0116168_1002271_pt1 | contig 12457 bp, 10 predicted proteins | sample AD_UKC129_MetaG_FD_89795 | JGI IMG/M metagenome (GOLD analysis project Ga0116168, IMG submission 89795) | Active sludge microbial communities of municipal wastewater-treating anaerobic digesters from Canada - AD_UKC129_MetaG | ecosystem: Engineered > Bioreactor > Anaerobic > Digestate | place...
TTGAAACTACTTATAGAAAAGGCAAATTTAAAGGCCATTTACATAAAACAGATTCAGAGATACCCTCTTTCCAATCATCTCTACTGGCTTTCTTGTGGAAAACCAGGAGGGCATCAAAAGTGGGGTTTCCTTGATTCTTACGAATTACATGCTGCTTATGAAAAACAACTTGCAACTATTGGAAAATGCGATACACTTTTGGCAAGTATCTCAGAGTGATCCCTGATGTCAACAGCCTGTTTCTAAAACCACCTTTACCGCTTCTTCTTTGAGCTTTTTTATAAATTTATTCCTTGAAATCTTCTCCATTATGACACCTCCGCTTACGTATTTTACATTGACTATGTTGTCCACGAAAGGTATTATATACCACCAATTGCCTACCTGAAGACAAATGAATAAATAAAAAAGGACAATCCAAGTTAATTTCTTGCTGTTGTTCGTGAAAGAAAATTTAATAAATAAAACTAACTATAAATCTTTTGTTAAAGATAACTCAGTAGTTATTTTCGGCCATATCCTTATCTACCTGAAAGGCATTATACTTATGCCAATTATCATCAAAACTGTGGGGGTTGCGGTTTACGGTGGTTTTGTTTTGTTGACATCATTTCTTGGTATTGCGTTTGGTTTGTCTTCGCTTGGAACGGGATTCAGGGCAAGAAGATTTCTACCTTCGGCGGAGAATATGATGGCCCGTCGTGATCTTTTTTACCCCCCCCTCTTTTTCCAGCTATTAACTATTGTTTTTTTTTCGATCTTGTTGCTGGTTCTTGACAAGCCTATAAAAACACACTTTTTCAAAAATGAAATTTCGTACTCACCCCTGATAATACCCACATACTTGATTTTTTATTTTCTGTACTCACAAGGAAGCGATTATTTCCGTTATACTTCCAGAGTCCACTATATGATTTTAGCAGGGGTTGCTTTTCCATATCTCCACATTGCTATAATTCTGATAGTTTATTATCTTTATCGCTTTATAAGCATCAATATGCTTGTAATTTCAATGTCTCTTTCAGCGCTTTTAATTGCAATCCCATGCTTTTGGATTATTTTCAAAGAAATAGGCATTCACTTTAAATTTTATAAAATCAAAGGCTTAATAGACGATATCAAGCTTGGTTTTCCACTTATAATTAATTTTATTTTTGATTTTATTTTGGAAGGAAGTGATCGATATTTCATAGCATATTATTTAACCGTTACAGATGTGGGATTTTATTCGACAGGTTATGCCTTAGGGTCTCTTATTGTATTTATTCCCAAAGCAATGGGCACGGCATTGCCGCAGCTTATGTCAAAGGCTGTGGATAGACAGAACGAACACGAAGCCCAGCGAATGCTCAATTATGCTATTAAAATCTTTTTACTATTGGCAATTCCTTTTATCTTTGGAAGCATAGCTCTCGGGAAACCTATATTGTCACTTATAGCTAATAGTGAGGTTGCAGAAAATGCCCATTGGGTTACCCCTATTGTAGCATTGGGAACAATTTTCTATGGCTTAAACATTATCTTGTCTAATATCTTATATGTGCGTTTAAAAACGAAAGCAATTCTAAACATGAATCTTCTTGCTGCCGTATTCAGCCTGCTGGCAAATGCGATCCTTTTTTATTTTTTCAAAAATATTATTGTCGCAGCAACAACAACTTTTGTGAGTTATTTCATTGCTTTTTTATACATCAAATATACTATCGGGAAGGAGTCCTGGAAAATTGAATATAATTTTGATGTGATACTGAAAACCATTGTTGCGTCGCTATTAATGGGAGGGAGCTTGATTTGGTTTATGTCTGTTATTAAAGGCAATATATCAATTGCTATGCTTGCAGGTTTATCGGTGATAGGCATAATTATATATATAGTTGGACTTTTTGCCTTGAAGACATTGACCCAGAAAGAACTGCAGTTTATTAAAACTATACTTACAAGTAGTTTCAATTAATTTTTATGACCACAACCGTTCCAGTATTGATATTTTTAAAATTTTGATTTCCTAAATAAAATAATTCAGCATGAGATAAATGCCAACGATCAGAGACAATGATTTTTTGTAACTTGATTTTATTCATCCACCGTTGTGATAATTGATATTTATGACTAAGCCTGACAACATACTGATTATTTGTAGGGAAATAGATTCAATTAGAAGACTGGCGCGGATTCGATATAATGCGCAACATAATTACGTTCTTGCATCAGATGACCCAAGAGTTCACGAAGTTGTAAAAAAATACTCTTGGATACGTGAAATCTGCTGGATTGAAAAAATGGAGTCGTTTTATTCTGTTGCGCCTGATGTATTGAAATATCTTGAGATTATCAACAACTGGCTGATTTCTCTTGCGAATGAAAAACATGGATTCACTTCAGAGCTATTATTTTGGATACGACAATGTGAAGGTGGTATGACGACACAGCGCATCCAAGATCTTTTACTTTTGATCAATTCATATTTATATTTGTTCGATTTTTATAATGTAAAAAAAATTATATTAGTAAGCCAGAATCGAATGCCATGGGAGGATAGTATTTTAATAGAAACAGCACGGAGCAGGAATATACCTGTTAATGTGGAAGGATATAACCGCATAAGCATTTTGCTTTCTAATATCCAGCAATACATAGAAATCATTGGTCGAAGTTCATATTATCTTTTTAATTTTCTTCGCGTAAATCTTTGTAAATCAGCCAGAGATAATAGCAATAATATACAATCGGGCAAGGATATTGTATTTCAACTTTGCAGTTCTGCTAAAAAGCATATAGACAATATTGTGCCACTCATGAAGGCTTTAAAGCGTAAAGGATACAATCCAATTGCACTCTGTTGGAGTGTAACTGAACGTTATAAGAAGAACAACAGTTCTAAACAGATACGATCAAAAGGATTAAAAGCAGTAGAATTAGAGAAATATGCTCACTTATTATCAGCATTTAGAGCGTTATTGGGTGTTCTCTTTACATGGCGCTTAGCCAAGTCGAGCTATCGCAATTTTATTTCTCTTCCGTATTTCAGTTATAAGTCTGTAAGGCTGGCACACTTGCTTTGGCCTTCTATAAGATCTTTTATATTAACAGAACTTATGCCAAGATATATATTTAACAAGGCTATAAAAAATTATCTGCAAAGCCATAATCCTATTGCAATAAAAATATGGAACGAGGGCGTCGCTCCTGAAGGTCATTTCTTGCTAAAAAACCTTAGCCTGAATAATAGGCCCCTTGTTTTTTATTGGAAATGGGTTCCTTTAGAGAGCCCCTATGATCAACACAATGAACATATTGATTTGTACTTAGCTGCTGGTGAATGGCATAAAAAGAATTATGAAAACATTGGAGTCCCTGATAATAAGATCGTTTATTCAGGAATGTCACAGTTTGATAACATTAATGATTTTTTAAATAATAATACACGTGACCAGTCTTTCATAAAAATTGGTATCCCAAAAACATTTGCAAAATACATATTTTTCGACCCCAATTCTATTTTAAGGGGATATTTAAGTGTTAAAGAGCAGGCTTCTACTCTAATGATATTACTAAAGTTTGCTTTCACGCACTCCTCTTGCGCTCTACTTATTAAGCCTCATCCAAGCAGCAAAGAAGAATATATAAATTCGACAATCAAGCATAACAGTGACGTGAAAAATGTTTTTTTATTTAATAAAAATAACTCTGTTTATGATATCCTAAATGTTTGTGATATAGTGATTACAAAATTTTCTACCCTTGGCATAGAAGCAATGTTTTTTGAAAAACCAGTCATTTCAGTATTGCTAGATAAAGAAGATAGATGGAAAATATACGAAAATGCAGTTAGCTATTTCTATGATCTCGAAAATCTTTATTCTTTCTTAGATAAAATTGTAAGAGATAATGATTTTTATGAAGAATGGAAAACTCGTCATTTAAAAGCACAAAAAAATTTTTTAAGATCTGTAATAAATTATGATAACCTTAATAACAATCTGGATCCATCTGATATATCAGCTACTGTGATTGACCAATACTTGAGAAAAAATACATCTGTGGTAAATAATGGAAGTTACACTTGATAACTCAGAAATAAAATTTGTTCCACTATCTTATACTGATCCGTGTGGTAAATTATTTACTTGGCAGGATAATTTATACAGAGGGATTGCAGAGCATAATTGTAATCATGTTCGTTATATGTTTGAATGTGGATTATTAGATGAATTAATGGAACGGCAATTATTCCCAAAGTCAAAAATTACAGAATATGTAATCAACAATTATAAGCTTGTTATCGAACATGAAAAGATCAATAACATCGCATATTCGCATGAGTGGACATTTGAGATGTTGAAGTTAGCAGCACTGACTACCTTAGAAGTTAACAAAATATGCAACAGTTATGGATATGAGCTTAAAGATGCCCATCCAGATAATATAGTATATCAAGGTAGTATGCCTAAATTTGTCGATCTTGGAAGTATTGTCAAACAGAGGAAAAAAAATTATTGGATTGCAACAGAGCATTTTATACAATCGTTCATTTATCCTTTGCTTGTCTGGAAAAAATGTGGGGAATTTGTTGCACGACGTCTTTTATTAGGTAATGAATATATCCCTCATACAGCATTTGCTCTTTTAACTTATCCAATGTTTCGGTATTTTGATCACATGCTTTTAACTAGAATACTCCTGATTTGGAACCAGTACAAAAAATCACCATTAATGGGCAAAGAAGAACTTGACAGAAAACTCCTCCTTTTACCTCGTATTTTAGCTTTATTTTTTAGAGCTTTTCATAAATATAATTTATTGCCTTTCACATCACCAAAAAGTGAAAAACTGGCAAAGAAAGTTCAAAGTATAAAAAGAAACCGTCCCTATTCGATTTGGGCCAATTATCATACAAAATTAGTTGCTGAAACAGGAAACATTTATTCCTATGCCCGATTTAACGAAATAATAAATACTCTTAAAAATTTAAATTGCCAAACTATAACAGAACTTGGTGCTAACCAAGGTGAACTATCCAGAATGATTTTAAGAGATACAGGTATTTCATCAATAATATGTTTAGATATCGATGAAGGTGCTCTCGATGTTGCTTTTAAAAAAAGTTATGCAAATCGACTCAATATAACTCATGCCTGTGTTGATGTAATGGCACCGATGACAACTTATCCAAAAGAATTTCCTCACTGCCGTTTTAGGTCGGAAGTTGTTATTGCTTTAGCTCTTACTCATCATCTAATATTGGGCCAAGGCTTTGATGTTGTTAGTGTAATGGAGAGGATAAGAAGTTATACAAATAAATATGCGCTGGTTGAATTTATGCCATTTGGATTGGATATATCATATAAAGGTCAGAATCTGCCATCTTGGTACAATGAGACATCGTTCAGTTCAGCATTTGAAAAATATTTTCGTATATTGAATCGTAAACAGCTTGAAACGAATAGAATACTTTATATTGGAAAGGTTAACGATTGATTTTTGCAAATATGCTGAAAGGAGGTGGCCTTGATGATTAACATATTTCAACCTTGCTTAGGAAAAGAAGAACTCGAAAAGATTGAGGAAGTTTTCAGATCAAATTGGATTGGTAAGGGACAACAAGTACTTGATTTTGAGAAATTATTCGCCTTATCCCTAGGAGTGGATCCTCAACATTTTACCAGCACTACTTGTTGTACCGAGGGTTTGTTTCTTGCAACAAAACTATTTGAATTGGGACAAGGTGATGAGGTTATTGTGCCTTCCATAAGCTTCGTAGCTGTCGGAAGTGCGGTTATTGCTTGTGGAGCAAAGCTTGTCCTATGTGATGTAGACCCGCACTCTCTAAATGTGAGAGCATCAGACATAGCGCCCAAAATATCGGCGAAGACCAAAGCGGTCTTTGTTACCCATTATGGCGGCGTGCCTTGTGATATGGATCCTATCATCGAGCTCTGTGAAAGGAATAGGATCGTTATAATTGAGGATGCTGCATGTGCCGTGCAAAGTTTCTACAAAGGTAGGGCCTGCGGTACTTTAGGCGATATGGGGGTTTGGTCATTCGATGCAATGAAGATCCTCTGCACGGGTGACGGTGGGATGATTTATCTGAAAGACAAGAAACTTTTAGAGATAGCCAAAGAATTTCTCTATCTAGGTCTACCTGGAAAGCAAAAAAGTGGAATGGATAGAAGTACCGATGGAGGTGGCAATTGGTGGGAGTTTGAAGTAAATCGTCCCGGCCATAGAGCCATTATGAATAATATCGCTGGGGCAATCGGTCTCGCACAGATGGAGAAGCTCCAGGATTTTATCTGCCGTCGACGTAAAATTGATGAACGATACCGGCGAGAGTTAAATGGTATTCATTGGTTAAAACTACCACCTGACGTTCCTTCATATTGTCAGAGTTCTTATTATCTGTTTTGGATACAGACTGAATACCGCGATAAATTAGCACGGTATTTATTAGATAATGGGGTATATACAACCTATCGTTATTGGCCTCTCCATAAAGTCCAATACTTTTCTGATGCAGCGGGTGGAATTTTTTCCCTGCCTGGTGCTGAAGAGGCCTCTCGTTATACTTTAAATATTCCTCTTCACCAGTCGCTGTCTGATGATGATGTTACAAAAATTATTGCTCTCATCCGCAGTTTTAGATTGTATTAGGATCAATTTGCAGCATAAATAAATGTTACCGAAAAGAGGGGATTCTTGAACTATGTCAATAAAACAATTGATTCTCAACGCTGATAATGCAGTGGGTCACTTTTTTAACTTCAAGCTGCCAGCATATATTTAAGAAAAAATATTGATAAATTGAGCTGGACCTTATACACAAGATGAATGGACAAAAACCCGTGCGCTTGGATATCGCAGTGCCGGACTGAATAGCTCTGAACTGGATGACAATGAGAAATACTTGGCAAGGATTTTTCAGGTGCAATATCGGAATTTTTTATCAGCACAGCGGCTTGCACAAGTCTTTGATTTAAGTAAATACGACTCTGTTTTAGAACTTGGATGCGGAGAAATGGTTCAAGCTTTTGTAATTAAAAAATTATATCCTCACCTTCGTTATTGCGCGTCAGACTTCGATCCTTACATAATAAAAAAATGCTCTTCACTACCGTTACTTTCCAACATTGAAAAGCGTGTTATTGATGTAATGACATTAAACGCTTCTGATCTTTTGCCATTTCAGCTTGTTCTTTCATGGGAACTCTTATATGCCCTCGACGATGAAAAAATGTTACGTCTTTTTAGCGCTTTAGGAGCTGCTAGGGTATCTATGATAGCCGCCACTACACAGCTCACCGGACCCCTTCGCGCAATAATTCGATGGCTCAAAGGGATTCCTTTTAGAGAGGGTGGTGATCAAAAATCTAATCGGAAGGGATTACGAATGCACGGCTGGCATCACAGCCTTGGTTATTTTGAGCATTTATCAAAAAAATTCTGCATGAAACTTGAGCGTGTTTGGTATCCTAATTATTGGAAAAAGACGCCAGACAACTTTACATTCTTATTTTTCTCAGCAAGGAGTTGATAATATGGCCCCTTTTTTCTCAATTCTTATTGCCTCGTATAACCGTCCGGCCTTTATTCGGAAATGTATTTATTCTATCCTTGCTAATAACTTCGATGACTATGAAATCATCATTTCAGATGATTGCTCACCAAGGATGGACGAAATCGAAACAATTTTTAGAAAAGAATTTTCAGGATACCCGAATATCCAATTTTTTAGACAGGAGACAAACCTCGGTCAACCGGAAAATCAGAATTTCCTTGTTAGTAGAGCTAATGGTAAATATTATATTGCTCTAGGAGACGATGATTTACTTTATAAAAATTCATTAAGTGGTCTATATTCATACATCCAGAAATATCCAGGTTACGACCTATATGCATTCGGTTATAGTGTGATTGATGAAAATGACCGACACTGCTATAGCCGATATTCTCCTATTTTTTTAGAAATGAACATCGAAAGTAAATATTTAAATGATTTTCTCTGCGCTGACGTTTTTCCATTCTGGTTTTTCCATCCATCTGTTTTCTGCTGTCTAACCGATATCAGAGATAATGTTAAATATAAATCTAATGTTGGTACCGGTGAAGACTATTTATTTCTTTATGACCTATTAAATTTAGGCAAAACCATCTTAATATTGCCTAAAGTCCTATTTATGTGGCGGCGAATTTACAAAACACGAACAGATCTTCAAGTTAACCTGTCCTTGGACAATTATAATAATTTGAAAGCCATAAAAGACATTTATTATTATATGTCAAATCGTCATGATTTGACTCCACGTATAGAAGAGCTAGTCAGATCCACATACTTTAGAAGAAGATTCTTATATAATTCCTTTCTTTCTATTAAAAGCCTAGATAATTCGTTAATTGACCGTTTAATAAATAAAACAAATCATTTACGAGAATTTAATGAATATAAAAATAAATTAAATATTCGTATTATAAGATATTTTCTTTTTATGTCACGTATAAAACAATTTATAAAAATTGTCGGGATTTCCGGAGTAATAGTTCTTCTGAAAACTTACTCGCAGAAATTATTATACTTCATAAAATCCAATGGCGTGTTTCCGAAATGATTATATCGCGAGAGATATTACTCCTGATTATAATGCATTTAGTGTACAATAATGTTAGATATTGATTACAACACCAATTAAGCTATTACCTATTTATTTATTTCCAGAGGCAGTATTTATTAGTGAGTTTATAGATAATAATTAGTAAAGAGGAAAAAAGAAAGTGGATTATTCATTACAGAGGCAGTATGCAATCAAAGATTTTGCCAACGGAATAGACGCAACCAACGAAATAAACCAGATGTACGAGATAAATCATAACAACGAGTAGGCAAACATACATAAGGTTTTGTTTCTATTATTGGCATCAGTGGCAAATTTAATTATCTATGAATTCCTGATTTTTAAATAATTTGTAAAAAACAACGCATATAATTTGTAAGATTTAAACGTCTATTTATATCTCAAACGCCTTCGATGAAGACTTCATTGCTTATAATTGCCACTTTGATTGCACTTACATGCGGAATGGAAGAATTGCAATTTTATTTCCCCCCACGACTTTATATCTATAATGTACTTTCAATACTCTTTATTTTTAATTTTATTATATGCGTTACTCTAAAACCGAAGTCGTTTGTAATGAATAATAAAGAATTAAAGTATTTTTTATACATTATGTGGACATATTTTTTTATTCAAGTCCTAAGCGGTTTAAAAGTCATCTTTTTTTTCAATTCTGAAGATTCATTTTTGCAATACTTTAAAATCATCTTATCTAATGGTACCTTTACAGTATTTACTACTTTTTTTTATGTTTTTCTTTCTAATATTGGCCGTGAAGAACGATATAGAATTTTATTATTCTATATCGCCGGAGTGGTTTTATCTTCAGTGTATGGTTTTTTAGGCAGTTTTCTCTACATAAACTATGGCATCAGAATTGAGAATTATGTTTGGAACTATTTGTCTTATTATCCTGATAACAGCTTTGTTGAAAGGGACATAACATGGACGGTCTTGGGTATTAGGCGCGGTTATGGCTTTCCGGGGGTCAATGCTGCAGCAACTTATAATGCTACTATTTTGCCTTTGCTCTTGCTGTTCGTTTTATATCGCAGGTCTATAAAAGATTATATAATATTTTGTATATGCTTCATCGGGCTTCTCGTAACTATATCACGGACAGGATTTTTAGCTTTTAGTGTTTCTCTATTAATTGTATTTATAATCAGTTTTAAAACTATTAAAAGGCCTTTTATCACTCTTTTAATAATAGCAGCTCCATTTTTACTTGCAGGTTATTATTGGTGGGACTATATTATCGAAATTACTCAAGCCAGACCGCTTAAAGACGTGGAACGTTTAATGCAGTGGGAAAGCGGACTATTTCTTTTTTCAAATAATTTTTTATTAGGTGTCGGTGCCAATAATTTTTCAGTCGTTCGCTGGTCTCTTCCTTCATATTTTTATCACGACGAAAACCTTCACAATAGTTGGTTAACAATACTTGTAGAATTGGGACTTCTAGGACTAATTTGTTATTTGATTTTTCTGGCGTTTATTGTGTGGCGAATTTATAAAAGTTATGATATAATTTCAAGAGGTTTTCTCTGTGCAATTATAGGTCTTTCTGTGGCAGCGTTTAGTAACCAGTTATTTGATATATTTTATTTTAAGTTTTTTATCATTCTCATGTTTTCAATGGTAGCTATGAGAGATGGATATGTTTTTCGTTCGGGTCATAATCGGAACGCCAACCTTTTGACAGCTGAAGGTAAAACATAGGGAACTCTACTCCCTAAAGAAACAGCCTGTTCCGTAAAACATCTTTAATAAAATGCTAAGTCTATCTTTGATTGAATTTTTATACGCCAATGAACTATTTTTCATAAGCTCATGGGTAAGACGTAATGTAAGGTAATTCCCTATTTTGGAGGGTAAAATATGTTAAGTATCTTTACAATACCAAAAGCTTTTGTAGGACTTAATGCAATCATTCAACGTAATGCGATAAGAAGTTGGCAACAACTAAGGCCTCAATGTGAAATTATAATATTTGGAAATGATACTGGCGTTGCTGATATAGCACGTGAACTTGATGTTGTTTATATTCCTTCTATTGAAAAAAATAAATATGACACACCCCTCTTGAGTTCTGCCTTTTTTACTGCGCAGAAAATAGCAAAATATGACATTTTAATGTATATTAATTCTGATATTATTCTATTTCATAACTTAATTGAATCTGTTCAGAAAATTAACTTGAATTGTTTCTTATTATGCGGACGTCGTTGGGATTTGGACATAGATTACGAAATTGATTTTAACAGTGGCGATTGGATACATGAGTTAACCCAAAAGATAAAAACAGAAGGGCGGTTGCACGGACTCTCCGGCATCGATTATTTTATATTCAGGCGTAATTCAATTGAGATGCCTCCATTCGCAGTAGGTCGACAAGGGTGGGATACATGGCTAATTTATTATATGCGACGCATGAAAATCCCCGTGATTAATGCATCGGATTCCATAACAGCTATCCATCAGAATCATGATTATTCACATTCCAAATTTGGGAAGAAGAAAAGAGTTGCAGGTCCTGAGTGGGATGAGAATATTAGAATTGCTGGTGGTTTCTCTAATATGCTAACATTACGAGACGCTGATTGGATACTGACCAAAGAGGGATTAAAGCGGCCAGACTTTCCTTGGGTAATATTTTCACTATTATCTTTAGTATACCCATGGAGGTTGCTTTTAGCAGCAAAACGATGGCTTCAGAAAATGGCTGACGAGTTATAATCAAATGTTGTGTTTGGAAACTAAAAATACATTATGAATATATAATGTTTTTCCTGAATACCAAAGTTGCTGTTCAATACAGAATGAAGGATCAGGATGTATTAGATTCCAGATGCAATTTACACAAAAGGAGCTTAGGGAAGAAACAGTAATGATGATAACAGAAGGTAGAATGACACTATCGGATATTGCACGTATATTATCGATTCCCAAATCAACCATAACCTATTGGGTAAGGGCAGAAAAAAAGGACAGGCTTTCCAGTGTAGGAAGCTCTAAGAAACACTTAAATGGAAATATTAACTTGCTCAGGTAAAGATGGAGCATGATTTCTTAAGAAGAGCGAGCGCATCCTTTGCCAAAGAGTCGCTGCCAGGTGTGCATTCATGAAAAGTAAGCGGCTCTTTTATACTATTTCATTTATGTGCCGTATGCTGAATGTATCACCAAGCGGCTACTATGCGTGGCTTAATCGTAAGCCTTCAAGGCATGCCATGGAAGATGAAAGGCTTGAAGCTGAAATAAAAGCGGCTTACAAAAGAAACTGTGAGGTTTTAGCCTCTGAAACTATTGAGTGTGATCTTAAAGAATACTTAATAAAAGTCGGTATCTGTCGGATAAAAAGGAAACTTGGAATACGTTACAAACAGATAAAGAAGTTCAAAGCTATTGTAGACTCAAAACATGCGTTACCTGTTGCAGAAAATCTGCTTGACCAGAACTTCAAAGCAGAAGCCGCCGGTCAAGTCTGGGTATTTGGTATAACCCACATTCCTAACAATGAAGGATGGCTCTACTTATGCTGCCCATAAAAACCTTTTTAACTGAGAAATAGTTGGTCCTTGTTACCATATCTCTTTTGATGGCTTATGAGAATAAAAAAGCCCGAACCTGGTATTATAAATCATTCTGAGCGTGGAAGTCAGTATTGCAGCCATGAATACCAGTATCTTCTTAAACAATTTGGCAGAAAAGGCAACTATTATTGTCAAGTTTTTTATTAATTAGACAAAACTTAATTTTTTTGTAAGAACACTTTTCAGACAAAACATTATAAATATCTAAAAAGCTGTTATAACTTAAGTAGCATTGTTGAAATATGGAAA
>Ga0116168_1002272_pt1 | contig 12453 bp, 11 predicted proteins | sample AD_UKC129_MetaG_FD_89795 | JGI IMG/M metagenome (GOLD analysis project Ga0116168, IMG submission 89795) | Active sludge microbial communities of municipal wastewater-treating anaerobic digesters from Canada - AD_UKC129_MetaG | ecosystem: Engineered > Bioreactor > Anaerobic > Digestate | place...
CAAAGCTACACTGTAAATTTCAAATGCAACATGAGTGTGCAAGTTAAAAAAGGTCTTTTTACAATTGGTGCAGACAAATTAGTTGTAAGAGGTTCATTTAACGGTTGGGGTTCGGCAGGTGATGCCGATTCATTAACAAAAGGTGCTAATGATACAATTTACACATTAGCAAAATCAATTGATAGAGATAGTGCAGGAGCAGATGAAACAATTAATTTCAAATTTGTTAAAATATCTGTTAATGCTCCTGATGATTGGGAAAAGGACCCAAACCGTCAACTAACTATTCCAGCTGGAGTTACTTCAGTTGACTATTATGCATGGTTTAACAACGATTCAATTTTTGTAAATTTACCTCAAAAAGATATTAAAGTTACATTCAAATGTAATATGGAATATGAAATCGGTTCAGGTAGATTTAATCCACAAGATGATTCAATTAGTGTAAATGGTTCATTTAATGGTTGGTCTTCTAAAAAAGATGTGTTGGACCCAGATTTCCAAAATACTAACTTGTATGTAAAAGAAGTTATTATTAACGCTGTTCCAACTGACAAAATTGAGTACAAATTCTGGTATGAACCAGGTACATGGGAAAGTGTAGATAATAGAATTTATGAATTTACACAAGATGATTATGATAGAGGTGAAGTAGAATTACCAGAAGTATATTTCAACAATGGTTCTTTGGAAACAATGACAGCAGAACCAGTTGCTGTAAAATTAACAGTAAATACTAAAGATGCTGTGGCTGCTAACGGTACTAAATTTACTAGCGTTAAAACAGTTCATGTTGCTGGAAGTGCTAAACCTTTATCATGGCCAGGGGGTGGTTGGCCAACAACTGATGCAGCTTTAATGATACCTTTATATAATGATGGTACTCACGGAGATGCAGATGCTGGAGACGATATATTTACAACAATTATTACTTTCCCTAAATATACAGTATTAAATGTTGAATATAAATACTCAATTAATTTTGGTTCACCTGATAATAGCGGTGTTAATGATAATGAAGGTTCTGTTGGTGGAAACCATATTTTGAAATTAAAACCTAATATGATATCTTGTACAGTAGTTGATACCTTTGGTTTAAGTTTAGGTAAACCATCTTTCTTAAAAGATGAAGTTTTATTAGGTGTCCAAGTTGTTGATAATGTTAAACCAGCTTCTTATGTTCTTGAACAAAATTATCCAAACCCATTCAACCCTTCAACAATGATTAAATTTGCTGTTGCTAACAGTGGATTTACTACATTGAAAGTTTATAACATGTTAGGTCAAGAAGTTGCTACTTTAGTTAACGATAACTTACAAGCTGGTACATATACAGTTGATTTCAATGCTTCTAACTTAAATTCTGGTATTTATGTTTATGAATTAAGAAGCGGCGCTGTTAAAATTGCTAAAAAAATGATGTTAGTTAAATAATTATTGTTGTTTTTTCAAAAAAGGCGGTCTATGGCCGCCTTTTTTTATATTTTTTAAAAATCATTGGTGTAAGATGAAAGCAATACTAAATGTTATAATATTGTTTAGTTTATTATTTGGAAATGTATTAGCACAAAATCAAATTATTGCTAAAGTTAATAATGATGTAATTACAGATAAAGAGTTTATTCATATTTATGAAACTTCATTTAAACTTTTACCTACTTATTTAGTTACAGATACTTCTAGATATAATTTTTTATATAGTCTAATTGCATATAAATTATGGTATTATGATGCTTTAGATAAAGGTTTTAAGTTAAACCAAACAAATTTGCTACAATTAGATTATATAAGAAAAAATCTAATAAAAGATATTCTGTATAAAAGAGTAATTGTTGATAATATAAAAATTACTAAAGCAGACAAAGAGAAAGCCTATGAAAGAATGAGCAAAGATTTAATTTGCTATTCAATTGCTTCTCCAGATTCTCAAGTAGTTTTTAAGTATTACAATTCTTTGAAAAAAGGTTTTCCATTTTTATCTATTTATGAAAACGATCAATTTAAAAATCAAAATGAAAGTATAAAAATTACTTATGGTACTTTGAGTGATGAAAAATTAGAAGATATGCTATTTTCGCTTAAACAAGGTGAATTTACTACACCTTATAAAATAAATAATCTTTGGGCTATTTATTATGTAGATAAAATTTATCAAGCTGCTTTTACACTTGACGAAAATTTAAAAACTAAAGCTGATAAAATTTTATTTGATAGATTAGCAGAAAAAATGACTGAGATGTATTTAAAACAAAAGTTTTCAAATTTAAATTATACTTTCAATAATTCATTATTAAAATATTTAGCAAAATATATCACACCTAATCTTTTTGAAAAGGAAGATAAAAACAGTAAATATTATACTGTAAATAATAGATTGTTTTTGAATATTATTGAAAGAACTTCTAAAGATTCATTAAACCAAGTTGTTATAAAAACTAAAAATTTGAACATATCATATAAGGATTTATTATTGTACTTGTATAATAATGATGTAAGAGTATACAAAAAATTTGAAACAAATGTTTATACTTTTATGGTGAAATCCATTCCCGATTTACTAAAAAATGAATATTTGTATGCAGAAGCAATAAGGCAAGGTATTGATAAGGATAAAGAATTCATAAAAGAGTATCAGAAATGGGAAGAATATTTCTATGGACAAAATTATTCGGCAACAATTTTAGATACAATTGGCAATACAAAGAAAGATAAAATGTTGAATAATGTTAATTTCCAAGCTATCTTAATATCTAATGATTCATTGGAAGTATTTGAAAAAATCTTTAATGAAATTAATGATAATAATTTCTATGAATTAGCCAAAAAATATAGTAAAAATAAAAATATCGATATTACGATAAATGATAATGAAAATAGTGAATTTTTAAGTTTTGTAAAAAATTCCAATACAAATGATGTTGTTGGTCCTTTTAAGTATGAAAAAAGTTATTATCTAATTAAAATAAAAGATAAAATTACAAATAATCAATCCGATAATGCTCAATCAAACGGCAATTTTGAAAAGAAAAATGAATATTTTGGAAAATATACAGCATCTTTGGCTATAAAGTATGGTTTGAAAATTAATGAAAATGTTTTAAATTCTCTTGAACTTTCAAAATTAAATATTATAACATACAAATATTTAGGCTTTGGCGGTAGAATTTTAGCTAATCCATTTATGCAAGAATATTTTGAATGGGTAAAATACTGGAAGCAAAATAATATTAATCCATAAATATAGGCTAAACTTATGAAAGTTTTAGGCAAAGTTTTATTTATTTATTTAGTTTTATCTTTGTATTTATTTGCAAATGAATTTATTAAGGTTGAACCTTCAAATTGGTGGGTTGGATTTAAAGATAACAATTTGCAAATAATGATTTATGCACCGAATATTGCAAGCTATAAAGTTAAGCTCAAAAATACTGCCGCAAAATTAGAAAAAGTAAATTATGTTGATAGTAAGAATTATATTTTTATCGACCTGAATTTATCTAATGCTCAACCAGGTAAATTTATCATTTGCTTATATAATGATAAAGAAGAAAAAAATATTGAATATGAATTAAAATTAAGAGCTTACAAACCTCTTGGACAAATTACACAATCTGATGTTATTTATTTATTGATGCCAGATAGGTTTGCTAATGGTGATAAAACAAATGATACTTTAAGTAAATTTTTTGAAAAAAGTGATAGAAATAATGTTGATTCCAGACACGGTGGTGATTTAAAAGGTATTATAGATAATTTAAATTATTTTGTTGATATGGGCTTTACAACATTATGGTTAACACCAATTCAAGAGAATAATCAAAAAAAATATTCTTATCATGGATATGCTATTACAGATTTTTATAAAGTAGATGAAAGATTTGGAACAAATAAAGATTACAAAGAATTAGTAGAGGAAGCTCATAAAAAAAATATCAAAGTTATTATGGATATGGTATATAATCATTGTGGTTTGTACCATTGGTGGATGAAAGATTTACCAACTTATGATTGGGTTTATCACCCTTACAAATTGGCTGAAAAATTAACATCTCTTAATATTTTTGATATTGTTGATGAAAATAATCTTTACACAGAAAAATTTATTAGAACAAATTATAATCCTTCAACTGTTTCTGATCCATATGCTTCAAATTATGATAAATTGAAATTCAATACTGGCTGGTTTGATGTTGCTATGGCAGATTTAAACCAAAACAATAAATTTTTAGCTAAATATTTAATTCAAATGACAATATGGTGGATTGAAAGTAATAATATAGACGGATTAAGAATTGATACTTACCCTTATCCTGATAAATTGTTTATGAATTCTTTGGTTAATAGAATTTATTCAGAGTATCCAAACTTTTATATTGTTGGGGAAGCATGGACAGAAGATGTACCTAAAGAAGCTTTTTGGACAAAAAATAAAATTAACAACCAATATTTTTCATCATCATTAAAATCTGTTATTTCATTTAAATTTATGAATGCTGTAAATGATGCATTTAAGCCAAATGGTAATATCTATGAATTGTATAAATTATTATCTCAAGATTTCTTGTATGAAAATCCTAAGAATCATATGATATTTTTAGATAATCATGATATTCAACGAATATTTAGAGTTTATAATAATGATAAAGATGCATTAAAACTAGCTTTAACATTTTTATTTACAACGCGTGGTATTCCACAATTTTATTATGGAACAGAAGTTTTAATGCATAATGATATGAATGTTTCTCATGGCTTAGGTAGAGAAGATTTTCCTGGTGGTTGGGAAAATGATAGTGTAAATGTTTTTAAATATAAAAATTTATCAGCAGATATTAAAGAAATAAAATATTTTATCAAAAATCTGTTGAAATGGAGAAAGGAAAATAAAGAGTTATTCGAAAATTCTAAATTAATACACTTTATTCCACAAAATCAAATGTACGTTTATTTTAAAGTTGCAAAAAATAAAACTGTTATGATTATATTAAATAATAACGCAAAGGAAAATAAGTTTGATAAAAATATATATAATGAAATCCTACATAATAAAACAGAAGCAATCGAACCGATGAGTGGGAAAAAGTATGATTTAAATAACTTGATCATAGAACCAAAAACAGCTTTAGTATTAGAAGTAGAATAAAATAAAAGTAATTTGTTTTTTATAAATATATTGATTAATTTAGGGCTTGAAAATTTATTCAATTTGGGAGTATGTTATGGATATTTCACACATCGAGCATATTGGAATTGCTGTAAAAAATTTAGAAGAAGCCAAAAAATATTATGAAGATGTTCTTGGCTTAAAATGTTATGCAGTTGAAGAAGTTGCAGATCAAAAAGTAAAAACTGCTTTCTTCATGGTTGGACAAACTAAAATTGAACTACTTGAATCTACAGATCCTGAAGGTCCAATAGGAAAATTTATTGAAAAAAAAGGCGAAGGAATTCATCATATTGCTTTTGCTGTTGATAATGTAGATAACGCATTAGCAGAAGTTGAACAAAAAGGTGTTCAATTGATTGATAAAAAAGGAAGAAAAGGTGCTGAAGGATTGAATATTGGTTTCTTACATCCAAAATCTACAGGTGGTGTTTTAACAGAATTATGCAGTAAATAAAAACAATAAATGGAGATGTAATGCACGATAAACTAAAAGAATTGCAAGAACTTCGCGCTAAAGCGAAACTCGGGGGCGGTGAAAAAAGAATTCAAGCCCAGCATAAAAAAGGTAGAATGACTGCAAGAGAAAGAATTGAAAAACTTCTCGATCCAGGTTCCTTCCAAGAATATGATATGTTTGTAACTCACAGATGTAACAACTTTGGTATTGGAAAAGAAAAATATTTAGGTGATGGTGTTGTAACAGGTCAAGGTACTATTAATGGAAGACCAGTTTATGTATTTGCTCAAGATTTTACAGTATTAGGTGGTTCACTTTCCGAAACAATGTCTTTGAAAATTTGCAAATTGATGGATAAAGCTATAAAAATGGGTATTCCAGTAATTGGAATTAATGACTCCGGTGGCGCAAGAATTCAAGAAGGTGTAACATCACTTTCTGGATATGGAGAAATTTTTGAAAGAAATATTTTAGCTTCAGGTGTTGTTCCACAAATATCAGCAATTATGGGACCTTGCGCTGGTGGTGCTGTTTATTCACCTGCTTTAACAGACTTCACTATTATGACAAAAGGAAGTTATATGTTTTTAACAGGTCCAAGAGTTGTTAAAACTGTAACAGGTGAAGTTGTAACAGAAGAAGAATTAGGTGGTGCAAGTGTACACGGAAAAAAATCTGGTGTTACACATTTTGTTGCTGAAAATGAAGATGAAGCTTTAGAAATGATTAAAAAATTACTAAGCTATTTACCACAAAACAATTTGGAAGATCCTCCTGTTGTTCCATGTGACGATCCTATCGACAGAATGATTCCAGAATTAAATAAAATTGTTCCAGAAAATCCAAATAAACCTTACGATGTAAAAGAAGTTATTCATCATATTTTTGACAATGGTGAATTTTTAGAAGTACACGCTGATTATGCAAAAAGTATAGTTGTTGGATTTGCTAGATTGAATGGCATCCCAGTTGGTGTTGTTGCTAATCAACCACAATATTTAGCAGGTGTATTGGATTGTGATTCATCACGTAAAGGCGCAAGATTTGTTCGTTTTTGTGATGCTTTTAATATTCCAATTGTTTCACTTGTTGACGTTCCCGGTTTCTTACCTGGTACAGGTCAAGAATACAGCGGTGTTATTGTTCATGGTGCAAAATTATTATATGCTTACGGTGAAGCAACTGTTCCTAAGTTAACAGTTATTATGAGAAAAGCTTACGGTGGTGCTTATATAGTTATGGGTTCTAAACACTTAAAATCTGATTTGAACTTTGCTTGGCCAACTTCTGAAATTGCTGTTATGGGGCCTAAAGGGGCTTCAGAAATTATTTTCGGTAAAGAAATTGCAGCTATAGAAAATGAAGAAGAAAGAGCTAAATTCGCTCTTCAAAAAGAAGAAGAATATAGAGATAAATTTGCTAATCCTTATCAAGCAGCAAGTTATGGTTATATTGATGATGTAATTGAGCCAGCTGAAACTAGAAAAGTTTTAATTAGGTCTTTGATGTCTATATTAACTAAACGTGATACTGTACCTCCTAAGAAACATTCTAATTTACCTTTATAGTAGGAGCATATTATGGAAAACAAAGAAGTTCTTGCTGCTATAACTATGGCATTATATTTGTACGAAAATGAAAATAATGCTCAACAAAAAGAAGTTAAGGTTGTAGGTGGAATTCAATCTGCTTGGACATTGAAAACATTAGTCATGAGACCTCAACCTATTAAGGTTAGTTATTTAAAGCCTCTTAATAAATAAAATTAGGATTGAGTATGAAAAAATATCATTTAGTTGTAAATGGAAACTCATACGAAGTTGAAGTAGTTAGTTACAATGGTGCAAATGCAGTGGTTAATGTTAATGGTGAAACGTTTAATGTAACTCTACCTAATCAAGCTGCTCCAGCTGCTGCACCAAAAGCTACAACCAAAAAACAAGAAACTAAACCAGCAGCTCAACACTCACATGATGCTAATACAGTAGTTGCTCCTATTCCCGGTACAATTTTAAAAATTCTTGTTAAACCTGGTGATACAGTAACAGCTGGTCAAGATGTAATTATTCTTGAAGCTATGAAAATGGAAAATACCTTAAAAGCTGAAAAGAACGGTAAAATAAAAGCTATAAAAGTTAATGTTGGCGATACTGTAATGGAAGGTGATGTTCTAGCTGAAATTGAATAATTTATAAAATCAAGCTGCTCGGATGGGGTATTTATAAGGGTTTTCCTCCTTTTCCTTTATAAATTGCCCCTATCACGGGCAGCATTTTATATATAGGGTAAAGTATGATTTACACACTTACTAAAGTTGAAAATAGTATTATTAGAATTCAAAAAGCAATTTCTTTTGTTAATAAAATAACTCAACTTTCTAATAATAAATATATCAAATTTTTAAAAAAACATCCTACCTTCTTCGTTAATTTAGTTTCACTTAGATATCCCTTGTCTTACAAACTAATTGATAAATTCGAACTCTATATTAATTGGGAATATCTTAGCGCTAATCAAAATATTAAATGGACTGAAGAATTTATTGACAAATATAAAAATCGATTTCATTGGACAGGGCAGTATTGTCTTTCGCATAATCCTGCTTTACCTTGGTCGAGAAAATTGATTGATACTTATTACGACAAATGGGATTGGCGTGGTATTTGGAGTCTTAGTACAAATACCGGTTTGCCATTTAATAAGGAATTAATAGAAAATTATGCAGATAAATGGAATTGGCATAGATTAAGTTGGAATGAAGCCCTGAGATTAAATAATGATATTTTGAATAGATTTAAAGACAAATGGAATTGGAAAGGTATATCTTTCAATAAAACTTTAACGACTGAATTGAAAGAACAATTTAAAGATAAATTTAATTTCCGCGTACAACAACTTGTAATCGATAAACCTCAAAATCTTACTGAAGAAATTATTGAAGAATATAGAGATAAATGGGATTGGAATCAACTTAGTTGGGATGAAGATTTGCCATGGTCTGTTCGTTTAATTGTAAAATACGAAGATAGATGGAATTTTGGACATTTAGGCCTTAGTAAAAATGAAGCTTTGCCGTGGAGTTTAGAGCTTTTGAAAAAGTATGAAAGTAAGTGGGACTATCTCAGACTAAGTGCTAACAAGTCAGTTTGGGATCGCGCATTCAAACCTTACATTAATGATGAAATTATTGTTAAATTCTTTAACGAATTAGGCGTTAATTAAAATCTTGTTGAAATTCCCATTTTCAAAACTTTATAGCTAATATTTTGTGTATTCCTCGATAGTTCTATGCCGTAGTTGTCACCAATTTCTTTCCACCAACCATAAGCATAACCTATATCAAGAGTTGTGTAATTGCTTAAAGAATAGCCAAATCCAAAAGTAATGAATTTTTTATTGAAACTCGATGGATCATTTTTATATGCAGAATTTTGTGTAAAAAAACCAGTTCTAAGTCTTAATCCATAATCATAAAGATGATGTTCTATTCCAATATTAAAATCATATACAGAACGAAAATTATTTGTAATATTTTTATTAAATTTATCTACAAAAGTTGATGATAAACCTCTTATATTTTCTATTTCAATTTTTGTATAATCACTATAATTTAAATCTATTGAAAATAAAGTATTAAATTTGAATGTAGATGCCGATAATGTTACTTTTGTAGGTGTTTTGAATGAATATTTTACTTCTTCACTATATTGCCAAGGTTGATAATTATTAGGTTGATTTTTAAATTGTGCTGTTGCAAATTCGTTATAATTTTCGGTAATTTTATAACTTGTTGGATATACAAAATTTAGTCCAATCCTCGCAATATTTTTTAACTGATAGATAAAACCAAATTTAAAGGTTTCTCCGTATATATCCCATTTAATTTTTTTATCAAATTGGAAAAACTGGAAGCCTTTTGTAAAAGAATAATTTGGATCTAAATATATGTTTCCGTATATATTATTGATATCACTTTCGAGAAAACTATTTTTTGATTCAAAAGAACCCCAGGTAAAATCAAAATCTATACCAAAAAATAAATCTTTATCAACTTCAATAGCACCAGCAAAAGACAAACTTTTTAAGTTCCCATTTTTTGTAATATCAACTGTTTGTAGTAAATCCTTTGTTAAGGGAGTAGATTGCTTAGCTGGTCTAAGTACTAGATAATAAGGTATATCTGTTGAATCTAAAGGATTTTTTACTAAATAATTTGTATATGTAGAATTTGTATTAATTCCACTATGTTTATTAACTTCAGTAAAATCTTTATGAAAATTATATGAAATTCCAAATGATAAACTTCCTTGTACTGTGGGAATAGGAACTATATATGAAAAATTGGAGAGATTCAAATTATTATAATCTGAATTTGTTTTATTTCCATAGAAATTAACTTCATTTGTAAAGGTATATGAGTCTATACCAGCTGAAAATTCGTGTTTTTTTACAAATCCTAATCCAGCTGCATTAAAATAAAATGCCGAAAAATCATCACTTATACTTCCAAAAGCATTTCCCATACCTATACTTCTAGGACTAAAACCTAATCCTGAATAACTTAATCTTAATGCATCAGATAATGTTTGCGCATTTAATTGAAAAGTTATAAAAGCTAATAAAAGGACAATATATCTTTTCATAATTATTTACCTCTATTTCCATCTGAATTACGTTCAGAACTTTGTCTATTCTGATTCGGTTTTGGTTGTGTACTACCTTGCGGCTTAGAATTGTTAGATGCAGATTCAACTTTTTTTTGGGTGCCATCATCATTTCTATTTGTGTTTGCTGATGGTAAAGCTACATTAGATTGTGAATTTAATGTATTATTGTTATTTGTTGAAGGTTGATATGATGAGCTACCAGAATATGATGTTGAAACTTGGGTTGGAAAATAATTAGTTTCAATTAACCACCAAGGTTTTGTATCGTAGAAATATGAATTTGTCTGGGAAGTGTTATAGTAATTTTGATTTTGATAATGATATGTACTATCATTTGCCAACTTTAATTCAGTTGAAGAATAATCATCAAATGCTATTTTTGTATAACATCCAAATTGCATAAAAATTAAAGAAAATATGTATATATATTTTAATTTCGCAAAATTCATATTTTTCTCATCTATTTGTATTTGGATTCTGTTGGCTTGGTGTATTATTATTTTCAGAACCTCTATTTTCATTTCTATTAGAAGGTGTATTTTCTACATTTCTTGGCGGTTGATAATTTCTATTTTGAGTATCGTTATTATTTCTATTTGTATTTGGTAAAGGTTTATTATTTGAATTAGGCTTTGGAGCTTCAGTTCTAGAATGTTCTTTTTGGTTGCTTGGATTTCTATTTACATTCACATTTGATGGATTGCTTGAAGATGGAGATGGAATATTTTGAAAGATTCCTCTTGAGCCATCGTCATTTCTGTTTGTATTATAATTCCTTATTGTTTTATTTTCCGATTTATTATTATTGTTGTTTGAATAATTGTTATGATAAATAAATATATAATGGTAACTATAAGGATACCAATAATCATAAAACGGAGAACCATAATAGTATGAAAAACCGTAAGAATATGGATAATAATACCTCCAATGCCAGCTATACCACCAGTATGGATTATAAGACAAATAAGAATTGTAAAAATCATAATGATATGGTTCTAGCATATTGTCATAAAAATAAGAAAAAGTGGTTGATGGATAGTAATATGTTGAATATATTCGTGGAAAATACAATGGGTCGTTATAAGTATAAGCATTATTATCATAATTTGGTGAATAAGTAGAGTTATAAGCGGTATTGTCATTTGGTTTTTCTACTTGAGTTTTTGTATCTGCTTGATTGGTGTAATCATTGTAATTGGAATAATCCCTATAAGAAATTTGTGTATAGCATCCTTGGAGTATTCCTAAAAATATTACGAAATATTTTAATTTATTATGTTTCATTTTTAATTTTGTCTAAAAATTTAATTTTTTTATAAGTTTCATGAACAAAAAATATTATTATTGCAGAAAGAATAATCAACAATAAAAAGATAATATTATTAGAAAGTTCAAATTGAAAGTTTTTGAATAATTCTCCTATAATTTCAAAATTTGTATACAAATTTGTTTTTTTATCGGGTGTTAAGGGTACATTATTCTTAACTATTGCTTTTAATATAACAAATAGTGAACTTAAAACCAAAAATATTATTGATAAAATGCTGTATAAAATAATATTGTCTATATTTTCATCAGCTTTCTTTAGTTTAACAGCTTTCTTATAAATAGCATCTATGGATAAATTTTTCGGTGATACGCAAGTTTGAGTTTTTAAGATTTGGTGTAATTTTACATATGAATTAAACTCTTTCTTACATACATCGCAATATCTGATATGTTCTTCAACATATTTTTTGTCATCATACGATAAATCGTTATCTAAGTAATTATTAATAATATTTTTAGTTAAATGATTCATTTATTTAATCCTTAATATAATTCATTAATTAGATTATGCTTTTCTGCTAAACTTTTCAAAAGATTTCGAGCTCTATGTAAAATAACTTTTGTATTGCTAATTGTCATACCTGTAGATTGAGCAATTTCTTCAATATTTAATTCATCTATATAGAACATTGTAAGAACCGAGCTATATTTTACAGGAATCATATCAAGTAATTTATTTATAAATTCCTCAGTTGAATTTAAATTGGCAAATTCAGTGTCATTTTCTTCATATAAATTTGATAAATCATTAATTGGTTCATCATTATCATCAAATTCAATATCTACAATTTTTAAATCAGTTTTTCTATTTGATATTTTTGTCATTGCTG
>Ga0116168_1002274_pt1 | contig 12452 bp, 11 predicted proteins | sample AD_UKC129_MetaG_FD_89795 | JGI IMG/M metagenome (GOLD analysis project Ga0116168, IMG submission 89795) | Active sludge microbial communities of municipal wastewater-treating anaerobic digesters from Canada - AD_UKC129_MetaG | ecosystem: Engineered > Bioreactor > Anaerobic > Digestate | place...
AGAGCAGACTCTGCCCCTATGAGGTCATCCAAACTAAATTCTTCACATACTTTAGGTAGAGAAGGGTTTACTACTTCAGGCTCGGCTTTCTCTCTGATATGTTCTTTTAGCCATATGTGACAGTGAGAGTCAAAGATTTTATCTGGAAGAAAATCTTTAAACTCTTTATTCCAAATTTCAAGATCTTTCTCAGTATAATTAACTTGGACCTGCATAAGAACCTCCTATCTAAAAATCTCAGAAATCTTTTTATAAAGCTTAGATAAGTCATCGTAAATAGTTCTATAGCATTTAAATAATTGAAGATACTTATTAGTTAAATCTTTATTAGGAAAGATTGAAATCCTGCTTTTATATAAATCGGAGATGGCTTTTGACGAAGTAAAGACTTGAGCACCTAAACCTGCCAAGATTGAAGCTCCTAATGCTCCACATTCAGAGACTTCAGGGATATCTATACCAACACCAGTAATATTAGCTATTAACTGGGGCCAAACAGGACTCCTAGTACAACCCCCCACCATTTTTAATTTTCTTGGTTCAACCTTCAAATCTCTGAATGCCTCTAATATCCATAGTACTTCATAGCCAACCCCCTCCATAAGGCTCTTTGCTATATCCTTATGATCATACTCTAACTTTAACCCTAAAATGGTGCCTAAATGTTCTAAGTCCCGATGGGGAGAACCAGCCCCTGTGAGATACGGGAAAAAGAAGAGAGTATTATTTCTAGAGATTATATCTTCTACCCCCCTATCTATATCCTTATATTCTCTTTTTAGCATATCTCTGAGCCATTTCATACTTGCTCCACCAGCAGGAATGGAAGCAATCAATCCCCAACGATCAGGTATTACATGTTCTTCAACGGCTAGGTAATTCTTTGTATCAAAAATTAAATTATCGGTGATACTAACTAAGACCCATGCAGTTCCTCCGGAGAGGATTACTTCGCCAGGTTCTATAACCCCTGCCCCAAGAGCTACACAGAACTGATCGTGTCCTCCAGCATACACAGGGATACCCTTAGGTAAACCAAGGACTCTAGCTGCATCGTCAGTAAGTTTACCAATCATATCTGAGGGATTAACAATTTCTGAGAGCCTTTCTTTTGATATCCCAGCTATAGATAGTATATCCTCATCCCACTGTCTTTTTGATAGATTGTAAAGCATAGTTATACACGCACTGGAAGAATCTATCAAATATTCCCCAGTAAGTTTATAAGCAATATAATCGGAAGTATTTAGAAATTTAGATACATTCTGAAAAACCTCAGGTTCGTTCTCTTTTAACCAAAGCATTTTAGGAAGAGGTAATCCTTCATTAAGTCCCCATCCAGTCTTTAAGTAGAAGAAGTCTAATCCAAATCTCTCTTCTAATTTATTTTTTTGTAGCCTACTCCGTTGGTCTAACCATGAAATAGCCGGATATAGTATTTGACCATACTTATCGACTAATACAAGAGTACCCCCTTGAGAAGAGAGACTTATACTGACTATCTGTTTTATATCGTCATCATCAAGTCCTTCTAAGGCTTTTCTTACTACTTTTATAAGGGTAGACCACCACTCGTCAGGATTCTGTTCTACTCTTCCTCCTTCTGAAGCAACTATATCACATTCACTCTCAGCCAGAGTCTCTACTTCTAGTAAATCATTTGCTATCATACATTTAATATTAGTGGTACCTATATCTAAGCCTAAAAGAAATGCATGTGTACTCTCCATTGTATAAAGCACAGAAGCCTCCACATTCTATAGGGTGGAGAGAAATGTGCTCCTTCCCCCTTCCTGTTCATTAATGTTAGCCTGACTTGCTGTGCCTATCACCTCACAATCTACCCTTAGCTACTTTTAATAACAGGTAGCATTTCAATACCAATTCAATTCTCTGTTAAGCTCTATATTTTCAGCTATTGTCTCTGAAATATAAAAGTCAGTACGCAATGTCTGTAAGATTGATGCTGGCACAAGCGGGGTAACCGGACCATGAGTGGCAAGCCTAATTGTAAATCTTTGCCAAGAAACTGGTGTAGAAGCTATCTTAAAATAATTCCAGGAACTTCGTAACTTTGCACTTATTATTTGTTTTGGTCCTATTGTTGCTGCTTTTGGAGGGATAGCTGACCAATCTCCACTCATCCCAAAATCAGGATCAAGAGAGCTTTGTGCAATAGTAAATGGAGAAAGTGTTACTATTCTTGGACCCATCTCTTTCCATTCTTCCAAGTTTTCTGTTTTAAACTCTGGAGAATTTGGCTCTATAAACGCCAAATGACCACTCCATCCAATCCCTCCATAGCAAACATCAGCTCCACCTAAGTCCTCTATCATCTTCCCATAATCTTTAAAGTTTTTGTTAGTTGGTCCAATTATTTGTTCCTCTGGAGGTCTTAATTCCTGGTCGATCTTATAGTAGAAATTATGTTTCATTGCATACAGAAATCCATTAGGGTAAGTTTCATGGGCGATATTCCCATCCTCGTCTGCCCACTCATCCATATCAAATGTCCACAGATTTTTGCAGTTAATCCTGAATTTATTTATTAGATATGCTACTTTACTATACTGAGGACAGGGTTGAGGAAGTATCAGAACCACTCTTTTCCCTTCATCTGACGCTTCTTTTATCCTGAGGAAAATGTCCAAGACATACATAAACGTAATATCAGAATCTTTGACTATGCTAATCTTGAAATCTGGATTTGGATGTTTTGTAATATCCTCTTTTTCTATATTCCTTATCCTTTCACAAACCTCCCTATCTTTAAAGGGAGCCCACTCTGAGATACCGTATTTGAACTGTTCCAACTTTTCATCTCCTCCTTCCTATTTTACTTTATAATCTATTATAAACAATATCTCCCTCAACAATTGTTGCATATACATTTATCTCTTCATCAATTGCCACGATATCAGCATCTTTCCCCACATCTATGCTTCCTTTTTTACTATGTAATCCTATTATCTTTGCAGGGTTGTAGGAAGCCATCAAGATAGCATCTTTTAGGGGGATGCCTGTATGTTTTATCATGCTTTTGACTGAAAGATCCATAGTCATCGCACTTCCCGATATTTGTCCAGATTTAGTTTGAATAGTAACCCCATCTTTTACGTAAAATTCAGTACCATCTGGCATATGAAATCCCTCGCCCTCCTTAATACCTGGTACCATAAATGAATCGGTTATAATTTTAGTTTTATCGATTCCTTTACATCTAAGGAGAACTTTTAGCATGGTGGGGTTAACGTGAATACCATTAATATCACAAATTACTTCTGCCATTACCTCATCCCTTATCATAAGATATTCATTTACACCTGATATGACTACTCCTCTTATAGTCTGTGCTGGCTGATAGGTTGTATTTAAAATATGGGTCACTAACCTTGCCCCTCTTTTAATCGCCTCGTCCAGAATCTGTTCACTGGCAATAGTGTGACCAATTGATGGTACAACCTCATTTTCACAAAGATAATCAATTGCTTCCATAGAGTTTTTAAGCTCTGGCGAAATAGTAATTATCTTAAATTTGTCATCCATTATTTTCTTCGCTCTTTTAAGATAATTCAGGTCAACTTCCCGGAGGCAATATCTTGGACTTGCTCCGCCAGAGACATCTGGATTTCTATATGGTCCTTCAAGGTTTATCCCAAGCGGCTTGGCTCCAGAAACATTACTATCAATCAGTTCAGAAATCCTTGAGGCTGAGTTAAGAATTTTATCTGCTGATACCATAGCCCCGATTGTAGGTAAAAATCCTACTACACCTGTAGTGGCTCTAAACTTAGAATCTTCCAACAATAGGTCAGGCGAAGAGGAGTAATCCTTTCCTAAAGCACCGTGGGTATGAATGTCAATAAAACCAGGTGAAGTAATCTTCTCTTTAAAATCAAGTATTTCATCAGCTTCGCCTTCAAAATACTCGTATTCTTTTTTACATCTTTCAGTATCACCAACAAAATATATTATTTTGTCCTTGATAACCAAGAATCCATCCTCAATTTCTGTAAATGGGGTAATTATTTTTGTATTCTTTATTAATTTCATAAAAATATATACCCCCTATAAATAATTTTAAGATTCTCGGAGACTTTAAATCTTCTATAGTCTTCTGAAGGGATACTAATCATAGTATTCCTCCAAAAGTGAAACCAATACTTTCATAGTCTCTTCTCAATTTTAGGAAAGAATTTCTTAGGAATAAGACGTCGGCTCCAGCGCTTATGAATAGATATCCTAAATCTAACAACTTCTTTGTCCTTTCCATTGTGACCCCTGGTGTTCCAGCAATCTTCCCATACTTCTTCGCTACATTTACTACATCCTTTAAAATATTCCATACCTCATCACGTTCAAACTCTCCAGGGAAACCTAAGGAATAAGTCAGGTCTCCTACCCCTACAAAGAGAATATCAAATCCAGGAAGTTTTGCTATGTCCTCTAGATACGGAAGTACCTCCGGGTCTTCTATTTGTAAAGCTAAAAATGTTTCTCTATTAGAGAATTCCAGATAAGTATTTAGATCCATTAAACTCCAGTCTGCATCAGCATTAGCACCGTCTAACCCTCTCCTGCCAATTGGAGAAAACCTAGATGATTCTATCCAAAACTTAGCTTCTTCTACTGATTTTATATGCGGTACCATTATGCCCTTTGCTCCCATCTCTAATGGCTGTATAGCTGAAGTATAGCCGGTTTTATCAATGCGGATCATACTATCTATACCAGTAGCTCGAGCTGCTGTAATCATATTAAATATTGTCTCCTTGTTACGCCATAGATGTTCTTGACATATCCAAATACAATCAAAGCCTATAAGCCCAATCAATTCTACAATAGCTGGGTCTTTAAAATTAGATGCAGTACAGAGTACAGGTTCCCCTTTCCTTAACTTTTCTAATACCTTACTCTTATTCATACAGCTTTTCTCCTTTCTTTCTGAAAAGATTTTATATATAATGCTACTGATAGAGCTTTTTTTGCCTCAATAATATCTGTTGAAACTGGACTTTTTCCCTCTAAAGCATCAAGAAATTCATTAGCTTGAAAGATATATGGGTCATCACGGCTGAATCTATAGACAGCTATCTCCTCCCAATTATTAGAATCATTATTACAGAATGTTATCTGATGAATCTCTCCATTTACTGTGTATTTAAGATTTCCCTTGTTTCCTATAAGTTCAATCTCAGTTATATTAGGTTTTTGAAATTGATTTACAAAAATATCTACTAGTGCTTTATTCCCAAACCTTAAGGTGATAATAGAACTATCCTCTACCTCTACTCCCTCAAGTTCTAAATGGTCATAAAATCCTATAGCATCCTTTATCTCTCCGAAATAATATTGCGCTAGATTTATCCCATGAGTAGCTGTATCAAGGATACAGCCTCCTCCCATCTCTTCTCTAGCATAGTAAATATCTCGATAATCAGGTCTATACTTCGGATACTCCTGAGACAAATTTATTCTTCCCATTTTTAATGTCCCAATAATTCCTTCTTCTACTAATTTCTTCAACTTCTTATAAGATGGAAGGCTTCTCCTCACATAACCTATTCCTACTGTCAGTTTCTTTCCACTTACTATCTTTAATAATTCATCTACATTATCTAGATTTACTGAAAGAGGTTTCTCTATAAGACAAGCCCTACCGTTTTTAGCACAGCGAATAGCTATAGGTATGTGTAAATGGGCTGGAGTAGCTATTACTACCCCATCAAATCTGGCTAGGTCTATATCATCAAATGAGGCGAATACCTCAGATATCGGGTAGTTGGTCTTTAGGTATTCTAGCCTTTCTCTTTTAACTTCACAAACTGAGACTTTAGCTCTTCCTGTTTTGAGAAAACATCGGATATGTCTTTCTCCTATACCACCACCGCCAATTACAAGGATGTGTTTCATTTTGCTGTATATCCTCCGTCAACTACGATATTTGCTCCGGTAACATAAAGAGAAGCATCTGAAGCTAAAAATACTACTGCCCCTTTAATATCTTCCCCTTTAGCCATCCTTCCAAGAAATGTCCTCTTATTATACCTTTCTACAAAGATAGGATTTTGATCTGCAAACAGTCCACCTGGAGATATTGCATTTACTCTTATATTATATGGTCCGAGATTAGAAGCTAGATACCTGGTCAGATTAATAAGCCCACTCTTATGAAAGAAATACTCAGGGGAAACATCCATCTCTGTTCCCTCATAAAGGGTAAAGTCAGGACCAACTATACCATGGATAGATGCAATGTTAATTATACTACCACTTCTACGCTCTATCATGCTTTGACTGAAGACTCGTGTTATAAAGAATGTTCCTGCAGCATTTACTTCCATTGATAGTTTAAAACCTTCTATAGGGTCATTATAACTTTTCATGGCTTTTAACAGAGCATTATTGACCAGAATATCTACCTTGCCCTGCTCATTAATGATCCTATTATAAAGGTCTATTACAGACTTTTCGTCACCTTGATCAAGTTTTCCTCCAAAAACTGTATATCCTCTCTGAGAGAGAAGAGAAGCAAATGTCTTACACTTTTCTTCATCTCTAGAGGCTATATACACTATAGCTCCAGCCTCAGCCAGGGCTTCTGATATGAATTTTCCGTATAAGCCAGCTCCTCCAGTAACTAATGCAACCTTTCCATCTAAAGAAAACAACTCATATACACCCATCTTTTATCACCTCTTAAGATTTTATAAATGCTTCCAGCTATATATCTGGTTCCATTTGCATCGTAGAAATAATAGGCTCTCTCAGACTGCGCTAAGATAGGAGAAGCACAAAACCAGGACTGATACGGTGCCAAATGTGTGTCAAAGATTACTCCCATATCAAGGATGCGCATAGATACCTCCTTTTTAATACCTGCCGTATTTTTCAACCAGGTCGCGCATAATCTCGATCCTCTCTTCGGCAGCATAGGGTGGAACCTGGTCACCAGCATTGGCAATGAAGCGCGACCCGAACTTCTTCAATTCGAGCCAGTCCAGGACAGCTCGTTTAAAGTATTCTACATCCACCCCTGGTAGCCACAGATTCGGTGGGATACCCCCAGAGAGAATGAAGTCCATTCCAGCCTCCTGCCGGCATTCCAGCGGGGTGAGGTCACCCATTGGTGTCGGTGTTAGGGCATCACCACAATCGGCTCCTGTGTTGCGAATCATAGCTAGGGCACCACGCAATTTGCCGTCAATGTGTACGGCGACATACTTGCCAGCTGTATGGAGACGGTGTATGGCTTCGGTATAGTAAGCACGTGACCATTGGTTGAAGAAATGAGGAGGCTGAATATCGCTGGAAAAATTATCACCCATAAGGATGATATCAGCAGGTGAAGTCGCTAGAAGGTCAATTAACTGGAGATTGTTGTCATTGATCTGATCAATTACTTCATGCATGGTATTGGACCAATCAATGGTTGCATAGACAGTACGGGTGATGCCCATCCAGTTGTGCAGTAAATATCCCATAGCGCTGTAGCTAATGGGCACATAGACTACACCGATGTCACTAACTGCATTGCACCAGGCACAGTAATGACCCCAAAGCGGCGCATAGGTTCTGGAAGCCATGGCATAGCCAAGTATCCGCAGGTCATGCTCGGTCTCGACACCCCAGCGTGTAACCGCCCACGAGTATGATGTCTCTTCCCAAATGCGTCTCCGTTCAATGCTACCCAGAGGGGTGTTCAGACGCCATATAATCTCCAGACTATTATCTCGTCTCTCTTTCCGTACTTCAGATTGGACGTCCTTGCCGTATTGAACACTGTAAAACGAAGCCAGATTCGGCAGGTAGAATCCGGCTCCCACCCTCTTATGATAGGCAATCAGTTCGTACTCAGGCTTCTCGTAGGAGAGGCTTAAATCCCATGGTTTCCGATTCTTGTGATAGAACCAGTGTGAGAGATCAAGCATAAAAGGCACAATGTCCGGGACCTCACCCTGATATACTGCCATAATCCGCTCACGCATAGTCATTGTCATAAGTCACTCCTTTTTTATTTAGAATATGGATCGGCAGCATCACGTAGTCCATCACCCATAAAGTTAAAGGATAATACAGTAATAACAACAAATATCCCTGGAATCAATAACCATGGAGAATTGGACAATACATTAATACTTTGTGATTCCTTTAAGAGCACTCCCCAACTAATAGCTGGGGCCTGAAGCCCTAGTCCTATAAAACTTAGAGAGGTCTCCCCTATAATCATCCCTGGGATAGAAAGAGAGACCGCAGTTATAAGGTGGCTATAAAATGAGGGAAGGAGATGTTTAAATATTATTCTTCTTGTACTTGCTCCAGCCAATCTTGCAGCCATAACAAAATCTTCCTCTTTTAGAGCCATAAACTTTCCTCTTATCACACGAGCCAATCCAGGCCAACCTATTAAGGAAAGTATGATAGTGATACCAAAATATACCCTAGTCATTGACCAGTACGGTGGAAGAGCTACACTTAAAGCCATCCATAGTGGTAAAGTAGGAATACTTTTAAGTATTTCTATTATCCTTTGAATCACTACATCTACAGTGCCACCTAAATATCCAGAGATACCTCCTATTATTATTCCAAGGAGAAGACTAATAGCGACACCTACAAGTCCTATTGAGAGTGAGATTCTAGAACCATATATGGTGCGAGAAAGGATGTCTCTTCCTGATCTATCGGTCCCGAAAAGGAAGATTTTACCCCCTCCTTCGATGCCAAAAAGATGTACATTTGAAGGAAATATCCCCCATAATTTGTATGGATCCCCTCTAATCCAAAACTTGACAAAATATTTTTCATTCTTGTCTTCTTCATACTTCTCTAAAAGGGTCCTTGGATCAAAAGTCTTAGTTACCTTATATACAAAAGGACGAAAATAAAAGTGACCTTCTTCGTCAAAAAAGTGTATTCCACTTGGAGGGCAATATGTATAAGAGACATCTCCTTTACGGGGGTCATAAGGAGAAATAAATTCAGCGAAAATAGCACAAATGTAGAGTATTACAATTATAATTAAAGATACTACTGCCAACTTATGTTTGAGAAATCTCCAGCGAATAAGCTGCCACTCAGAGGCAGTAAAAATTCTTTCTTCTTCCGGCTGCTCAGCCTCTAATTGTTCATCCCTTATCTCCGCCATTTTCTCCTCCTCATTCATATCTTACTCTCGGGTCTATCCAAGCTAAAAGCAGATCAGAAATAAGTGTCCCAATTACAGTAAGAAAACTTAGAACAAAGACAATACTTCCAGCCAGAAACATATCTTGGCTTCTAAGTGCACCCATAAATACAGGGGCAAGAGTAGGAGTATTTAAAACTAACGAAACAATCATTTCCCCGCTTACTAAAGAAGGTAAAGTCCATCCTATCGTGCTTATAACCGGATTTATAGCAATCCTAAAGGGATACTTGTAAAGAAGTCTCCTCTCAGGTAGACCCTTTGCACGAGCAGTTACAACATATGGCTTTGACAGCTCATCCAAGAGATTATTCCTTACTACCCGAATTGTACCGCAGGTTCCAGCAGTTCCTATAATGATTACAGGCAACCATAAATGCTTTAGTAGATCAAAGAACTTTGCTAGACTCCATGGAGCCATCAGAACCTCATGGGAAAATAGCCCTACAGCCACATTGCCGGTATAAACAAAATAGAACCATAATAATATAAGGGCAAGTAAAAAGTTAGGAATAGCGACTCCTATAAAGCCTAAGAGTGTAAAGAAGTAATCTCCTATTGAATACTGGTGAGTGGCAGAGTACACTCCAACCGGAATTCCCACTGCATATACGAATATTAAAGATACTAAGGAGATAGTAAAACTTCCAGGTAGTCGCTCTATTATTATTTGGGATACTTGCATATTCAACTGCATCGAACGACCTAGGTCTCCATGTAATAAATTCCAAACCCACTTAAAATACTGTAGGTAGAGAGGCTGACCGAGTCCATACCGAACCTTTATAGCTTCTAACTCTGCAGGGTCAATCCTTTCCCCCATAGACATTAGATTTGCGATATAGTATGACAGGAAATCTCCAGGTGGAGCTTGTATAATGATAAAAGAAATGATGGAAACAGCTATCAAGGTAACGACCATTAATAGACATCTTCGGATAATAAAAGTTAACATTACGTCGGCTCCACCTCCATATTATGACTTAAATTAAAAGAATAAATTTTAGCCTGGTGGAGATGAAACTGAACAATCATTCTCTTACCAAATAAAGGATTAAGGTCGATATTCTCCCTCCATGTAACCTGATAGTCTAACGAATCTCCATTAATTAGATTACACTCAGAAAAGGTATATCCTGGAATCGGTTCACCTTTTTCGTCCGATATTTGGACCATTATTCTTCCTGCTGACTTAGTCTCAAAATTAATAGAAAGTGTATTCATCTGATCGGTTAATGCAAGAATAGGCAGAGAAAATTCACCATCCTCCGCCGCTTCTATCGCTACTAGCCTGTCTTTTCTCCATGTCGCCCAGAAGTATCCTCCTAGGTAATCTGCTTTACCTGGAATATAATCATTATGGGTAAATGGAAATCCAGAACAAGGGACAGCTATCTTTTCCTTATCTAAGGAAACAATTCCACATCCGGCATAGATTGCTCCTTCCTGTCCACTACCTCTGTCTCCTAAAGTAACAACTGGATTGTCTCCAAAGTAAGTCCATTTTATTCCATCATCACTAGTTGCGAGATGAACTTCTAGACTATCCTTCTCTCGATCATACTGAGCTGGAAACATAAGATGTAAATCTTCTCGCCCTGGATAGAGGATATGGGCATTAGTATAAAGGTCATGTGAAGGATGATAAGTTGCATCAAGTTCTAGAATTGGCTCCGGAACTGACCATCTCCTGAAATCCTCTGTTACTGCCCTGGCTATTATCCTACGTGAAAATGCTGACCAATCTATACCACCAGTCAGCTTCTCTTTATCTATTCTTTTTCTGTAGAGGAGAGATTTATTAAAGCCATTTCTTGTCCAATCACGAAAATACCCAACATAAGCTCCTAACCCTATATCATAATAGGCAGTGGTCTGAGTATCGCTGAAATAGTTATCCAGAAGCGGGTCTAGCATAGGCTTCCAAAAAAGACCATCTTCAGAAACAGCACCTTTTATTTGCGGTATGTTATTTTTAGAGGCCATATAAATTAACTTATAACGTTCAGATAAAGGAGCAATGGGGTCAACAAATACAGTTCCACCGTGGTAACCCAATCCTCCATTAAGATTTGAATCAAAGACAATATTATTTTGTTTGCTACCTTTATATTCTATAAGTCCGACAATAGGTTTTTCCCAGTTGAATCCGTCACTAGACTCTGCATAACATAGTCTAGAACCGAAATCCCCTGTCTCAGCAAAATCTGTAGCTAAGGATGCATACCAGAGCCTATAGATTCCATTCTCATAAATAACTGTAAGATACCCACTAAGCGACATTGATTCCCATGGTTTATCTGCTTTAAGCCAGAAAGAGCTTTTTTCTGCTTTTTGCTGTTTTAAGACGATTCCATAAGGGACATCCTGAAAGAGAGGAGATTGTAAATGTGTTTTTGCTTTACGGTCTACAAATTCTACTCTTCCCCCTTGAACTAAAGACCAGTTCAAAAATGGATATACTACTTCATTAGTTTCTATACTCACAATTTAATTGCCCTCCTTCACTCATAAATTTTAGGGAGGCTGATACTCTAAAATCCTCTTAGAGTATCAGCCTATTAATCAGCCCTATTTAATAAACCACTGTGCTGGTGGAGTTGGGTAAAGCTCTCCAGCCGCTGGTTCATTTGGTCTATTGAAATTTCTTAACCTATTCCTGACTACAAAATAATTACCTTTTTGAGGTTCATTTACAACTCCTATAGCTAGCATGTTATCTATGTTAATTCTAAATGCCTCCATTATCAGAGTAGTTCTCTTTTTCTCGGAAGGTTCGGATATCCCCTGCATATAGATCTCTCTTAACCTCTTTACCTCTGGAGGTGGCTCTTCTCCCTCTTTTCCCCCACTATTTAGCCACAGGGACCACTTAGGAGCAACCATCCAATAGTTATAAGAAGGAAGAAGGTCTCCTCTGGTAAATATATTCAGAGGTCGTCCGCCGGGAGTCTTCGTATTTGTCATCAAATCATATTCACCAGCTTGAATTTGAGCGGGAAGAACTTCAGCACTTACAGGTCTGCTTACTACCCTCAATCCAATATCTTGCCAATACTTTCGATATAATTCAGCCATCTCTACTGCCTCAACAGGCCAACCAAGGATTACTGAGTTTACTAACGTTAACTCCTTACCATCCGGTCTCATCCTGAAGCCATCTTTATCACGCTTAGTAAGTCCTATTTCATCTAAAAGTTGATTAGCATATTTAGGGTTATATTGGGTATACTTTTTAAATAGAGAAGAGTCTCCGTAATATGGA
>Ga0116168_1002281_pt1 | contig 12384 bp, 14 predicted proteins | sample AD_UKC129_MetaG_FD_89795 | JGI IMG/M metagenome (GOLD analysis project Ga0116168, IMG submission 89795) | Active sludge microbial communities of municipal wastewater-treating anaerobic digesters from Canada - AD_UKC129_MetaG | ecosystem: Engineered > Bioreactor > Anaerobic > Digestate | place...
AATCACATAATTTAAATGGAACAAATATTGATTTAACATTAAATTTAGGAGCTACTCCACCAGCTGACCAAAAATTTTATGTAAGATATGTATGGGATGGTTCAAATGATTGGGCTAATGCTACTATTGCCCCATTAAATGTTTCCGGTACTACTGCAACAGTCTCAATTCCTGTTGGTACTCATAGTTCAATTACTTATTACTATTTCACTACTGAAACAAATCCTACAATTACTAATACTAATGTAGATGAATTTACTTTATATTACTTAAATAATAACGGTTCAAATTATACTGTTGGAGCTTTACCTGTTGAGCTAACCAACTTAAATGCAACTTTTGTTAAGGATAAAATTAATATAAATTGGACAACTTTAACAGAAGTTAATAATAGTGGATTTGAAATTGAAAAACTTACTAATAATATTTGGCAAAAAATTGGATTTATTCAAGGTGCAAACAATAGCAACAAACCTATTAATTACACATATCAAGATATCAATATTAATTCAGGAATTAATAAATACAGATTAAAACAAATTGATAATAATGGTAACTTTAAATATTCTAACGAAGTTGAAGTCTTTGTTGCAGCACCACAAAAATTCGATTTATTAGGAAATTTCCCAAATCCATTTAATCCAAATACTGTAATTAAATTCCAAGTTGCAAAAACTTCATTATTAACTTTAAAACTTTATAATGTTAATGGTCAGCTTGTAAAAGTTTTATTAAATGATAATTTAGAAAGCGGAATTTACTCTTATAATTTGAATATGGATAACTTACCATCTGGTATTTATTTTGTAACAATGAATGCTGATAATTTTAATAAAACAATTAAAATTAATTTTATGAAATAAAGAATAGTTTATCTTTACAAATATTGTTGAAATATTAGAATAATGCTCCTAATTTCAATTTATTTAGTAATTGGTAATTTGTGTAGTAAAATAAATATAAGATAAAATTTGTAGTGAAAAATATTGATGTTTTTTATTAGTTTGTATAGTATTATAATTTATCCCCCTTTTAGGGGGATTTTTTTGGCGTAAGACTCCCGCGTTAGCGGGTTAAAGCTTATACCGTCTGAGCTAAATTAAAATAAAGTTTTAGAACTTTCTTATAATTAAAAAATGTTCGATTGTTAAATAGGGATTTGGAATAATGGAAGAAAAGATTATTTTGATTACTGGAGCATCTTTTGGCATAGGTAAAGAAACTTCTTTGCTTTTATCTAAAAATAACTTTAAGGTTTACGCTGCAGCACGTTCTGTTGATAAAATTAAAGAATTTGCTAATAATAATATTTTACCTATTTATATGGATGTTACAGATGAAGAATCTATTAAATGTTGTATCGAGAAAATAAGGAATGATGAAGGTAAAATTGATGTTGTTATTAATAATGCAGGTTATGGATTGTATGGGGCATTGGAAGATATTCCTATATCAGAAGCTAAAAGGCAATTTGATGTAAATTTTTTTGGGTTGAGTTTAGTTGTAAAATATTCACTCAGACTATTAAGAAAAGCTGAAAATGGTAGAATAATTAATATATCTTCTGTTGCTGGGAGTTTTGGCGAGCCTTTAGGAAGTTGGTACCATGCGAGTAAATATGCGGTTAATGGTTTGACTGATAGTTTGAGATTGGAGCTTAAAGGCTTTGGGATTAAAGTTATAAATATTAAACCGGGGCCAATAAAGACCAATTGGTATGATATTGCTCAAAATCATATGGATCAATATAATGTTTCTAAAGATTATGAAAAATTATATTTGAGTAATAAAAAATTATGGTCACAGTTATGGAAATTTGCATCCATACCGGAAGATGTTGCAAAAGTAATTTATAAAGCAGTAACAAGCAAAAATCCTAAGACTGTGTATTATGCTGGAAAAATGTCAAAAGTTTTGGTGACAATAAGCAAGTTGTTACCAAATAAAATTTTTGACAGTGTTTATTTAAATTTATTGAAAAAAATTTAAGCATATTCAGGGAAACATTTTGCATATGTTTCCCTAATTCTAAAAATTGTTATTCCGTATGCTACAGCTACATTTAAAGATTGTTTAATTCCATATTGTGGAATTTCTAAAGCAAAATCACATAATTCAATAACTTTATCATTTACACCTTTGATTTCATTTCCGATAATAAGACAAATTTTTTTTGTTAAATCTAATTTTTCAAAGTCATAATGTGGAATAGATTGTGAAGTTTGTTCTAATGCGCCGATTAAGAAGCCTTCATTTTTGAGCGTTTTGACTAATTCAACAATATTATCGGTATGTTCCCAATTTACACTTTCAGTTGCACCTAAGGCTGTTTTTAAAACTTCTTTATTTGGTGGATAAGGTGTGTAACCACAAAGGAATAGTTTTTCGATCATAGCGCCATCAGAAGTACGAAATATTGAGCCTACGTTATAACTACTTCTGATATTATCTAGAACAACTGTGACTGGAATTTTTTTAGCTTTATGTAGGGTATCAATTTTTAATCTATTTTGTGAAATTTCATCGTGAGTTAATTTTCTCAATTTTTTACCTATTTAATTATTAAATCGTTTGATATTTCGTTTGTGTCATCGGGTTTAATAGGGAAATATGTAAACAATGGAGTAGCTAATTCATCAAGAGCAAGAAGAATCCCATCCTTAAAATTATTCACTCTAAATTTTTCTATTACATTATTAACAATTTTATCCCAGAATTCTTTACTTACTTTCGAATGAATGCCAGAATCACCAATTAAAGCAATTTCTTTTTCTTTAAGTATTATTAGAAGTAAAATTCCAGTTCTATCTTTTGTTTTGTATAATTTATTTTTTTTAAATTCTTTCACAGCTATATCAAAAGATGTTTTTTTCCTATCCCAAAAACTTTTTCTTTTGAGAATAATGATTTTAATTTCAGCGGAACTGTTACTTTCGATAAAAAGGATTTTATCAGTTATTTCTTTAATTTCGTTATTGTTTAGTATTTGAAAATTTTTCTTAAACATTTAATTTACTTAAAATTTGTGAATATGCATTGTCAATTTTGTTTAATAAATTGTTAAAAATAGGATTAATTTCATTTATAAAAGATTGTGCAAAATTTTTATCAGAAAGAGAAGAGATATTTATTAAAACATTTAAATAAGCACCTTGTGCGGCTGTTTTTAACAAAAGTAAAGCGACACCTATATCAGATAAAGAATTTTGATTGCCAATTTCTGAAATTTTGATAAAATTGTCAACAAGATTATATGCATTAATAATAACATCTTGTGGAACTTTTGCAGCAACAATAGTAGCTTCTTCAATTTTTTGTTTTCTAAATTCTTTTTCAGAGTCAGAATCTTTAGGTAATGAAAAAGCAGACATTACTAGATTGAAAGCTTCGTTGTCTTTTTGCGCTAAATCAAGAAATTTGTTAATATAATGTTCTATATTTGTTTTTAATGAAATAATTTCATCTTGAACATCGCTGTATTTCTTTTTACCTATTGTTAAATTTGTAACCATTACAGCTAATGATGTAGCTAAACTTCCGCAAAACGCTGATACATTGCCACCACCAGGAGTTGGTGAATTTGATGAAATATTTTCAATATATTCTTTTATTGTTAATTTTTCCATACTTTCTCCAATTAAATCATATAGTCAATTATTTTATTTTTGGGAATAAAATCGGTTAAAGAATTTAATCCTAATTTTTCAATAACTAATTGTACTTTTTCTTGCTCACTCAAATTTGCTCCTTTTGCGTAAAAATCAGCAGTCATGAGAACAGCTTTTAATGGTACAAGACCGACAATTTCGCTGCCTTTAACATCAACATTGAAGGATTGAGCAAGTTTTTTTACTTCTTCAAATACAGTGTGTAAAGGTGTTATTTCGAAATTTTTTAAGTTTGTAGAAACTTGAGTTATATTGTATTTATCCAAAAAAACTCCCATAGCTTGTACAGCTTTTAATTTACCGGGGATACGTTTTGTAACACCATTTTGATCTTTAATAGGTTTACCGTTCTCATCTCTTAAAATTTTACCACTTTCACGAATTTCTTCAGAAATTTTTTTTGAGATTTCAATATCAGTAGTATCCAAATTTATGTTATAAGCAATAAGGAATGGCCTGGCTCCGGTAACAGTTGCTCCTAGCTTAGGATTAAATATAGCTTTTCCATAATCCGGTTGCCAGTTATGGTCTTGTAATTTTTCTGGTAATCCTTCATATTCGCCCTTACGAATGTCGGAAAGGAGTCGATAGTGTTCTTTTCTTCTGGCTTCTTCATATAAATAAATTGGAATATTGAGCTTTTCTGAAACAATTTCAGCGTATTTTTCAGCAAGTTCAATACAATCACTCATAGATGCATTTTTTACAGGAATAAATGGTACGACATCAATAGCTCCTATTCTTGGATGCTCACCAGAATGTTTAGTCATATCGATTAGTTCACCAGCTTTTAATGAAGCAGCAATGGCAGCTTCTAGGACGCCTTTTTTTGAGCCAATAAAAGTAATGACAGTTCTGTTATAATCGGGATCTGGTTCAACATTTAATAGTTTTGCTTCGGGTACAGTTTTAATTGAGTTTGCAATTTGTTCGATAATTTCTAAGTTTCTACCTTCACTAAAGTTTGGAACGCATTCGATGATTTCCATATATTTTCCTAAAAATTAATTTGATAATGAATATTTAGGTATTTTTTTTGATAGACTAATATAGTAAAAAAAAAATAAAAGAAAAAAATGATGATTCAAAAATTTATAATATCGTATTTAATAATAATTTTATATATCAATACATCTTTATTTTCTCAAAATTTAAAGAATCTATTAACGGATGAATTAGCAAGAGTTTATTTAAAATATGATAAAATTGAAATAGAATTTTTAGATAAGTCACTAAATAATATTAATGCTGATAAAGTAGAGATTATTAATAGTTCAAAAACCATTAGTCCGATTATAAATTTAGTTGTTAGAATTTTTAAGAATAAAAATTATGAAGAAAAAGTAATAAGCTTAAGGTTAAAAGTTTATGATTATGTTGTACTTTCATATCAGGATATAAAAGATGGAGAGGTGATTAATCAATCAAATGTTAAAATTTCTTACCAAAATGTAGTAGGTGTGACAAATTATTTCAATAACATAGAACAAATAAATGGTAAATTAGCTAAGGGTTTTATACCAAAAGGTACAATAATAAACGATTTTTTGATAAAATCGAATTCGATAATAAAGTATAATGATAAAGTTGTAGCTTTCAAAAAGTATGGAAATGTTGAAATTAGTTTTGAAGTTACGGCAAAGAATGATGGAGATATTGGAGAAATAATAAGAGTTATTGATAAACGTGGGCAAATGTTTGACGCAAGAGTAATCTCTGCTAATCAAGTTGAGATTGTAAAATAATGGCACAATAATTGATGCTTTTTCAAAAAAAAAGGTTAAAATTATGAAAATATATATAATTATAATAAGTATGCTAGGAGTATTGCTTGGGCAAGGGATGAAAGATTACGCGAAGCAATCGCTTTTTTCAGATTATAAAGCAAGCCAAGTGGGTGATGCTATTACAATTTTAGTTGTTGAATCTTCACAAGCATCCAATAGTGCGGAAACGAATTCTGGCAGAAGTGGAGAAGTAGGATTTAATTTAAGTGGTGGGATGGATCAAACACAACTACCAAATATTAAATTCAATACAGGAACGAAAAATAATTTTAGCGGAAAAGGAAATACGAAAGCATCAGGTGTAATAAGTACAAAAATTAGTGCAACAATTGATTCAGTTTTACCAAATGGAAATTTATATATAAAGGGGAGCAGAAAACTTATAATTAATGGTGAGGAACAACTAATTTCTATAAAAGGTGTAGTTAGACCAATAGATATAAATTCTGACAACACAGTACTTTCAACAAGTATTTCTGATGCGGAAATAGTTTTTGAAGGTAGTGGTATGATAAGGGATAATCAAAAGCCAGGATGGTTAACTAGACTTTTCCATTGGTTATTTTAGCGGAGGATAAAATGTTAAAATTTGTAAAAAGTAAAATATTATTAATTTTAATAATTACAACATTTGTAAATGCCCAGAGAATTAAAGATATAGCATATTTTAAGGGGACTAAAAATGAGCAAATAATAGGTTATGGCTTGGTTGTAGGTTTAGCAGGGACAGGTGATTCTTATCGTTCTCAATTTACAATTCAATCAGTAACATCGATGTTAAAAAGATTTGGTATAACAGTTCCACAAGCAGATTTAAGGACAAGAAATGTTGCTGCAGTAATGGTAACAGCAAATGTTAATAATTTTTTGAAAGAGGGTGGGCAATTTGATGTTACTGTTTCGGCAATGGGGGATGCATTAAGTTTGCAAGGTGGAACATTATTGATGACACCATTAACAGGTAAAGATGGTGTAGTTTACGGAATGGCACAAGGTCCAATTTCAACTGGGGGATATGATTTTCAAACTCCCACAGGAAGTAGAGCAGCGAAAAATCATTCTGCAACGGGAAGAGTACCTAATGGTGGTATAGTTCAAAATGTTATACCAAACACGACAATGGAAGCGGCAGGCGAATTGAGTTTATATTTGAAGACTCCCGATTTTTCTAATGCAAATGCTATAGCTGAGGCAATTAATAATACAATTGGACAGAATACCGCTAAGCCAATAGATGCTACAGAAGTTTTAATAACGGTTCCAGAAAATCAACAGGAGAATATGGCGACTTTTATGGCGAGAATTGAAAGTATATCAATTACAAATTATGATATGCAAGCAAAAGTAGTCATTAATGAAAGAACTGGTACTGTTGTAAGTGGTGGAAATGTAATTATTAATCCTGTTACAATTATGCACGGAAATTTAAATATAAGAATCAGTTCTGAAACAAGCGTTGTGCAACCAAATCCAGTTACTCAAGGGCAAACAGTTGTTACTAATACACAAACACCTATTGTTAATCAAGAATCAAACGGTGCTATAGCTATTCAAAGATCAGCAACAGTTCAAGAAGTTGCTACAGCTTTAAATTCTTTAAGAGTTTCTCCAAGAGATGTTATAGCAATTTTCCAAGCACTTAAAGAAGCTGGTGCCTTAGTTGCAGAATTAGTAATAATTTAATTTGAGGTAATAATGGAAATTAAAAATAATACATATATAAAAATAAACGCTGATGTTTCAAATCAAGTTAATAATTCAAAGTTTTCGCCTGAGAAGAGAGAAAAATTAATGAAAGTTTCAAAAGATTTTGAAACAATGATGACTTCTATGATGCTCAAATCAATGTACGATTCAAAAGGAGGAATATTTGGTGAGGAATCTGAGTCTGGTGCTAGTATGTTTGATGGTTTTTTTATAAATGAACTTGCAGCAAAAATGTCTGAAAAAAATAATATGGGAATAGCTCAATCGATTTATAAAAATATTACTGGCGAAGAAATGCCAGATGAAAATCCAATTTATAGAAAAATTCAAGAATTTAGAAAACAAATTGATCAAATAAAAGAAGATAATAACAAGAAAGTTGAAAAAACTCCAATTGAAAAAAGCTTAAGTTATAATAATCCATTAAAAGTAGAAAATAATAATGATTTTATTGCAATTAAACCAACATCAACAGCTTTAAATAGAATTTCCAATTATGAAAATATAATTGAAGAAGCATCTAATAAATTTGGTGTAGATAAAAAGTTGATTAAATCTGTAATTTTAGCTGAATCTGCTGGTAGGCACGACGCAGTTTCTTCTGCTAAAGCAAAAGGTTTAATGCAATTGATGGATTCAACAGCTAAAGATATGGGCGTTAGGAACTCTTTTGATCCATATCAAAATATAATGGGAGGAACAAAATATTTAGCTTTTCTGATTGATAAATTTGATGGTGATATGAAAAAAGTTGTTGCTGCTTATAATGCTGGTCCTTCAAATGTTGAAAAATATGATGGTATTCCACCTTTCAGAGAAACTAAAAATTATGTTAATAGAGTTTTAGCATATTATAACCATTTTGAAGGTGAGCAAAATGAAAATGTCTGAATATATTCAAATTTTAGAAAGAGAATTACATATTCTAACCAAAATGTTAGAAATAGTAACTCTAAAGCACGAAGCTACAGTTAAAATGGATGGTAATAAAGTACAGGAACTTGTAGCAAAAGAAGAAAGACAACTTTTAGCAATTCAAAACATTGAAAATGAGAGATTGAATTTTCAGAGATTGAAGTTGGCTAATATTAACCACGATTTAAATGATACAAAAATTATGAGCTTTATAAAATTGTTAAAAAATGAATTTACACAGGAAGAACTTAAATCTATAATTGTATTACAAGATAAAATTAAGAAATTGATTAAAGAAATTAAAAAAATTAACGAAAATAACTTATACATAACTAACTACTCAATAAATTTCGTAAAACAAACAATAGATTCAATTATTGGTGGGAAAAATAAATCAATACTTGACAAAAAGGTATAAAAAATATGCTAAGTAAAGTTTTTGACATAGGTAGAAGAAGCCTTAGCGCATATCAATACGCAATGAATGTAACATCACACAACCTTGCTAATGTTAACACAGAAGGTTTTACAAGGCAAAGAGTTGTTTTTCAATCTGAAACACCTGAATATCACGGTTCGTTAGAGTGGGGAAGTGGTGTTAAAATTCAAGATATTGCAAGAATAAAAAATCAATTAGTAGATTCTCAATTGGTAATATACAATAGCACTTATGCAGATGCAAATAAAAAATCAGAATTACTTTCTGAAATGGAAAGTTTACTTTCAGAGCCATCGGAGGTAGGAATTTCTAAATTGATGAATACTTTTTTTAATTCTTGGGCTGATGTTGCTGCAAATCCAAGTTTATCAGCTTACAGACAGAATTTAATTCAAGCTGCTGATAAACTTTCAAATAAATTTAAATTGATCAATACTGGATATGCTCAGCTTAAGCAAGATATGAAATTTGAGTTGCAAGAAAAAGTTAATGATTTAAATGCAAAATTGGCACAAATTAAAATTTTAAATCAAAAAATATTTGAGGCTAAATTACAAAATGTAGTTGCAAATGATTTACAAGATCAAAGAGATAAATTAGTACAAGATATTTCAAAATATGTGAATACAAAAGTTTCTATTAATGATAAAGGGCATCTTAGTTTAAATTTAGGTGGTGCATTTGGTGTTGATGAGGGTAATTCCGCAGAATTTAAAGTTAATGAAACTACTGATGGAAAGTTAACAATATCAATGAAAGATGATGAAAATGCAACAATAACCTTAAAGAGTGGTGAATTTGCAGCTATAGTTGATGTTTATAATAATACAATTCCTAAATTTAAGTCAACTATTGATAACATGGCTCAAACTATTGTTGATAAAGTAAATGAATTACACGTACAAGGTTTTACTTTTCACCAACCCCCTTTAGGTGGTAAGAATAGTGTTAATGATCCAGGTGCAATAAAATTTTTCGATGGTTATATAAACGGTGAGCTTAAAATAAATGATTTGATTCTGCAAGATGATAAATATATAGCAGCATCACTTACATCAGCTCCTGATAATGGTGAAAATGCCTTGAGAATTGCTAATATAGCTCAAAATAATGTCATTAGTGGTACAACCCTAAATGATTTTTATTCAAAATTTCTTGTTGAAGTAGGTAATGAAGCAACAACAAACCAACAAAAAGTAGATTCAAACAAGGCAATATTAGACCAATTGCAGTTACAAAGAGATAGTTATGCTGGAGTGTCTATTGATGAAGAAATGACAAACATGATTACATACCAAAGATCTTATCAAGCATCAGCAAGAGTAATAAAAGCAGCAGATGAATTATTACAATCACTATTATCTATGGTGTAAAATGAGAATATCTGATAGATTTTTAACAAATAGTTTTTTGACTAACTTGAATGGAAATAAAGAACAAGTTAGTAAAATACAAAGACAGATAAGTACAAACAGTAAAATAGAAAAACCTTCTGATTCACCAACAGGTGCAGCAAGAGTTGTAAGGTTAGTCAAGCAATTAGACCAAAACGAACAATACAGAAATGCTATTAATCAGGCAATTGAGTTTACAAATACTTCAGCATCCGTATTAGATCAAATGAAGGAAAATGGTACACGTGCCTCAGTAATATTAACAGAGTTAAAGAATCCTGTTAATAAAATGATAAAAGGAAATTATGAAGAGCAACTAAAAAATATATATGATATTTTTATAGAATTAGCAAATTCTAAGCATGAGGGAAGGTATTTATTTGGAGGAACTGATTCAGTAAATCAGCCAATAATAAAAAATTCAGCTGGATACGTTGAAATAAATTCCGATTTTATAGATGGTAGACAAATGGTTAAAATTGGCGATAATTTAGACCAACAAATTAATTTGCAGGGCGATGAAATATTTAAAGGTTTTGCTAATTTTACAGGTAATTTAAATATAAATGAAGCTTCTAAAACATTTACTAATGTCATAGAAGGATTAGATGGGAAAAAGTATACAGGAGAAGCGGTTTTTACTAAAACTGGTGCGGATACATTTGATATGCAATTTAATATTAAAGATGGTGCAACAACTTTGTATACATTAAACCAAAATCTTCAAATCGATCTGAATACCAATAGAATAGTAAGTATCAATGGTGGCACTCCTCAATCTGTTAAAATTGATTTACCTGCTAATAATATTAGTTTTGTATTCGATACCAGACATTTAACATTTTATGATAGGCCAACTACTGCAAAGTTTAGTGATGGTGGTCCTGATATTTTTAATACTTTATTACAAGTAAGGCAACTAGTTGAAAATCAAGAGGAAGTACCATCAGAATATAGTAAGGTTTTTGATAAGTTTTTTTCTAATTTAACAGATAAAATTACTAAGTTAGGGAATATTACTAATAAATTAAATGATACTTTGCAAGTACAAGATAGTATGAATGTTGATTTAACCGACTTACTTTCTAAGACTAAAGATACAGATGTTGCAAAAGCTATTGTTGACCTACAATATTATGATTATATATTAAATCTCTCTTATAAATCATCCAGTATGATTCTACCAAAATCTTTAATGGATTTTATCTAAAAAAATATAATTAATTTATAATTGGCCTAATATTTGATATATTTTTATTTGAGTAATAATTATTTAAGTAACTAATTTACCAAGAAAAATATGGAAACAGTAAAAAACAAATTAGGTGAAATTGAATATTCAGACGATAACATCATTACCTTTGAGGAAAAAATTCCAGGTTTCGAAAACCTAAAAAAATTTGTATTTGTAAAACTTGAAAGAGAAGAAGAAATATTCCAAATGTTGTATTTTCTGATTTCTATCGATGAACCCAATATATTTTTCCCAATATTGCCAATAAAACTTATTGAGGAAAATTATCCTGATTATAATGGTTATGAACCGTTCGGAATTGTAAAAATGAGCTCTCAAATTTCTAAAATAACAATTAATTTAAAATCGCCTGTATACATAAACTTTGAAAAAAATACTGCAATACAAAAAATTTTAGATAATACTGATTATCCAATAGAGTACCAATTATTTGTAGAAGAATAATAGAAGAAATTTATGTTAGTATTATCAAGAAAAATTGGTGAAAAAATTATTATTGGTAATGATATTGTCATTACTATATTATCTAACAATGAAAATAATATAAAAATTGGAGTTGATGCTCCAAATAATATTCCAATATATAGATACGAAGTTTACGAGAAAATTAAGAATTTTATAAAAGAAGCAAGCAAAAGTAGTTCTGATTTTCCGGAAATTAGTGATATTAAATCAAAAATTAATAAATATCCTAAAAAATAAAAAGGGTATAAAATGTTTATAATTATAGGTGCAGTGGTATTATTTATAGGTGTTATTGTTGGTATGATAATGGGGCAAGGTAATCCATTGAATTTGATTGTACCTGCAGAATTTTTAGTTCTTGGAGGTGCATCAATAGGTAGTTTGATTATTATGACGAATGGTGTGGATACATTAAAGAAAGTTATAGGTGCAATTCTAGGTACACTCAAAGCAGAGCATGTAAGTAAAAATGATTATTTAGAGTTATTAAAATCTTTTAATGATTTGTTCTTAATAGCTCAGCGTGATGGTCTGATTGCTATCGAAAAACATGTTGAAGCACCTGAACAAAGTGAAATTTTATCAAGAAACAAAAGATTTATTTCAAATGAGTTCTATAGGAGTTTCTTCTGCGATACAATGAGAGTTATGTTATCTGGTGGTGTTCCACCTCATGAAATTGAAGCTCTTATGGATTCCGAAATAGAGACATTTGAAAACGAAAAAAAACCAATTATAGGATATATTACTACCT
>Ga0116168_1002285_pt1:0-10000 | contig 12376 bp, 11 predicted proteins | sample AD_UKC129_MetaG_FD_89795 | JGI IMG/M metagenome (GOLD analysis project Ga0116168, IMG submission 89795) | Active sludge microbial communities of municipal wastewater-treating anaerobic digesters from Canada - AD_UKC129_MetaG | ecosystem: Engineered > Bioreactor > Anaerobic > Digestate...
CAGGTTTTAACAAAAAAACCTGCAAAGATGCAGGTAAGCAATTTCCAAGCATGGAAAGATTTCTTAGTCAAATTGACAGACCAGATTGTTGAGTTTGTTTTTATAAAAACATCCTAATAAAAAGGATTGGATATATGAAAAAAAATAGACATATTTCACCGCTTACAAAAACACCGGCTTTGGCACAGGTAAGCAATTTCCAGATTAAATTGCAAGCCACAACGGACATTATTGACCGACTTCTCCTTGTTCCCAGACAAGCACCCTGGAAAGCTACAGGGCCTACAGGAGAAACAACGAATACGGATACCAATGTAGACACGGGAACAACTACAGGTGGAATAACAGGTCTCTAATTAAATTCGGCTTTGTGTCACATTAGACAAAGCAATTCGTAATTCATCACAATCGCGATAACGATTTTCTGGCTTTTTGGAGAGGAGTTTCATAATTACATTGCCTAATGCAAAGGGACATTTGGGGTTTACAGTGGTTGGGTGCTCTGGCATTAAATTCAAATGGCAATGATATAACTGTTGTAAATTATCCACAGGGAAAGGCAACTTCTCTGTAAACATCATATACATTGTAATGCCTAACGAATATAAATCTGATTTAGGAGTTACTCTTTCTCCCCGAATTACTTCCGGTGCAACAAACATAGGGGTAATTTGCTGGCTGATATTCCTATCCAACAATTCCAATATAAAATTATTGCCAAACAAAGAATAGTCCGCAATTTTAACAATACCTCTCCGAGTAAACAATACATTCGCCGGTTTAAAATCATGGTGAACAAAACCATTATCATGTAGATACTGCAAACCGATACAAATTTGAATAATAATGTTCACCCGTTCCTGCAAATTCCACGGACGATTGGCAAGATACCAACGGAGGTTCGGACCATCCACAAACTCCATTAACATACATCTACCCTCATCGCCATCAATAAAATCAAATATCTGAACAAGATTTTGATGCTTCAGTTTTTTGAACTTCTTAACATTCTGGATAAGGTCCATAAGATGAAGACGATTTCTAAAAAAATTCTCACGGAATAATTTTACAGCGACAGCATCGCCTTTCTTCGTATCAATACCTTGATATACAATTCCCGTTCCTCCTTGTCCTAAAATCTTCACAAGTCGAATATGATATAACTGTGAACGGTCTGGAGCATAGGAAGAATCCGACATACACTCAATCCTTATCCCCTGTTTCCTTTGATTTATCTTCTTTCAATTTTAATTCTATCTTCGGGGCATCTCCCCACATTCCATCGAGGTCATAATAATCCCTTGCCTTTTGCTTGAAAATATGAAATACAACCGAACCATAGTCCATTACCATCCAATTATCCTGAAAAGTCCCTTCGGTGGATAGAGGAACAATACCCTTCGTTTTTAACCCTTCATACACTGCATTAAAAACAGCCTTTTGTTGCGGTTCACTCGTTACAGTGCAAAGAATAAAACTATCCGCAAGAAGAGTTAAACCTTCTAAATTATACGCCTTAATATCTTTGGCTTTCTTCTCAGACGCTATTCGGGCAATAGCCCGTGCTATTGTCAGAGGTGAACGCCTTGTTTTTTTCACACTCGTTACCGTTGATGTTTTTTTTCTCAATATTTTCCACCTTCTATTTATTTAGTTCTTCTTTCAGAATATCATTTACTATTTTGGGATTGGCTTTTCCTTGTGTTTCACGCATAATTTGACCTACAAAGAAACCAAAAAGTTTATCTTTTCCACTCCGATATTGTTCCAATTGAGATGGATTTTTTTCAATCACTTCCCGCACTATTTTTCGGATTGCTTCAATATCGGTAATTTGCACCAAACCTTCTTCTTTAATAATCTCTTCTGGGGACTTCCCCGTTTTAAAAACTTTTCGCAAAACTTCCTTAGCAATTTTACCACTAATAACCTCATCTTTTACTAATGCTATTAACTGAGCAATATGTTCCGGTGTTACCGGAGAATTTTCTAGGGTCGCATTTTCATAAGCAAGCACCGCCTGAAGTTCTACCTGTATCCAATTAGCAGCCTGTTTTGGCTCTGCTCCCAATCGAACCGTTTCTTCATAATAATCTGCCATAACCTTAGTAGAGGTCAATACACTGGCATCATATAGCGATAATCCGTATTCCTCCTGAAATCGCTTCCTTCGAGCCTGAGGTAATTCAGGCATTGTTTGTCTCACCCGTTCTACCCATTTATCGGATACCGCAAGAGGAACAAGGTCAGGTTCGGGGAAATAACGATAATCATGGGCAGATTCTTTATGTCTTTGTGAAAAGGTTATACCACGGTCAGGGTCCCAACCTCTTGTTTCCTGAATTACCTTTCCCCCGGATTGTAAGGTCTGTATTTGCCTGTCTACTTCATACTCGATTGCTTTGACAACCCCACTAAACGAAGCCACATTCTTTATCTCCGTTTTAACCCCTAATTTATCCGAACCTTTTTCTCGGACACTTACATTCGCTTCTGCACGAAGAGAGCCCTCCTCCATATTACAATCACTTACACCTAAATATTCAAGCAGTTGCTTTAATTCGGTTAAGAAAACAAAAACTTCCTCCGATGACCTTAAATCTGGATAGGTTACAATCTCTAACAAAGGGACTCCACTGCGATTGAAATCCACCCCACTATAACCACCACCCAAATCGTGAGTATTCCTCGCTGTATCTTCTTCCAGATGCGCCCTTAATATCCGTATTCGCTTCTTTTCACCCTTTACTTCTATTTCTAAATATCCTTCCTGACATAACGGCAAATCGTACTGGCTAATCTGATAGTTTTTCGCTAAATCTGGATAAAAATAATTTTTTCGGTCCATTTTTGACCATTTCGCTATAGAACAATTCAAAGCCAGTCCTACCGCAATGGCTTTATTCACAAACTCCTTATTCAAAACAGGCAAAACCCCGGGCATACCCAAACAAACAGGGCATACCTGCGTGTTGGGAGGTGCATGGAAATTTGTACTACAAGAACAAAACGCCTTCGATTGCGTATTAATCTCTACATGAACTTCCATTCCTATCACAGATTCATATTCCATAAACCAATCCTAAAAGATTTCTATGTTATGATACTCAATTTTGTTATCCATGAAAAAACATATCCACATTAGATTTATGTGACCTTTTTATTGACGATAATTTTTCTATTTTTCAATAATTCGCAGAGAGCAGGATATTTTTTCATTACACCTATATCCTTAACTACAATGATGGAAAACCTATTTCTTTTTCCCTGTTCTGCTCGTATAAATAAGCCACTGATAATAAATGTTCTTCATTAAAATGTTTTCCAATAAATTGCAAACCTACTGGCAAACCCTCCTGTGTTAAACCGCAAGGAACAGATATTGCCGGTAAAGCTGCTAAATTAACTGATATGGTATAAATATCACTTAAATACATTTCCAGTGGATTTTGTGTTTTCTCACCAAAACGAAATGCAGGCGTTGGGGATGTCGGACCTATAATAACATCACACTTCTGAAAAGCCTTCTCGAAATCTTGAGTAATCAGCCTGCGAACCTTTTGTGCTTTTAGGTAATACGCATCATAATATCCGCTGGACAAAACATAAGTTCCTAATAGTATTCTTCTTTTTACTTCGGCTCCAAAGCCTTCACTGCGCGTGCGTTTATACATATCAATAATATTGTGGGAGTCCGCATGTCGAAACCCATAACGAACTCCATCAAAACGGGCTAAATTCGCACTTGCTTCTGCGGTGCAAATAATATAGTAAGTAGCCACTGCGAACTCCGTATGCGGTAGAGAAACCTCAACAACTTCTGCACCCTGCTTTTCAAGGGCTTGAACGGCTTTCATAATTAAATCTTTAATTTCTTTATTCAAATCCTCTGTAAAATATTCTCGGGATAGCCCGATACGAAGAGGAACTTTATTTATCCCTTGTTTTATCTTTTCTACATAATCAGGCAAAGGCAAATCTACAGAAGTGGTATCCTTTGGGTCTTTTCCTCCTATAACAGAAAGAGTTATAGCACTATCCAGAACATTTCTGCTTAAAGGACCTATCTGGTCTAACGATGAAGCAAAGGCAACCAGCCCATATCTGGAAACTCTACCGTATGTCGGTTTTAGTCCCACACAACCACAAAAAGAAGCCGGTTGACGAATAGACCCTCCCGTATCACTACCTAACGATATTACACACTCTCCCGCGGAAACTGATGCAGCTGACCCGCCACTGGAACCTCCCGGCACACATTCTAAATTCCAGGGATTGCGGGTTAATTTAATGGAACTATTTTCTGTGGATGAACCCATTGCGAACTCATCCATGTTAACCTTGCCAATTAGAATAGCATTCGCATCAAATAACTTCTGAACCACTGTAGCATCATAAGGGCTACGATACCCGGCAAGGATTTTTGAAGCACAAGTAGTGAACCCTTCCTTCGTGCATATTACTTCTTTGATAGATATCGGCACGCCAGCAAGAGGTCCTACAGCAAATACCTTCTTTACAATTTTTTCCTCTAATGCTTTTGCTTGTTGAAGGGCATAATCACTCCAAATTTGAGTAAAAGCATCTATTTTGTTATCAACCTGTTGAATACGGTCAAGAAAACTCTGAACGACTTCAACCGGCGATACCTCTTTATTCCTTACACTTGCACTTATTTCAGAAGCACTCTTTTGCCACCAATGTTCCGACATTTTAATCTACCTCCAAAATTTTCGGGACTAAAAAATATTCGCCATCATGCAGAGGAGCACAGCGCAATGCATCTTCCTTTGTTATCGTTATTTGCACCTCGTCTTCCCTTAAAATATTTTCCATCGGGACTGCATGCATCATAGGTTCTACATTTTCAGTAGATAATTCATTAAGTTTCTCTACATAACCTATTATCTCAGACAAATCGGAAGCCAATTTTTCTGCTTGTTCATTGTCAAGATATAAATACGATAAATCTGCAATATGATATATCTCATCACGACTAATTTTTCTATCAGACATGCCATTTTCCTCATTCATATCTCATTATTTCACAATAGAATATCATAAATACCCTCTCCCTTTCTATAAGACCTCTCCCCTAAAAATAAGTAAAACAAAAGACCCAAGGGAAGAATAAGACAAAGAAAACAAAAAAACTTATCAGATATAAGAAAAGAAACATATAAGAAAAAACTATAGACATAGATAACAAATGGGCTTAATATAAACCTTTATGATGGATTAAAAAACATCAATAATAGGAATGAAAAAAGGAAATTCTACAACCTGGCACACTTTCTTTTTTCTCTTTGCAGATTGGATTTTAAATAAGCTAAAAGATTATAACTTCAAATTACACGAATAGGCACAAATATAACAAAATGAAAAAATCGTTTATCGTTCATGACATGTAAACCCTATTGAATCGTTTTTATATGTAGCTAAAGTGTCCTCGCTTCTGGCATCTTTTTGTTTTACATTTGTATATTCGTGGCAAGCAAATCCTGTTAAATTGTTTTTACTATAAATCCTGTAGAGACGAATAATTATTCGTCTCCACATTATGGATTAGTGGTGTATAGGTTTGAGCGGATAGAGATCAGCAAGAGTTTAGATATGGTAGGGTGTATATAATAAAAAGTATTTAGTATATATTTAATGAAAAAGTATATATTAACGAAGTATATACGAAGAATATTCAAGGCTTTTTGGAGTTATGCGAGGGAGCAGTTGCAGAAATTTCATGAAGTGAGTGGAAAATATTTTGAGTATTACTTGAAAGAATTAGAATTTCGCTATAATCATTGTGATGAAGATTTATACACATTCATTTTTAACCTCCATCCTCTTGATGAATGTAAATAGATAATCATCTAATGTTCTTGGGAGGTAATATTGAAGGTGTCAAGAAGGGTACCATCATTTCGGATAGCACGAACATTCATTTCTCCATTTCTAATATCTACTGCACAAAAATGCCAGCATGTTTCTGTTTTTATTGTCTCAGGACCTGGCACGGGTTTTGCCCATAATAACACACCTCCGCCTCCTGTAATTACATGATGGAAACCTGAAATAAAATGATGTTCGTAAGCATGAACATGCCCTGCAAAAACAATATCTACTTTTTTTTCTTGAAATACAGATTCTAGAATTTCCCGCAGGTTCGTGTTCCGATAAGATTCACGTGGATCATAGGTAAAGATAGGTTTGTGTAGAAATACCGCTGTAAATTTTGTCTTTGGAGGACGGGAATCCAGTGTTTGAAGAAGCCAGTTGTACTATGGACTATCTTTATTAATATTATCTTCTGAAGATAAAATAATAAATCGAACTCCTGCATAATCAAAAAAGTACCAATGCGTTGAAGTCCCGTAATCGAAGTATTTTTCGTAGGGGATTGTCGTACCGCGTGCTTCATGATTACCTAAACTCACTAAATAAGGTCGTGCAGAGGCTAAAGGGGTAATTTCTTTCAAAAAATGATACCACTACCAACCATAACCCGGTCCGGGATTCTCTACAATATCTCCAGTGTTAAATATAAGGTCGAACTTACCATGTGAAGGTTCTTCTTTTGTAATTGCATTTAGCACACTACTATGAAAAGAAATTCCACTAAAGGGTCTATTATCTCCATACACGACAAAAGAGAAATCGGTTGGAGTAGCAGGAGCAGTATGGAAAGAATATTCTTCTTTCCCTAATGCAGGAATGCGGTAATGATAAGCCGTTCCTGGTTCTAAATTTTCTAATCTTATTTTCGGATAGTATGTTGGCGAACAAGACACTTTCTTCCATTCTGAGGCTCCTTCTTTTACATATTCAACCTCACCAGGAATTTGCACCTCAGAAGTCCAACAAACCGTCATTGTAGTCTTAGGGTCACCCGATATAACCAGATAAGGACCTCCATTTTTGGGCGTTTCATAATAACCACGATAAAAAGTTGGGATGCTAAAAAGGAATATGAAAAAAACAAGGTAGGAAATACTCCAGATTATTCGGAGTGATAATTTTTCTATCTGGATGAGTATGAAAAAAAAGATAGACGGAATAAGACCAATTAAGCCAAAAATAATAAAGGGAAATAAAAAATAAATTGCATAAGAAATGTGTTTGTAAGCTAAAGCACCCAATATTGCACCAATAGCAATCCATACAAAACACCAAAATAACCCAATTATCTTCACTTTCTCTTTAAGCATATATTTTCCTTTTATAATAATAGCCTATATTTTAACACAAACACATTAGGCACTACGGTATAGGGCATAATTAATGAAATTTTATTTTTGAAATATGATGTTTTTTCTATCAAATATTTCTGTTGAATTTGGTGAATATATTTTTTAGAACAAGTTTTTTATAATGTGATTTAAAATGAAAAATGCCGGCGACGACCTACTCTCCCACGGGGGAAGCCCCGCAGTACCATCGGCGCTGGTAGGCTTAACTTCCGTGTTCGGAATGGGAACGGGTGTTTCACTACCGCTATAGTCACCGGCAAACTTGTGTGTATTAAACTTTATAAAGACTTTCGACAGTGAATGCAAGGAGTGCAAGAATAAGCGACATGAACTCGTAGGGAATATCTCTGGCTTATGAAAACATAAGACCAAGCCGCACGAGCTATTAGTACTGGTCGGCTTAACATGTTGCCATGCTTACACCTCCAGCCTATCAACCTGGTAGTCTTCCAGGGCTCTTTAGTAGCCTTACGGCTAAGGGAGACCTCATCTTGGAAGGGGCTTCGCACTTAGATGCTTTCAGCGCTTATCCCGTCCGGACGTGGCTACCCAGCGGTGCCACTGGCGTGACAGCTGGAACACCCTATATCCGTCCACCCCGGTCCTCTCGTACTAGGGGCAGATTTCCTCAAGTCTCCTACGCCCGCGATGGATAGGGACCGAACTGTCTCACGACGTTCTGAACCCAGCTCGCGTGCCACTTTAATCGGCGAACAGACGAACCCTTGGGACCTGCTCCAGCCCCAGGATGTGACGAGCCGACATCGAGGTGCCAAACCTCCCCGTCGATGTGAACTCTTGGGGGAGATCAGCCTGTTATCCCCGGCGTACCTTTTGTCCGATGAGCAACGGCCCTTCCATACAGAGCCGCTGGATCACTATGCCCTGGTTTCCCACCTGCTCGACCTGTCGGTCTCACAGTTAAGCTCCCTTATGCCATTGCACTCTACGCATGATTTCCAAACATGCTGAGGGAACCTTGGGACGCCTCCGTTACTTTTTAGGAGGCGACCGCCCCAGTCAAACTACCCGCCAGGCACTGTCCTCCGCCCGGTTTCACGGGTTCGGAGTTAGGATTCAATTAAACTAAGGGTGGTATTCCAAGGACGACTCCACCGAAGCTAGCGCCCCGGCTTCGAAGTCTCCCACCTATCCTATACATAGTTCAACTAAACCCAATACCAAGCTGTAGTAAAGGTGCACAGGGTCTTTCCGTCCTATCGCGGGTAACCTGCATCAGCACAGGTATTACAACTTCACCAGGCCCACCCTTGAGACAATGCTCGGATCGTTACGCCATTCGTGCAGGTCGGAACTTACCCGACAAGGAATTTCGCTACCTTAGGACCGTTATAGTTACGGCCGCCATTGACCGGGGCTTCGGTTCAGAGCTTCGCTTGCGCTAACTCCTCCCCTTAACCTTCCGGCATCGGGCAGGCGTCAGTCCCTATACATCCTCTTATGAGTTTGCAGAGACCTGTGTTTTTGATAAACAGTCGCCCGAGCCACTTCAGTGCCACTCCTATCGCTTCGGGAGCAAGTCCTTACACGATAGAAGTACCCCTTCTTCCAAAGTTACGGGGCCAATTGGTCGAGTTCCTTAAGGGTGGATCACCTGAGCGCCTTAGGATACTCTCCTCGTCCACCTGTGTCGGTTTCCGGTACGGGCACCTCCAACCTCGCTAGAGGTTTTTCTTGGCAGTGTGGAATCAAGCCACTTGCTTCACCCGAAGGATCCACTTGCCACGCACCTCGGCTTTAATGTGACCCGGATTTGCCTGAGTCACAGCCTATATGCGCAGATGTCCACCGCCTGGACACTGGCTTTATCCTACTGCGTCACCCCATCGCTGGTAGCGGTTGGGAGGTGGTGCAGGAATCTTTGTGCCTGCTTTCCATCGCCTACGCCTTTCGGCCTCGGCTTAGGGCCCGACTAACCCCGGGCGGAATCACCTACCCCGGGAACCCTTGGACTTTCGGCGGGAAGGATTCTCGCCTTCCTTATCGTTACTAATGCCGGCATGATCGCTTCCATACAGTCCACATGTCCTTACGGTCATGCTTCAGCCCGTATAGAATGCTCCCCTACCCCTGCCATCCGAGGATGACAAGTCGCAGCTTCGGTTATACGCTTAAGCCCCGTTACATTTTCCGCGCATAACCGCTCGACCAGTGAGCTATTACGCACTCTTTAAATGAATGGCTGCTTCTAAGCCAACATCCTGGTTGTTTTTGCGGTTACACTTCGTTTTCCACTTAGCGTATATTAGGGACCTTAGCTGGCGATCTGGGTTGTTTCCCTCTCGAGCATGGAGCTTATCCCCCATGTTCTCACTGCCGTGATACCATCCGCGGTATTCGGAGTTTGGTTGGGTTCAGTAGTCTGGTGAGACCCCTAGCCCATCCAGTGCTCTACCCCCGCGGACTACTTCACGACGCTGCCCCTAAAAGCATTTCGGGGAGAACCAGCTATAACCGAGTTTGTTTAGCCTTTCACCCCTACCCACAGCTCATCCAAAGCGTTTTCAACCGCCATTAGTTCGAGCCTCCATCCCCTGTTACAGGGACTTCACTCTGGCCATGGGTAGATCACACGGTTTCGGGTCTACTCAGCGCAACTCAACGCCCTATTCGGACTCGCTTTCGCTACGGCTACGGACCATAAGCCCTTAACCTTGCTGCGCAAAGTAACTCGCCGGCTCATTATGCAAAAGGCACGCGATCAGGCATTGATGACCAAGGTCATCCATAGC
>Ga0116168_1002290_pt1 | contig 12355 bp, 9 predicted proteins | sample AD_UKC129_MetaG_FD_89795 | JGI IMG/M metagenome (GOLD analysis project Ga0116168, IMG submission 89795) | Active sludge microbial communities of municipal wastewater-treating anaerobic digesters from Canada - AD_UKC129_MetaG | ecosystem: Engineered > Bioreactor > Anaerobic > Digestate | place...
CGCTGTGGACGATACACCCAGTTGAGTCGATGGGAATGAAGTCGCCCCGGGTGACGTTGCCCTGGCCGTCCGCGTCAACGACACGCGCCAGGGAGGTCCATGCCCCCATATCATCCCAAAGGAAGTCAGCCTCGATGACGTAGACGTTGGCCGCTTTCTCCATCACCCCGAAGTCGATGGAGATCCGGCGCAGGGTGGGGAAGACCTCTTCTGCGGGCCGGCGAGCGTCGACAATCCCGCGAATTCCCTCATAGATATCGGGAACGTGGGCCCGCAGGGCATCGCAGATAGCCGCCACCTCCCAGACAAACATCCCACTGTTCCAGAGGTAGCCCTCCTCTACGAAGCGGGCTGCCGTCTCTCGGTCCGGCTTCTCGGTGAAGCGTTCTACCGCGTAGACTGCACCCTGCGGCTTGCCGGGCTTGATGTAGCCATACCCTGTCTCCGGGCGATTTGGCCGGATGCCCATGGTGATCAAGCCGTGCGTTTCAGTAGCGGCCTGGACGGCGGTGGTGAGGACTTCGTGGAAGCGGCTGGCCGGTTTGATCACCTGGTCTGCGCTCAGGACGGCCATCACGGCGTCTGGGTAGCGGCGTTGGATGGTGAGCGCGGCGTAGGCAATCGCCGGCGCGGTATCGCGGCCGATGGGTTCAATGATGTAGTTATCCGGTGGTACTTCCGGTACTTGCTCGCGGATCCGGTCCAGGAGTTCGAGCGTCGTGCCGATGAAGATCTGCTCGGGAGACGCCAGGTCCCGGATACGGGCAACCGTCTCCTGGATCATGGTGAGGTCGCTGAAGACACGCAGCAACTGCTTTGGGCGTGCTTCCCTGCTTGCCGGGTAGAGGCGTGTTCCTTTGCCACCGGCCATTATCAGTGGAACCAGCATTCGTTCCTCCCATTCATGCCAGGCGCGAACCAATTCCGGGCGGCGGGTATGATGCGGGGAAGAGAAGTGCCATGCCCTAGGGGCACGGCACGGCTCACCCACCGACCACCAGTCGAGCCATCATCACTTCCAGGGCCAACGAGACGTTGGCATTGCGCGCGAGGTAGTAGCGCGTGTGCGAAAGAGCGTCCAGAGCCTTATGGATGCGGGGTAGCGGGGTGCGCTCGGCGGCGGTTTCCAGCTCGCCACGCCGATCAACGTTGATCAGGGGCATCTCGCTCGCCATTTTCAGAACAAGCAGATCACGGAACCAGGCGCGCGCGATATCGAGGACGGCATCGGCGTTGGCGCGAATCTGCCGGTCTTCGCTGCTGGCGCCGGAAGCGGAGACCGCCTCTCCCGCCGACGGCTCTGGCGTCCCCGCGTCGGCCAGGGCAACCGCCATGTCGCGGATCTCCTCGGCCGCGCGGAAGACGAAGACGGGATCTGCCTCGGGAAGGCGCGCGAGCAGGTGCATCAGCCGCTCGCGGACATCGAGAATGGCGGGTTGTTGCGCGGCGCGCACGGCCCAGCCGGCCCTCCCGCCGGAGATGCTGGCGATGAAGCGGGCATGAGCGGCCGGCACATGGTGCCTCTCCACGAGCAGCGCCTCAATGGCCCCCGGCGCTGCCGGACGAAACCGAACGATCTGGCACCGCGAGAGGATCGTCGGAAGAAGTTGCGACAGGCTCTCTGTTACCAGGATCAGGGTGACGCCGGGCGGGGGCTCTTCCAGCGTCTTCAGGATGCAGTTGGCAGACTCCTCGGTCATCGCCTCTGCGTGCTGGATGATGTAGGCCCTGCGGGCGCCTCCGAAGGCGGTCAGCGAGACCTCATGGCGCAGGTCGCGCATCTGATCGATCCGGATGCGCTCGCCCTCGGGTGCAATGACGCGCAGATCGGGATGGTTGCCAGCCGCGCTGAGAAGGCACGACCGGCAATGCCCGCACGCCTCGTAGATCCCATGCTCCGGGCGCGCGTCGGGGTTCTCGCAGACGAGGGCGCGCCCAAAGGCGATGGCGGCCAGCGTCTTGCCGATCCCCTCTTCTCCCACGAACAGGTAGGCGTTGGAGACGCGTCCGTTCAGCAAGCTCCTCTGCAGCAGTGCTGTCGGGCGGCGATGGCCTACCAGTTCCTCCATGCGCATCTGTCAGAACCTCTCGAACCGCTCCACATCCACGACGAAGACGATGGCCCCTCCCACCTCTACCTTGACCGGCTGCGGCAAGAAGGTGCCGATGGGGCGGGTATCGGGCGGCAGGATATTGACGTACTGCTCGCGCGTCTTGCAGTTCTCCTGGATGAGCGAGAGCAGCTCCTCAAGCCGCTCGTCCTCAACTCCCAGGAGCAGAGTGACGTTGCCTTCACGCAGGAAGCCGCCCGTGCTCGCAATCTTGGTGAAGGGGAAGCCGGCGGTCACGAGCACATCGAACATCCGATTCTTGTCTCGGTCGTGGATGACCGCTGTTACGAGCTTCATGGTATCTCCGTCCTAACCGGAAATGCGGCTAAACGCGCGCTCGCGCGGAGCGCCAGCGTTTTGTCGCCGTGCTGCACGAGGAGGCGCTCTGCGTTCCGTCTCCGTCTGGTCCTATGCGCTCCGCGATCCGCCGAACCGGCCGGCTCACCGGATGAGGGCCCAGGCTGGGACGCGGCTGGTTACGAACGCTCGCGAAGGAGCGCCTCGACGCAAGCCCAAATGTCGCGGGCGACTTCAGGCACCGGACGGCTGGCATCCAGCACGCGGATCCGCTTTGGGTGTTCCTTCGCGAGAGCCAGGAAGCCGGCGCGCACGCGGCGGTGAAACTCCACGCCACGCAACTCCATGCGGTTCCAATCGTCCTGGCGTTGCAGACCCAGGCTCACGTCCAGATCGAGCAGGAGCGTCAGGTCCGGCTCGAGACCACTGGTCGCGAAGTGGTTCAGCTGGTGAACGCTCTCCAGCAGCAAGCCGGCGCCGTAGCTCTGATAAGCGACCGTTGAGTCGGCAAAGCGGTCGCAGAGGACGATTTTGCCATCCTCGAGCGCCGGGCGGATGACACGCTCGACGTGCTGCGCGCGCGCCGCGAGGAAGAGGAGCAACTCTGCCCGCGGCACGAGTGCCAGCTCGGGATTCTGCAGCAGCGCCCGGATGCTTTCGGCCAGGGGGTCGCCCCCTGGCTCGCGGGTCACCTGCACCTCATGACCGACGCGGCGCAGCTCTTCGCCGAGGAGGTGCGCCTGCGTCGTCTTCCCGGCCCCCTCGGGGCCTTCGAATGTGATGAAGAGGCCGCGTGCCACTAGGCCCTCGAGATCCGCACCCGCCGGTTCGGCTCGGTGCCAACGCTCTCCGAGTGGAGTTGATACTGTTGTGCCACGAGATGCTGAAGGCGGCGCAGAGCCGCGTTCTGGGGTGCCAGCTCCACCGGTTCGTCCACGGCGAGAACGCGTTCTGCTGCTTCCTCGGCCTCTCGCTGTGCGTTCTCCTCGTCGCTGCCCTCATCCCGCATCTGGAACATATCGCGCAGCGCCGAAGCCACCTGGACGTAGGTGTTGCTCTTGATCACGTAGACCGGCACTTCCTCGCCCACAATCTCCTTGAGTTTGCCGGGCTCACGGCGGTAATGCGCCTTCAGCGTCAGGAGCACATCCGCCTCGTGCCAGTCTTTGGTGATCACCGCGGGCACTCTCAGATCGCGAATCGCCTTCTCCAGGCGACTGCGGCTGACTCCGTACGGGAAGATGCGAACCGTTGCTCCGGGCCGGCGCACCGGCCGCTCCTCCGGAGCGAGCATCTCCCGGGCAGTGCGTCCGTTGCCGCCCTCGTACTCTGGGACGGGCGCTTCCTCCGGCTCCTGTCCGATCAGGATCTCAACTTCGCCGTCTGGGTTCCGAACCCGGATCTCCGGGCGGGGCGGAATGCCGCGCAACATGCGGTCGACGACCCCGGCCACATCATGGTGGATGGCGAGCTTGTCCATCTCCATGATCTCGATCAAGACGTCGAAGGTGGGCGGAGCCTTCCGCTCCAGGACCGTCTTCTGTGTGCGCCGGCGGCGTGCCTCCTCATCTGAGAGGGTGACCGCCTGGATGCCCCCCACGAGGTCGGAGAGCGTCGGGTTCATCAACAGGTTGTCGAGCGTGTTGCCGTGCGCCGTGGCCACCAGCTGGACGCCGCGCTCGGCGATGGTGCGCGCCGCGAACGCCTCCTGCTCCGTGCCGATCTCGTCGATCACCACTACCTGGGGCATGTGGTTTTCGACGGCTTCGATCATCACGGCGTGCTGCTGGTCGGGCGTGCTCACCTGCATCCGCCGCGCATGCCCGATGGCGGGGTGGGGGATATCGCCATCGCCCGCGATCTCGTTCGAGGTGTCAACGATCACCACGCGCTTCTTCAACTCGTCGGAAAGGACGCGCGCCACCTCGCGGAGCTTGGTCGTCTTGCCTACGCCCGGCCGGCCCAGCAGGAGGATGGAGTGGCCCTCTTCCACGACGTCGCGAATGATATCGATGGTGCCATACACCGCGCGCCCGATCCGGCAGGTGAGGCCAATCACCCGTCCGGCGCGATTGCGAATCGCGGAGATCCGGTGAAGCGTCCGCTCAATCCCCGCCCGGTTGTCCTTGCCAAAGACGCCCACACGGCTGGTGACGTGATCGATATCCTCCTGCATCACGGTCACGCCGAGATAGACAACTTGATCTGGGAAGCGCGCCTCGGCTTCGCGGCCCAGATCCAGCACGATCTCCAGCAGGTCCTCCAGGTGATTGTGGGCCTCCATCCGGCTCCGAATGGCGGGCGGCAGAACCTCCAGGAGTTGCTCCAGATTATCTGTCACGGCCCGTTGCTCGGCCGCGTCCGAAACCGGAGTTGCTATGGCCATTTGTCTCCCTGCTATCGTTTGGGTTGCCCTTCGCGCTCCCATGCCGTTCTCGCGTCGTTGGTGCGATTATTCCTCTTGGATCCGCTCTCCAACCATCACGCCGTCGGACCGAGTGGGTCCGCGGCTCGTTGCCTCCCGCGGGTGGCTCCTCACCGAGCCCATCGCCACGCGCCGGGCATCAAGAGCGACGCCGGAGTGATGTTCGGGCAGAAACGCCGGCCCGGCGGAAGGGGCACCGCGACGGCACTCCCACTCCCTTCCCATTTCCCCCGGCCCCGTTGCCAGGAGGATCTGGTGCGTACTGGAAGCCTGTTCGCCAGCAGAGCCTCCTGGTCCTGCCCAAGCCTTCTGGCAAGGGTCCTTCGCCATCTTCATTATAGCACAGCGCATCGCAGGTGCCTATGCTGGCGTAGGCGTGCTGGCGGGTAGTCAGCGGTTGAAACGTCTTGCCAGCTCCTCGCGCGAGAGGAGAATCGCGGTGGGCCGGCCGTGCTGGCAGGTGAAACGCGACTGCAAGGCGTAGAGACCGCGGACAATCGCCTGCATCTCCTGCAGCGTCAGCCGGTCGCCGGACTTCACCGCGCTGCGGCACGCGAGGAATGAGGCGATCTGCTCCCGCCGCGCCTCGATGCTGCGCGGGGCGCTCCCGCTCAGGATCTCCTCGATGGCATCGCGCAGGAGCGATTCGCAGTCGGTGCTGGCCAGGGCGGCGGGCACGGCGCGCACCAGGTAGGCATCGCGACCGAACGGATGGAGCGAGAACCCGACCGCTTCCAGCGCGTCGAGACTATCGCGGAGGGCGGATGCCTGGCGAGAGTCGAGGCTGAGGACGAAGGGAACGGCGAGGGGCAGGGGGCGCATCAGGTCGCCCGCGGTGCCAGAGAGGATCTGCTCGAAAAGCGCGCGCTCGTGCGCGGTGTGCTGGTCGATGATTAGAAGGCCGTCTTCCCCTTCGGCGAGGATATAGGTATCGTGGATTTGCGCCCGCACCTCCGGGGGCGCCTTGCCGCAGGTGTCGCCTTCGGCAAAAGGGAGCGCTGGCGCATCAGAACCAGCGTGCCCGGACGCCAGGGTATCCGGGAGCGTGGCAGTTCCTGCCACTGGGAGAGGCGAGCCGGGATGCGCTTCCACTCGGGGAGTCAGGTCCAGGCTTCCAAGCGCCTCCCGGAGGGCATGCGAGACGAAGCGGTGCACCTCTCCTTCCGAGAGAAAGCGCACTTCGCTCTTAGCTGGATGAACGTTCACATCGACGAGGGCCGGGTCCATCGTGAGGAGAAGCACGGCGATAGGGTGACGCCCGGACGGAACGAGCGTGTGGTAGGCCTGCTCCACCGCGTGCGCGATCACCCTGCTGCGGATAGGACGGGCATTCACGAAAAACCACTGGCCGGAGCGCGTGCCACGGGTGAGCGTTGGGCGAGCGATGTAGCCAGAGAGGGAGCACTGCTCGCCGGGTCGGTCGACGGGGATCAGCTGCCGCCCCGCCTCAGCGCCGAGGATGGCCACGATCGCATCGAAGAGGTGGCCCTGGCCGGTGGTGGCAAGGATGGTCTCGCCCGATTGGGAGAGCTGAAAGCTGATGCCTGGGTGCGCGACGGCGTATTGGGCCACGCAATCGGCGATGTGGCCCAGCTCGGTGGCCGCGCTTTTCAGGTAGCGACGGCGCACGGGCGCGTTGAAAAAGAGGTGGCGAACGGTGATGCTCGTGCCCTCGGGGGCGCCAGCTTCTTGCAGATCCGTGATGGTGCCCCCGCGCGCGGCGAGGCGCACCCCGGAAACCACGCCTCGGGCCCGCGTCGCCATCTCGAGGACGCTGACAGCGGCGATGCTTGTCAGAGCCTCGCCTCGGAAGCCGAGCGTGCGTGTCGTGGCGAGATCGCAAGCGTCGCGGATCTTGCTGGTGGCGTGGCGCTGGAAGGCGAGCACCGCGTCGTCGCGCTCCATGCCCTCGCCATCATCCACCACGGTGATCGCGCGGCATCCCCCTTCTTCCACGGAGATGGTGATGCGGCGGGCGCCGGCATCGATGCTGTTCTCCAGGAGCTCCTTCACCACGGAGACGGGGCGCTCGATGACCTCGCCAGCGGCGATCTGGCCGATAGTCGCCTCATCCAGGATCGCGATGCGGCCCACGGCGATCCCCCCTCTCGGCAGGAGTATATCAGGCAGGGCGCGACGCGTCAAGCATGGGCCTGGCAGGCAGCCGCTGACCCACAGTTGCCCGGGCCCCATCTTTTGTGCTATAATAAGCCGCAGTGTTCTTGTTGAGTCGGGGCTCTCGCCGATGGCGCGGCCCGGGACAGGACTGGAGGAGCGTTCAGTGAAGCGTACTTACCAGCCGCATAACCGGCGGCGGCAACGAACCCATGGATTTCGCGCGCGGATGCGCACCCCCGGCGGGCGCCGTGTTCTCGCGGCGCGGCGCATGCGAGGCCGGCACAGACTGGCCGTGTGAGTGGGGCTCAACCTTTGGAGCGTGGAAAAAGGAGAAGCGGAGCCGGCACCGCGGGTGCGCGTGCCGGTCGTCCCGTTTTCCCATGCTTCGCATTGAGTGTTATTGAGGGGCTGCATGCTGCCGAGGCGAGAGCGGTTGACCAGATCCGGAGCGTTCCGGGCGGTGGTTGCCCGGGGTCGAAGCTTCCGGGGAAGGTTTCTTGCGCTCTACTTTCTGCCTCGGAGCAGCGGCCCCACCCGTCTTGGGGTGGCCGCTGGCAAAAAAGTCGGCGGCGCGGTGCAGCGGAATCGGGCCAAGCGCCTCTTGCGAGAGGCGTTTCGAGGATTGAAGGAGAAGTTGGACGGCGCTTACTATGTGGTCCTGGTGGCCCGGCCGGCAGCGGCGCGGGCCGGTCTGGACGCGGTTCGAACGGAGTTGGAGTCGCTGATGTGGCGCGCTCGGATCGTGGCCCGACCTGCGGGGGAGAGTTCATGAAGGAGCAAATGAAAGCATTGGCGCTCCAGTTGATTCGGGGATACCAGGCGGTTTCGCGGCTGATGCCGCCCACCTGTCGCTATTACCCGAGCTGCTCCGAATACACCGCCCAGGCGATTGCCAAGTACGGAGTCCTCCATGGGAGCTACCTTGGCCTGAAACGGATCCTGCGCTGTCATCCGTTCCACCCCGGCGGTTACGACCCGGTGCAGTAAGTCGCGAGCCGCAAGCGGAAGCCACCGGATTCCAGGATCCGGGCGGGGCTGCGGCGAGTGCGCCGGAATGATTGGGCTTTTCTGGACTATTGATATTACCTTGGGCTAACAATATGAGCTTTGTGAGACAGTGGCGGATATGGGGAGTGTTGCTCCTTCTGGCGCTGGCGCTTTTCTGGCCAGGGCGCGCGCCCCAGGCAGCGGAGATCCCGGTGCCGGTGCGCACGCGTCTGGAGCAGGTAGACCAGATGCGCCGCGAAGGACAATCTGAGGAGGCAGCGAGAATCCTCACGGACTACGGCAAAGAGGTGCGCCAGGATAAGGTCGCGCATGCCGCGGTCCAGTTTGTGCTGGCGGATATCAAGCGCCAGGATCTGAAGGACGAGAAGGGTGCCTTTGCCCTCTACAATCAGCTCGCCATGACGCAGATTGAGGGGGAGGTGGAGATCCCCGGCTTTGGCACGGTGGATATCCAGGATTCGGCGCTGCAGGTTCAGGATCAGAGGAACCAGAGCCACTGGCTCTATAAGATGATGGCCGGCATCGTCTACGCCCTGGCGCATTTCCCGGTCATCGGGAAGGCGCTGGAGCCCCACACGGGCGTGCTGGCGATCCTACTGCTCAGCATCGTGATCAAGGTGGCGTTGACGCCCCTGACGAAGAAGTCGTTCCGCGCGATGCGCGAGATGCAGAAGCTGCAGCCCCTGATGAAGGATCTGCAGCAGCGGTATCGCGATAAGCCGCAGGAGCTGCAGAAGCGGACGATGGAGCTGTATCAGGAGCACGGCGTCAATCCGCTCTCGGGCTGCTTGCCGATGCTGCTGCAGATGCCGATCATCATCCTGCTGTGGCGGGCGATCGCGCTCTATCAGTATCCGCTGTCTCAGGAGTCGTTCCTGTGGATCAAGAGCCTGGCGGTGGCGGATGTTCCACTGGCGCTCATCTACGCCGCGAGCCTCTACGCTTCGTCCAAGCTGACGATGATGCCGGCGGCGGATCCGGCGCAAGAACAGCAGCAGAAGATGATGGCCATCATGATGCCGGTCATGTTCTTCTTCCTGTTCAAGTCCTATCCGGCAGGCTTCATCCTGGGCTGGTTCTTCTTCAACGTGCTGACAACCGCGCAGCAGTGGTACCTGATGCGGAGCTGCACCGATGAGGCCGCGCCGGGCGCCGGTCCGGGCTCGTCGGACGGTGGCAATGGTGGTGGCGGCAACGGTGGCGGGCCACGCCGTCCCGTCTCACCGAATGGCGGCGCGTCTCGCGGCAAGTCGAAGCCAACGGCGTCGCGGACCATCAACAAGCGGAAGAAGCACGTGGCAGCGTACCATCGCGGCAGATAGGCAGGACGCAAGAGGCATGAGAGCGATCGACGACACCGACAAGGCGGTGGAAGAAGTGACGGAACCCACCGAGGGCGCGGAGAGCGAGCCGGCTCAGGCGACCGGCGAGGCGCCGGAAGAGGGTCAGCGCGCGGCAACGGAGTTTGGCGCGCACGTGCGCGACGTCACGCAGCGCATCGTGGATCTGATGGGCCTCCAGTTGGAGGCCCGGGTGGCCCAGGCTGACCGACACCAAGTGGAGATCGATCTGCAAGGGCCGGACGCGCGCATTATCATCGGCAAGCATGGACAGACGCTGGAGGCGCTCCAGCAGATAGTCAGCCTGATCGTGAACAAGACGGCGACGCGGCGGCATCGGGTGCTGGTGGATGCCGAGGGATACCAGCAGCGCCGTCGCGCCCGCCGCGAGCAGGAGCTGCTCGAAATGGTTCGCCTCGATGCGCAGCGCGCCAAGGAGACAGGGCAAGAGGCCGTGATCCAGTATGCGGTGGGCCCCTACGAGCGCCGCATCGTCCACATGGCCTTTGCCAACGATCCTGACTTCATCACCTATAGCGAGGGCGAGGAGCCGTACCGCTACGTGGTGATCTCACCTCGCGACTGAGCACCGGTTCGGCCCATGTTTGGCCAAGACACCATCGCGGCAATCGCCACCGCGCCCGGGGAAGCCGCCATCGGCGTGATCCGGATCAGCGGGCCGTCCGCGATCGCGGTTGCCGCGGCGATCTTCCATCCGGCGAGCGGCGCCGACGTCGCTCGTCTCGCCTCTCATCGTGTCTATCTGGGCGAGATTCGCGTGCCCGATACGGGTGAGCCGGTCGATCAGGTGCTTCTCTCCCTCTTTCGCGCGCCTCGCTCCTACACCGGCGAGGATGTTGTGGAGATCTCCGGGCACGGCGGCCCGGTGCCACTGCGCCGCATCCTCTCCCTCGTACTGGCCCAGGGAGCCCGCCTGGCTCACCCAGGGGAGTTCACCAGTCGTGCCTTCCTCAATGGCAAGCTTGACTTGGCACAGGCCGAAGCGGTGATGGATGTGGTCGCCGCGCGTACCGACCGCTCTCTTGGGGTGGCGATCCGCCAGCTTGAGGGCAGGCTGTCGCAGGTCGTTCGCAGCGCGCGTGATGCCCTTCTCCCCCTCGTCGCACACATCGAAGCCACGATCGATTTCCCGGAGGATGTTCCCGAGATGCCGCGCGCCGATCTCCGGGCGCAGATCGAGGCCGCCCAAGAGACGATCTCGCGCCTGCTGGCGAGCGCGCATGCCGGGCGCATCTACCGTGAGGGCGCGCGCGTGGTCATCGCGGGCCGGCCGAACGTCGGGAAATCCAGCCTACTCAACGCGCTCCTCCGCGAGGATCGCGCCATCGTCACCGAGATTCCGGGCACGACGCGCGACGTGATTGAGGAGAGCGCCAATATCCGGGGCATCCCCATCCGCGCCATCGATACGGCCGGTATTCGCGAGCCGGGAGACCCCATCGAGGCGATTGGGGTGCAGCGAACCCTGGAGCAGGTGCGCGCGGCCGATCTGATCCTGGTGGTTCTGGACGCGTCCCAGACGCTTCACGAGGCGGACCAGGAGGTCTTCCACCTCGTGCACGGCGAGCCGTGCGTGATCGTCGCTAACAAATGTGATCTACCGGTGCGACTGGACCTGAATGGCATTCGCGCGGAGTTTCCCGCCGCGCCTATCGTCCAGGTTTCAGCAGTGCAGGGCACCGGTCTGGATCAGCTGGACGAGCAGATCGCGGAGACGCTGCTGGGATCCGGGGTTGAGCTGGGGAACCAGGCGCTGGTGACGAGCGCGCGCCATCAGGCCGCCCTCGATCGGGCGCGGATGGCGCTTCAGCGCGCCTGTGAAACGCTCGACCAGGATCTGCCCCTCGAACTCGCGACAACGGATCTTCGCGATGCCCTCGACGCGCTGGGCGAAATCACCGGAGACACCGTCTCCGAAGCGATCCTCGCCGAGATCTTCGGTCGCTTCTGCATCGGCAAGTAGAGCCCGGCGCCCAGGAGCATCCCCGGAAGCGAGTTGAGCCCGTGGAAGCCCAAGCCCCGCCTGTGACCGCGCAGGCGGGGCTTCGCAGTGTCTCAATACCCGTCCCGGCAGGCATGGCGCCGACCAGGGCCGTGCCTGCCAGCCGCTGCGTCAACTGGAAGCACGTGCTTCCGGTGGTCAAGTGCCTCCCCGATGCCTATGCTACCGCACGGTGATGGTGTCCATATGCATGAGATCATCCGCGCTCGGAGTGGCCACGGTGAAGGATGCCAGGCGATAGGTGCCTGGGCTGAGACGGACCGTCATCGTGGTCGACTCGCCCGGGTTGAGGAGACGGGTGCGCTGCTCAACGCCGGGGCCCTGGATGAAGAAGCCCCGTGCGACAGTGGAGTCGTTCGTGATGCTCAATTCCACATCGCCCGCGGCGAGTTCCGGTGTGCTTCGCGCCAGGAAGCGATCGCGCATGCTGACCAGGATCCGCGAGGCCGTCGGCGCTGCTGTCGGCGTCGTCGGCGTGGTCGGCACCGTCGGCTCGCGATAGCCTGCAACTGCTCCCTCAGTGAAGTAACTGCGCGCGGTCTGGATCTCCTGGGGCAGGAGCGCCACCGGGGTTCCCAGGTTGCGGATATCGACCGTGGCCGAGGGCCAGAAGAGATAGAGCGTGTCCTGATTGCGGCCGGGGATCTGCCCCTGCAGGATCACGTGGAACTGGAGATCGCCCGGGCGGACATTGGGCGTGTCAAGGAGCCGGCCCGTATCCGGCGTGCGGATCCCCTGAGTCACCATCATCTGCCCCTGCAGGTCGGACGCGATCATCTGGCCGTTTCGGAAGATCTGGGCCGGGCCAAACAGCGCGGCGTAGGCGAGGGTGCGCGGGAACTGGGGTGACCCGATCCCTGTCTCGCCATGAATGACGCGGAGCACGCCGGCGCCGTCGAGCGGTCCAGACGTGTCGATCCCGGTGAACCGGATCTCATACAGGGAGTTGTCCGACGGGTTCATCCATTGGGCCACCCCGGTAACGAGGCGGTCGGGCCCCCGGGTGGTAGTCGTGGCCACCGTGGTCGGCGCA
>Ga0116168_1002298_pt1 | contig 12337 bp, 14 predicted proteins | sample AD_UKC129_MetaG_FD_89795 | JGI IMG/M metagenome (GOLD analysis project Ga0116168, IMG submission 89795) | Active sludge microbial communities of municipal wastewater-treating anaerobic digesters from Canada - AD_UKC129_MetaG | ecosystem: Engineered > Bioreactor > Anaerobic > Digestate | place...
ATCTCCCTCTACACGCCGATCTTTCGCACCAGCGCCCCCAGCGACGTCGCGATCATGATCGTCGTGTTCCTGATCCTCGTCGCGGTCTGGTGCGCGGCCGGTCGGCTGATCGGTACCAACAAGGCTGTTACCGAGGGGCTGGAGCGCGTCGAGCACTGGCTCGTACCGGCCGTGTTCATCGGCCTTGGCCTGTTCATCCTGATCGAATCTGGGGTCATGGTCCGTCTGATCGAGGTGCTTGCATGACCTCCTCCCAGTCAGAGGCTCATCCGCCCGCTGCGCGCAAGCTGTCGTCGGCGCGGCGGCGGCAGCTCACTGGTGGAGCGCTCTTGATCGCCGTGGTCGTCGTGCTGATTGATCAGGGAACGAAGGTGTGGGCCGAAGCGACCCTCACCGAGCGTGAGCGCATCCCGCTGATCGGTGACCTGCTGGGTTTGCAGCTCGCCTATAACCCCGGAGCGGCATTCTCCTTCGGGGAAGGCTTCACCTGGGTGTTCGCGCTGCTCGCTGTCGCCGCCACGGTCACAGGGATTGTGTTCGCGTTCCGAGTGCAACGCGTGGGATGGGCGATCGTCATCGGCGCGCTCGGCGGCGCTGCCGCCTCACACGCAGGCGACCGCCTTTTCCGCGACCCCGGATTCGCCCGGGGTCACGTCGTGGACTTCCTCGCCTACGGAAACTGGTTCATCGGCAACATCGCCGACATCGTAATCTTCGCCGCAGCGATCACCGGAGCAGTTTTCATGATCCGCGCCGGGGATGAGAGCACCGAGTGAGATCCGTTGTGCGGTGGTGGGACACCCATCAACTCGCCCTCTACATCGGCGCGATCGCCGTGGGCAGCCGTTGAGTGAGTTCACGCTTAGGCAGGCGGGCGGTCGCGATGTAGGCGCAGAGCCACCCACCAGCCGCATCGTCGACAGATGAAAGCGCGATCGTCTCCGAGTGCGTGCAGCTTCTTGCGTGGCAGATGTCGCCCGCAGCACGTGCACGCAACGTCCTCGTCAGTCGCCATGAGCGGAGAGCGCCTCTCGAATCTGTTCAACCGTTGGCATCCCGGCCAGCCCAGCAGGGGTGCTGTAAATACGGCAGGCGAGGTCATTGCTTCGCCCCGACCCCGGAAAGAGATCGTTGCCATCCAGGGTGATCGTGGGGGAGCCCGCGAACGAGACTGCGCCCGCGTCCTCCTCAGTCCGGATGAGTCGGTAGTGAACCTCCGATTCGTCGTGGCCTGTTTCTCGTAGCGCCTCAGAAACACGACGGCCAGCCTCAACCCAGCTGGGGCAACCGGCGATATAAAGCAGCTCAATCTCCACGACTCAATCATCCTCGACTTCGCTGTTGATGTCGTGCCCGGGCTACCACCGAAAACGATCGTTTACGGCACGGCCGGCGCCGACGCGGATCAGCACTCAACACGCCGGGCGATGGAACCGCCGAAACCCCCCGCCGTAACGGCCACTGGCCGAAGCCCTCATCGGACGTTTTCGGTGGGTCGAACGTGAGTTCGGGAAGGGCTGCCATATGTGACCGCAAGGGAATCCCTATCCGGGCATTGCACGCATGAGGAGCGTGGTGGGCGGCTCAGCGTCCTATCCCAAGACGGCGGTGACGGCGTCGGCTGCGATATTGACAGATGTCGTCGAGCTGACCATCGTTCCTTGGACGATCGCCCAAACGTTCTCATCGAGTGCGTAGCCGAGGTAAGTTCCTATACCTTCGGGGACCCCTTTCGAGAACATGGCGATGTCGCCGCGCGTGGTGTGTTCGTACTCATTGGACGCTTCAAGCGCAGACACAAGCTCCGATGCTGACGCCGCGTCGACTGCGAGAACGATCACGTAGAAGCCGCCGTCCGAATACGGGATGCCGTAGCTGCAACCGACCGCATCGGTCGCGGTTTCGAACGTATGACGCGCTGCCGGCCCCAGCACAGATGGCGCCTCGATCGCATCGAGGGGGTCGGGGCCCTCCACCCGGTCGTCGTTGAGAGTGACACGGACCTGCTCGAGACTAAGCAGCTCCGCGCAATTTGGCACCGCAACCGGCTCCGGCGAGTGTGTGGGATCAGGTGTCGGTGTCAAGCTCGGCGTCTCAGCGGCCAGCGACGCACCGCCTGTGTCGGGCGATGCTGACGAGACGGTGCCAGGCGGCTTTGCTGAACATCCGCAAAGCGCCACGAGCAGTGCTGTCAGAACTGCGATCCGGACACGGCGCGAGGGCATGCCTCGACCTTATCGACCGGCGCCACTGGCTACGGTGGTCAAGGATCCTCTTCCGGGCATCGCCCGTTCGACGTCCTCAGCGCTCGGTCCTGATGGTCCACGTCGGAGTCTGGATCGGCGGGATTCCTCGGAGTTAGTGTCGTATCCGACCGTCGCCGTTCGTAGAACAGGTGGATCGACCGATTCGGGTCGGTGTACCGAGGAGCCGACGACCGGCCCTCGTCCGATGAGAGGACACGACAGTGCCGAAGTATCTGATCGCATTCAACGACGAGTGGGTGCCCTTGCACACCCGCGAGCAGCTCGTCGCCAAAGGCGAGGCATCCAGAGCCGTGATCGACGACATGCAGGGGGCGGGTGTCTTCCTCTACGCGGACGGCGGGATCGATGCGTCCACCGCCATCTTCAGCGTCGTGAGCAAAGACGGCACCGCCGTGTTCACCGACGGACCCTTCGTCGAGACGAAGGAGCACCTGGGCGGCTTCACCGTCATCGAGGCGGCCGATGACGAGGCAGCGCGGTACTGGGCGGGACGTCTCGCAGTCGCCCTCGACTGGCCGCAAGAGGTGCACCGCTTCCCTTCGGGCATGGACGAGATCGTCGAGAAGCACGGCGCCGACGCACAGGAGTCGTGACGACCTCAGCCGTTGAGGACGCCCTCGCCCGCGCCCACCGCGACGAGTGGGCGCGGGTGGTGGCGGGCCTTGCCCGCCGGTTCGGCGACCTCGACGTCGCGGAGGATGCCGCCGCCGAGGCCTATGTCACCGCGCTCGAGCATTGGCCGCGCGATGGCGTTCCGCCCAACCCCGGGGCGTGGCTCACGACGACCGCGACGAGGAAAGCCATCGATCGACTGCGCCGCGAGTCGCGGCGAGCCGACAAGCATCTGGCGGCTCACATGCTGCGCGATCACAGCGCCCACGATCCGGTGGGACCCGTAGAGGATGACCGGCTCCGCCTGATCTTCGTCTGCTGTCACCCCACCCTCGCGGTGGAGTCCCGCATCGCCCTCACGCTCCGCCTCGTCGGCGGCCTGACCGTCGGCGAGATCGCCCGAGCCTTCCTGGTGCCCGAGACCACGATGGCGCAGCGGATCACCCGCGCGAAGGCGAAGATCAGAGCATCGGGGATCCCCTTCCGCGTGCCGTCGACGGCCGACCTGCACGAGCGGCTCGCCGGAGTGCTGGCAGTGGTCTACCTGATCTACAACGAGGGCTACCTCGGGTCCGGAGACGGCGACCCGGTGCGCACCGAGCTCACCGATGAGGCGGTCCGCCTCAGCCGCCTGCTTCGCGCGCACCTCCCCGATGAGGGCGAGGTCACCGGACTGCTCGCACTGATGCTCCTCACCGATGCCCGCCGCGCGGCTCGCGTGTCCGCCACGGGCGAGCTCGTGACGCTCGACGAACAGGACAGAGGCGCGTGGAACCGCGCCCTCATCGCTGAGGGGCACGGGCTGGTGCGCGAGAGGATCGCCAGCGGGAGCCCACCCGGCCGGTATCAGCTTCTGGCATCCATCAACGCCGTCCACACGTCGGCCGCGTCCGCGCGCGACACTGATTGGGCTCAGATCGTCGCCCTCTACGACCGCATGATGCAGGTGGACGCCTCCCCGATCACACGGCTCAATCGCGCGGTCGCCATTGCCGAATTGGACGGACCCGATGTCGCCCTGGCCGACATCGAGCGACTCGGGCACGCCCTCGACAGGTACCACGCCTTCCACGCGACGCGCGCCGACCTGCTGCGGCGGATCGGGCGCAGCGACGAGTCCCGCGCTGCATACGATCGTGCCCTCGAGCTCGCCGGAAATCCGGCCGAGCGGGCCTACCTCAGCCGGCGCCGCGGCCAGCTCGGCGGCGGACCGCTGAGCGGCACGGGAAGTTAGTTCCGCTCGCCGTCACTTCGCGCGCGGGTCCGCCCCGTCTGGTGCGCCCAGATGGCGATCTCGACGCGGTTGCGGGCGTCGAGCTTGGTCATGAGGCTCGCGACGTGCGTCTTCACCGTGCTCAGCGTGATGTAGAGCTCGCTCGCAATCTCGCTGTTGCTCAGCCCCCGCGCGACTGCCGCGAGCACCTGCTCCTCGCGTTCGGTGAGCGGTTCGACCGGTTGCGGCAGTGGGTCGGCGGGGCCGGTTCCGGCGAAGGCCTCGAGCAGCCGCACCGTGACGTTGGGGGCGATCAGGGCGTCGCCGCGGGCGGCGGCGCGGATCGCCTGGGCGAGCAGCTCCGCGCCGGCATCCTTGAGCAGGAATCCCTTGGCACCCGCCCGCAGCGCGGCGAAGACGTACTCGTCGAGGTCGAAGGTCGTGATGATGACGACCGCCATCGGGTCGTGGACGCCGTGGCCTGCGAGCATGCGCGTCGCCTCGATGCCGTCGAGGCCCGGCATCCGGATGTCGAACAGGCAGACGTCTGGTCGCAGGCTTCGCGCCAGGGCGACCGCTTCGTTGCCGTCGACCGCTTGTCCGATGACCTCGATGCCGGGCTGCGCCTGAAGGATCATGCTCAACCCCGTGCGCACGAGCTCCTGGTCGTCGGCGACGAGCACGCGGATGGTCATGGTGCCCATCCAACACGAGGAAGCACAGCGGTGACGGCCCAGCCGCCGCCCGGCGCCGGTCCTGCGTGGCAGGTGCCGCCGAGCAGCGCGGCGCGCTCCATCATCCCGATGATGCCGAAGCCTGGCGTGGGCGATGTGGGGATGTCTCCGTCGTTCGTGGCGCTCAGCCGCACGCCCTGCTCGTCGGCCTCGACGCGCACGGTGACGTCGGTGACCTGGCGCGCGTGACGGAGGGCGTTGGTCACCGACTCCTGCGCGATGCGGAACACCGCAGCGGCCACCGGCGGCGGGATGCTGCCGTCGTCGCCTTCGACCGTCACGGCGACCACCACGCCGCCTGGCCGTGTACCGGCGAGCTGCGCGATGTCGCCGAGGCTGGGGCTCGGCGCGAGATCGGCCGTCTCGCCGTGCCGCAGCACCCGCACCATCGACCGCAGTTCGCCCAGGGTCTTGGCGGCCTCGGACTCGATCACGCCGAGTGCGTCGCGTGCGGCGCTCGGGTCGTGCGCCGCCACCGCCAGGCCCGCCTGCGCGCGGATCGCGATGGCTGACACGTGGTGGGCGACGGTGTCGTGCAGGTCGCGCGCGAGGTGCTCGCGCTCTCGTGTGCGGATGCTGTCGAGCAGCCGCTCCCTCGACGCCGCCCGGCTGCGCAGCGCGACGCCCAGCAGCACCGCAGCGAGCAGCAGCGCGAACCCGCCGACCAGCTCGTCGATGCCGCCGCCCCGGCTGAACGTGAGGGCGAGGCTGACGAGCATCACGGCCGAGCCGATCATGAGGTCGCGTCCCGATCCCCACCGGAACAGGGCGTACACCATCACCACGACGAACAGGCTCGCGTACAGGGCCGAGTCGGGCAGCAGCAGATCGACCGGCACCATCACGATCACGAGCATGAGCAGCGGCCGGGTGCGCCGCCACAGCACCGTCGGCGCCACCGCGAGCAGCGCGATCGCCGCGGGCAGCGGGTGTGCGAGGTCGGTGCGGAAGAGTGCCTCGACCACCGCTGTGGACGTGATGAGGGCGAGCAGCAGCCAGTCCCGCCAGACCCGGCGCGGCGGTGACGGCACGGCGCCGGGCGCAGTCCACGCGGAACGCCAGAGCCCGGTCACCGGGTCAGGATACAAGCGCACGACCGGATGCTCACGGAGTCGCGTGGGCGGGCACGCAGGGCATCCGCCGGGCGGCCCGTCGCCGGATCAGCACCTCGGCCACGACGGCGTTGATCACGAACCCCGCCGCGACGACCCACGTCTCGCCGGCGGCAGCGGGCTCGCCGAACGGGATCGACCACACGATGGAGACGACCGCCTGGGTTCCGCCGGTGACGGCGAGCGCGTACGCGCGTGTCATCCAGGCTCCGTGCGCGGTGAAGTCTCGTCGCCGGATCGCGATGACCGCCTCCACGAGGAATACCGCCATCGCCGCGGCGAAGACGAGACGGACCATCGCGGTCGCGAACTCATCGGGCGGCCCGCCGAAGAAGACCGCCAACCAGATCGCGGATGCCGCCGCGAGGAACCCGGAGGGGATCAGGGTGCGGCCGGCGGTGCGGTGCCAGCGGCGCCGGGTTCGCAGCGCGGGTGAGAACTGGAACGCGCCGAGCAGGCAGAACACCGTCATCGCCACGATGTGCGTGACGATCGCCACCGCCGCGACCCCGCTCGGGGCGCTCCCGGGGTCGGCGCTCACCTCTCCCAGGCGAAGCGCGCCGCCGATCACCGGGAGCACGCTCAGCAGCACCAGGCCCGCGATCACCGGCCATCCCGTCTTCGCGCGCGTTGTGCCGTGCGCGGCTGTCGGGCGGGTGGCATTCGTGGGATACGACATGCCTCGATGCTCGCCGGGCGGCCGGCTCGGGGCATCCGTCGTCGGCACGGACTGCGAACCGTACTTTCGGCTGACGGGATGAGGGCCTCCCGGCCGATGACGCGGCGCCGGTGCGACGGCGATGCTCGAGCCATGACAACGAACACGACCCTGACGATGCGAGCCGCGGTGCAGCACCGCTACGGGCCGCCCTCGGTGCTCGAGATGAGCGATGTCGCCGTACCGGAGCCCGGGCGCGGTGAGGTGCTCGTGCGGGTGGGTGCCGCCTCAGTGCATCCGGGTGACTACTTCGTCATGACCGGCGAACCGTACATGGTGCGCCTGATGTTCGGGCTGCGGCGCCCGCGCCACGGCATCCCCGGCATGGACCTCGCCGGTGTCGTGACCGCGGTGGGCACCGATGTCACCGCACTGCACCCCGGCGACGAGGTGTTCGGATGGACCGGCTCGGGTGCGCTCGCCCAGTACGCGTGCGTGAGGGCCGAGAACCTCGTTCCCGTCCCCCCGGGCTTGTCGATCACAGAGGCGGCGGCGGTGCCCACGTCGGGCATGACCGCGCTGCAGGCTCTGCGCGATATCGCGAAGGTGCAGCCGGGCCAGACGGTGCTGGTCACCGGCGCGTCGGGCGGAGTCGGCTCGTTCGCGGTGCAGATCGCGAAGGCGCTCGGCGCCGAGGTGACCGGCGTGTGCCGCACCGCCAACCTCGAAATGGTCCGGATGCTCGGCGCCGACCACGTCATCGACTACACGGCGACCGACGTCACCCGCGCCGGGAGCCGGTACGACGTGATCTTCGACAACGTCGAGGCGCAGCCGCTGGCCGAGGTGCGCGCCGCGCTCGCGCCGACCGGCACCCTGATCCCCAACAGCGGGCGCGGTGGACGCTGGTTCGGGCCGCTGGGGCGCATCGCGAAGGCGCGCATCCTGTCGGGGTTCACCCGACAGCGGCTGAGGCCGTTCACATCCGTCGGCAGGCGCCAGGACCTGCTCGCCCTCGCCGACCTGCTCGCGACCGGAGAGGTCGCGCCCGCCATCGACCGCACCTACCCTCTCGAAGCCGCGGCCGAGGCCCTCGCCCACGTCGGCGCCGGCCACACCCGGGGGAAGGTCGTGGTCGCCGTCTGACGAGCGCGACTCGGGCGCACCGAACCTGCCGCCACTCCGGCGGATCACCTCAAGGAAAGAAGGACCGATGACCATTCCGAAGCTCCAGGCCCCGCTCGCCACCGTGGCGATGCCTGTGCAGGCGAAGCTCGCCGCCGCATGGGCGAGCCTCATGTTCCTCTACATCTACGTCGACTACTACCACCTGTACCGACCGGGAATCCTCGACGACATCCAGGCCGGGCTCGTGTTCGAGTTCGAGATCAGCCCGCCCCTGATGACCGCGTTCCTCGCGCTGCTCGCAGTCCCGTCGCTCATGATCACTCTCTCGGTGGTGCTCCCCGCTCAGGCGAACCGGATCGCGAACCTCCTGGTGGCCGCGCTGTACATCCCCGTCACCGCTTTCAACGCGGTCGGGGAGAGCTGGGAGTGGGCGCCCTTCTACGTCCTCTCGATCGGCGTCGAGCTGCTGCTGCTCGCGTTCATCCTGCGCGCGTCGTGGGCATGGCCGCGCATCCCGGCCGCGGCGCCGGTGCCGATCGACGAGATCCGTCGCTGAGAGGCGCAGCGCGAATGGGCATCCGTCGTATGATCGGCCGCACGACCCTGGTGGTTGCAGCGCTCGCCGTCACCGCGCCGCTCGCAGCCTGCGGGCCGGTGCTTCTCGCCGGTCCGCGGGCGACCCAGGAGCGAGACATCGCCGGGGTGTCGGCACTCGATCTGCGCACGAGCGGCGACCTCACCGTCACAGTCGGTGAGACCGAGTCGCTCACGATCACCGCGGCGAGCAATGTGATCTCGTCGCTCACGGCCGAGGTGGACGACGGCACGCTCGTGCTCGACTCCGACCTCGGGGCGCTGGGGCCGACGCTCATCCGGTACGAGCTCACCGTCCGGAGCCTCGACCGAGTGCGGATCACGGGCTCGGGGAGCGTGTCAGGCGCCGGCGCATTCGGCCGGACGGGCACGATCGAGATCCGCGGCTCGGGCAGTGCGACGCTCACGGGAGTCGAGACCGACGACCTGACCGTGACGGTCGTGGGCTCGGGCGACGTCACCGTCGAAGGAGCGAGCGAGTCGCTGCAGCTGACCCTGGACGGGTCGGCCGACGTCGACGCCGGCGACCTGCGCACGAAGACCGCGAGCGCTTCGCTCAGGGGAAGCGCCGACGCCCGCGTGCACGTCAGCGAAGACCTCGACGCCACCGTGAGCGGCAGCAGCGAACTCGTCTACACGGGCGACCCCGCACAGATCACAAGAGGCACCAGCGGCAGCGGTGAGATCGCTGCCGGCTGAGCCGCGCTCCCATGCGCGGCTGGGTCGCGGCGATGCACACCGACGTGGTCGGGGAGCGCATGGGTGACGCGAAGCATAGGCAGCGGCCTCCCATTGGTCCCCTCGCCGTGGCGATCCCCTTCCGGGCAGTGCACGCAGAGGGCGCCGCTCCGCGCGGTGGGATCCGAGCGGGAAGTCCTACTGGCCGAGGTTCTCGCCCATCTCCCGGTACGACCCGGTGTCCAGCACCGCGCCCGTCGCGTCGTCGACGAATTCGACGATCACGTCGATGTCGTCGGGAGCGACGCCATTGAACTGCTGGTAGAGCGCGCCTTGGATGTAGAACCCGAGCGCGAGCAAGCTCTCCAGCGCACCGTACCTCGCAGCATCGACAGACACCTTGACCGACGTCATCGCGTCGTTGAACTCCACCCCAGTTACGGAGTTCGTGTCGTCAGCGATCAACTCATCGGCGGCGTCCTGCGCGGAAGAACGCATCTGCGCGAGCATCTCGTCACGCTGAGGCTTCGTCATCGTGTAGACGACCGTGTCGCCCTCAACGACCGCGGCGATGCCCTTCTCCTTTGCGCCGGCCACGATCTCTTCGTCGGAGAGCGACCCGCCCTGGTCCAGGAGCGACCGGGCAATCCGCACATCGACGGTGACCAGATCCTCCTCGACCTCAATCGCGGCAGGCGAGGCGGACGAACTGTCGGTCTCAACGTCTCCGCCGGCAGAGCACCCGCCCAGCACGAACATCGAACAAGCGATAAGCGAAACGATCGCACCACGAATCTTCACGAAGAACTCCCCAGGTCTGTCGTCGGACTTCCGACCTATCGATCCTATGGAAGCCAGCCGACACGCGATCCCTATATGGGACGCAATCCGGGCTATTCACTTCGACTCGCCGAGGCCGGAAATTCCGCACTTCTGTGGCTTCGAACTCGACCGACGCGGCGCCGAACTCCTGTTCCAGGTCCTCACAGAGCGGGAAGAGAAGAACTCCGTCGCGATCGCATCCAACGAGTCGTTCAGCGGGTGGACGAAGACCTTCACTGACCCGCGCCTGTGTGCGGCAATCGTCGACCGGCTCACGTTCAACGGCACCATCATCGAAACCGGCACCACCTCGTACCGCCTCAACCACACCCGTCAGCGGCAGTAGCGATCCGAAAGTCATCAGAGGTAGCGGCAGATGGACTCCGGCGTGCAGGCTTCGGACGCCGTTGCCGTCGCGTGCGCCCGAAGCTCGACGATGCTCCCTCGTAGGGCGCGCAGCTGCTCGAGCTGCTCATCAATCTCCACGAGCCGGCGGTCAAGGAGATCCAGCACGTGAGCGCACGGCGAACCACCCGTGTCGCGAACATCGAGGATCTCCGCGGTCTGCGCAAGGGTGAGCCCCGCCGCGCGAGCCCGATCGATGAACTCGAGCCGCTGCACCGTCTCGTCACCATAGCTGCGGTACCCGGCCGGGGTGCGCTCCGGCGGTTGCAGCAGCCCGCGCTCCTCGTAGTACCGCAGCGTCGACGGTCTCGTCCTCGCCTTCTCCGCGAGTTCTCCGATCCGCATCGTGACACCTCCACCGTCAGTTTGACCTTCAAGCATGCTTGAAGGTCCATTCTGTCGCATAGGGCCGCACGTGTGGCCCGGTCCACCCGAGGAGGCATCATGACTCAGCACAACGAGTTCGATCTTGCGGTGGTCGGGACGGGCGGCGCGGCGATGTCCGCGGCGATCCACGCCCGACTCGAGGGGGCGAGCGTGGTCGCCATCGAATCGGGCACGCTCGGTGGCACCTGCGTGAACGTGGGTTGCGTGCCCTCCAAGACACTCCTCGCGGCCGCGCACACCCGCCACGCCGCGCTCACGAACCCGTTCCCCGGCGCCGCCACCTCCGCTGGGGCCGTCGACCTCGGCGCGCTCGTGCAGCAGAAGGATGAGCTGGTCGGCATGCTCCGCCAGACCAAGTACGCCGACATCGCCGCCGCCTACGGGTTCGACATCCTCCCCGGCACCGCAACATTCACCGATCCCTCAACACTGCTCGTCGATGGACGACCGGTTCGCGCCAAGTCGTATCTCATCGCCACCGGCGCCGAACCGACCATCCCAACGATCCCCGGCCTCGAGCAGATCGATTACCTCACGTCGACCACGGCGATGGAACTCACCGAGCTGCCCGCTTCGCTCGTGGTGATCGGCGGCGGATTCGTCGGCCTCGAACAGGCCCAGCTGTTCGCCCGGCTCGGGGTCGAGGTCACCATCATCGGCCGGCTCGCCCCGCACGCCGAACCAGAACTCTCCTCCGAGCTCCGCAAAGCCTTCCTGACCGACGGAATCACCGTCATAGGCGACCGCGCCGCAACGATCACCCCACACGACGACCTGGTCCGAGTCCTCACCCGCACCGGGAAAGTAGCTACCGGTGAACGCGTCCTCGTCGCCACCGGCCGCACCCCCCGCACCGACGGGCTCGGCCTCGCCACTGCGGGCATCGCGACCGACACCCGCGGCTTCATCATTGTCGACGAACAACAGCGGACCACGAACCCGGCGGTGTTCGCCGCCGGCGACGTCACCGACGTGCCCCAGTACGTGTACGTCGCCGCGAGGACCGGGAAGATCGCCGCACACAACGCCCTCGGTCACTCTGAGCAGGTCGACTACACCGGGTTGCCCTCCGTCCTGTTCACCTCACCCCAACTCGCCTCGGCCGGGATCACCGAAGCCGAAGCCATCGCCGCCGGATACAGATGCGCCTGCCGATACCTGCGACTGGCCGACGTGCCCAGAGCCATCGCCAACCACAACACCCGCGGCGGCATCAAGATCGTCGCCGACGCCGACACCGGCAAAGTCCTCGGAGTCCACGCCCTCGCCGACACCGCCGGCGAGATGATGCTCGCCGCGACCTACGCCATCAAAGCCGGATTCACCGTCACCCAACTCGCCGACACCTGGGCCCCGTACCTCACCATGGCCGAAGGCATCCGCCTCACTGCGAACCTCTTCCGCAACGAACTCCCCACTTCCTGCTGCGCCTGACAACAGACAGCCACCCACATCGACCCGCCGCCACGACGGGGCCACTTCAAACCGTCACCCCGGGGCCAAATCAGGTTGACAAAGTCACTTGTTGCCGCGATCACGCAGGACTGGCTGCAGGTAGGTGTCGCGGTCTGAACCGAGAGGGGTGCGCCCGGTCGGGGCCGTTTGGATCGCTGCCGCTACGTCAGAGTCCGAAGGCTCCGCCGCTGACGAGGATCACGATGCCGAGGCCGATGAGAACGATGGGGAAGAGGATGTGCTCCCAGCGTTCGAGCACTTCGGCGATCGGG
>Ga0116168_1002302_pt1 | contig 12310 bp, 19 predicted proteins | sample AD_UKC129_MetaG_FD_89795 | JGI IMG/M metagenome (GOLD analysis project Ga0116168, IMG submission 89795) | Active sludge microbial communities of municipal wastewater-treating anaerobic digesters from Canada - AD_UKC129_MetaG | ecosystem: Engineered > Bioreactor > Anaerobic > Digestate | place...
ACACACAAACTTAGAGACCACAAAGCATTACATAGCGCTGGTTGAGGCAGACATACGCGAGGCACACGAGACGGCATCGCCGGTGAAGAGGTTAATGGGAAAGAACAAGCGGGTGAGGTAATGATACCGTAGCAACTTTAGACATATCCAGCCAGCATGTACTTGATTTTGTAAGTGATACAATTGGTTATACAAAAAATTAGATGAGGTGGAGAATATAATGCTTGATGATATTAAATTCTTATTTGACCTGATAGACAGGTTTTATAAAAAGAAATCGGAAAGCAAAGAGAAACAAAACTTTGATAAGGTATTAACGGCTATTTACAAACTAGGAAATAATGGCAAAAGACCGGTCGATCTTGAAGCTTTGCAGCGTGATGCGGGGCTTAAAAAGCTCGATGTCCTAAATGCAATAGAAGCAGCGAAAGAGAAAGACTGGATTATCGATGCAGGAGATTTGCAAAACCCATATGCATGGCTCCTAAAATCTAAAGGTATTCTGTATGTGGAAGGTCTGCTTGATGATGCTCAAAAAGAAATGTAACAGAAGGATTTTTTGTCGCTTTCTGAAAAATTGATATTTTCATGTTGGAACATAAATTAACTCGGCCCTTCGCGGTGGCCTCTCGCATCGAAGTATCACAAGACCACCCTGGAGGGCCGATCAAATTTGTCGTTACCGGCACCTCTCCCACAGCTTTGCCAGCCTGTTTATCCAGCCTCGCAGGAAGGCGCGGAAGGTCTCCTTGCTGGCGGCGAGGCTTTGGTAGTACAAAGTCCTGCGCCACAGCGTAATGGCACATATAGGCCTCAAGGCGTCTAGATGTTCGGCCACAGCCGCTAAAGTCTTTTTGCCGATGATGCCGTCGGTTACGAGCTGGTCTTTTCCTTCATTTGCTATGTTTAAGGCCTCCTGCAGGAACTTCACGCCCCGCCTGACCCCGCAGTTTACGGCGCCGTCAAAGACGAGCAGGTCGATAGGGCTGGGCAGTTTGTCACAGCCTGCAGGCTTCCAGTAAAAGGCCTCATATATCCTTATTGCCTGGTCTTTCGTCAAGTCCCTGACGTGCTCGGGCAGGTCCGTCATCTGCTTTCTTGCCTGCCTCAAGGTGGCCGTGGTTATGCCGTAGTTTGTGGCACCGCCCGGGTCGCCTGGGCGGTCAGCGAATCCGCCTTCTACCATCAGAATGAATGATGCCGCGTCTTGAGTCATCTTTTTACTTCCTTTCGCTTGTCTTGTAAAAGTCGCATTCGATGCACTTTTTCAAGCCGGCTTGGAGCTCGTTTATGGCCTTGGTGAGCTCGCTCATGCGCGTTTCCATGCGAACGAGCAGGTAAGCTGCCACGGCTATAGAAAAGGTCGTCTGCACGGTAGACGTGATAAAATCTTCCATGACTTAATTTCACCTCCGTAAATTAGCGCCATTTAAAGGTAAAGGCGGGAGTGTCTTCCCGCCTTAAACGCAAAACAACACCACACAGGCAAGGCATAGGCATGCACTAAATGAGCTTCGTGGTTCCGGTCTCTACGAGCTCGGCGCCGACGATGCTTAAAGGCGGTATGCCAAATATGCTTCTAGTGATGATGGTGTTCATGGCAGCTTCGACCTCCTGCGCGGTAATGCCGGGCTTTGGGTCGCTCAAAGAAAGCATCCACTTGCCGTCTTCGGTATCAAATATCATTCGCAGTCTTCGCTTAGTCTCCATCGTTACACCTCCCTTCGGTCAAATCAGCTGCTGCGTACTACTCGACTCTGTTGGTGTCTACTTTCTGCACTTCAACCAATCCATCGCAGTCAAGCAGTCCGGCTATCGCCTGACCCACAGCTGCGACGTCATCGGGCTCGGCGATTACGTCAACGCCAGCGATGGACCTGCTGCGAAGCACGGGCTTGCCCCAATCGTCCTCTCCTACCTTGATCCTCAAAGTCATGCGGCTTGCTATAGGCTGGTATGTGGCCATGTTCACCCCTCCTTTCAAAAGTCCTTTAAGCACACAATACACGAGGCAGATAATGTATTCAATTCGCATAATTTATGCGAGCGCCGAAAGAACATATATGCATGAGGAGCTTTCACGGCCGCCACGAGCGCGCAGGATACCGCAAAGAGCCTTCCCAACATAACAGCACATAACAGCGGTCAAAAAAAGCAAGCAGGCCCTGCGCGCTCACAGGCGGCCTAGCCCCGTCGGCGCCATGCGCAAAAGCCAGCGCAGCAAAGGCGGGCAAAGGCGCATATGGCGCATGGCTTGCCGACGGAGGGCAAGGGAAAGGGAGAAAAACAGTCGCAGGGTTCGTATCTCTTGCTGCCTCAAGGCCTGGAGGTTGCCCGCCGCCTCGCTTCGCTCCCACGCGCTTTAGCTCGCTCCCCCCACCCGCCCCCGCTCGCAAAAGCGCGTGGTCGCTTCGCACGGCGGCGGCCTTCATAATAACCCCCCTCTCCCGATTCTCGGGATCTCCCCCCAAAAGGGGGGAGAAAAAGATAAGGAAACATCACATATTCCACCCCCCAAACGGTGGGCGGACTAAAAAAGCATGCTCGAGCAGTCGCCTTGTCAAGCGCAGGCCCTTCGGGTCGCTGGCGCGACGCTTGACAAGGCGCCTTTGCTCTCGCAAAGACAAAGGCATCCGCCCCCGTTTGGGAAAAATGTTTAGGTTTCCACTTCTCTATCGTCTTCTTCTGGCCTTCGTGGGCGCGCTCGTTGGCGCGCTGTTGCCTCTGTGGTTTCTCTTTCCCCGCTCGCTCGCTCGCGGGTGGAGGGCAAAAAGAAAAGCCCGGCTGTGCGCCGGGCCTGCCTTGCTCTGCCTTATTTTGCGTTAACTGCCTGCTTTAAGTTTTCGTCTAGAAAGTCTATGAGCTCGCTTGCCTGTGCCATCGTGAGGTCAGCCGTGCTTTCTATGTCGTACCTTTCTTTTATGCAGTCTCTGATAAATTCTTCGTCCACTCCCATCTTTCTTGAGATCGCAAATATGGCCTTGCGCTGGTTTTCCGTCGCCATGCGCTCGCCCTGCAGAGGCACGGTGCTGGCGTATAGGTGCGCACCTGTTTGCTGGCTTTTTCGCACCTCCGCGGCAAGGTCTGCATCCTCGAGGTCTTGGGTGAAGATATCGGATAAGGACCCTACGGTTAGGGCTGCGTCCACAAGGGCGCGCTTGCGTGCCATTTTCAAAACAGTATTCGCAAGCGTATATGGGTCTTGTCTGGCGTACTTGCGCTCTTTCGTGTTCGCCTGCCCCAGCCCCTCGGTTATGGTCTCGCCGTTTGCGGCAACGAGCGAACAGCGCACCATGTAGGCAAAAAATCCGGCTTCAAAGTCTTCCACCTTGCCAACTATCTCAAACCGGCTGCGCAGTCCCAGTAACACCGTTATCTTTTCTGCGCCCGGCTTCAAGAGCACCTTTCTGTCGCCTGCCCCGGGTATGGCGCCGTAGTCTCTTCCTTCCAGCAGCTGCGTCTTGATAAGATCCTGAAAGGCCCCGATCTTTGAAAGCGCCGCGGCAAGCTCGCGCGGATCCTTTCTGGCTACGATTGAAAGCTCGTCTTCCGCCCTGTTGACCATCGTTTCTTCCCTTGCTGTCGTCATCTTTATGTCCTCCCTTTTATGTTTTATATCTTGATCTCTTTTCGCAGGTCGTAAACGTCCCTTAGCCGCAGAAAAATGCCAAAACCCGCCTCAAGCAGGCGATCTGTGACGACAAAGTCCCTATGGTCATCGTTGTCTTCGCGGGAAAACCGCAGGATCCTCACGCCATCTATCGGGTATTTTTCGTCTTTGAGCATCTGCGCGTAGGCTGCTACCTGTATGATGTGCTCGGCGTATATGTTTCCGGAGGTCTTGATGTCAACGAGGGCCAACCTGCCGTCAAGCTCTCCGTACCAGTCGATCGTCCCGCCTACACGGTAGCGTTCGCTTACCATCTGTTCTTCTATCAGGTGGGTCAACATCTCGTGTTTTTCAAGCCACGCGCGGAATTTATCGGCGGCGTTTTGTGCCGCCTCGATCTCTTCTCCCGTGTATTTTGAAAAGTCCACCTCAGGGCCGCCGACCATGGCTTGGATCATCTCGTGGGCGCACGTGCCCGCCCCCGCTGCGGCCGCTGTGTAGGCGGTGGTGTCTATGCCCTGAAGGCCCATCTTGTTCGCCCATGCCACAAGGTGAGGCTTGTTTAAAAGTCCTACTATTGTGGTTACGCCTGGAACGATGGTGCCGTCTTTCAGCCTATACCTTTGGTGTGCCCTTGCCCGTTTAAAGCCACTTTTAACCGCCATGGCGCTTTCCTCTTTTCATCCAGCGTGCCGCGGCAAGCTGTGCCGCTATGGCCTGCTCGTCATTCGCTATCCGTACTGTCCACTTCCCCGCTTTTACCACAACCGCGCCGTTTTCTTTTGCGATCTTCAATGTGTTGTCCTCCTTGAGTTGTCGTTATGATTATATTATACGTCTTTTAGATATACTGTCAATAGAAGATACGCATTTGTATCATGACCATTACTGACCTTAGCCTATGACCATTACTGACCTTCCTTCTCGTGGCAAACTCACCGGCATGTCACGAGACACCGCAGGAACAGCCAGGGAGGCGCGAAAACCGAAAGCGGCTCGCCGTGTTTTTTTGGCCGCGCATTTTTTTGCGCGGTCTCCGCCGCCATAATGCGCGCAGCCTGCGAGCACTGACCGCCCCCGAGCACACGCCCCTGTGCGTGGGCGAGGGCTTGCACTGTGCGAGCTGGCGCGCGCATGGCGGCGGAGAGAGTGTCGGCAAATAAAAAGGCCCCGGGCTGTGTCCCGAGGCCGGCGCTTGATCCTTTTAGGCGTGCATTAAGGCCCACATATTTTTTAAAGCTGTCTGTCGTCTCTTTCCGGGTGTGTGCGGGCAAACTCAAGCAGGGCGAGGCAGTTCCAGGCGGCATGCGCCAGGTGGTTTAAAGACGTCTCAGGATCTGCGTCTTCGCCTGCCCACCAGCTCCAGAGGTGCCTTTGAGCCGCCGCATAAAGCCTGCTCCAATCAAGGCCTGCCTCCCAGTTTCTTTCTCCGTATTTTTCGGCACCGCAAGAAAAGACGCGAACCAATTCTTTTAGGGCAAAGGGAGGCATCAGGTCGTATCTGAGCTTTCCCGCGTCGTCTTTTTCAGCCTCACGCTTCGCTGTCATGGTCGTCCCTCACGACGGGCGTGTAAAGAAAACAGGGCAGGCCCCAGGCGGGCACATCGCCGCCCACAACCTTACAGAACTTTCCGCCCACCCTTTGAGCGCAGTTACCGCACATCGCCTTGAGCTTCTTGCTCATGCGTCTGTCTCTTCGTCTTCCGTCTCAAAATGCACGGCCAGAGGCCTATTTTTTGCCCCGCATGCCTGGCACGTCCAGGGAAAATGCGTGGCGAGCATGCAGGTGTCCTCGTCTTCCGTCTTTGCCCCGCATTTGCTGCATTTGACGAATAAAAGCATGGCTCTCACTTCCCTTCTTCTATTTCGCTCACGGCTACAACTGTCTTCGACGCCACCTTTAGCGGCACGACCACGACCTCGGACTCAAGCCGGTCAACTTGCGAGTCATCGGACCACACGCCCGCCTCCGTCATGGCGTCAAACAAGACCTTAAACCTGTTGTCTATGTCCCACCTGCCGCGCGAATGTGCCTCAAAGCGCACGCGCACGGCTATGCGCCCTTTCAGCGGTTTCTCGTGCTGAGCCTGAAGCAGTGCAAACATCGCCTCCCGCTTCCAGCTGCGCCCCGTCTTCGTGAGAAATATCCCGCCATGTCGGTTTACTGCGTAGCAGCGCCAAAGTGATGGCGGTACTCCGGGAATTTCCGCCTCAAAGATCGGCCGTTTATTTGGCGTTTCTGATGTGTTTCTTGCCTTTTCACTCATGACAGGCCTCCTAAAAAAGTCCTGACTTGAAGATCGGCTTTTGTTCACGCTCGCGCCTTACGGGCTTTGCCCGTCCCGTAAAGCTCATGGGCTCGCCGTCATAAGCGAGCTCAAATGAGCGTCCTGCCACGCCGCGACGAGTCTTTGACACCGTTGCGATGATGCGCGGCGCTCCGTAAGGTTCAATGGGTGCGTCCTTAAACAAGTCAATTTGGGCGCTGCTTAACTCCTCCACTATGCCGCCGCCTTTGGCACTGCCGACCAGCGCCGAACCGGAAGCCTGGAGCTGTTTGCTTGCCCTTCCCATCTGCGACAAGAGGAGAAACATAATGCCGTACCTCTGGGCCATCTCCTTCAAGGTTGGCATGGCTTCGTTTACGCAGTCTAGGTCGGACTGGCGCGGTTTCCTAAGAAGTGTCAGGTAGTCTATCGCCACGAGCGAAGGCATGTAGGCTTCAACTTCTCTTCGGACGTCTTCTATGGTCATGCGCTCGCACTTGCCAAGCAGTTGAGACCCCGGCGGCTCTGACCCGTAGATCAAAAGCCTGTCCGAGAACTTTCTGCGCATCCGTGTTACTGCGTCCTTGAACTGCTCCGTTTCCCGGCGGGCGTGCCAGCGCACCCGTTCCGCCGTCATGTGCATCTCGCGCTGGAGCAGCCTCTCCGCGACCACCTCGGGCGCCATGTCCAGCGAAAAAAGCATGGCTGTGCCGTTCGGGTTGTTTTGCAGGTAGTGCTCGACGCCTGAAAGCATGAGCGACGTCTTCATAGACCCTTGAGCGCCGACTAAGACCAGCAGTTCGCCGGGAAGCAGCCGGCCGAAGGAGTTGTCAAGCTCGTCAATGCCGAAGCCGAACTTGTCCGCCTCGTCCCAGCCTGCGACCTCCTCTTTGAGGCGGCGTACGTATGCGGGCACTGTGAGCAGGAACGCGCTGTCATGCGAGGCACCTGCCTCCTGCACTGCCGAGCGCGTCACCAGGCGCCTCAAGGCGGTATCAGACATGGCATAATCGACCTTGGTCAGGATGTAGCGCACGTAGCCTACGATGTCATGTGCCTTCCAGCCGAAACCGTAAAGCCTTTTTGTCTCGGACTCTGCCATCTGCTCGATGACAAATCTGCCCTCTTCTGCCGGCATCTCGGCGAGCATGGTCTTCGTGAAGTACACGATCCGCGCTATCCGCTCATTTTCCGACTCGCCTTCTTCCGGTTCGACCTTGACATTTGCAGACGTCCACTTCGTGTCCCAGGTGGGATCTTCTGCCGCTTCGGCAGGTTTTGCCTGCATGCGTGTTTCGTCAGTCATGCCACTTCCTCCTTTTGCGCCTCTGCGGCAGGCGCGATGTCAGGGTCCAGGCCTGACATCCAGCGGTCAAGGCGCGGTACGTACTGCGCGTCCCGCCCCAAGACGACCTGCGCCCAGGCTTCGATGTTTGAAAGCCGCCCGTTTGCTCGTGCCTTGTCGGCCAGCACATCGGGCGAAAAGAGGGCGAAAAAGAGCCTTCTTGCCTCCTTCGTGTCGCCTGCCCTGTCTGCGGGCCAGGCCGATACGAGGTCGCGGAAGAGGGCCTCAAGGCGGTCTGCTAACCCTTCGGGCAGGGAGGGCGCATGAGGCACGCTGCGGTACCTGCCTTCAAGCACCTTGGCCATGTTCGTGGGACAAATGAGCCAGTCAAAGTCGGCAGACCAGTCGGTCTTACGGCCCATCAGGAAATCGCTTTGCCTCACGGACTCGAAGTACTTCCGCCACCAGTCGAGCGTCTGACGGCTTTTGTCCTCGCGCCACCTCGCCCTCAAGCGCTTTTCTCTCGTCGAGTTCCAGACCTTAAGCGAGCGGAGCTCGGGCAAGATCTCGTGGTAGAGTGCGGCGATGTCTTTGTGCGGACATGCCGGGACGGAAAAGGCCTTTGGTTTTTTCTTTGCTGTTTTCGTGCAGTCGTCTGAGCTGTGGCAGTGACCGCTGCGTGCGCGGTCTGTCCTGCCTTCCGGTGAGCCGGCATCACGGGCCGGGTAAGTTTCGCCGTCAGGGTAGGCCTCATCGCCGTCTGCGGTGGCACACCTGCCGCTTGAAGCCTGCGGGCCAACCGAGCCGGCACGGCCGCCCGTGGCGTCGGTTTCAAGATCTTTAGGCTGGTTAGGGCAAAGGCTGTCTTCGGCTTCTTTTGACTTCGGCGTCAGTTTTGTTTCGGAAGTTTCGGCCTTTGCTTTATCTGCCGTATTTTGAGATGTACCTGTCGGTTTTTCTGTCCTACTTGATTGTCCGGCGGATTCGTCCGCGGACGTTTCCGCGTAAGCGGAAGAAGTACTTACTCTATTCTTATCTATTCTATTCTCTTCTATTCTATTCTTATCTGCTCGGGACATTGTCCCGACATTGTCCCGACAATCTTCTAAAGTTTCCGCCTGCCTTTTCTTCCTGGAAGCCTTGCGTGTACTGTATTCGTCCGCTATCTCCTCAAGGCCGTCTGTGGATATTTCCGCAACTTCTTTTCCGGAAACTTCGCTGAAACTCACCGAAAACAGGCCAAGTTCTTGGCAGTTTCCGGCGAGTTTTCGGAAGGTTTGAGGCGAAACTCCGACAAATCCGCACCAACTTTGAAGCGGAAAGCGCACGGAACCTCCCGCACTCTCGCCTACTTCCTCCGTCTTCTCCGCTATGATCTCAAGCACGTTCCAGTAAAAGCCGTAGCCTTCGAGGCCGGATGTCGCCTTAAGCATGGCCAGCTTTTCGTTTCTTGACGCCGCCGTGTCGTGCTTAAACCACTTCATAGCTTCCCACCTCTTCGCCTTCCGCCGCGTCCGTGCCGCGCTCTTGCTCTCTTCCGCTCACCGGCAGCTGAAGCTGCAGCGGGACGTCCGCAAAGACTTCCACCGGGTCAACTTCAAGCAGGTTCGGTATGTCGGCGCCGTAAGCGTAGCCGCGGAAGGGCACAAGTTCCTGGAAGTCTTCGACGTCATGGCGCATGTCGAGGTAAGTCGTCCCGTCTGCGTCTTCCTTTATGTGCCTCAGCTGGTGATATAAAACGGCTGTAACGGCAGACGGCGGGAGGCGGTCTAACATGGCGAGGCGGAGCTTAATGGCGAACTTGAGCCTGACACCTGTCGCCTGGTACAAGACGTCTTCCACCCATTCGGGCAGGCGCCAAACGGATGCGGCCTCCTTTGCTTTCTTCGATACGCAGTCGACGAGGAATAATATTTCGTCCGGGTTTGCCGGCATGTCGAACTTGCGCACGAGCATCCAGGCTGCCTGCCGATACACGCACGCAACCCTGTTTTTGCCCTTGCCCAACTTCGCTGCCAGTTCAAGCGTAAGCATGGCGCCTAATCCTGCTCTTTCTCTGCCGCTGCCTCAGGCTCAAAGCTGACGGCGTCGCCCTCGTCGTCCGTGTCGGCGATGATGTCTGAAGGATTGACGCCGAACATCTCGCAAATCTTCGCAAGGAGGTGCAGCGAAAGCTGACGCTTGCCCGATTCTATGTTTGAGTAGTGGCCCTGAGCGATGCCGAGCGCCTTGGAGAGCTCCATCTGTGAAATGTCCTTTTTAACCCTCATGAGCTTGAGGTTCCTGCCGATCTTCCTCTTGTCCCAGGTATACATTAAGACTGCCTCCTTTTGTAGTAAATAATACTTTATCATTATACGGGTTTTTGGCTTACTTATCAATAGGTAAGTCAGTATGATATACTATGAATAACGCAAGTATATATATTGTAAAATGCGCCTATTTGGAATAATATATAATCTAAGAGACATAAGAGATGAGAATTGGCAAATACAGAAAGGAGGGCTACGCCTTTGAAGAAAAAGGAAGACAAGGAAGAACACGAAGGCATGGAGCTTGCCAAGCGCATAGGCTTGAGGATAAAGATAGCCAGGCTCAAGGCGGGCATGCTGCAGAAAGACCTGGCCGAGAAGGTAGGTTTTCACCGCATGAGCATCAGCGCGATAGAATCGGGCCGGCGTTTTACGACAATTCCCCAGCTGGTGGCCTTCGCAAAGGCATTAAATGTCCCTGTTTCCTACTTCCTGACAGGTGCGGAAGAGGAGATGACCGAAGCGGCGGACGAGTACACGGCCGAGATGGAAAAGCTCTTGGCCGTCCTGATGGAGCGCGACGCCGAGGCCGTGGCAAATTTGCGGAGCGTCATGGAAAACTGGGACAAGCTGCCGCCGGCGGATAAAAAGTTTATCATCAACACCATATCGTTTGCGCTGAAATCGGTAAAAGATCGTTTAGAATAATAAAGTCCATAAAACAATCATATAACAGGAGGAGCTCTTATGAACCCGTCAATAGCGGCGCGCCGACTCATGGAGGAGATCGGGGCGCCCTGCGATGAAGATGTTGTCGTATTGGCACTGAGGAAGCTCGATATCGTGTTGATCGAGGATAAAGCAGACCAGGTTGACGCCATGCTCGTCCACATCCCGCCCGGCAGGCCCGTCATAGCCGTCAACTCTGCCCGCCCCCTCTGCAGGAGGCGGTTTTCTATTGCGCACGAGATAGGACACTACATCCTTGGACACAACTCGCTTTTGTTTTCAGGAAGCGGCGGAGAGGGAATGATAAAGCGCGACCCAAAACAAGAACGCGCGGCCAACGCCTTTGCCGCCGAGTTTCTAATGCCCAAAATCGCCCTGTCCCGCGAGGCGCACAAATACAGCCTTCGAGGGCTTGCCCGACGCTACATGGTTTCCATGCAGGCCATGGAGATAAGGCTCAAAGAGCTTGGGTTGGTGTGCAAGGACCCACGTGGGACGGTATAATTTAGTTAGATTAGCATTAAAGATATAGTTATAAAACCTTGTTACTGGATAACGATTTCTGATAAATTAATTACTAAAAGTTCCTGGTGCTTGTGGCGATCTTGATCACAAGTCTTTTCTTCGAACCGTTCATAAAAAACATCTGACTTTTGCCAGAAAAAGTCGATTGCTTAAGAATGCTCATGCAAAGACAAAGTCGTGTAATAATAAATAGGAGGAAGCAATAATGAAATTGCTTGATGCTGTCATTCAGGTATTGCAGGAGGCGGGCGAACCGCTTCATATTACTGAAATAACACGACGCATTCTTTCTAAAAATCTATGGACTACAAAGGGAAAAACCCCGGACCGTACTGTAGGTGCTCGAATTTATATGGATATCAAAAACAAGGGGGAGCAATCTCCCTTTGTTTTAACAGCTCCTGGGACTTTTGGCCTGCGTACTTATGAAAAACAGTTAAGATCAGAAAATCATAGAAGCATAAAAACGTATTCGTTTACCAATGCAGCCGAAAAAGTGCTGGAAGAGTTCGGTAAGGGGGAACCTATGCATTATCGTGATATAACGAAAAAGGCCTTAGAAATGGGGTTGTTAACCACCGAGGGTAAAACTCCCGAAGCCACGATGTACGCACAAATTATCTCCGAGATAAAACGCTACAGGGCACGCGGAGAACAACCGCGTTTTGTCCAGCATGGTAAAGGATATATTAGCCTTTCACGATGGATAGAACATGGCCTGGTTTCCAAAATCGAACAACATAATAAAAAAGTGCGTCAGGAGTTACGCAATCGCCTGTTGAATATGGAATGGTATAAATTCGAGGAGTTAATTGGCAGGCTTTTGGCCGAAATTGGCTTTGAAGACATTGAAGTTACCAACTCCACCAGGGATGGGGGCATCGATGTGCGAGGCACCTTAGTAGTAGGAGATGTAATTCGTACTCGCATGGCCATTCAGGTTAAGAGATGGAAGCAAAATATCCAAGCACCGATAGTTCAGCAAGTAAGAGGAAGCCTCGGCGCCCATGAGCAAGGTTTAATAATTACCACCAGCAACTTTAGTGATGGCGCACGTAAAGAAGCTGCTCGTCCAGACACTATACCGGTTGCCTTAATGAACGGAGAGCAACTAGTTCTATTGTTGGTTGAACATGGAATTGGAGTTACACGCGTTTCCTATGATTTGATTGAATTGGACGAGGAGGAGTCTCTTTCAAATAATTCAGGAACGTAGGGCCTTTCGTCCTTTTATCTTTAAAAGGTATAGAACCATCCAGAGCAGAAAAGGTAGGTTTTTATCGTATAAATGAAATCCTTGCAAAAGATGACAGAATCCCAATTGATGAGCGAATATTGGCATCCGTTCAATGGGCAGGCAGAGCTGTCGTAGAACTGCAACAACGTCCCGAAGAGGCGTTCCTCCATTATGCTATCGCACTTGAGACCATAATATTAGGACGCCGGCAACACGATGAGCTTGCGTATCGGTTAAGCATGCACACGGCGCTTTTGGCTGGAGATACACCGGAAAAGCGGGCAGAAATTAAAAAGGAAGTCAGAGATTTATACGGCATAAGGTCAAAAATCGTTCACTCTGGCCATTATGAGGTGACCGATGCGGATGTTGGAAAGATTAGAGAATTAACGATCATCTGTATAA
>Ga0116168_1002306_pt1 | contig 12284 bp, 8 predicted proteins | sample AD_UKC129_MetaG_FD_89795 | JGI IMG/M metagenome (GOLD analysis project Ga0116168, IMG submission 89795) | Active sludge microbial communities of municipal wastewater-treating anaerobic digesters from Canada - AD_UKC129_MetaG | ecosystem: Engineered > Bioreactor > Anaerobic > Digestate | place...
AATCGGGGCGACTGGATTTGAACCAGCGACCTCTTGGTCCCGAACCAAGCGCTCTAGCCAGGCTGAGCCACGCCCCGGATGTCAGACCTCCTATCATAGCCGATCCGCCCGCGGACGCAAGGGCGGCAAAACAACGCGGTCGCGTAGGCGCGACACACATAGAGAAACGAGCTGCTGTCACTCCAGGACGACAATCGGCCGGCGAGTGGTTTTGGACTTGGGCAGGGGCAGGAACGGTCCGAGGGCATATCGGCCCGGGCCGGCAATGACCGTCGGCAGCAGCAGGCCGATGAGAGCCAGGTTGTACTCGAACCCGTTCTTGTCGAGGAAGAACCCGTGCTTGCCGTGGACCATGGCGATGGCCCCGATCATGATGACGGTAAGCGAAGCGGCCGAAAACCGCGAGAGGAACCCGCCAATCAGCCCCAGGCCGCCGAAAAACTCACCGATGGTTACCGGGTACCCCATGGGTCCCATCATATCGACGATGCCGGCCAAGCCCGGCCCGCCGAAGGCTCCGAACAGTTTCTGGGCACCGTGGGCGGTGAAGACAATCCCCGCCGCCACGCGCACCACCAGCAAGGCGGCGTCCACCGCCGGCCGATCCTGACTCAATGCCGATTGTGTACTCATGTTCGAGTTCCTGCACCTATGTTGTTAGGACCGTAACACAATCACCATCCAAGATACGCCGAAGCGGTCGGCGACCATACCAAAGCGCGGGGAAAAGAACGTCTTGCCCAGCGGCATCTGCACCTGGCCACCATCGGCCAGCGCGGCAAAGAGGCGATCGGCCTCGGCTTCGCTGGACACCGTGATCGTCAACGAGATCCCCTGGAAGTTCGGCCGGCCCTGGCAACGGCCGTCCGATGCCATGAGCGTGGTATCGCCCAGCCGGAAGCAAGCGTGCATGATCTTGTCCTGTGCGCCGAGCGGCACCTCCTTGCACACCTCGGGATCCGGGCTGTCCTTGAATCGCATGACCGCCGTCACCTCGGCTCCCAGCGCGGAGCGGTAGTACTCGAGGGCTTCCTCGCAGCGGCCATCAAAATCCAAATACGGTTCGACTTGCATGACGTATCCTCCTCGTCAGCGATTGCGCCGGAGCTGCCCGGAACCGGGCGGCGTCGTCGAAAGACACACCGTCGCCGGAGCCGACAGCCAAGCGCGTTGACAGTGATTCGGTAGGTGCGCCGCCCATGCTTGGCAAGCCGAGCGGAGAACTTTTGTGTGTCTGCCCCGACGAGAGACGCAATGCCGTCGATCAGCTTCTCCGGGTCGCCGTGAGGTTCAGCCGATCGTGCAAGGAGCCGCCGAAACAGCGCTCATTCCGCCCAAACGGCGAATAGGCGGGCGTTGCGAAGCGTAAACCGCAATCGGACGGGTTCATTGACGGGCAATTCGCCTGATTCCCAGCGAACGGGCAGCTTGACGGCGTCGCCGACCACCGGATCGGAGACGGCCGCTACCTGCCCCTCACCGTTCAGGACTTCCACCACGATCTGGCCGAAATCGGAATCGGCGTTGACGTACAGTTCCGTTCCGGCGATCCGCAGCGGCCGCGTGATCACCGTACCTCCATCGAACGATGCCTCCAGCGATACGAACCGATCGCGCAGAACGGTCGCCAAGCCGACGCCGCCGAACGACTCCCCCTTGTCCGGGCCGGCGTAGGGGTTGTGCCGGTAGCTGCGTCCGCCGTAGTAGAAACGAAGCTCGTCGCCCACCGCAAGCGGCGGATTGGTGGCCAGCGACAAGTTGAAACGATCCCAACTGCCGACGGGGCCAAGCGGGATGAAGGGACTGCGATCGGCCACCCGCGTGAACCGCACGCCGTCGCGACTGACCGCCAGTTGGATTTCGAGCGTGGCCGCATCGGGCCGGCAGAGGAACGTCTGCACGAGACCGATGTAAACGCCCTCGTACGGAAAGACCAGCATGGAGTAGATCTCCGTGCCGGGCGGATCGGCCAGATCGGCGGCCATGACCACGGGCGCACTGGCCGGCTCGGTGTGGTCCCAGTGCAGGAAGTCGGGTGACTCGATGCGGGCGACGGCCCGGCCCCAGTGCCAGCTGTTGTACCAGTCGAACGCGGACCACGCGGCTTGCACGTCATCCGGCGTATGCTTCGTGCGGCCGTACAGAACGTAACTGCCGCGGGCGGGATCGAACATCCAATGTGTGGCCCCGTCGCAGATGGCCTCCGTCGCCCAGTTCTCGATCAACGTCCATCGCAGGCCGTCCGGGCTGCCCGCCACACCCAGCCCGCGACGCTGACCGTCGTGGAATCGGGCTCCGCGCGGGCCGGTATAGTTCGGATCGAGACTCAGGAATCCCATCTTGTACCGCCGGGCGGGATCCTGGTCCTGCTGGTCTTTGAACACGCCGAACATCTCATAGAAGTACGGAATGCTCCCGTCGCCGGTCTTGCGCAGTAACAGGTTGGTCGGCTGCCCATCAACGGTGACGATGTCCATCTTGGGCTTGTGCCAAACGAAACCGTCGTCGCTTTCGGCATAGGCGACGGCCCCGCCGGTGATGTACCACATCCGGTAGCGATCCTGGTCGTGCAAAACCGAACCGTAGACGATGTTCACGTTTGTCTCGTAGCTCTCGGTCTTGCGGAGGACGGGATTGCCGGCGTACTTGGTCGCCGGCTGCACCTTGCGGTCCACGTTCTGCATGGATTCGATCAGGTGGTCGTCCAGGAACAACTGTCGCGTGCGGTCCAGTTGCAGTTCCGGCCCGCCCGCCACGCCCGCGCAAACACAGAGATATCCGAGCCAGAGTGGACTCATCATGAGAATTCCCCGCAGAAACTTAGTTTCGCCCCCTACCGGAGCCCACCGGTGCCTCCCTCACACCCGGGCAAGTATCAGAACAATCGACCTTTTTGGCAACGACATGTCTTTGTGGTGCACGCCTCCAGCATGCGGGAAATCATGCGAGCCCGGCATTCGCCTGATGCATCCAGGGTCTGAACGCGCCTACGAAAACAGGTAGGCTCGCGGACTCGGTCTTGGTTCTTTACCAAAAGGGTCGTTTATGCTCTATGCCATTGCTCGGAATTGGTGGATGCTGCTGATCCGCGGGATCGCGGCCATCGTCTTCGGCGTCCTGGCCTTCTTCTGGCCGGGCATCACGCTGCTGGTGCTGGTGCTGCTGTTCGCAGCGTACGCCCTGGTGGACGGCGTGACCGCGATCGGCCTGGCCGCCGTCGGCCGCACCGGCGAGCGGGCGTGGTGGGAGATGATGCTGGTCGGGATACTCGGCGTCGCCGCCGGCATCATTGCGTTCGTCTGGCCTGGCCTGACGGCGTTCGTCCTCCTGCTGGTCATCGCCTTCTGGGCGATCGCGCGCGGCATCTTCGAGATTGCCGCGGCCATCCAGTTGCGCAAAGCGCTGACGAACGAGTGGTTGTTGATTCTGGCCGGCGCGTTGTCGATCCTGTTCGGCGTCCTGCTGCTGTTCTGGCCGGCAGCCGGTGCGCTGGCCGTCGTGTGGATGATCGGGATCTATGCCATTCTGCTGGGCGTGGTCTCGATCGCGCTGTCGCTTCGGCTGCACCATGTGAAGGATCGGCTCGAGGCGACGACGCCGACGTCTCCCACGACGAGTGCCTAGAATCGGCTGTCAGCTATGAGCCAGAGGCGAACGAACGGGTCCGCGCCGAATGCTGCGCGCTTCTCAGTCCGTTATCGCGCAGAAAAAAGGCGGGCGAGACGCCCGCCCCCCGGCTCGCTGATCGGCTCACAGCTCAGAGCTCAAAGCTTCTTCTCACCGCCGCAGCTTCTCTTCCAGGTACTCAATGACGCGGCTCTTGTCGATGCGCTCCTGAGCACCGGTGTCGCGGTCGCGGACGGTAACCGTGCCGTCCTCCTTGGTTTGGCCGTCGATGGTAAAGCAGTACGGCGTGCCGGCTTCGTCCATGCGGGCGTACCGCTTGCCGATGCTGGCCTTGGCGTCGTATTGGGCGGGCCAACGCTCGCGGATGGCCCGGTAGACGGGCTCGGCGATCTCGGGCAGGCCGTCCTTGTTGACCAGCGGGAAGACCGCCGCCTTGATCGGCGCCAGCCGCGGGTGGAACTTCATCAGTTCCGGGCTGGGCCGTGACTCGTCCACCGTGTATGCCTCGCAGATGAACGCCAGCGTGCCGCGGTCGGCTCCGGCCGACGGCTCGATCACGTGCGGCACGAACCGCTCCTTGCGCTCGTCGTCGAAGTAGGTCAGGTCCTTGCCGCTGCCTTTCCATCTGGGCTTGCCGTCGGCGTTGGTATCCACGACGAGTTTACCGTCCTTGGACACCAGCTTGCCTTCCATGTGGCTGCGGAGGTCGAAGTCGCCGCGATGAGCCACGCCTTCGAGCTCGCCGAAGTCGCCCTCGTTCAGGAACGGGAACGCATACTCGATATCGCTCGTACCGCACGAGTAGTGGCTCAGCTCGTCCTTGTCGTGTTCGCGGAGCCGCAGCTTCTCGCTCCGCAGCCCGAGGTTCGTGTACCAGCGGAGGCGCGTGTCGCGCCAGTACTCGTACCACTTGTTCGATTCGCTCGGATGGCAGAAGAACTCGATCTCCATCTGCTCGAACTCACGCGAGCGGAACGTGAAGTTGCGCGGCGTGATTTCGTTGCGGAAGCTCTTGCCGATCTGGGCGATGCCGAAGGGGATCTTCACGCGGCACGAGTCGAGCACGTTCTTGAAGTTCACGAAGATGCCCTGAGCGGTCTCGGGCCGCAGGAACGCCTTATTTTCGTCAGTCTGCAGCGCGCCGGTGTAGGTCTCGAACATCAGGTTGAAATCGCGCGGCTCGGTCAGGTCGCCGCCGCAATTCGGACAAGGCAACTGCAGCCCGCCCGGCGCCGCAGGGTCTGCGGCCAGGTACTGCAGGAGCGTGGGCATGTCCAGCGACTGACAGGGCCGCGACGACATCTCTTCGGCCAGCCGGCCCAGCACCGCCTGCGGATTGCGCACTGCGGCCAGTCCGGGGGCCTGCTTCTTGCCCTTGCCTGTCACCCACTTCTGGATGGCGGCCGCGTCATAGGTCACGAGCCCGGCCGGTTCGCCGGACAGCGCCTCGGCCAGCGCCCGCGTCCAGTCGCTCTCCTGGAGAATCTCCGGCACGTGGTCGGCTCGGAAAAGCTTCTTGCACTGACGGCAGGTCTGCATCTTGTCGGCGAACAGGTCGAAGTGGCCCGAGACCTTCCACACCTGCGGGTGCATGATGATGGCGGCGTCCAGACCGACCATGGAGAACTCCTGGCCGTCGGGACCGAGCGGGTTGTGATGGACCATGTCGTGCCACCAGGCGTCCTTAATGTTGCGCTTGAGCTCCACGCCAAGCGGGCCGTAGTCCCAGAAGCCGTTGATTCCGCCGTAAATCTCCGAGCTCTGGAAAATGAAGCCTCGCCGCTTGCAGAGGGCGACAATCTTGTCCATCACGTTGCCGGTCGGAGTGGCCATGGTCCTGTTCAGTCCTTTCTGGCAGTGCTCAGAATCGCTTACGAAACAAAGAATTGTGCATTATACCGACCGGGAAAGCGCGTACCAAGAGCGAGCGGACGCCATGGTGGTATCCGCGACTGGGGCGGATCGAGCCCGCCGCGAGGCCGGCTACACACGGCAAGGACGGGGAGCGGGCATCTTACCCCGCCTCGTCTTGATCAGGCTTGGCCCGCTTCCTGTGGTGCACGCTTCCTGCGTGCACGCGCAGGCAAGATGGCTGCACCACAGCGTGGCGAGAATCTACGCTGAACGCGAACGCGCTCGAATCGTACACGATGACAGGCACGAACGATCGGAGGCGGGCAAGGTGCCCGCCTCCCAAGACCGTCCGCAGGAAACTGAGTCAGCCGAGACTCTTCGCCAGCCCCTAGCCCCCAGTCCCAGCCCCGGACGCCGCCGTCCGCGCGAATCACCGCACGAACAGCACATACGTCGCGACCTACTGCCCCTGCTGGACTCGGTAGTTGTCGTAGTACGCAGCGCTGGTCGAGCTGTAACCCGAGCCGAGGCGGGCCTGATCGAAGCTGAACAGGCCCTGGCTGCTCGAATAGGGCACGTTGGCCTTGGCCAGCACGCCGTCCACGTAGAAGTCGATGGTCGTGCCCTTGATCACCGCTTTCATCTCGTGCCAGCCGACGCTACGGACCGGAGCGCCGGGATCGTTCAGCACGATCCAGCCGGGCCCCGGCGGGTAGGCGACGCGGGCGGCATAGTACGTCCGCATGGCCTCGGTGGTGTTCGACTTGCCCATGGCCACGAGCTGCGTGACGCTCGGCGCCGCGTCGAGCAGTTCGCACCACTGGCGGTCCAGAGCCGTGGTGTTGCTGTCGTAGAGCCGGTAGGTCCAGACGATGGGCATGGCGTCGGTCGCCGTTGTGGCGGTGAAGTTGCGATAGTTGCGAGCGGCTCCGGTGCCGATACTGATGGACTTGGGCGAACTGTAGTACGCGGCCGTCGAGAGCGTGCCGCCCGGCGATACCGAGACGGGCCAAACGGCGGTGAAGTTCGACTGAGCCGCGTAGGCGTCGAACGTGTCGTCGATGAGCACTGTCACGCCACCGGTGATGGTCAGCGTGGCCCCGTTGGAAGTGGCTGATCCGCAATCGCCGGTGACCACGCAGCGGTACGTAGCGGCGTCGCTGCTGTCGGCATTGGAGATGGTCAGCGTCGCGGTGGTCACGCCGGAGTAATGGCCGCCGTTGCTCAAGTTCGCGCCATTCTTCTGCCACTGATACGCAAGCGTGCCCGCGCCGGTCGCAGCGACGGTGAACGTGGTGCTGCCGCCGGCGGCCACGCTCTTGTTGGTCGGGTGCGTCGTGATGGCGGTGGACGCCTTGAGTGTCAGCGCGGCTTCATTCGACGGCGTGGTGCCGTTGACGTCGGTCACATTGCAGCGGTAGTTGGCCACGTCGCCGCTGTCGGCGTTGGAGACGGTGAGCGTGGCCGTGGTCACGCCTGAGTAGTGCCCGCCGTTGGTCAGATTCACCTGGTTCTTCTGCCACTGGTAACTCAGCGTGCCCGAGCCGCTGGCGGTCACGCTGAACGTGGTGGTCGTGCCCGGGCAGATGTTACGGGCGACCGGCTGCGCCGTGATGGTCGGCCCGACGGGTCCGACGTACGTCCACTTGACCGCATCGGATCGACCCGCATTGCCGCTCGGTCCCGATCCGCCGCCGGTCGAGCCGTCGAGCGTGACGCTGTATTCCGTGCCTGCATTGAGCGTATACGTGCCCAGTGAGTACCAGGTGTTGACCGCATTCGGGTTGCAGGTCGTGTTCTGGCACACGCCGACACTGGTCGTGCCGCCGGCATGGGTAATCCGATGGATCATGGGGTTGCCGCTGTTGCTGGTGGTGCAGTTGGTAGTGAACACCTGCCAGTTGCCGCTGGTGGCGGGCGTGAACCGGAAAACGGCGGTTTTGGCCGTGCCGTCCAGCACGCACCAGCGATGGCCGATGCCGGTGGTGACGCCCGGGGCCGTGCTCTTGGACGTGCCGTTGGACCACGTTCCGGTCTCCGAGTATTTGTTGTAGTTAAACCCGCCGGACCGACTCTCGCAAATGTAGGTCGTGACAGGCGAGCCGCCGCCGATGACGTAGTCGGGCAGGCTCAGCGTGGTGCCGTTGTGCACGTTGACGTCCGTGTCGTTGCCGCTCAGGCCGGGAACCTGCCCGTCATCCGAGTACTGCCAGAAGACCCAATTGTTGAACACACCGATGCTGGGATTCTGCGCCTGCGGGTTAGGGTTGGTGAAATACTGGGCAATCCACAGCGTACGGTTGGCCACGGTCGAGTTGAGATAGTACGTGGCATAGTTCGTGTTGGTGTAGATGATGGGCTCGACGCCGGTGAGCCGAACCACCTCGTTGATGAAAGCGTTGGCCCAGTTGGACAATGCGGTGGCCCCCAGGCTTGATCCGTCTTCCAGGTCGAGGACGGGACGCAGGTAGCCGGCGGTCATGTAGTTTCCGGCCACGCTCACGAAATACTGGGCCTCGCTGACGGCTGAATTCCACGTGGGCCGGGCGAAGTGATAGCAGCCCATGTACAAGCCGGCGGCGGCACCGCGGGCCATGTTGTCGGCCATCTCGCTATCGGTGAAGTTGACGCCTTCGGTGGCCTTGGCGAAACAGAAGATGTAACCCGCGTTGTAGATCTGGTTCCACTGCGAAGGCGTGATGTCGCCGTTCCAATGGGATACGTCGATCCCGTAGGGCCGCTGCGCCAAGCCCGTCTGCATGGAGATCAACGAGGCGTTGATACCGATGAGTGCGATCAAACGACGCATGAAAAACCTCCCCGTCCCCGCGGACGCTGCAATCCGCGCAGGACAAAGCCAGACCTGGCCGTTCCCGCTCCACCGCGGGCGTACAACAGCTCACTGCACCACAGTGCAGTAAACGTGGCAGCCGGCCTCGAATTGTGGAACTATGGCGCGCACAAGAACCCTCGCCCTCTCGTGCGAGCCTGGCCGTCCTGTGCAACACTTGGAAACGCAGACAGCGCTATCGCTCCAACTGAAGGGCCGATGTCCTAAGGTGTGCGCGCGGAATCATCGATCGATAGGTTCTGTGTCTCCTGTCGGAAATGGGTTCACGGACCGCACCCTCGCCAAGGGTGCGGCCTGGGCGTAGACAACACGACGCATGATCTTGTCGGCCAAACGGCCATCAATGCGTCAACCTGCGAGCATATATGGCACGCCCCGGCAAAAAAAGCAACAAAAAAATCCATGAAATTTAAAGATTATTCTGCCGGCCCTCAGTCGACCGGCGGAAGATGATGCGTGGCGCCCACTTCAAGCGCGCAAGGATACCGGTGAACGGCGTTCACTTGTCAGATCGCGGATTCGCAGTCGGCAACAACGCTAGGCACAAGGAAGATGACAACTGAGGGCATCATCCGATGAATAAAGACTCGACTTGCCAGGAAGAGCGCTGTCGGCTGCCAACTCTCCGCTATCAGCCGGACGCCTGGCTCATAGCCCACGGCTCATAGCTCACACCCTCTACGCCGGAAGTGTACGCTAATCGTCACTCTGTTCTGACGCCTGCTAGCGCAGCGGCGAACACTTCAGCAGCAACGGCATTGCCTGACTCGCCGAGGTGATTGCAGTATACAAACGTGCCCAGCCGCCCTTTCAGTCCATCGTCAGCCGCCACGTCCACCAGAACCGCCCCGGTATTCACCGCGGCCAGGCGGATTCGTTCGTTGATCAACTCCGTGTAAGCGTTGGCGATGGTCACTTGGCCCGGCAGCATCACCGGCACCGGCAGCGCATCGCAAGGCAAGGGGACGGTCGGCCGAAGCGGGTACGTCGCGACATAGACACTCCAGCCGGCGTTCTGTCCGGCCGCGATGGCCGCTTCGATGTTGGACTGGGCTTCATCGAGTGTTCGCGTCAGGCCGGTCCTGAAAGGATAGTCGGGGCTGCTCGGCGAGTGGATCAGGAGCGGATCGACGCGGCGAAGAAACGTGACGACGTCGCCGCCGCCCTCCCAGTACAGCAGCGTGTGAGCGTTGGGGAAGATGCCGTCGGAGATGAACTGCTTCAGCCGTTCGAGCCCTTCAGCCGTCGCCTCACCCCCGCGCCCTTCCTTGGCCATTTCCGCCGCGGGGATCTGCAGCAGGTCGACCAGCACATCCGGGTAATCGGTGTCCGTCGGCCCGGCCGTGGATGAGTCGCCGAATGCCACGTATCGCACGTCGGGATCGGGAATCCGCACGCTCTCGCAACCGGCCAGAAGCATCAACGCGAAAACCACGAATCCCCATACCGATCGAAGCATTCCCGCCAACCTGAGAGACCACCATCGTCGGACGGACCATCACGATCCTTTGAACTATAGCACAGCTGAGAGGAACGCAAGCCGTTTTGTCACAGCGAGTTGCCCGCCGTGCCGCTTTACGCCATTGCAGAAGCCCCGGAAGTTGAATTCGCCCCCCAACGCTTTTCGACCACGACTGGGTCGTCCCTGAGTGTGAATCATTGCTCGACTGGCCTTCCGGTCGCCATCTCCAACCGCCTGGATCGTCAATTCGTTGCCTTCCCGCGAATCCGCTGGCGTCAGTTATGATGCGCAAATTCCACAGCCGTTCTGCGTGACAGTGCAGAGCGTGTGAGTGGCACTGCGGAGGGACGTGACCGGCGTCCGCGCAAACGCAGTCACCGACGCTTGACAGAAAGCGGCCTAGGCAGTAACAGAGAGTACCATTTTTTCCGACCTTTCTTTGTGCAGTCACGCTAGCCACGCAATCTGCGGGTTGGCATGTTCTTTGTAAGAACGCGGGTGATGGACGGCCCCCTAGGAAGGGCTGGAATTCCAAGAGGTGCAGATTATGCCAATAGACACTTCGAACGTGTGCAATTCTGCTAGAAGTCCAATCAAGTGAACACGGGGACTGTTGATGATCGTTATCGGCGACATCTCGGGTATTCAAAACTACGTCTTCGACATTGCCGAGACCGGGGGTGGCCAAGCGCGGCGCCTAAGGGCACGCTCATTCTTCGTACAATTGCTGGCCGAGACGGCGGCTCTGCGCGTTCGCCGAGCACTCGGCTGGTTGCCAGAGACCGTGCTCCTTTGCGGCGCCGGTAAGTTCACCCTCCGCGGTCCCGGCACGGGCTTGCGGGACGGCATCCTGACAAAGGAACAGCAAGCCATCAACAACTGGTTGCTTCGCACCACCCGTGGCGAGCTTCGGCTGACGCTGGCCTGGGCTGATGCAGCCGAATCAGACGAAGCAGCCTATCGGGCTGCCCAGTCTGAACTGCAGCAACGGAAGGCCAGACCGTGGGCACCTCCTGCAGGAGCAAGCTGGGCAGATTCCCGGTTGATTCTCGATCCGCTGGACACACCTTGCAGTCTGTGTCATCACGCACCGGCGAGCACAGAAGAGGTCGATCCGGATGGCATACGGCGTCTGGTATGTGATGCTTGCAACAAGACAAGAGAACTCGGCAGGCTATTGCCCCGTGCTCGCTGGTTGGTGATCCGAGACGTACCAACCGGAGCAGACCTGGAAATGCTCGGCCTGGGCATAGACGTCGTGACTAGCGATTCCGTGACCGTCACCCCCGGAACGCTGGCGGTAGCGAACCTCCGGGAGCCGGAAAAGTGTCCCTCATGGTGCCATCGAGACCGTTTCATGCAGCGCCGGTTGATGGCTCACGTACCAGTGAATGACGAAGGCCAACCGGTCTGGTTCACGGAGCTTGCCGATGCCCACAGCCAAGGCGCAGCGCTGCTGGCCGTTCTCAAGGCCGACGCGGACTCCCTCGGTGTCTGCTTTGATCGACTGCTGAACAGCAACGGCCTCGATGCAATGCGTGCCCTGAGCGACCGGCTTGACGCGTTCTTCGCTGGCCGTCTGCGTCGAGAACTCTCCATCCCTTCTGAGCGATGGCATTCAATCTACACTGTCTTCGCCGGAGGCGACGACCTGGTCATGATCGGCCCTTGGGACATCATGGTCGATTTTGCCGGCACCGTACGACAATGGTTCGCTGAAGAGTTCAGCGATCTCGGGCTGACGCTCAGCGCCAGCCTGGAACTGATAAAGCCCAAACGCCCGATCAAGCCTGCCGTAGAACGAGCTGAATCACTCCTGAACGAAACGAAGAAAGCCGGCAAGGATCGGCTAGCGGCCCTTGGACAGATTTGGCCGTGGAAGAACCACGCACAGATAATCGATCAAGCCAAGAAACTGGCCGGGTGGGTGGAATCCGGGGCTATTGAACGCGGCTGGCTCCACACCTTGCTGGCGCTAGCGATGGCTCGGCACGGTGACGAACCCGACCCGCTCGCGACTGCACACCTAGCTTACCACGTAGACCGCAACTGGAAACAGGGAACCCCTTCACGACACTGGGCGAACCAGTTGGTTAACGACTTCGACGACAGGGAGCAATTTCATGTCCGCTATCTGCCAGCAATTGTCCGCTATGCGCTAACAGCCACGCGGAAGCGTGATGAGGAGGACTGAACGTGGCATATCAAGATAGACACACGCTCGACCAACTGTGGCCGAACTACCTACAAGGCGGATATTTCGATGACGACGGCAACCTCCGCATTGAGCTTGTTGCTCGTGCACGCATCGGACCGCTCGCAAAAGCAATGGGTCGGGCACAACCGCGGCTGACGATGTATCAGATACTACGCTTCCTCCAGCATTGCCGGGCTATCGAGGCGAGGATTCGAGCCAAGAGTTCTAGCTGGGCTGCTGAGCAGGCAAGCTTTCTCTATCTCGACGCCGCTGCCGCTGATGCTGCCGCCAAG
>Ga0116168_1002307_pt1 | contig 12275 bp, 12 predicted proteins | sample AD_UKC129_MetaG_FD_89795 | JGI IMG/M metagenome (GOLD analysis project Ga0116168, IMG submission 89795) | Active sludge microbial communities of municipal wastewater-treating anaerobic digesters from Canada - AD_UKC129_MetaG | ecosystem: Engineered > Bioreactor > Anaerobic > Digestate | place...
TTATTGGTTTTGGCTGGATAGATCCAAATTTAGGTGTAGAAAAAGGTAAGGATATGGTAAAGAGATTTGTTTACGAATATAACTTTTATGGGATAAAACTTAATGGTGCACAAAATTATTTTTATATAGATGATCCAGTTCTTTCTCTGCCTGTTGTAGAAGAGATAGCTAAGGTTAATAAAATTTTAGCTTTTCATATAGGATCTGATGCCTACGATAGGACCAATCCATTTAGACTGGCAAAGATTGCCAGGATATTTCCTGAGTTAGAGATATTGGCTGTCCATATGGGAGGAGCAGGAATCCCAGATCTAAGCAATGCAATGATAGATGTTGCCAGAGAGTATCCCAATATTACTTTAGTAGGTAGTGCAATAAGTTCAAGATCTATCTTAAAAGCGATTAAGGAGCTAGGAGCAGATAGAGTATGTTTTGGTAGTGATACCCCCTTCGAACTTATGCATGTAGAGGTAGCAAGGTACGGGGCTTTATTAAAGGGAGTAGTATCTAAAGAAGATCAGGACAAGATAATGTATAAAAATATAGCCAAACTACTGAATATTTCTGTAAGAGGCTAGAAGATATGTTTCAACTGACAAACGACAGGTTAGGAATTCAGATCTCAGATGAGGGGAAATTATCAATAATAGATTTAATGCGGGATAAAGTCTGGCAGACGGAATATATACCTGGATGGGTCATGACCAATGATATAAGGGAGAAAATACCTGTTTCTAAAGTAGAAGAGATAAAAAGTGGTGGAGATTCTCTTAGAATACTTTATTCTACCAGGAAGATAGGGGATACAGATTTTAAGATTAAGATTGAAATAGTTTTGGGAAGAGATTACTTCGATCTTATACTAAGTGAAGTGATGGGAGGTATAGAGTGGTCAGGAATAGAGTATCCTTCGCATATTCTTAATATTCCATCTTCAATCTTGGACGGTTATATTGTAGTTCCTTACCATCAGGGAGTAATTATTCCAACAAGGATAAATGCTGGCTTTATGAGATTTATGCATAACACATGGATGGCTATTACCGATATAGAGAGGATACTGCCCTTTGAATCAGGGAGTATTAATATGCCCTGGTTTGGAGCACATTGTGAAAGTTCTAATATACTATGTATCAATTTAACTCCGGAAGATTCTTTATTACATATAATAGGAAACGCAAATCTAAGTCAAGATGGTATCCTCTTAAAAGAGGAGTATCCATCTTTTCCTGTTAAGAGAATCTCTTCTCTATCTCCTGTATGGTTATCAAGTCATAATAGATTGGAATATCCAAGGATAATCAGAATTAAATCCGTGGATAATGGATATGTAGGAATGTGTAAGGAGTATCTATCATATGCTAAAAATACTAGAAGGTATGTTTCTCTTAAAGAAAAATCTGATAAAAATCCTCAGATAAACAGGATTATAGGCGCACCCGACATAAAAATATATATCTACACAAATAGAAAGAACGAGCCAGCAAGTAGAGCATGGTCAGGACCCATCCTTAACGGTTATTCAAAGCTTCATACCTCTTTTAAACGGGCAGAGGATATTGTGTTAAGACTTAAGTCTGAAAATATTGAGAATTCTTTAATTTTATTAGCTGGATGGAATCGAGCTGGTTATGACCGAGAGCACGTAGATGTATGGCCACCAAGTGAAGTGGCAGGAGGGGTAGAAGGACTCAGGTCCTTGAGTAAAGGAACCATTAATCAAGGATACCTATTTGCACTGCATGATAACTATCAGGATTTTTATCCTGATGCTCCCAGCTATGATGAAAGTTATATTATGAAGAATAAAGATGGATCAATAAAATTGGGAGGTATATGGGATGGTGGACTCTGTCATCTTATCTGTTCAAGTCAGATGAAAGAGCTTTTAGAAAGAAACATAGATCTGATTCAGAGAAATATAGATATAAATTCTTACTATTTAGATACGATAACGGCAGCACCTCTATATGAGTGCTATGACTTAATCCATCCTATAAGAAGGAAGGAAGATAAGAATAACAAACTTGAAGTACTCAAATTCTTATCAGAAAAAGATCTTATAGTTGGAGGAGAAGGAGGAACTGATTGGGCTGTACCAGTATGCACATTTTTTGAGGGACTACCAGGTAGTGCGGTTGGATATTTTTCCGGAATAGAGGCTGCAGATTTTGGCATTTCTACCCCTTTATTTAACCTGGTATATCACGATGCTGTCGTATGTTACTGGCAACATGGACAACCCTTTGGTAGAGAAGACCATATAAATCATATTTTGCACGATCTTCTGAGCGGGCAACCCTCAAGCTGGTCGTTAACATATGACCAGTTCGAAGATCTCCTACCTCTTATAAAACAGGTTTACAATCTATTGGGGAAATTTCATAAGAAAGTAGCATTTTACGAGATGATAGAACATAAATTTTTGTCTGAGGATTTTGCAGTACAGACGGCATATTTTGGAAATGGAGCAAAAGTAGCTGTAAATTTCGGGATTTCCTCGTTTCCTCTGGGAGATATAAAAATACCTCCGAAGGGATTTATAATTTCCTATAATTCGAAAGACCTAATTATAGGAAGAGTCACAAGAGATATAGTATATACGTAGTTATATGGATTTAAGAATATTTGCTTTAGCCTTCCCGGTACAATATGTATAACTGATTATTATACGAATCCTTACCCCCGTTCTATTCGTGATAAGCTACCTGCTGACTGTAAAATAGGAACGTTATACGAATAGGTCTTATTATCTAATTGAATTACACCGCAAGGACATGTTTGTTATACGTCGTGCCCTCTTCTCTTACTTGCATTAAGTACGGTGACTCCTAATTTCCCCTTTCATCATCCGTGAGCTCAGAATCATCTGCTTCCCTGTCATAAGATGTCCAGATCCTGGAATACGGCATCTCTAATAACCCAGGTACAATGGTTAATATCTTTTCTACTTCTACCGCTCCCATATCTTTCGCCTCCACCAGACATCTCTAAATGCTCTTCTACAATTAGAAACATTATTTTTAGATATGACTATACCCATATTTTATACCATGCTCTCATATTGAAGTATCTGTTCTATGTCTTTTCTATTACTGATTTTTCAATGATTTTAAACTCATACTATAGCTTTATTTTTTCTTCAATGGCTTTGAGCACTTCTTCAAAACCTATTTCATTACTCTCTTCTAATTCTGGTGTATGCTTATGATGGGGGAAGGTTTTTATATCTTTATGATAGAGTAATTTTAAGCCTTAAATAATAGAAGGTCCTTCCCTGTTTGAAGTCTTGAATTAAATATTTCTTTACAAGCCTGTTTTCTTCAACTAATTTCAATGTCTTTAGCATCTTCTATTTCTTTCAGGCTTAACTCCAGGTCCTTTAGTTTTTCAATATATGCCTTCCATTCTATGTAATCATCCCATTTCTGAAAATCTTCTCCCCTTTTTATCTCTTCTTCAAATTCCTGAAAACTACAGTTATATCTTTCTTCAAGGGTTTTTATCTTTTCCTTAACAGGCGCAATCTGAGATATTACATTAAGTCTCTCTAAAGTCTTAATATCCTCTTTAGATATCTTTATTACCATTCTTCATCACTACCCTGATTATTAATAACTATACTAGAAAAAATAAGCTGTTACAAGAATAGATAATTTTTTAGTATTCATCCGCTATCACCTGGCATTCAGATAGCTATGAAGTTTTACTCTTTCCTGAACCATCCCTTGATCTTACTTATTACCCCTTTGGGTTCTGGTAACTGTTGAGATATATTATTCTCCATGAGAGACTCTCTCACTTTCTATCATCTCTACAAACTCCTTTGGTGTAAGTATTTTAAAAGACCAGTCTCGCATATCCTTACAGGAAAGAATGTCTTTATCTCCAGTAATTAAAAAATCTACTTTCTCTTGTACAGCCACTGCCATATAGAAATCATCTGCTCTATCTCTGGAGATCTGCTCTGGATTCTCTATTGAAATAAGATTTATATAATGTAGTATATATTCGAAATAATTCTCTAAATCAGCAAAATCCTGCTTCTCCTTAAGTTTCTTCAAAAATCCTCTTAGTTCTTCTTCTAATCTTACAGGAGCAAATAATATATGAGATGTAGCTATTCCTATCATTCTTGCCGGATATCCTCCAAAAACTGAGGATACTATTACATTGGCATCAACTACAATTCTATACTTCTTCTTTGACCTTCTTGAGTATTTCAATAGCTTCTTCCTCTGTAATATTAGCTTTCTCCATTTCTAAACGGGCTTTTATCATTAATCCATTTAATTCATCTAAAGGTTCAACTCTTGCTATCGGAATCCCTCTTCTTGTAATTATAATCTCATCCTTCTCTCTGAGAAGCTGAGTCGCTTTATTCTTAAATTCTCTAATAGGAACTACTTTTGTCTTCATGTTATCACCTCCTAAGTAGCTACATTATAGCTACTTACAGATAAAAAAGCAAGACTTAAGTCTTCTTCAAAATAATCTTCTCCAGGGGAGATTTAATTATTAGAATAAATCAGCATGATTAATAAAGCTATTATTAAGAATATAAAATTCTAAACAGGATTTTTCTCTAATTATTCTATTTCTTAGCCCAATAATACCTTCCCAATCAATGTCACTATTAGTAACCCTTATGTTTTCAGGGATATTCTTGGAAGCTTCTCCTATTATCTCCAGATTTCTTACAACTGCATCGACGGTTTTTCTATCAGCTTTGAGAGTAAGATATCTTCAATAAAGAGCTTATATTCTCTTCTAGACATAAATTAGTTCTTCCAATATATATCTTTTGCGATTCGGCTTTATAGCTTCAGGAGTTACTAAGTCAACTTTCACACCCAGGATCTCTTCCAGATAGTCAGCCAGATGAACAAAAAACAAGCCAAAAGGAAAGTCTGCAATCTCCGGTTTGTCCTTATCTGATTGAAAAGAAGATTCTACTAATAGCAAAGGAGTCTTCGAAAGCTGCGATAATAGGGAAATGATCAACGGACCCATAACAACCGATATCCCTGCATCCATCATGCTGGATGAAGAAGCACAGAATATTTATAAAAAGGGGAAAACCTGAACACTCTTTTGGCTTTCAGATATCAAAGTTATATTAAGAAACTGGCGTACTGACAGGTCCTTCTTTCTATCATCCTCCTGATTCTCAATAACTTACCAGAAAAGAAAAACTACTAAAGTAATAGATAATTTATAGAGATAAAATTTCCTATCTCTAAAATTTAAACTCATTCCGGCATTTCAGTATCTCCACTAAAGCCATCCAACAAGCTTATGATGGCAACTTAAGCCATCTCTCATCAGGAGAATCTATCAAATTCCTTAACCTTTAGTTTCATAATTGTATTGACAAAAATAAAATTTAGGTATAAGATATTTTTAGTAAATGAAGGAAGGGTGTGATGTTAGTGAAAAATAGGGTGTTATATTTTTTATATTACAGGTTTTATTGTGAAAAATAAAAAAATGAACCAGGATATGGATAAAGATGAGATAATGAACATCGCATTAAGAGTTTGGGAACTTGAAACATCCTCCCTGGAGAATATAAAAAATACGATAGAAAAAGAAGCACTCATAAAAGCAGTAGATATGATCCTGAACTGTAAAAATCATAAGGGAAGAGTCATCACTATGGGATTGGGGACCTCAGCTGCAGCAGCAAAGAAGATCTCCCATACCCTTTGCTGTGTGGAGATTCCTTCTTTCTTTTTATCCCCTGCTGATGGAATCCATGGAGGTTTGGGTGCTCTCCAGAAAGAAGATGTGGTAATAGCGATATCCAAAGGTGGAAATACTCAGGAGATTCTGAATGTTATCCCTGCCATAAAGAGAAAGGGTGCCCAGCTGATTGGTGTTACAGAAAATGAAGATTCTACCCTGGCTCAGAATAGCTCTTTACTTTTAAAGGTAAGAGTGGAGAGGGAAGCTGATGATTTTAATATGTTGGCTACCTGCAGTACCCTAACGGTAATCTCAGTCTTTGATGCCATTGCTGTGATACTCATGAGATATACGCATTATACAAAAGAGCAATTTGCCATCATCCATCCTGGTGGAGCGGTGGGTGAGAGACTATTGAAAGGAAGAGAATAAAAATGGAGATGAAGGCGGCTGTTTTTGAGGGAATAGAAAATATTGTCTTAAGGGAAATGGAAGTCCCAGAATGTGAAGACGATGGAATCCTTGTTAAGGTTGAAGCCTGTGGAATATGTGGCTCAGATTTAAGGAACTATCATACGGGTCTGAGGGATAATATACAAAATCAAATTATGGGACACGAGATAGCAGGGAGGGTAATAGAATCTGGTAAAAAAGTAAAAAGATTTAAAGAGGGGGATAGGGTTGCCATTGCACCGGATGTTAGTTGTGGTGAGTGTTACTACTGTAAAAGAGGCTGGGTAAACTTATGCGTAAATCATAGAATGATAGGTACCCATTGGCCTGGTGGTTTTGCTCAATACATATATCTTTCAAGGGAAATTTTGGACCATGGAATCATTCATCCAATCCCCGAAAATATATCCTGGGAAGAGGCTACCCTTTCGGAACCTGCATCTTCGGTTATTGCATCACAGGGAAACAGTGATATCAGCCTGGGAGATACTGTGGTTATAATCGGGGATGGTCCAATTGGATGTTTACACCTGGAAGTTGCCCGTGCACGGGGAGCATCAACAATAATTATGGTAGGTTTAACCCGTCTTGAAATAGCCAGGACCTTTCAACCTGACCATCTAATAGATGCAGCCTCTCAAAATTCTGTACAGGAAGTTCTAAAAATTACCAGCGGCTTAGGGGCAGATATTGCTATCATTGCAAATCCTGTGGCTGAAACTCAGGAACAGGGGGTAGAGATGGTGAGAAAAAGAGGGAAGATTATCATCTTTGGTGGTGTATCAAAATTAAACCCTATGACTACTTTAAATAGTAATCTCATACATTATAACGAACTTAGTATAGCGGGTTCCTTTTCTTACCCTCCAGTAGCCCACGAGATGGCGTTAAAGCTTATATCTGAAGGGAAGATAGAGGCTAAAAGATTTATATCAAAAGTGATTTCTCTGGAGGAAATCAACGATGGCTTCTCCTATGCTGAACAGGGAAAGGCATTGAAGGTGATAGTAAAACCATGGATGTGAAAAATTCCGAGAAGAGAGGGAATGAAGATGTATGAAATAAATAGAAAACTTGAAGAGTTAGAGAAAAATAAAGCCCCAATAAGGATTGGACTCATTGGAGCAGGGCAGATGGGAACAGATATCGTCTCTCAAGTGGAAAATATGCCCGGTCTGGAGGTCTCAGCCGTAATAGATCTTAAATCCGATATAGCCATGAATGCTTATAAGATAGCAGGAACATCAGAAGATATAGTAGAGTGCAATGACCCCGATGAAGCAGGTAGAGTTATACTGGAGGGGAAAAAGGTAGTATCCATAAATTATCAGGTGGCAACCAGAGCCACTCCTGTGCAGGTTGTAATAGATGCCACTGGTTCACCGGAAATGGGAGCTCTAATCTCCTTAGATTGTATAAATCATAAAAAGCACATAGTGATGATGAATATAGAGTGTGATATCACTGCAGGACCTATCTTAAGACAGATGGCAGAGAATGCAGGGTTAATTTATTCCTGGGCGGCAGGAGATGAACCAGCTGCCATTCTTGAGCTCTACAGATTTGCAAAAGCCCTTGGATTTAGAATTGTTGCAGCGGGGAAAGGGAAGAATAATCCGTTAGATATCTATGCAACTCCGAATAAATTAGAGGAGCAGGCAAGAAAAAGAGATATGAGTGCAAAGATGCTTACAGAGTTTGTAGACGGCTCCAAGACCATGGTAGAGATGGCTGCAGTTTCCAATGCTACAGGACTAGTACCGGATATAAGAGGGATGCATGGTCCAGGTTGTAATGTAGAAGATTTGTTAAGAGTATTCTGCAGGAAGGATCAGGGAGGAATTCTCGATAAAGAGGGGGTTGTGGAGTATGCCATAGGCAATATCAACCCGGGAGTCTTTGTAATTGTTACTACCGATCACCCGAGATTAAAGAGTTCATTGATACAGCGAGATATGGGATATGGTCCGAATTATTTATTATTCAGACCATATCATTTATGCAGTATAGAAACCCCCCTCACTGCAGCTCAAATTGTACTGTACGGTGAATCAAGTGGAAATTCTCCTACCCTGATCTCTGAATGTATTACTGTTGCGAAAAAAGACCTTAAGGCAGGAGAAATTTTAGATGGTATGGGCGAGTATTGCTACAGAGCATGCATTGAACTCCACAGTGTTGCCAGAAAGGAAGGGATGTTACCTGTTGGTCTTGCCAGGGGGGCAAGATTGAGGTGTGATGTGAAAAGAGATGAGGTAATTACCTATGATATGGTGGATTTGGAGGGAGATAGTATTTTGTATCAATTGAGGAAGATCCAGGACAGAATTTTAGGGTAGACCCCCAGAAACTTTAATAGATTTAAAGAGTTAAGTAGAGTGCACATTGAAAGGTGAATATAGGATTATGAAAGAGAAGAGACCGCGGGAAGTTTTGGGGTTTCCGGGAGCTTACCCCTATAGTAAGGAGGTGAGAGAAGGGTAAAGATTTTGGCTTTTGAGTTTTCAAGACCTGTAAAAATTTTTAATTTAAAAGGAGGTTAAGTGATGAAAGCTAATTTTTCAATGAGAAGATTTGTGGTGTTAGTTTCAAGGCTATTTCTTGTATTAAGTGTAGCCATGTCGATGTCATTTGTATCAAGTATAACCATGTCATTTGCACAGGAGGTTCCTGTACTTAAGTACTATTATGTGTGTGATATAGCAACCCCTGAGGCTCTTAAAGAAGTACAGGATGCTGTTAATGAGATTCTGGTAAAAACAATAGGGGCAAAGGTGGAATTACATCCATTATCATTCCATGAGGTTACAACAAAGATCCCTCTCATCTTAGCCTCTGGTGAAGATGCAGATATAGTTTCTGCTTCGAGTTTTTGCCCTTACATTACCGAATACCAGACCAAAGGACTTTTAGCACTGGATGAATTATTGCCAAAGGTTACACCAAAACTCTGGAATAAATACGATAAGAAAGTATGGAACGGTGTAAGGATACAGGGGAAGATATATATGGTACCAAACAATAATCCTGGGGTAAGTTATCCAGGTTTTTGGGCTCGAAAGGACCTTGTAGATAAATATAAGTTTGATTGGGAAAATGCCGATTCCTGGGAAGCGTGGGAACCATTCTTTGATGCTATCCTCAAAAACGAAAAGGATGTGATACCTATACTTTCCACACAGGATTACTGGGGAAGACTATGGTTCCCAAATTATTATGGATATGACTCTGTTGGATCTGTTAAAGCACCTTATGGACAGTCCCTGATTGTTGTTAAAGCCACTGACCCTAAACGCAAGGTTATTGCAGCTCCTTTCACTAAGGATTATGAACATGCGGTAAGGCTAGCACGTAAATGGTATCTGAAGGGTTATTTCTCCAAAACCCCTCCAACTGAAGCAGAGATGATGACCATGCGTGCTAACGGTAAATTTGCTACATTTGCTGTACCCTTTGTGGGAGAGGGAGATACAACAGCAATGGCAAATAATGAGTGGAGTGGACGAACTATCCTCCAGGCAAAGATAAAGGGGAAGAACCCAATTATAACTACAGGTACTTATACAGGAAGTGGAAATGCAGTGTGCAGAGTATCAAAGCATCCTGATTTGGCTTTAAAATTTATTGAACAGATGCACACTAACGAAGCATTGCATAATCTCCTTAACTTTGGGATAGAAGGCAAACACTGGGTATGGGTTGATAAAGGCAGGAAACTCATCAGTTTACCTCCAGGAGTTACTGGACGTACTGCCCAGTATAACCCCAATACTTATTGGCAATTTGGAGATAGTAATCTCCAGTACTTTATGTCTGAAGGCAGTTTACATACTGCAGAGAGAGTTGCTAAGGCTATGAAGAATGCTATATACTCCACGATATTAGGTTTCACCCCTGATCCAACCCCTGTCAAATCTCAGATAGCAGCAGTTTCATCGGTAGCTCAAGAATACGGTGAACCACTTGAAAAAGGTCTGGTTGACCCTGATGATCCCAATAGAGGACTTACCGTATTCAGGAATAAGCTTAGAGAGGCAGGAATTAACAGAATTGTGGTAGAGTTTCAAAGACAGATTAACAAGTGGGCTATTCAGAATATAAAAGAATAACATGCAGGAGATGTAGCATTGAGATACGGTGGAGTTTATTCTCTCCACTGTATCTCACCTTTTTGAAAGACAGGAGGTTTTTATAATGAAAGGAACTAAAAGGAAGGAACATAATCTCCCTCTATATATAATGGCTCTTCCAGGTATCCTTATCATTGCAATCTTCTCTTATTTACCTATGCCTGGTATAATTTTAGCTTTTAAGGACTATGACTTTTCAAATGGGGTCTTTGGAAGCAGATGGGTTGGTCTTGAAAATTTTAAATTTTTCTTTGAATCTGGAGTCGCCTGGAGACTTATTCGTAATACAGTAGGACTCAATCTTCTCTTTATGGTTACAGTTCAAATATGTGCAGTCTTTACAGCCCTTTTACTCAATGAGATCTATGAATACCGCATAGCAAAGGTCTACCAGTCAATTCTTTTCTTTCCCCATGTTATTTCCTGGGTAATTGTAGGATATTTTACCTATGCATTCCTGGAAACTGATACAGGCTTATTAAATAATATTCTTTCCCTTTTCGGTATTGAAAAAATAGCCTGGTATAGTGAACCTAAATATTGGCCTGCAATTCTTAATTTTATAAGTTTATGGAAAGGTCTAGGATACTTTACCATCATATATTTAGCAGGTATGATTACCATAGACCAGGAATATTATGAAGCGATACGTGTTGACGGTGGAAGTAAATGGCATGAGATGAGATATGTCACACTACCGTTTATAAAACCATTAATTTATATAAATGTACTCCTTGCCCTGGGTCGTGTCTTCTACGGTAACTTCGACTTTTTTGTCAATGTGGTAAGGAATACTGGTCAGATATTATCCACTACAGACATTATAGATACTTATGTGGTACGAACCCTTACGGTACTGGGAGATTTTAATATGGCTGCTGCTGCTGGATTATTTCAGGGAGTATGCGGTTTTATTGTGTTATTAATCAGTAACTGGATCATCAGAAGATTCGACAGTGAAAGTGCTCTTTTTTAGCTCTACTGGAGGATAAAAGAATATGACTAAAAATAATAGGCTTATGAAGATAATTATCATAATAGTGTTTATCCCTATATGTCTTATAAGTGTTATACCTCTATGGACAATCCTTGTGGCATCATTTACACAGGATAAGGCTATTGCAGATTATGGATATCAATTATGGTTTAAGGCTTTTTCTTTAGAAGCATATGAATATATCTTCGTCAATCCAGATTTGATAGTAAATGCATACTTAATCTCAATAATAGTCACCTCTATCGGTACAGTCATGGGAGTCTTCTTTATGTCCATGCTTGCCTACACTATGGCACATAGAAAGTTTAAACTTGCCAAAGGCTTAGGATTTTATGTTTTAATTCCAATGCTTTTTAGTAGCGGGGTGGTACCATATTATATACTGGTAACTCAATATCTTCATTTAAAAAATACAATCTGGATATTGATTTTTCCATATCTAATCAATCCTTTTTCAATTATGATCCTGAGAAGTAATTTCAGAAGATTACCCCAGTCCCTTTTTGAGGCGGCAGAATTGGATGGGGCAGGAGAATTCCAGAGGTTTTTTAAAATTGCCTTACCTTTATCAATACCAACAATGGCTACAATAGCCTTATTCAGCGCTATCACATATTGGAATGATATGTATCAGGCTCTTCTTTTTATCGATAAACAAAACCTATATCCTCTCCCATATCTTCTCTACAGGATGATTTTTGAGCATAATATTATACAGGAGGCAGCCCAATATACTGGTATTATAACGCCATATCAATCGGTAAGAATGGCTGTAGCCGTTTTATCACTGATTCCTGAATTGTTTCTATTTATGTTTGCTCAAAGATTCTTTATAAGAGGGATTACTTTGGGAGCTCTAAAAGGTGAATAAAGAGTGAATCAGATAGAATATCTTATCAAGGAGATATATAAATTATGAGAATTTTGATCATCGGTGGAACAGGTAATATCAGCACAGGCATCACAGATATCCTTATAAAAAGAGGAGAGGAGGTATTTTTATACAA
>Ga0116168_1002317_pt1 | contig 12207 bp, 8 predicted proteins | sample AD_UKC129_MetaG_FD_89795 | JGI IMG/M metagenome (GOLD analysis project Ga0116168, IMG submission 89795) | Active sludge microbial communities of municipal wastewater-treating anaerobic digesters from Canada - AD_UKC129_MetaG | ecosystem: Engineered > Bioreactor > Anaerobic > Digestate | place...
AATTAAGCGACTCATAAAAAACCTCTTCCTTAAACCTTGAATTCAACCTGGGTCATTATATATTTTTTTGAAGCGGGGTTCAATGGGTGTCTCTATTTATGTTATACTGAGCTTAACACCTATAAGTCCAGGAGAGTAAGCTGTCCCCCTCTCCAAAAAAACTAAATTAAACAATAAAGGGGAAAGAAAAATGGAACAATTTCTAGGCATTGATTTAGGAACTCAAGGGGTCAAAGTAGCAGGTTGGGATGAAGAAGGTAATTTTCTGGGATCTACCAGTCGTGAATATCCTATAATAACTCCTCAAACCGGGTTTGCCGAGCAGAACCCAGAAACCTGGTGGGAAAAAACTAAAGAAGCAATAAGAGAATTAGTAAGCTCTATTCCTCAAGTAAATGTCAAAGCCATTGGTTTTTCTGGTCAGATGCATGGAACAGTAATCATAGATGAAAATCTGGAGCCTCTCTGTCCTGCCATCATTTGGGTAGACCAGCGCAGCCACAAGGAGGTAAAAATCATCCGGGAAAAATTAAAAGATAAATTGGCTATCATCTGCGGAAGTGATGTATCTACCGGTTTCATGGCCCCCACTTTACTATGGCTAAAAGAGAACCAGAGAGAAATTTTTAGCCAGGCAAGATGGGCAATGTTGCCCAAAGATTACCTGAAAATTAAAATGGGTCTTGCCCCTTCTACCGATGTAGCCGATGCTTCTTCTACTTTACTTTTTAATATTCGGAGGAGAAACTGGTCAGAAGAAATCTTAGAAATTTTAGGGCTGAACCGCGATATTTTCCCTCCTGTTTATGAATCCAGTCAAATAATAGGTCAAATGAAAGAAGAAGTTAAAGAAGAGTTGGGCTTAAAAGGAGAGGTCCTTTTAGTAGCCGGAGCTGGTGACCAACATTGTGCCGCTCTGGGAAATGGTATCACTGAGGAAGGAGAACTTCTGGTAACCATAGGAACTGGAGGTCAGGTATTTGCTCCTCTCTCTAAACCCTTAGTCGATGAAAAATTACGCATCCATACTTTCTGCCACGCTCTTCCCGGTTTCTGGCATCTCTTAGGCGCTACTCTTTGCGCTGGTCTTTCTCTCAGCTGGTTTAAAAAATCGGTTCTGGATTCTCCTCTTCAGGCTTTCGATTTTAAAGAATTAGACCAGGAAGCCCAAAAAGTGGAACCCGGCTCCCAGGGCTTACTTTTTCTTCCCTATCTCATAGGAGAAAGAACCCCTTACATGGATCCTCGAGCTCGAGGAGCTTTCCTTAACCTCCACCTCACCCATGGGAGGGCTCATTTTATTCGAGCCATTATGGAGGGAGTAAGTTTGGGATTGAAAAATGTTATAGATGTGTTCAAAGAGCTGGGAGTAGATCCACAACGCGTGGTATTTTCAGGAGGAGGAGCTAAAAGTGCTTTGTGGAGAAAAATCATGGCCTCGGTTCTCGATACCCCTCTTTTTATCACTCAAGTGAAAGAGGAAGCTGCCACTGGTGCCTGCCTTTTAGCCATGATGGGAACAGCACAAAACAGCTCATGGGAAGAAACCATCCTCAAAATCGTCAGTTACAGGAATCCCATTTTCCCGGAAAGACAGGCAGCAGAAACCTATGCCCAGCTATACCCCAAATTTAAGGAGGCATATCCTGCTTTAAAACACCTATTTCCCTGATAGAAGAAAACCATGAGCATCTACAATGAAATAGAAATGATTGATGGCTTTTTTGAAAGAGTAAAGATGCCGGGAGTAGCAGAATAGGTGAGGAAAATGACTTATCATTAATAGTCGTTCTGGCTCAAAAATCCTTTAGAAAAACCCGGTAATTATGGTATCTCCTAAATTTAGAAAATATCGGAGAAATGATTCAAATATTTTTTATTTTTTGCCGGGTTACTTCCTCAGAAAAATTAATGGCTCCTCCTCGTATAAAAATAGGATAACAGTTGCTCTTCAACTTCGGCCAACTTACTCGAACCCTTCTTTATAGAGCCGGGGCTTCTCAAATAAAAAGCAAAATAGAAGAAATAAGCCCCAAAAGAGAAGGCTTGCTATTTTAGAAAAAATCGTTATTTAGCTCTTTTCTTATAATAGAGAAATTCCCATAGCTCTTCCAGAGGAAAGGTATTTAACACATCTTCCTTTTGCAACCAGGCTCGTCGAGCTTGAGCCACTCCGTAGCGAATATAATCCAAGGAACGGGAATCGTGAGCATCGGTAGAAATAACTAATTTCACTCCTAAATCTCGAGCTCGACGAGCATCGCTATCGCCCAAATCCAGACGCTCAGGTTGAGAATTAATCTCCAGATAAGTGTTGGTTTCTTTGGCCAGATAGAAAAGTTTCTCCCGATTCACCTGATAAGCATCTCTTTTATTAAGGATGCGTCCGGTAGGATGGCTGATAACTTGAACATACTTATTTCTCATCGCTTCCTCTAAACGACGGGTAATTTTTTCCTCTCCCTGTCCCAGACCAGAGTGCAATCCTGCTACTATTACCTCCAGCTTGTCCAGTTCTGAATCAGGAAAATCAAGAGAGCCATCACTCATTATATTGACCTCTACTCCGTCTAGAAGACGAAGCTCTTTTCTTTTTTGATTCCATTGTTCAATCTCTTTCCTTCTTTCCCAGATCTCCTCTGGACTGAGACCAGAAGCCACAGCTAAAGATTGAGTATGGTCACAAATAGCCAGATATTTGTAACCCCGCAAAAGAGCTGCTTCCGCCATTCCCTCGATGGAAGTCACTCCATCGCTCCAGTCAGAGTGAACGTGGAGATCTCCTTGAAGGTCGTCGATATCGATGAGAACGGGTAATTTCTTTTCCTGTGCCAGTTCAATTTCTCCCTGATCCTCTCTCATTTCCGGGGGAATCCATTCCATGCCTAAGGTTTCATAAATTTCCTCTTCTTTTTCTCCTCCTACTCGTTTATCGTTATCCAGCCGAAATATTCCATATTCATTTATCTTAAACCCTTTTTTAATAGCAATCTCTCGTAACTTAATATTGTGAGCTTTGGAACCAGTAAAATATTGCAGGGCTGCTCCGAAAGATGCCTCTTCTACTACTCGCAAATCCACCTGTATTCCTTCCTGGGTAACAATGCTGGATTTAGTGGTCCCCCGGGCGATTACCTCTCGCACTTGAGGCAGGGAGGTAAAAATCTTCATTATAGATTCAGGAACAGAAGAAGCTACCAGAATATCAATATCTCCAATAGTCTCTTTCATCCGGCGGATACTCCCTGCTGGGCTGATTTTAGTAACTCCACTTTTCTCCTGGATAGCGCCCACTATTTCCTCCACCAGAGGAAGAGCTTGACCCAAAAGCATTCTTCCGCTTTGCTTTTTAAACATCTCTATTCCTTTGCGGATTTTCTCTTCACTTTTTGCTCCTAAACGAGGAAGTTGGCGCAATTTTTGCTCAGCAATAGCTTTTTCTAAGTCTTCAATACTTTTTATCCCCAGCTGGTCATAGAGAAGCTTGGCAGTCTTGGGACCCACTCCCGGTATAGCAGTAAGCTGAATAACTTCTGGAGGAATCTCCCTGGTTAATTCCTCCAGGTAAGATAGTTTACCAGTAGAAAGGTATTCTTCAATTTTACTGGCAATGCTCTCCCCTATACCCGGAATTTCTCTTAATTTTCCCTTCTTCCATACCTCTTCAATGGGTTCAGGCCAGCTCTCTATGCGGCGAGCGGCCTCCTCATAAGCTACCACTCGAAAACGACTTTCCCCTTTCATTTCTAAAAGGGTGGCGATGTCCTCCAGCAGTTTTGCTACCTCCCGATTTTTCATAACTCCTTTACTCCTTTTTTTTAATATGCTATCATTAAAAAGGGATGAGAGTAAGAGGTTTATTTTTTCTGGGATTGTTGTTAATTATAGGAGTAGCTGTTCTCTTCAGCTTTGACTTTAATTCAGCCAGCGAAGCTGATTTATATTCTCTTTTTCGGCAAGGAGATTATGAAACTATAGTTTCTCTCCCCAAACCCACAGAAGAAGAAACTCTCTTTCTCTATCTGGTTTCCCTTCTCTATCTAGACCAGGAAGAAGAAATAGAAAAAGAAATACCTTCCCTCCAGACAAAAGATTATTTTTGGTTGGACCACTTTCTCTATCTTTATTCCCTCCATTTCATAGAAAAAGGAGATTTAGAAAAAGCGACGATGGCAAAAGAGAAGTTAGAAAACTCTTTTCCTTCTTCTCCTCTTTTACCCTATATTACTCTGTCTTTAGCTCAGTATTCTTTACAAAATGATCTTTTTGCTTCCGCTCTTGCCTACTCTATTCAAGTTCTTACTTATTCAGAAAGCGAGGAAAACAGTTTATCGGCTTTAAAGACAATATTTCAATCTTTAGCTCATCTCGGTTACCTTGAAGAAGCTACTCTCTTACTTCGCCACATCTATTATGATTTCCCCACTATGAGTTCTCGAGAAACTCGAGAACTCATTCAACCCTGGATTTCCCAAATATCTCCAGAAAAATTTTCTCCCTCTCAACGCCTTTCCGTAGCCGATTTTCTGTTTTCCCTGGGTTTCAGAACAGAAGCCGGGGTTTTCCTGGATCAGATAGAAGAAGCACTTCTTCCCCCCTCGCTACAGAAAAACATGTTTATACTTCGAGCTCGCTTCCTTTTAGGAGAAGAAGACTGGAAAGAACTGGAACGGCTAATAAACGAAAATTTATTAAGAAAAGGAGAAAGGGAAGAGATTTTATTTTACCGGGGAGTTTTAGAGCAAAGAAAAGCTAATTATAGCAAAGCAGTCCAAATTTATGAGAGGCTGCTATTTCTTTATCCTGATAGCGAATACGCCTTCAATACCTACCAAAACTTAGCTTTTTCTCTTCGTATCATGGGAGAAGAACAAAAATATTTGGAAGCGATGGAAAAAATTACTCTTTGTTTCCCAGAAAAAAGCGCACCCTTCTGGGAATTATTTCAATTCTATTATAATAAAAACCAGCTGCCTCTGGCCCAAGAAATGCTGGAAAAACTAAAAAGTTTTCCTGAGGAAAAAAATAAAGCTCTCTTCTGGTTATTTAAAATTGACCCCTCCTTAGAGCACCTTCAGGAAATAGTAGAAAGCGGAAAAATAGATTACTATTACGTCCGAGCCTGGCAAGAATTAAAAATAAGAGGAGAAAATGTTCCCTTTCCTTTTGAGGAGGAAGCTATCCTTCCTCAGGTGGACTCAACAAATCTTTCCTATCCTGAACACTGGACCAAGTACCAGTTTTTAGCGAAAATAGAAATGTGGAGAAACGCCGAAATAGAAATTCTATTTCTTCTGTCCAAGAACTCTCAAAAGAAAGGCCTCTATCGAGAATTAAGTGAATTCTACGCCCAAAAAGGGGACTATCAAAAAAGCATTCTTTATTCTCTTTATCTTCAGGAAGGGGAAAAAATTCCCCTCAATTTAGCCCGACAAATTTACCCGGAATTTTTCCTTCCTTCTATCCAAAAATTGGCTGGAGGCGAATTAGATCCCTATTTGATTCTGGCTATTGTTCGAGCAGAAAGCTTTTTTGACCCGGTGGCCGTCTCTTCTGCTGGAGCGATAGGGTTAGCTCAAATCATGCCTTCTACCGCTTTGTGGGTAATAGAAAAGGGGTGGACGAATTTTGACGATGAAGAAGAGGATGAGGATATCTCTCTTCTTCTTTTGAATGCCGAAAAAAATCTAGAGATAGGAATAAGTTACTTCTCTTATCTCTGGAAGCGATTTGAAGGAAAACTCTACCCCGCCATTTGTTCTTACAATGCTGGTCCAGGTAGAGTAGACCAATGGTTAGAAACTCTCTCCCCCGATCCTGAGCTGTTTGTTGAATCCATCCCTTTCCCTGAAACTCAAAACTATCTGAAAAAAGTTATGGCTAACTATTTTGCCTACTCTCTTCTCTATCAAGGGGATTTTAACCCCCCTCCCTACTTTTAGTCCACTTTCAAATATTTTTTAAATTGCTCTATTTTTTCTTCTCCTTCAAGAATACCAATTTCTAGAGAAATTTTCTTAGACTCCCCGGGTTGAAGAGTTACTAATCTGCCTTCTTCTTTTTCTCGACGTCGACCCAGAGGAAAACAATTACCAGGCTCCATACCTAACACGTACTCTCCCTCTCCCATCATCTTCCACTCTGTAAAATAAGGAAGAACATCTCTATTAAACTTAACATATACTCCCATTTTGAGTTTATCATTTACCAGACAAGAAGCACTGTAACCATCTTCCAGAGTCCTGAGATAATGAAAATACACCTTTTCGAAATATCCCTTCTGGGGAGAAGAAAAAAGATGCCATTCTTCCTTTCCCTCTTCGGCTATTTCATCCCGAGGTATAGTCTTCTCCACTGGTAGAAGCAATCTGCTCCCCTCATCTAAAAAGGGATAACCAATATTGATGTGGTATAAAATCATAAAGGGGCTTTCATTCCAACCTTCGTTAACCACCTGGTCTTCAATGTGGATAGTGGCATCTCCCAGACGGCTCCATATTTTCCGGTAGAGAGCCACTTTATCTCCAAACACTATCGATTCTTTTATTTTTCCCTGCACCCACATCAGGTAATCATCTCCTTGCCAGGCTCCGTCTATCCACAGATTGCTGGCCGGAAGGTAAGAAGCTCTACCATGCAAACCAAAATCTTCTTCCTCCAAAAAAGGATGAGTAGACCTATCGCGCCCCGCAGCCCCAGCATAGGTCAAACCACAGGTATTCATTAATCCTCCATGAAATCCCCGTAACCATCCCAAGCCCTCCGGTTCGAAGAAAAAAGGAGCCAGATTCCGAGTAGCGGAACGCCAGCTAACGCTCATGTCTTTAAAGCTAGTCCAAGCTATGTCTAACCCTCGGTCTAAAAGAACAGTATAGGTTAAACCTCCCCCAGAGTCAATTTCTGCTATTCTCACTCCTCTTTCCACTCCATCGCTTAATTCAGCTAACTTCACTCCCCCAATCTGGGAGATATCGCCTACTCTTTTTAAGATTTCCTCTTTAGTCATTTCTCTTCCCCATAAGTTAGCCACAGCTTTTCCTCCTCACTCTAATTTTATCTTGAATTATTATTTCTTCCTCCCACCAGAAAAAGGGTATACCTTAGCTTTAATCTCTTCTCCATGGTGGATTTTTCTTTTGTGCTTCCCTCAGAAAAGCGGGAATGTCCAGTTCGTCTTCTATGATAATTCTACTATCTATTTCATCTATCATCTCTTCTTCTACCCACTCTACCTCCTCTTTTTCTAACTCAAAACGAGTAGCAATAACCGTTACCATCGCCTCATTAGACAAGTTTTCATCTACCCGGTAACCCCATAAAATATCAGTCTCTGTTCCCGCTGCTTTAGTAACAATATTAACAATTTCGGTAACTTCACTGAGGGTCATATCTTGCCCGCCGGTGATGTTAAGAATAATGGACTTGGCCCCTTTAACTGAGATTTCTAAAAGGGGGCTTTGAATAGCTTCCTCCGCCGCCTGTCTTGCCTTTTCCCTCCCCCTTCCATGTCCTACTCCAATTAAAACCATCCCCGCTCCACTAAGAACAGTTTTCAGGTCGGCCAGATCCAAGTTAATTTCCTGAGGAGAAGTAATGAGGTCGGTAATGCCTCGCACCGCCTGATAAAGAATGTGATCAGCCATTTTAAAAGCCTCTTGCAGAGGGGTGTCTTTTTTGGTAATCTGGAAAAGCCGCTCATTGGGAATCACGATCAAAGCGTCAACTTCTCCTCGTAGTCGATCGATACCCTCTTCTGCCTGCCTGTTTCTTTTTAGACCCTCAAAGTCAAAAGGCTTGGTTACCACTCCAATGGTCAAGGCCCCCGATTCCTTAGATATATTGGCTATCACCGGAGCCGCTCCTGTACCCGTTCCTCCTCCCATGCAGGCAGCAACGAATACCAGATCAGCATTTTCTAACAATTGGCTTAATTTTTCTTTATCTTGCTTGGCTGCTTCTTCTCCTAAGCGGGGGTCTCCTCCTGTCCCCAAACCCCGAGTGAGTTTTAAACCAATTTGTAGTTTTTCCTGGGCCAGAGACTTCCTCAAAGACTGAACATCAGTATTTACTGCTATTAAATCCACGCCTTCTAACCCCAGGTCAGCCATATGATTAACGGCATTATTGCCCCCTCCTCCAATTCCCACCACTTTTATAACCGCCAACCTGTCTTCTGCTTTATTTCCCTCTTTTACTTTGTTCTCCACCGATTTCTTTTTAGTTACTTCCTCAGATGAAAACTTTTCCTCTTTCTCCTCTTCTCCTTGTTCTTCTATATCTTTGGTGGTGTCCCGGATTAATTCCCTTTTAAAATCAATTCCTTCGGAGAAGCCTCTCTCCAGACTTTTTTTCTTCAAGCTTAATCACCTCCTTAGCCAAGTTAAGGTAACTCTGAGCCCCCGAAGAAGAAGGCTCATACTCTATCACCGGTACTCCATGGCTGGTAGCCTCAGCCAGAGCAATATTGCGGTGGATAACTGTTTCAAAAAGATGATCTCCAAAATATTTTTTTACTTCTTCTACCACCTCTCGATAAAGATTAGTACGAACGTCAGCAATGGTGATAAGCACATAAATTTCTGGGTCATGTCTCAAGTTTTCTCTCATTAAATCCATAGTTTCCATAAATTCTTCAATCCCCTTCATAGCAAAATAATGAGGCTGAATAGTAACAATCACCTCCCGACAGGCTTTAAGAGCATTGACAGTCAAAATCCCCAGGGAAGGAGGGCAATCAATGAGAATGTAATCGAAAGAGATATTAGACCTCTGAATACTACTATTTAAAAAATCTTCTCTACCCAACTTATCAATCAGGCGATATTCTGCTCCTGCCAAATCAATATTAGCTGGAGCAAGATAAAGGTTGGGAGTGCGAGTAGGAATAATTACTTCCTTGAGTTCAAGATGGTAGGGGCTACGGGGGGGTTCCAGCACATTCAGAACGGTTCTATCAAGTTCGTTAGGCTCAAAACCCAGGCCCAGAGTAGAGTGAGCCTGAGGATCCATATCGATAATGAGAACTCTTCGCGCATGATAAGCCAGAGAGGCCCCTAAATTTATACAGGTGGTGGTTTTCGCCACTCCTCCCTTTTGATTAGCAACGGCAATTATTCGCATAGCATTCTCTCACGAAGTCCTTTCTCCCCTGCAACTCTCATTTATGATATCATATCATAATTCAGATAAAAAGCTCACTTTCCAAAGCAAATGTTCGATAATAAAATACCATCAGTAACCAGAAAATTAAGTAAATAATTACCACCAAATAAAGCATAACCTCTAACCCCCAGAATATAGAAAATAAATAGGCAACTAGAGAAGAAATCACCGATAAAAACCCATTCCAGGCAAAAATCTGTCCGAAAAAGCGGGGATGGAAAGTGGAAGATAGCTGAGAAAGCAAGGGGAACGGTAATCCACAAAGATAGGCCACGATGGCCAGAGGGAAAAATGTAACCATCACACTACCCCACATGGGCAGGGAAAGCAGTTTCCCTTGGAAAAGGAGCAAAAATCCAAAATAAACAGAAAGGGCCAGGGGATGCAGCCAGGTTAATATTTTAACCTCTCGAAAACTCAATCCCCGTCTCATGCGCCAGCTTCCTAATCCCGAACAAATCAAGAGAATTAAAAGGAGAAGAGAAAAAGTGTAAAAGGGTAGGCCTACTATCATCTCTAATTTTATAAACAAAGATATTTCCATCAGCATGAAACCTGCTCCAGTCAGCATCCCCCCTATTTTTAGAATTCTCACCGGGGGAAGAACGTCCTTCTCTCCTTGCCAGGTAGGAAAAAGAATTAAAAAGAAAGCCAGGGTTACTACCAGAACTAAAATTAGCACTACCAACCAAAAACCACTTCCTCCAAAAGGAAGCCACCTTTTCCCCAGATTTATCCAGGCCTCCGGTAGCTGCTCCAGGCGGAAAAAATTGGAAAAGTAAGGACGATTATCCCGAGGAGGACGAAGGTCAAAAACGGACTCTATCTCCTTTGCCGAAAGTACATTCTCCACTATCTGATAATATCGCTTCTGAGTTTGAAAAACTGTTTCTGCTTCTTCTTCCCTTATCCCTGGATAATATATAAAATCAAAGCGCTCCTTTGCCACCCTTTCTTTCATCCCTCCCAGTTCTTTTTCCTCCCACGGTGATTTTTTAACCATCAACAAGGCAAAGTCCAAATTCTTTACTATTACCAGATGCCTCCCCAGTCCATCTCTTTCTTCCCAAGCTTCCTTAATCAGGTTTATTAACTTGGGAAGCACCGCTGGAGGATTTTGCAGGAAAAGAGAAAATACTGCCACTCCTCCTTGAGATATAGAAGCAAACACACTTTGCATTCCCTCAACGGTAAATAAAAAGTCTTCCTGAAAAGAGAAACTACCGGGGAAAATTGCCGCCTGAGGTATGGGAACTTCCAAGAAGATTAAATCGTATTCTTCCTCTTGAGCTAAAAATTTGCGGGGAAAAATAAATCGCGGTTCTGAGCAAAAAAGAGGATAATCTTTCAAGAAAGAGACAAAAAGAGAAGAAGAAACTACCCAATCCAATTTTTCCAATTCCAAACAAGAAGCCAGATATCCTTCTAACCCCCCTCTTCCTTCCACAATCAGAATTCGTACCGGAGAAAATATATCTACAGGAAGATAATAAAGAGTATGTTCCAGTAGAGAAAAATCAGGACAGATGGGAAAAAGTTGCGATTGGTGTTTATCGTAAATTAAAGTCCAGGAAGGAGGGGGGAAACCACTAAAATTAGAACTTAACCCTGACGCTAACCGGGAATAAGGAGTATAAAAAACCTCCACCAATTCTGCCGGGCTATGGTAAGTCTCAAGGAGCTGGTTTCCCTCTATCTCCTTTATCGCTTGAGAGGGAGCATAAGGAGAGAGAAAAATTTCTCCGGGGAAGAAGAAAAGAATAATTCCAGTTGCTAAAAAGAGAGGAAGAAATTTTCTGTTTTTCCTTACACTAATTAGAGAAAAAAGAGCGAGGAAAATAAGAGCTTTCAATTCGTCCAGAAAAATAAGGATTAAGTAACTTATACCTATTCCCAAAGAAGAACCTACCAAATTAGCAGCATAAAAGCGAGGAAAGGACACTGGATAAAGTTCAAAAATATGCAACTGATATGAGCCATGAGCAAAAAAAGGTAAAAAAGCCAGAAAAAGAAGAAGAGCAAAATAAAACCAGTTACAGGGATTAACCCAGAACTGGTAAACATCTAAAGGTAAGAAAATTAGTCCTCCAGCAAAGAGAAGAAGAAATAAAGCCAGGAAATAAGGGATATTCTCTTTAAACCAGCGAGGTAGATGAGAGAAAAGGCTTCCCGCTGCTCCATAACCTAAAAGGGCTAAAGAGATAACCAGAGAAACAAAATGATATCCAAAAACAAAGCTAAAAATCCTCATAGTAAGAGTTTCTACCGCCAGAGCTACGGCGGCCACCCCCAGGAGAGAAAGAGAAAGCTTTGTTTCCTCACGCACCATAACCACCGCTTTATATTTTAACTCTTAAAGAAGTAACTTGATAGGTTTGTTAAAATATAATCTACATTAGCGAAGTGGGAGGAAAATGATGAAAGAAGTAGTCATAAGGTTCAAAAGGCTCTCAGAGAGAGCTATTCTTCCTCGCTTTTCTTTTTCTGACGATGCCTGCTTTGATATCTTCAGCCCTGTTGATGTCATTATTGCTCCTCAAGAAAGCGAAATTATAGATTTGGAAATTGCTTCGGAATTTCCCCGGGGATATGAAGTAGTATTACGACCCCGGAGCGGCATGGGAATCAATCATGGTATAATAGTACATTTAGGGACTATCGATTCCGGGTACCGAGGTAGCTGGATGGTCAGGCTTTTCAATTTGGGGAAAGAAAACTACAACATAAAAAAAGGAGACAGAATCATCCAAGGAGCTCTGCGAGAAATTCCCCGAGTTAAAATTATAGAAACCACTTCTCTATCACTCAGTGAAAGAGGAGAACGGGGTTTGGGCTCCACTGGTCGTTAAACTGAAAAAGGAGGAACAAAAAGCCCTATGGATACATATATATTTGATAAGCTTAAAAATGAACCAATCATAGCTTATCTGTCGATGGAAATAGCCCTCTCTCCGGAAATACCCACCTATAGCGGGGGCTTAGGAGTTTTAGCTGGAGACACAGTTCGCTCTGCGGCTGACCTTTCTCTCCCTTTTGTAGCTATAA
>Ga0116168_1002319_pt1 | contig 12201 bp, 10 predicted proteins | sample AD_UKC129_MetaG_FD_89795 | JGI IMG/M metagenome (GOLD analysis project Ga0116168, IMG submission 89795) | Active sludge microbial communities of municipal wastewater-treating anaerobic digesters from Canada - AD_UKC129_MetaG | ecosystem: Engineered > Bioreactor > Anaerobic > Digestate | place...
GGACGCCCGGACGATTCACTTCCCGGTGACGGTGCCGAAGGACGGGGAGGTGACGGTGCGGTATACGGTGAAGTACACCTGGTAGCGTGAATGACCAATGACCAAACTTCAATGACCAACTAATGACGAATGACGAAATCCGAATGACGAATCAATGACGAAGCCCGAACTTCTAAAAGGTTCGCGAGCTTGCCGCTGTGGTGCATGGTATTCACTGACTCGGCGGTTTTACCGGCGTTGATCGGCGTAGCCGGTGCAGCAGTGTGAAGATCATCGCCATGGGCAGCAGGGTGGCTGGTTCGGGAATCTGCGCGATCCAGGTCCCCTGGCGGCCTTCGGGGTTGATGCCATAGCCCCTGATGATGCGCCCGTCGGGGGAGATGGCCGTTGCTTCCCGCAGTTCCCATCCCTGCAGATTGAGGCCATACTGCTCCACGAGCACGGAGGGCAGGCTCCTCATCCCGTGAGCCGGATCCCAGATGAACGCGGTGGTAATACCCATCGTGAAGCCGTCGCCAAGGTCGATGGTGCCAGTCATACTCGCACCGACGACTATTCGGCCGTCCGCCGAGACTCCCGACGCGGCGCTCCAATCGGCCCCGCCCGGCAGATCGCCCAAGCCGGTGGCTCCGGTATGCTGGTTCCAGATAAATGCCTCGTTGGCGCCGGTCGCCGTTCGCCAGCAACCCACGATTGTGCTGCCGTCGGCGGATATTCTCGGTCCTGAGTCGAAATGAACCGAGGCGGGAAGGTCCACGGGCATAAGCCCTTCCTGTTCACTGTAGCGAAAGGGGACGGCGCCCGAAGAGGAGTAGCTGAAGCCGACCAATGTGCCTGTGCAGGAAATGCCGGTGAAAGCTCCGCGAATTCCGTCCATGCTTCCAAGGGCAACGGCGTTTCCGTTTCGCCAAAGCGCCGGCTGTTGTGATCCGTCGGCAAGCATCTCATAGCCGACGATGCTCGCTCCGTCCCAAGACATCCCCCAGGCTTCAGACTGGGCGACCTGTGGGGGATCGTCGAGATAGGTCCGACCTGTAGTTGACGTCCCCTGGAAGGCGTGGCCGTCGGATAGGGCAGGGTATGTGTCATACCCGACTACCACGCTGCCGTCGAATGACATCGCAGTGGGCCAGGCATAACCACCCCATGCCGGTATATCGGCCTGACGGATCAACCCTTCCTTTGCCGTCCATCGGAATATCTCCGGGACGCCGGCAGGGCCCCACATCTCCCCCATAATGACTGATCCGTCTGGGGAAAGTGCGGACGCATAGCTTTCGTACTGCGGGGGTAGCTCCAGCCAGCGGAAGCTGGCCGGGTTTGCGGCAGATGCAGCGGTACCTGCCGCCATTGCTGTAATGCATGCCAGAAGGGATTTCATCACCATCAACATATCGGCGGAACCGCGACAATATGTGCACTGCTCCACCTATCGCCCTCTCGCCAGCTTGTCAGCAAACTCGCGGTAGCCTGCCATGAAATGGTCCGTCCGCGGCGTAATATAGCTGTAGAACACGGCCTCGGCGTCGCTGAGCCTGTGGCCTTCGGGGGGGGCCTTACGCCATGAGCGCGCGGCTTCCCGCAGCCGGGGTGTGCCGGCATCGGCCAGCAGCGCTCTGAAGCCGGCCGCGTAGGGACAGGATGGGTCGCGCAGGTAGAGCACGGTGGACCAGACCTGGGCGTAGTATGTCCCGGTGGGGAGGCCGGATGTGCGGACCGCCTCTCCGGCATCCATCCGCAACAAGTCGGAGAGGGGGATCAGGCCGTTTTCCCGCATGAGCGCTTCTCGTAAGGATTGCAGGCGGATGAGATTGCGGCGCGGCGTGAAGGTGGGCCGGGGACCGTTCAGGGTGAAGGCTTCGAACTGGCAGGCCAGACCTTCGTTCAGCCAGGCCGGCAACGGCTCGGGACGGTATCGGGCCGCATACTGGTGCAGACCCTCGTGGGCCAGCAGGGAGAGGGTCTGGTCCCGGCCAATCTGGAACGCCACCGCCGTCTGGGTCCGATAATCCATATACCCCCCGGCGTGGATGTGCAGATAAGTGTAGGCCTGATCGGGTGCGAATTGGCGGGTGAAGCGGGCCCACTCGTCGCGGGTCTCGAAGAGGTAAATGGGCAACCGTGGCGGGGGACTGTCTGACAAGGAGACAAGGGGACCAGGTGACAAGGGGATTGGAGTATCGTCAGTCTCCTTGTCCCCTTGTCTCCATGTCTCCTTGTCACCCAGCAGCCGTGTGTACTCTGCGAATGCTGTTTCCATGAAAATGGGCAGGTATTCGCGCAGGACTTGGTCTTGGACGGTGGTTCGGATCTGGAAGTGAGGGGTGAGCAATTCCACGCCTGGGCGGCCGGATTGGGTCCATTCACGCTGCTCGACGGCCACAGACGCGGGTGGCTTTGGGGATGTGCATCCGCCCGCGCAGACGATGAGCGCCAGGGCCAGGGCTTGACAGGCGTGCCGGGTGCCGGTGGGTCTCAAATTTGGGTCTCCCATCATGAGGACCTGTTTCCCGTCCTGACGGCTCGGGCGGGCGGTTTCGCACTTCCAGTCATGATATCGGCAGGCTTTGCCGCCGTTCACCTTGAACTGTCTGCCGGCTTCCGCTAGGCTCGTTGCTCTTTGAGTTTCAGCGGCCCTTTAGGCTGTGCGGAGCCGGCCGGCGAGGTCGCGGATCCGACTGCAAAGGGCAAGCAGGGCGGGTCTTTGCCTGCCCGCAAATTCCGGCAGGTCATGACCTGCCCTGGGTCTGACCCGATCTATAAGGAGTAGCGGTGTGTTGAAGATAGCGGTAATCGGCGGTGACGGAACCGGGCCCGAGGTTGTGCGCGAGGGTCTGAAGGTTCTGGAGGCGGTGGCCAAAAAAGAGGGTTTTCAGTATTCCACCCAGGAGTTTGATTTCAGCGGAAAGAACTACCTGGCCCGCGGCGGCGACCCCAAGCGTCAGACCATTCCGGTGATTACCGATGAGCAGGTGGACGAGCTGCGCAAGTTCGACGCCATCTACCTCGGCGCGGTGGGGGACCCGGACGTGGCCCCGGGCATCCTGGAGAAGGGCCTGCTTCTGCATCTGCGTTTTGCGCTCGACCAGTACATCAATCTCCGGCCGGTGCACCTGTATGAAGGCGTCGAGACGCCGCTGAAGGACAAGGGCCCCGAGCACATCAACTTCGACGTGATTCGCGAGAACACCGAGGACCTCTACTGCGGCGCCGGCGGCTGTCTGCGCAAGGGCACTTCTGAGGAGATCTCCACGCAGGAGATGATCACCACGCGTTTCGGCGTCGAGCGGTGCCTGCGGTATGCGTTCGAGTTCGCCCGGGCCAAGAAGAAAGCCGGGGCCGGCCGGGGGCTGCTGACCCTGGTGCACAAGACCAACGTGTTGACCTACTGCGGCGACACGTGGTTCCGGGCCTTCAACGAGATCGGAGAGAAGGACTACCCCGACATCCAGCGCGACTACAACCACGTGGACGCCTGCTGCATGTGGATGGTTAAGAGCCCCGAGTTTTACGACACCATCGTGGTGCCCAACCTGTTCGGCGACATCATCACCGACCTGGCCGCGATGATTCAGGGCGGCCTGGGCGTGGCCGCCGGCGGCAACATCAACCCCCAGGGCGTGAGCATGTTCGAGCCCATGGGCGGCAGCGCGCCCAAGTACACGGGCAAGAACGTGATCAACCCCATCGCGGCCATCGCCAGCATGGGCATGCTGCTGCGGGTGGTCGGCGGCCAGAAGAAAGACGCCAAGGTCGAGAAGGCCGGCCACCTGATTGAGGCCGCCATCAAGAAGACCTGCCCGAAGATGAAGAGCCAGTCGGCCGGCAAGATGGGCTACGGCACGAAAGAAGTAGGCGACTTGGTGTGCGAGGCGCTGTAAATCGCGCCTGGCTGAATCAGCAGTAGAATAGAGCCCGACTCGCCGGTCACGATGGCCGCGAGTCGGGCTTTTCTTTGGTCATCCGTGCTCGGGGCACCTGGCGTTGAGACAGGATGCGACCACCCGCGCCAGTCGCTACAATAAAAATACAATGAAGCCGACCGTTTAAATCGAGACGACGATCCCGTCGTAGTATTGCGATGAACGCGCGGAGCTGGCAAAGGACATCGCCCGCACCCGCGAATGGTGGGATCGTGAACGAGGCGATTACGAGTGCTTCATCTCTCCTATTGTGTTGGAGGAACTTGAAACCGGGGATTACCTTCACAAGGCGGATTGCCTGTCTTTGGTCACAGGCATACCGCTCCTGGCGGTCACATCGGAGACGCTGCGGATTGCAGAGGTTTACCGGATTCGTTTGTTCATGCCCCGGCATCCGGTGGCGGACTCGGTTCATGTGGCCTTGGCATCGCAGTATCGGTTGGATTATCTGCTGACCTGGAATTGCCGTCATCTGGCGAACGTCCACAAGGTGCGTCATTTGGAAGAACTGAACCACGCCATGCACCTTCACGTTCCCCTGCCGGTGACCCCACATCAGCTTCAGCCATGGGAGGAATGATAATGCAGAGTGATAGCCCTATTGTTGATGAAGTGCGCCGCCGTCGCGGCGAGTTGAGCAAGCGTTTCGATGATGATCTGGAGGCGTTTGGCAAGCATCGGATGGAGTACCAACAGCAGTTCCAGGATCGCCTGGTCAGTCAGATCACCGTCGTACCTGCCCCGAAGCGGGATACCTGCGCGCAGACGCACTCGGGGTGAGCGACGAGATTGCACATTGAGAATGGGAGGCCTCACTGCTGTCTACTTCCACCGTCCCAGGCGTCCGATAGCCAAATGGCTTCGCGAGAAGAGGCTGCTGATCCGGTAGATTTGCAGCTACACGGTAACGGTCCTTGTTGTTCTGGCGGGACTCCTGACCTATTGCCGCTGGCCGGCGACTGTCGTGAGGACGTGACGGGCCTGGACTAATGGTCGTGACAAAACGACATCTGCTGCGGTTTTGGCCTCTGCCTGGAGCTCGCGCCGAATAGCGTCGCAGACTTCTCTCTGCGGCGTTCAGTTCAGCTTGTGGTCAACCCCTATTTCCTGCTATCCTGAGAGGCCGGAAGGGCCTTCTTTGGAGAGCGGCTGGCATGGACTTAAACGAGCTACGTAAACACATTGACCAAATCGACGAGGAACTGGTCGCCCTGCTCAACAAGCGGGCCGAGATCGTCGTCCAGATCGGGCGGCTCAAGAGCGGCAGCGGGACGCCCATCTATGCCGCCGACCGCGAGAAAGCCGTTCTGCAAAAGATCCGCAAGGCCAACAAGGGGCCGCTGCCCGATCGGACCCTGCTGGCCATCTACCGCGAATTGATGAGCGGATCGTTCCTGCTGGAAAAGCCGCTGCGTATCGCTTACCTGGGCCCCGAGGGCAGTTACTCGCACCTGGCCGCCATCGGCAAATTCGGCTCCTCGGTCGAGTATGAGCCCGTGGTCGATATCCGCGGCGTCTTCGAGGAGGTTACCCGCGAGCACGCTGACTTCGGCCTGGTGCCCATCGAGAATTCCGTTCACGGCGGAGTGATTGACACGTTGGATGCCTTGATCGAGGTGGACGTGCAGATCTGCGCCGAGATCAACCGGGCCATCCACCACAACCTGCTGGCCAACTGCCCGCTGGAGGCCGTCGAGCGGGTCTATTCCAAGCCCGAGGTCTTCACCCAGTGTCAGCGCTGGCTCAACGAGACCGGCCTGTCGCGCAAGACGGAAGCCGTCGCCAGCACCAGCAGGGCCGCGGAGTTGGCCCGCGATGAACCGCGCTCCGCCGCCATCGGCAGCACGCTGGCGGCCGACCTGTACCATCTCAAGGTCATCTGCGCCAACATCGAGGACAATGCCAACAATGTCACCCGTTTCTTTGTCATCGGCCGTCAGGCGGCCAAGCCCACCGGCGACGACAAGAGTTCCGTGGTTTTCACCACCCGCGACGAGCCCGGCGCCCTGGTCAGCGTCCTGCAGGCTTTCCAGTCGGTGGGCGTGAACATGTCCTTCATCCAGTCGCGCCCCAGCAAGAAGCGCAACTGGGAGTATTACTTCTTCGTGGACATCAAGGGCCACCAGGCCGACCCGGCCGTCCAAAAGGCCGTTGAAGCCGCCCGGCCGCACTGCCTGCGGCTGAACGTGCTGGGGTCGTATCCGCGGGCGCAGGAAGTGATTTAATCCTGGAATGCAGCGGCCTCGACGCCGCTTTGGTTTTTCCAAGGCATGCCGATCTCAGCAGGGTTTAAACTCACTCAGAGTCTCTGTCGGCCACAGGCGGGCGTATCACGTTCTTCTTCGATGTTGCGCTGGGAAGACCGATCATGACCCCCGCGGCCGTTCCTTCACTGGGCGCAGTTCGGTTGAGCCCCTGTCCCCGAGCCGCTGAAGCAGCGCTGCATCAATCCAAAGTCGTCCTGGTCCACGTCGCCATCGCCGTCAAAGTCCTTCTCCTCGCAGTCCGGCGATGCGGGGACATTTGGACTTAACGCGCAAGCCCTGAACGCTTGAAGGGCCGTCGAATCAACATCGCCGTCGCGATCAAAGTCACCCGGGACCAACACCGGGCAGCCGGCCGCATCCACCACGCTGCCGGCCACGGTGCCGGGGCACGCATCGCAGGCGTCACCTACGCCATCGCGATCTGAATCGGCTTGAGTCGGGTTCGCGACGTTCGGGCAGTTGTCCCGGGAGGCCGGAAGGCCGTCGCCATCCATGTCCAGATCGACGTCTACGGCCCAGAGCTCATCTCCGGTTCCGCTGTAATCTCCTGAGTGCAGCAGTGTATTGCCCAGGATCATAAAGTTGGGTGGATTGGCCGGACCGGGCTTGTCGGCCGAATCGACCAGGCGCGCTGTGCCGGCCGGCGTGCCGTCGCTGATCCAGACATTCCACCGGCTGGTCTCCTGCTGAGTGAAGACGACATAGCGGCCGAAACTGGTGGGCCAGTCCGTGTTCGCGTAAGCATCGCTGCTCAGTCGTATTGTCCCCGCCGCCGTGCCATCTGTCCGCCAGAGACCGTCGTTCAACAGCCAGTAGAAGGCTTGTCCTTCAGCGCCAATCATCCATCCGATGAATCCTCCTATCGGAAAGTCCCGGAGTACCGAAGTGCCTGCGGCAGTCCCATCTGTTCGCCATATTGCGTCGGGGAAACTGTTGAGAGAAATGAACAGGATGTAGTTGCCTGCCCGAACCAGAGACCCCACATGAGAGGCGGAATTGGAGTTTACATCTTTGAGCAGTTCCGTTCCCGCCGGCGTGCCGTCGCTCCGCCAGAGGTCTTCGCCATTCTCGCTGTCCCACACTGAAAACAGCAGCAGCCCGTTGAGGTCCTCCAGGTTCGCGGCGTGGGAGGCTCCCAGCGGGTAGGTTCCCTCGGCAGTGCCGTCTGTTCGCCAAAGCATACTGGCGGTGTCGCCGGTATCCAACGTGAAGCAGAGCAGGTCACCAGAGCACGCGAAATCCCACCAGCCGGGGCCCACTGCGGTCGTCTCGGATCCCAGCCTCGCGACTCGGATTGTGCCCTCGGCGGTTCCGTCGCTGCTCCAGAGGTCATATCCATGCACGCCGTCGTTGGCGAGGAAAAAGACCTTGTCGTGAAAAACGGCGAGGGCCTGGTCGTGGGATATCAGCCCCATTCCGTAGCCCGGCCCTGGATAAATGTCCTTGACCATCCAGGTGCCTTCCGGCGATCCGTCCGTGCGCCACAGCTCATGGCCGTGTTCGCCATCGTTGGAGATGAAGAGCAAGACGTCCCCCAGGGGGACATAACCATGCGGGTTGCTGCTGCCGGGGCCCGGCCGGGTCTCCTTGAGCTTGGCGGTTCCCACGGAGGTGCCGTCGGTCTTCCAGAGCTCTCGGCCGGAGTTGCCGTCTTCCGCGGAGAATATCGCAATGCCGTTCAACTCGGCGAATGGCCCGGCGTCGGAGCTGTTGCCAGGACGCAAGGAGTCGGTCAGCCGGCGCGTCCCCAGGCGAGTGCCGTCGCTGATCCACAGCCCCGCATCCGTCAAGTAATCCTGGAGATGATTGCTGGGCGCGGAGAAGAAGGCCATCCCGCCAATGCGCGTGAGTTCCGCCGGACTGGTATACGGCCAGGGCAGGGCCCATTGCAGACCGGTCAGTGTGATCGTGCCGGCCGTGGTGCCATCAGTGCGCCACAACTCGGGGTCACCCGAGGAGTGTGCCCGTGCCACGAACAGAAGCGATTCGTTCAGCTCCGTCCGGCACGGATTGATGTTGTAGACATTCAGGGGCCGCACGAGTTGGGTGCCACCCGCGGTGCCGTCTGTCTTCCACAAACCCTGATCGTTGCCGATGAAAAACAGGGTGTCGCCGAGGGCTCTCATGTAGGTCGAACTGGGCAAGGCCGGGTTGTAATTGTAATAGAGAGAGGCCAGGCGGAGCGTCCCTGCCTGCGTCCCATCGGTTACCCACAGGCCGCTGCCGGCTGCAAAGAACACACGGTTGTTCGTGCCGACAAAGGAATGCGGATTAGAGTCCGGAGCGATGCTTTTTACGAGCATCGTCCCCTCCGGGGTCCCGTCCGTTTTCCAGAGCTCTGTGCGGTTGCCGGGCGTATCAGGTGCGAAGTGCATGGTGCCACTGCGATCGACAAAGAATGTGCGCTGCACGCCGGCCATGGTGGCTATGAAGGCCGAAGCTGTGCCGGGATTGACATCCTTGACGAGGACCGTCCCCTCGGCAGACCCGTCACTCTTCCAGAGCTCCGTTCCGTAATTGGTTTGAGAGGCCAGGAAATAGAGCTGCCCCTGGCATTCTATGAAGATATTCCCGGAGACGGGAACGCCGCTGGCGCTGCCCGGCGCGATGTCCTTGACCTGTGTCGTCCCGTCCGGCGAGCCGTCGCTCCTCCACAGCTCGTAGCCCTGTATCCCATCGGTGGCGAGAAAGAACACGAACTCGCCGGCTGCCTGAAGGTAACTGGACACGACAGACGACCCCACCCAAATGTCCTTGACCAGCACGGTGCCGGTTTCAGTGCCGTCTGTCTTCCAGAGTTCCAGGCCGTGTACTCCGTCGTTCGCGAAGAAGTACAGCGTGTTGCCCAGCACCGTGAAGCCCAGTGCCGAGGGTGGCTTGGGTGAGGACGTGTCCAGCCAGCTCAAGGAACTCCCAGTGCCCGGATAAATGTCCTTGACCATGACTGTGCCGTTCACCGTGCCATCCGTCTTCCACAATTCCCGCCCGTGTGTACCATCGTCGGCCACGAAGAAGAGCTGTCCGTTGCACACCGTCCACCAGGGGGTGAGCTGCTGGTTGGGGAGAGGAAGTGAATTGGCGGAAGGATTGATGTCCTTGAGCCGGAAGGTGCCGCCCGGCGTTCCGTCGCTGCGCCACGGTTCGCCGTCGGCCGCTACAAACACGGCTACTCCATTGAGGTCCACAAACAGTCGGGGCTCTGGAACGTTGCCCGGCCCCAGCAGGGGATTGATCTCCCGAACGGTCGGGCGGTCCCTGGGCCAGCGCCTCGACTCCCCATGTCACCGCCAAGAGTGCCAACCGCCCGGCGATTCTCGAAACCGCCCCTCTTCGGCTCGCAATCGACATGGAAATCCTCCCTCGGCATCATCTTAGTGTTTGCTGATTCCCTTCTTTGTGCTCCTATATTAACAAGGCTCAATTTGTGGAACAGATTTAAAGCTAAACTGATCTCGGTTGCGCGATCAGGCGGGTCTTTTTTCTCCTATCCTGCGACATGCAACACTCTTGGTTTGTAACCCAAATTCGTGGCCTGTTGGCAATCCCCCGTCCAGCGGGTACAGTTTTCCATTCCGTTTTTGTGGTAACCGAGTCCTCCGCCCGGCTGGAACTTTGACTGAACATGAATAAGCCCGGGCGGACCAGTAATACGGGAGATACCCATGCGTAAGAAGTACGTGGCCGGCAACTGGAAAATGAACCTCACCCTGGCCGAGGCCCGGGCCCTGATTGAGGGCATTCGGGCCAAGATGCCGCAGAACCCTCCGGTGGATATTGGGGTATTCCCCCCGTTTCCACTGCTGTTTCCGATGGCCAAGGCCCTTGAAGGGTCGCCCATCATCTTCGGGGCCCAGAACTGCTACTTCGAGCCCAAGGGCGCTTTCACCGGCGAGGTCTCGCCCCAGCAGATCAAGGACACCGGGGCCCGGGCGGTGATTATCGGGCACAGTGAGCGTCGCCATATCTTCAAGGAAGACAATGCTTTACTGAAGAAGAAGGTCGTTGCGGCGCTGGCCGCGGGGCTGGATGTGATTTACTGCGTGGGCGAGTTGCTCGAAGAGCGCGACGCCGGCCGGATGGAGGCCGTTCTGGACGCTCAGCTCACCGAGGTCTTGGGCGGCGAGATCAGCCTCGACCGGATCGTGATTGCCTACGAGCCGGTTTGGGCCATCGGCACCGGGCGCACCGCGACGCCTCAGCAGGCCCAGGAAGCCCATGCGTTCATTCGCCAACGCATCGCCAAGCTGTATAATAGCCAGTCTGCGGAAACGCTCCGGATCCAGTACGGCGGGAGCGTGAAGGCCGACAATGCCCGCGAACTCATGTCCCAGCCGGATGTGGATGGCGTGCTCGTCGGTGGCGCCAGTCTCAAGGCCGATGATTTTGTCGGTATCATCAACGGCGCGATTGCCGCTAAGTGACTAACTTTTAATAATTTGCGCTTTCGGAGGCGAGGTCGATGGATATGCTCGCAGTGGGTTGGGGTCAGGCGATCATTACTTTCCTGTTCGTGATCACCTGCATCCTGTTGATTCTGGTGGTGCTGTTGCAGAAGGGCCGGGGCGGCGGTTTGGCCGGTGCGTTCGGTGGGGCCGGTGGTTACAGTGCCTTCGGCGCCAAGACCGGCGACGTCTTCACCTGGATCACGGTGGGCCTGACCGGGATGTTTGTGCTGATGGCCGTCCTGGGCAACTACGCCTTTGTTCCCAGCCCGACCGAATCGCCCAAACCGCCGGTGGTTCAGCCGGAGAATGGCGCGCAACCTACCCAGCCGGCGGCTTAGTCCGGATTGTTTGCCGCCAAGACGCCAAGTACGCCAGGCAGGGATGAGGATAGAAAAAGCAGAGGAAAGAGAACAGGCCTTCTATTCGTTGTGTCCGGTTCATTCTTCTTCTGTTTTCTCGTGGCGGCCTTGGCGTCTTGGCGGTTTGATGAATAATGCGGGCTGGAAGGCCTGTCGGGTCTGTGGATCCGGCCTGCGGGCTGAACAGACGTTCGCACAGGCGCTCCTCCCGGCCGGCGGGGGAGGCGCCTGTGCTGTATAACATAACCACGCAAGCGGATAGTGAATGATTCTCTCGATGACTGGCTATGGCGAGGTCCAGCACTCCGATGACGGCGTGTCCTATGTGCTGGAGCTTCGCAGCCTTAATAACCGCTATTTCAAAGCCTCGATCAAGCTTCCCGAATCGCTCAGCGTCTTTGAGTCTGAGGTGGAGAAGCTGCTGCGCACGCGGTTGTCGCGCGGGAGCGTGACGTACAGCCTGCGGGTTCGCGACGTTCGGGCGGAGGCCGCCCAGGAGATCAATATCGCGGCGGTTGAAAGCTACGTGAAGCAGCTTGGCCGTCTGTCCTCGCAATTGCCGGTGCAGATCGACCTGGCTTCCATTCTCGCGTTGCCGGGTGTTTGCCAGCCGCCGGGGCTTGACGAGGCCGAGCGCGAGCGGCAGTGGAAGGTGCTCGAATCCATGACCCTCAAGGCCATGGATCGCCTGATTGAAATGCGCAGGGTGGAAGGCAAGGCCCTGCGCGACGATCTGATGCGCCAGTGCGCCCAGATCCGCAAGCACCTTGCCAGCATCGCCGAACGGGCGCCCATCGTGCTCAAGGAGTACCATCAGCGGCTGCTCAGTCGAACCAACGAGCTGCTGGCGGAATCCAAGCTCCCGTTGCAGCTCGACGATGTGCGGCGCGAGGTGGCCCTGTACGCGGAGCGCTGCGATATCAACGAGGAGATTGCGCGGCTCGGCTCGCATCTCGATCAGTTCGAGAAGCTGTGCGACTCACGCGAGCTGGCCGGACGGAAGCTTGACTTCCTGGCCCAGGAGCTGCTCCGCGAGACCAACACGATCGGTAGCAAGGCCAACGACGCCGTGATCGCCCAGCACATCGTGGAGATCAAAGGCGCCATCGATCGCCTCAAGGAGCAGGTGCAGAACGTGGAGTAGGGGCGAGGGCCGAGGGCCGAGGGACTAAACGCTGATCGCTGACTGCTGATCGCTGAAAGCTGA
>Ga0116168_1002325_pt1 | contig 12181 bp, 13 predicted proteins | sample AD_UKC129_MetaG_FD_89795 | JGI IMG/M metagenome (GOLD analysis project Ga0116168, IMG submission 89795) | Active sludge microbial communities of municipal wastewater-treating anaerobic digesters from Canada - AD_UKC129_MetaG | ecosystem: Engineered > Bioreactor > Anaerobic > Digestate | place...
AAGTTTATTCTTTTTCATTTTCTCTCATCTCCTTTTTCGTATCTTCTATTATTTTTTTATATTTTAACCATTCTTCGTTAAAATGCTCTTTTCCTTTTGTCGCTAGTATTTCTTTAACTTTGAACTGATCCTCTTTTGAACTTGCAGCGCAGTAGGCCAGCGCAATTGGACCAAGGGCAAGTTCGAATAGCCTGGATCCATAGATTGATTTGTAATAATAATGTTTCTTTGGCGTAGCCTGGGAGATAATTTCGATCTCACGTTCATTAAGTCCAAATTCCCGGTATGCTGCGGCTGTTTGTGCGTCAAAAGCGTTTGGATTAGCCAAGAAAATCTTTGTCATACACGATTCAATGATAGCCGGGGCAATTGGGCTTTTTTGTACATCTTGCATGGATTGGGTAGCAAATATAACGGATACGTTTGCTTTTCTCAATACTTTCAACCATTCGCGAATCTTCGCCGCGAAGATTGGATTATCTAAAAATAACCAGCACTCGTCAAGGATTAGGGCCGTGGGCGCGCCGGTGAAACGTTGTTCTAGTCTATGAAACAGATAGGATAGAGTAGGACCGATGGCCGCTGGAGTGTTCATGAGCTTTTCCATCTCGAAACATTGCCAGTTGCCGTATTCCAGATTGTCAAAGCTGGAATCGAACAGTCTGCCAAATGCACCTTTAATTGTAGCTGGTTCCAGCGCAATACGTAGTTTTTGATCTTGAATCAATATGGATAAACCGGTGATTGTGCGTTGTTTCTTTGGAGATGTTGCCAACGATGAAAGCGCAATCCAAACAGTGTTTTTCACTTCAGGGGTGATTTCTACATTTTCTGACCGAAGAAATTCGTAGATCCATTCCGCTGCCCAGGCCCGTTCATTTTCTTCGTCTATGTGGGCCAGTGGCTGGAACGAAAGTGCGCCTGCCTGTTCATCGGCCAGGTCGTAAAAATCGCCGCCGACACCGGCAGTCAGGGCCCTGCATGATCCGCCTTTATCGAAGAAATAGACCTGGGCATCCTTATAGCGCCGGAATTGAGCCGCTATAGTCGCCAGCAGTACAGATTTACCTGCACCGGTCGGCCCGATAATCATTGTATGGCCAACATCTCCAACATGGAGGTCCAACCTAAACGGTGTAGAATCCGGGGTCTGCGTGTGCATAAGCACCGGACCGCCAAGATGATCATTTTGTTTTGGTCCAGCCCATACCGCCGATAATGGTAAGGCATGGGCTAAGTTAAGCGAACTAAAAAGTGGCCGCCGGACGTTGGAACGGCACATACCTGGTATGCTACCAAACCATGCGTCTACAGCGTTTAGGGTTTCATAGATTGTAGTAAATCCTAAGCTGTTAATGGTTTTCTCAATAGCCCGGACCTTTTTTTCGGCTCGGGCAGCATCCTGATCAAGTATGGTTATGGTGGATGTATAGTAACCATAACTGACAAGATCGTCACTTAAAACCTGCATGGCCTGGTCCGCGTCAATTGATTTATTGATCGCGTCATTATCAACCATTGCACTTTCGCTTTGGCTGATTGTTTCCCGGATCATGCTCATGATGCCTTTACGTTTTGCAAACCATTGCTTGCGGTATTTTTTTATTTCCGCAATTGCATCGTCTTTGTCTAAAGGTATAAAACGTGTCACCCATCGATATTCAAAATTAAGCCTATTAAGATTATCCAGAATCCCTGGAATACTGGTTCCTGGAAATCCAAGAATTGATACTGTCCGTAAATGATAGTTGCCCAGACGTGGTTCCATACCGCCAATGAGCGGCGTATCAGCCAGGATAGCGTCAAGGTACATTGGGATCTCAGGAACTTTCACTACATGTCTTTTTGGTGAAATACAGGAGTGCAAATATGTTATTGTTTCTTCGTCTGTTAGCGGAGCGGCTTCGGCCATCTGCTCCGCAAACATGTTAAATATCCGGTCTACTTCTGTTGTAAATGTTTTTAGGTGTGCGGCATATGATTCCCGTTCTTTTTCTATATCCCGCCTGATAATATACTTTTCCAGCTTATCGGTACTTTCTGGTGGCGGTAAATATATAATGGTGAAATAAAAATTGCTCTCGTAATGATTGCCGCCGCGAAAGAATTTTTTGCGTTCATCGTCAATCATTGCAGTTACTGGATCTGGAAAAACTGATGAAGGGTACTCTTGACTTTTTACCCTTTGTGCCTCTGCGTAGATTGCCCAACCGCTGGTGAGTCGTTTAAGCACGTTGTTAATTCTAGCGGTTGTGGATACAAGTTCCGCTTTAGTGGCGCTGTCCAGGTCCGGGCCCCTGAAACGGAAGGTTTTCTGGAAGGAGCCGTCTTTGTTGAGAACTACACCTGGGGCTATTAGAGCCGCCCAGGGTAGATAATCTGAGAGGCGATCCGGTTTGTTCCGGTACTCTCGGAGATTCAACATATCTATATTTCACCTTCTTTTCAGGTTGAATAGTATGATTTTTGATTTATGTGTCTTTTGAAGCAGTCAAAAAATTGTGGGTCCTTTTTTGTTGCTGCAACTGCTATAACGTGTATAAACAGACATATCGGTATCCCAATCCAAGAATGTAAACCAATTACCATAGCAGCACCTAATGTACCATTTAACAGAGCAATTTGCCGGGGGACACCCCCCAGCAAAATTTGCTCTGTAAGGGACCGATGAATCGGAATTTCATATCCCTTGATCTCGTCCATTTAAATCACCTCACCTCAGAACGGAAGGCCACTGGAAAATCCTAAGAAGCCCAGGAAAAACGACGTTGCACTAAATGCGATTGACAGACCAAAAACGATTTGGACCATCTTTTTCATACCACCGCCTGCCTCGCCAAAGGCCAGGCCAAGACCGGTTGCCACAATAGCAATTACGCCGATAACTTTTGCCACTGGTCCTGAAATCGAATCAAGGATTTTCTGCAACGGCGTTTCCCAGGGCATACCCGAAGAAGCCGCCATGGTAGCTGTAGCCATGATTATTTGCAGGCAAATAACAGTCAGACAAATACACAAAACCTTCTTTAAAACCGTTGAACTTTTCATCCTATAAAACACTCCTTTTTAATCCGTTATTTGTGTTATAACTGCCTCAATACATATTTTTCTTCCGCTAATCCCTCCACTTCCGCTACTTCCTTGATACGTCGCCCTCCCTGGTAACGCTCCATATATATAATGGTGTTGACCGCTTCAGCGATTAACTCACGCTGGGGGGTGGGTATGGCCTCTTGAATTAGTTGCTCTAACCTGGTGAGCCCCCCTCGGGCGCTATTGGCGTGGACTGTGGCACATCCGCCAGGGTGGCCGGTGTTCCATGCTTTGAGGAGAGTTAGTGCCTCTGGTCCCCGCACCTCACCGACTACAATCCGGTCTGGTCGCAGGCGCATTGTTGCCCGCAGAAGATCATTCATGGACACATGTTCATGGGATCGGAGAAAAACAGTGTCCGGGGCGCTGCATTGTAGTTCCAACGTGTCCTCAATAATAACTATTCTTTCGTTTGTTTTGGCGATTTCATCTAGGACGGCATTGGCCAGGGTTGTTTTCCCGCTGCCTGTACCGCCTACAATCAAGATGTTCTTTTTTTTGTGGACCGATGTAACAATTGCTTCCTTTTGCGCTATGGTCATAATTCCTTGTGTTACATAGTCGTTCAAGCTGAAGATCATGATCGCTTTTTTCCGGATTGTAAACACCGGAGCAGTCACAACCGGCGGGAGTAACCCTTGGAACCGATGGCCGCTGAGGGGAAATTCCGCGCTGATAATGGGGTTTTCGGCGCTGCAGACAGCGCCGGTTGAGCTTGCCACTATGTAGATTACTCGTTCGGCGTTGGCCGGACTGACTACAATTCCTGTGTTAGACCGGCCGGTCCCTAGCCGGTCAACCCAAAGGACGCCGTCCGGATTCAGCATTAGTTCGACCACGTTATCATCATCTAATAGCTCGGCGATATGCGGCCCTAGGGCTGAAGATAGCATCTCAAGCAGTCTTTCTTGGCTGGCATCCTTTTTGCGTCCCGCGTTAATTGTCTTTTCCCTCCTTCTTTTTCCTGGCAGCTTCCCGTTCTTTTAAAACTTTATCACCTTTGTTCTTCCAAGCTGCCGCTTTTTCTGGATTACTTTTGATTGTTTCGGAGATCTCAAGGAGTCCGCCGAGGATGATTCCGCGGTCTGTGTTTGTCAGTTCGGCAATTTCAGCTAAGCCGCCGATTTGGATCAGTTGCCTTGTGCGTTTCTTCCGTTCTTTTTTGCTGATTTTTGCCTTTTGCTCTCGAATCTTTTTTTCGAGAGCTTCTTTTTTGGCCAATAATTTTTCAAGCCTTTCTTTTTCTTGCACTTAAACCACACCTTTTACATTAAATCTGAATCTCCAAAATCATCGAATGGATAGCCGTCGCCCTGCTGTTCCGGGGAAGAGGAAATTTCAAGTTCAACATCTTTTTTCTCTTCGTCCGTTTCATGGTCATGGCCATGGAACGGATCGCTTTGATCATGTTCGTGAACATAATCGTGGTGGTCATCGTCGTAAAATTCTAGGTCCCTTCCGGTGCCTATGACTATTTTGTCAGGTGTTTCTTCCTGCACTTTTATTTCTGTTTTTATTCTCACCTCCCGGATTCTATCACTGGTCTCCGGTGCATCAATCAATCGTTTTGTGAAGTTCCGGTCCTGGTAGTACCGGAGTTTTTTAGCCCTAATAGGAGGGTGACCGGCCACGAAGATAATCTCTTCATCTTCCGGCAGTTGCAGGACCTCGCCAGCTGTTAGCAAGGGCCTGGCTACATGCTGAATGTTGGTACTGACCTTTGGTAGCCAGGGCATGAGCCTGTCACCTTGGTAGTTGCGTGTTTCTATAACCTCAGTTTTTGTTCCAAGCATTTTTGAAATAAACTCTGGCGTTTCTGCATCGTTCGGTGTGTATACGATCCGGACATGGCAGTTGTCAACAATGCTATTGTTCTGGGTGTATGTTTTTTTTAGTTGATTGAGGCTCTGTATAATTAAAAGTGATTTGAGGCCATACCCTGCAATATAAGCTAGGGCCGCTTCAAAGGCGTCTAACCGCCCCAAGGCAGGGAATTCGTCCAAAAGTAGTAGTAACCTTTGCTTATAGCTCTTAACAGGTTTTCCGTCCTTAAATGTCATTTTTTCAGTTAGTCGTCTTACCACCTGGTTCAAAATCATCCTGATCAATGGCCGCACTCGGTTGATGTCACTGGGGGGGACTACTAAATACAGGGATACTGGATCATCATTGTTCATTAAATCGTTGATCGAAAATTCGCTTACTGCTGTGTTATAAGATACTACTGGGTCCCGGTAGAGGCCCAAGAAACTCATGGCCGTTGACAATACGCCGGAGCGTTCGTTTTCCGATTTGTTCAGGAGTTCCCGGGCTGCTTGCGCCACCACCGGGTGAGTTTCCGAATCAACGCCATATATTTCCTTGAATAATCCGGTAGTGTCATGGATAGCCGACATCATTTCCACAAGTGTTTCCTCGAAGCTACGCGACGGATCCGACAGCAGCGATGCAATATCTGTTAGTGTCGCATTAGGCTTTTCGTATTTAAGATGAAGAGCCACGCCGACCAATAAGGCGTGGCCGGTTTTGGACCAGTGGTCCAGCTGGCCGGTCCCTTGCGGGTCCACCAACATGTCGGCAATATTTTGCACGTCCCGGACCTCGTTAACGGTCCTTAACCTGATTTCATCCAGCGGGTTGAACCGGACGGAACTTCCATCACTGCATGTTGGGTCAAACTTTAGTACGCGGTTGCCCAAACATTTTTGCCGAAATCCCGCTGTTATTCCCCAGTTTTCCCCTTTTATGTCCGTGACCAAAACACTATGAGGCCACGTCAGCAGGGTAGGGATGATGATACCGACACCTTTCCCGGAACGTGTTGGAGCCATTACTAAAACGTGCTCAGGCCCATCGTGCCTGAGATATTGTCCGTCTTGAGTAAGGCCAAGTACAACACCCTTGTTGTTTAAAAGTCCCGATTCTTTAATGTCCCTTAATTCTGCCCACCTTGCAGATCCATGGTAGGTGGGATTTTTTTTCTGCCTGGCCCGGTGCAGGGCCATGGCCACAGCTGCAACAACTCCAAGGAGTACCCCGATGTATGTTGCTGTTGAGGCTAAGTCAAATTGTTTTTGGGCGTATACGCCATATTTTAGCCACCAGATTATGAAAAGTGGTGGGTAAATCGGCGTATTACCCCATACAGTCCAGGGTTGGCCGAGCTGGGGAGGATACCCCAGCAATGCGGCCACCCACTGGGTAGATACCCACATGCCAAGAATTATGATCGTGATAATGCACAGACTGGGAAGTATCAGGAATTTTGTCGGTTTCATGGTTTATATGGCGCTAGGACAAAATCTTTCTGTACAAATAGATTGAACCTGTAGCCCGGTCTTATCTCGATAGTTGGCTGGATGTTCAGATTCTTTTCGGTCGCTTTTGCGCCGACATTCGCGATGTTTTCAGCCGCGCCCTGAGCAGCTAAGTGTTCGTAGGAATCATCATCCGGGTCCCCGGTAGCTACTTTTGCGCCAGCGGATAAGACGCTTGTTACTAACGCTCCGGAGATTAGTTTACCCCAGTGGTTGTTAACTTTGTCTTTGAATCCGGCATAACCGCCCTGGTCGATACCGGTCATGTTTTCCAAATCGAGTGACTTCCCGTTGGGGTAAATTAGACGTGTCCAGACTGTCATTACCCGATTTTGGCCATATTGTATTTTACTATCGTATACGCCGATTATCCGGGTCCCTTGTGGGATAAGTAAATGCTTGCCGGTAACGGTATCATATACATTTTCCCGGACTTGTGCTGTGATGTATCCGGGAAGATCGCTGTTTACCCCAGTGATCAGTACCGCCGGAATAATGGTTCCGGCTTTGATCTCGTATTTGGAGATAGGTGCTTGAATTGAAGACTTTGCATAAAAGCCGGTGTTATGATTAGCAGCCATAAACTCCCGTTTTTCGTCCTGGGGATGTTTTTGTTGCTCCATCATTCCTATTTGGTTGTTTAGTGCCATTGCGTCCAGATATGGATCGTAGTTTGTACTGTTTTGTGTGGCCACCGGTTGTTCAGATGCCTTAGCAACATTGAAGCGGATCGGGCTTTTACGTATTTCGTTCTGTTGTTCATATGCACTATTATCATACGGCTGGTCTTCCTCATTCACAAACCGAGGTTCCGGCACAACATATGTGGGGCCGGATCCGGGATATCCGTATCCGCTGTAATCGCCGTACTGATTATATCCGGATCCAGGCAATACTGGTGTTGGCGGTCCAAGCTGTGGGTAGTTACCGGTGTTCTTCTGATTGTAAGTGCTTGGCATTTCGGTAATTTGCTCCGGTGTTACCTGATAGGTTGGTTGTTCCTGTGTTTGAGCAGTTGTTACTGCTTTTTTTTGTTTAGGAGAAAATGCCATCAAGATTCCAAACGCGAACAGACTACCGACAATTGCAGCCGTAATCATTACGGTCCGCTTATTGAAGGTTGTTCCCGACGGCGCTTCGGCCCGTAATGGGCCTACAACCGGTGCTGGATCTGTTTTGAGAGGAAGATCCTCAAACCTATTTTCCTCCATTATTGCAACCCTCCCTTATATAGTTGTTCGTTGATTATAATCACTTTATCTTTGCCGCAGCGTAACTCTGCCTGTGCAAATATCCGGTCAACAATGTAATAGTTGTTCTTAACCCGGTAATTGACCAGGTGCAGTTCTTTCCCATTTTTGATAAAGAGGGCGGGGGCTTCACTGCTGGACATAGTTTCGGGCATTTGGATGTAGGTTTTTTGACCATCGTCAAAGACCATCTTTGGTTTCCAGCTGTAGTTACGACCTTTAATTCTGTACTTAAAGTTAATTGCTTCAACAGTAAAAGTTCCTGTTGTTTCCTCTTCAATTTTCTTTTCCTCTTGCTGCTTGCGGAGGAATGCAGCCCTTTCGTCTTGTGGGTAGACCCATTTTATTATCGGGGTGTACCAATTACCTGATTGTAATTGTAAATGATATACATGACGATCTGTGTTGATTACGAGGTTGGTTTTTAATTCGGGTTTTAAAGCCTTTATATAGATATGGTTTCGTTCATTCTCGCCGGCCCCGGATCTCTCTTGATCTATAATCCACCGGGCGGTGTCGCCACCACCAATGTACAAAACTTCTTCTCCTGGTTGTAATTGTACATCAGTTATATGTTGAACCGTACAGTAGACTTTATAAATCTGGTTTTCGACATATGTGTATGTAATAGCAGCTTGAGTGGTGATTGCTTCCGTTACATCTTGTGTGTTTTCTTTGACTGTATTTTGGACCACTTTTTTTCTTCTTTGTTTTCTTCCGGTTCTTCTTCTTTTTCTTTTCTAGGTTCTTCGATAGTTACGTTGACAGGTTTTGGTTCCTTCGGTCCTTCAACCATGTATGGTTGAGGGCTGACGTTGACAACCGTTGCTTTTGATGGTTCTTGAAGAGGGGTGTCCTGGGCCAATCCTGCGGTAATGGCAATGCTAATAATACCAATAACCAGGGCTATCATCTTTAAAGGTTTTTTCATTTTTTCTTTGCCTCCTTATAGTTCTTTTGACCATGAAAAATCTTTAATATATAACCCTAATGGGTTTATCAGTAAATCTTTTTCCGTTTTTGGCGGCGTGAAGTCAATTGTAAAAAGTCCAGTCATTAAATACTGTTCTTGCAAAGCTCCCTCTGCTCCAAAAACAGATTCTTTCCATCTGACTTGGTATGTATCTTTTGTCATTTGCACTATGACATTTACTTCTACTTGTATTGTTTGCTTTCCTATCTTCATCATCGGGTTATCTTGTTGCAGTAGGGCGTTCATTTTTTGTGCAGCCCCTTGTCGTAAGAAAGCGTAGACGTTAAGCCAATTTTGCTTTGCGACAACCGGATCCAAAGGTATGCTTCGGGCCTTTAAGACAATTTGAGATATAAAATATTTTATTTGTGCTTCGGATGGGACGTAATTTGCTTCTTTTGCAGGTCCGATTGCCTTAACCGTACCATCTGAATTCACTTCAACCACATAGGGCGTCACTATTGATTTAGAACTTTGATATATTAGACCTATAGTAGTGATAATCCACCCTATGATTGCAAATAACGCAAATAGTCGCCAATTATATGCTTGCACCCGCGCTGAGCCAATCCGATTGTCCCACTCTTCTTTTGCCCTGTCATATGGATTTACTACATCCTCGATGGGTTTATAATTTTGCGGTGGTTGGTTGAATTCTTTGACGTTCAAATATTGACCATCTCCTTAAACCATATTTTCAACTCCTTATATTATTTTTCGCTTCGCTGTTTCTTCTCAACAATCACCTCCAAAATTCAAATAAAAAATTGACAATATAATAATATCGATGGTGGGTTAAATAATCAATATTTTCATCGGAAATCATGGAAAATATAGCATGGTTTGATATAATATTTGTATGAAAATGCATAATATAGCAAAACATAATTCGACAATATTCTTCTTATGCATTTTTATGCCGTTGCTTCTTTGTTCCGAGGCAATGGCTTTCACTGTTTCTTCTCCTTTTGGGTGGCGAATTCACCCGATAAAAAAACGGTTGATGTTTCATACTGGTGTCGATATTCCTATTAAATACGGTACTCCTATTGTAGCCATATTTGATGGAACTGTGGTTTTCTCCGGCCCACGAAATGGATACGGGAACACGGTCATTTTGAAACATATTGGTAACAAATATACTCTATATGCACATTGTTCGTGCTTGTTTGTTAGGCGTGGGCAACGCGTCAAAGCCGAAGAAATAATAGCTCTCTCCGGAAACAGTGGTTTATCAATCGGCCCTCATTTGCATCTTGAGTATTGGGTTAATGGCCGGTATGTAGATCCGATGGAGATATGGCAAAAAAATAAACGGCCACTCTTGGAGCTTCCCTTTCCTAATTGCCGCAAAATGAGCAGCGGAGAAATTGTCAAGGCCGGAGCGTAGCGTAGCCGCTGGTTGCCTTGACAATTTCGGAGCGCGAATTACAATATGCATGATGAAAGGGAAGGCCGTTTAAGCTGGATACGTAGGAAGAAGGCAATGCCTAAAATTCCGACCATACGGGCAGAAAATGGAAGGCGGCAAAGCCGCCAATAAAGAGGCAAGCAGCAGGCATCGAAGCTGGCGCGTAACATGGTAGATTATCCGGTAGGCGCACTTACAAGTTTCTCTCCCTATGGTCGAGAAACAATGTGCGTCGGGGATACCCCGAACCCAAAATACAACCTTAACGGTTGCTTTTGAACTGCTACCGCAGTTAAATTATAAATAAAAGGAGAAATAGCATGGCTACATATCATTTTAGCACTAAGCTTGGAATGAAGGGAAATGGTTTTAACCATGCTAAATACATATGCCGCGAAGGTAAATATAAAGAAAAAGAAGATATGGAATACATAGAACATGGTAATATGCCTGAGTGGGCAAAAGATAGACCAATAGAATTTTGGAGGGCCGCAGATGAATATGAACGCGCCAACGGAAGAGTTTATAGAGAGATTGAAATTGCGCTACCTAATGAACTGACATCTGAGCAAAGAAGAGAATTAGTTCAAGAGTTTATAAAAGATACTATTGGTGAAAATCATCCGTACACTCTTGCAATTCACTGTCCAAAGGCAGCACTAAAACAAGATGTAGAACAACCCCATGCCCACATTATGTTTTGCGAGCGAATGAATGACGGAATCGTCAGGAGTCAGGAACAGTATTTTAAACGTGCCAACACTAAGAACCCGGAACTTGGAGGAGCAAAAAAAGATATTAGATGGAATAAAAAAGAAACTCTTGAACATTTAAGAGAACAATGGGCAGAATATCAAAACAGAAAACTTGAAAAATACGGGCATGAAATCAGAGTAGACCACCGGAGCCTTGAAGCCCAGAGAAAAGAGGCACTAGAAAAAGGCGACTATGAAAAAGCCGAAGAACTGGATCGGCCAGCTGAAAAACACTTAGGGCCGAAAGTTACATATAATACAGTTAAAATGATAAAAGAGCATATTGCAAAGGCGAAAACGCCAGAGGAGCGAGTATTGAAACGTGATGAATACTATGATAAATATGAAAAAAGCGAACGGGCAAAGCATGTATTTTACCTTCGTGAGTATAAAAGGGTTAAAAGAGCCATTGAAAAAGAAATGGCAGAGCTGCAAAAAGGTGTTCCGTTTAAGCAAGAACATAAAATCGCGATAGACAAGATTAACAAAGAAATTATTAAACTAACTATTAAACAAAAAGAACTAAAGAAGAAGGTAATTACGCCGGAGCGGGCTATAGCCATTGCGTATAGTGTATATTCCAAAGGAGAATATACAAGGCTGCGTGAAGAAGCTAAAGCTATTGAAAAAGAACTAAAAAATTTAACGGACGAGGAAAAGAAATTTGCCCTCAAAGAAAAACCAGCTGTTCTTGATATACAGGCAAGAAAGTTATATGATGCAGAACTTAAGCGATTGGTCGAATGGCGCAAAGAATATGAAGAAAAGTTCCGTGTCCATACTGAAAAAATGAATAAATTAAAGGCGAGTTTTGAAACACCGGAAGGACGAAATAAAATTAAAGAGATAGTTGACGGTGTAATGAGAAAAAATGCGCCTATACGCGAACAATTGCAAGAATTGGAAATAAGGCTACAGGAGTTGAGAACAGATCGTGGTAAGATTCTACATGCCAATATGCAAAAAGAGGTAAGCATTAGCAAAGTCGCCCGGATGTTGAAAAACGTTAATAATGAGATAGCGAAGTCAGAAAAGCAGCAACAAAATCTAAAGGGTGCTGATTTGCATATCCGAATTAGTGATGACGAAGAAGAACGTAAAAGAAAAGATAACGAACTTGAAAGGTAGGGAGATATAATGAAAACTGTTATTATTGCGGAAAAACCTTCAGTGGCGGCTAATATTGCCGGTGTGGTTCAAGCATCAAAAAAAGACGGGTATTTTGAGGGCGAAAAATATATAGTGACATATGCGTTTGGCCTCCTTCCTTTCATTTTTCTGGTATTCGCCTTGGACAGGGTTCTTCGTTGTGGCGGTATTTTTTAGGTTTTGTCCCGAATTCTGCGCAGGTAGCATAATCCAAGGCGTTCTTGCAATACGCA
>Ga0116168_1002330_pt1 | contig 12161 bp, 8 predicted proteins | sample AD_UKC129_MetaG_FD_89795 | JGI IMG/M metagenome (GOLD analysis project Ga0116168, IMG submission 89795) | Active sludge microbial communities of municipal wastewater-treating anaerobic digesters from Canada - AD_UKC129_MetaG | ecosystem: Engineered > Bioreactor > Anaerobic > Digestate | place...
ACCATGACCTCCGCAGGCAGAAGACAACCCGATCGTTACCGAGCTTTTCCTAAGATCACCGTGCTGGCGGATTTTATAAGCCACTTTCGCCCGGTTTTCAATCCCGCGTGGTTCTGAGCGATCTAGGATTCACCCGGATTTCAGGCACGTGCGCGAGATTTGGTGTATCCTTGAGCGGATTCGCTGAGGGTTTCTCCTTCGTGTGAAGTGGGGTCTTCTAATGGGGGATAGATTCCATGCCGGTCGCGGCTGGCCGAGAGAAAGACCTTGCCTGAGGAGAATCGTATCATCAGACAAAGTCAGAGAAACTCTTCGGAATTGTGTGACTAGAGGTTCACTCGCGTCGCAGACTGGCGATCAGGTTCTGGCGGAGCAACCAATGGGTAGCTATCCACGCCGTCAGTGTGCCAATCGCCATCATCGCCATTAACATTTGAAGGAGTGATTTGTAAGGGATGGTTGCACGTCCCGTGGCCAACTGCGGCGAGATCGCCACGAGCGCCGCACCGGCACCAATAACGAGCCCCGTGATCAACAATCCAAGGTTTTCTGACATCACAAGATATACGATTTGCCGCGACCGGAACCCGACTGCCCGAAGGAGACCGATTTCGCGGCGTCGTTCCCACAATCCCCGAAAGACGACCGCACCCAAGCCGACCGTCCCAAGGAGCACACCAAATCCACCAAGCGTTTGGAACGTGGAGAGATAGGTATTCTGGACGGCTAACAAGGCGGCCAAACGATTTTGAGTCGTCGTAAAGCTGGCCCCCAGCTCAGCAAGAATCCGCTCAAAGATTGAAGCCAGTGACTGCCAGGTTTCGCGGTCGCTTTTTCCGTCCTTGTCGGGCGGGGGTAGGTACTCTACGAGAAAAAACCGATAACCCGGGGTATCGGGCAGCACTTGGAGGAATGCCTCCTCGGAAATGAGTAACCTTCCCTGAAAGATGCTGTTGTGCAGTAGCCCCACGATTTCATAGACCACCCGCTTGCCATCCTCCGTCTGGATTTCCAAACGATCGCCCACCCCTCCCCAAAGATGCAAGGAGTATTTTGCCGTGGCATCGTCGAGGATTGTCGGGATCACGATACGGCTGTCCGCCAGAAGTCGTGGAGGTTTTTTCAAGAGCTCCCAGGGATTGCCCAAGTTCTCATCTCGAAGATAGTCGGTAAACGTAAAACCACCCCGTTCGATGAATGTCGTACTGACGCCGAGGATGATGGGCTGTTGCGGGCGGTACAAATTGAGGCAACTGGCGTCATCCCCAGATTTGACCCGAAAGGGGAAAACCCTCGCACTGTTTAGCATTTGGGATTCTTGAGGCGATAGCCCAAGCTTATCACGAACCGCCGGATCATTGAGATCATCGAAAACGGGCAAGTCTGTCTCGCCGATAATGGCAAACCCGCCATTGCCGCTTTTGAAATGGGGTACAAGCTGTGCAGGATCAATATAGAAGGCGCTGATTGCAATGATGATAAACACGGCTGCTGCCATCAGAAGTACGGTTAATTCTGTACGGGCCCTATTTCGAGAGAGATTGCGTATTGCCAATCCGGCTAGGCCAAGGATTCTTCTTCGCGACCGCTCCATGTGATAGAGGACAAGCTTTAGGGTGAGCCAAAACGCCAGCAATACGACGCCACCGCTAAGAAAGAAGATACCGGCCTGATTCTGTTCTCCCTGGATCGTTCCCCAAATGCCCAATAGTGCTGCAAGCAGGAAGAGGCAAACCATGACGCCACGCAGACTCCATAATCGAAGGCGATTGTGGGCACGACGCGAGTGTGGGTCCGTCGTCTGACCGGTCAGGAGCACACTGGGTGGCCTCCGTGATAAGCGTATGATGACCAAAAGCGTGGCGAAAAGACCGCTGAGCACGCCAAAAGTGAAACCGGTGATCAAGGATTCCGGACGGAAAAAGAGGGTTAAAAAGCGTGTCCCAATGGCAGGAAGCCAAACGGTGTGTAACGCCCAAAGCATAAGTTGGGCATAGGCAACACCGCCAATGATTCCGACTGCCCCGGCAAGGATGCTTAGAAAAAGGGCCTCCGTATTAAGCCACTTCAGAACATGCCGAGGGGACCAACCTGTTGCCCGAACAATACCGATCTGCACGCGCCTTCTCTCGAGCGTGAGGGCAAAAATAAGGCCCGTTAAGAGCAAGGCGGCTATGATGACAAAAAAGCTGAAACCGAGAAAAAGCCACTCAAAGGGTGTCGTTCCTTTGGCCGCTTGAAGTGCCTGCGACCGGATCGGTTGGGGTGTCCAGCCAATTGCCGAGAGTGGGAGCGTCAATTTTTGGATGAGTTGTGGCACATCTATCGCTGCCGAAGGTACCACACGAATGGACGTTGTAGTGCCAAAGCGGCTTTTCCAATGCTTCAAAGCGAACTCGGGTGACACAAAGATCTTAGGTGTTGCCCGATATTGTTCCCAGTATTGCTCATCTTCCTTCGTAACCCGCGACGCATCAAATGGGAAAGGAGGGTCCCAGTCGGCAATCGACTCGCGATCGGTCAAACCTTGAACCTCCGGCACCAAAGCCGGATCATCTGCGGCCCCTCGGAGAGAGACAATATCGGCCACCTTCAGAATTGCCTTACCGCGTTCGACTTGACCGCGTTGAGTTTCAGGAGTGAACCACGTTACCTCAAGGGAATCACCGGGCCGAAGGTTTAATCGCGACGCGAGCCACTCGTTCACGACGCATTGGTCAACAGCGGGTTGAGAAACGACACGACCCTCGGTTGAAAGAAACGGCCCAAGTGGCGGCTCCTTCGCCAAAGGCATCGCAGCCATCGTGACGTACCAAGCCTCCTTCGCCCCGGCGCGGACCGCTTCTGCCAGAAAAACTGTTACCCGCTCATACGAGAGACCTTGCAGGCATTTAACAATGTGCTCTTCAATGTTCGGCTGGAAAATAAGACGGTCGGTGGTGATGTTCACGTACCCCTTGGCCGTGCGTTCGATCCGCACCCCGTAGTCTTCCGGTGGTAGTAAAAGGTTCCCTAACACACGTTCTGCCTCTTCCGAAGAATGGCTTGAATTGTTAGCGGTCTTCAGAAGAAGGAGGTTGGCCTTGCCAGGTTGGCCTGTGGCGGAGGCCAACCACCCCAAGTTGACGTAGGCATTGCAAGGAATCTCTTGAGACAAGTTCAGGCTGAAGGCACCAAGACTTACATCGGGCACGATATCAGCCACGGTGACCGCAAAAGGGCGCACAAGGTCGTGCCGCCTGCCCAGGGCACTTTCCGAGGGGATTCCTTGGAGTTGAGGAATCCTCAATGTCAAACGATCGCCGACCTTGGCCTTCAGGCGATTGGCCAATGTTTGATTAAGGACGATTTCTCGCGCCCTGGGAATGTGTTGAGGTTGTCCAGACCCCATCGCCCAAAATCGAGCATCGCATCCGAAAAGTTGCACCCGATTCACCACACGCGGCGCGTCGCCGGGTTTTTCCAACACGGTCTGAATATGCAAGACGATAGCCGTATGAGAAAAACAGCGACGGAATTCCTCAATCTCGGTGACCTCGTCCGCCCACGACCACCGGAATAAATGAGGGACACGCAAGACCCAATCAATTTCACCGAGGCGATCGATCGCGCGTTGACGCAGACTAAAGCGGAGGGAATCACCGAGGATCAGTGCCCCGGTCAAAACCGCCGTGGTTGTGGCCGCAGCAAGTAACACCGCCAGATGGCTAGGAAGATACGCCACCAACGAGCGATAGGACAGACCTGAGATGGTCGTTATGGGTTTCATGGACCGAAGGCACTCCATACTCCGAAACGTTAATCATTATAAGGCTTTGCCTCTGGCCATCCGACCACGGGTTGATCATCAGGAGAAGAACTAACAGCGAATGGAAAAAACGGCATTTCACACGGGCCTTTGCTGTTACGATGGTGCGATTGATGTACTCCGACGGTGTCACCACGAAGTCGCGGCGACACTCGTGTTTGACACTCTTTGGCCAATGGCTGAGATTTGCCAAGATTGGACATGACCTTCGCGCCATTGACTCCACAACAAAGGAAGTCGGCTGCAAATTGTGGCTGCGGGTGTTAGCAAGGGGCGTGGTCGCGTGACAACACGCCCCACCAAGTCAGGTCACCGGAACTGGTAGCGGTCTAGCTAGAATGGCCACACGAGCGGCGCAATCGTAACTGTGACCAGGGTCACAAGAATGTTTAAGGGGACACCGATCCGCAGGTAATCGGTAAAACGATAGCCTCCGGGTCCATAGACCATCAAGTTGGTTTGATAACCCAGGGGTGTGGCAAATGATGCTGAGGCCGCCGTGATGATCGAAATGATAAAAGGCATGGGGTTAACGTCCAACTGTTGGGCTGTTGCCAAAACGAAAGGAAACATTAAGGCAGCCGCCGCATTATTGGTCACGAGCTCGGTCAGCAAGGACGTCATGGCGTGGATGACGAGTAGTGCCAACCATGGATTGTGTTGCACAGAGTCCACGACGTAACCGGCCACTAACTGGGCGGCACCTGTAACATCTAGTGAGGTTCCTATCCCGATGGAGGCACCAATTGCCACTAGGACCTGCCAATCGATGGCTCGGCGGACCTCGCTCAGGGTGCAGCAGCGGAAGGCAAGCATGGCCCCCGCGGCCAGTAGGGCACCCTTTAACATCGTGATGCGTCCCAGGCCAATTTTGAGCGAACCTAACATGAGGGTTAAATCGCCCAGAGACTCACTAAGGCTGACCACAAGCACCATGGCGATAAGGATGGCCAGGGCCGTCCCCGCTTTTTCATATCGGGGCGGTTTCGAGTGCTCAATGGGGCTGATGAGATAAAAATCCCGGCTATGCCGATGGGTTTCCACAAAGGACGGAGGGGCTTCTAGAAGGACGGTATCTCCGCGTCGCAGGACAATATCACCGATCTTTCCTTTTAGGCGTTCTCCCTCACGTGCTACACCAATAACAACGGCGTTGTAACGTGATCGAAAACGACCGTCGCGAATTGTCTTTCCCACAATCGGGCAGCGATCACTAATCACGGCCTCGATAAGACAACGATCAGAGCGCGGGGCGTCCAGCTTAAAAACTTGATTTGTTGCGGGGACAAGCCCGCGGATGCGTTGCAAATCCCTCACGGATTCGACAATTCCCACAAAGATAAGACGATCATTGGCCCGAAGCCGCTCCTGGGGCGAAACCGCCGGCAGCACCTGACCATCACGATTGATTTCCGCCAGATACAGGCCGGGCAAATGACGAAGTCCTGCCTCCTCGATCGTTTTCCCCACAAGAGGACTTGCCGGCTCGACAAGCATCTCGGTGGTGTACTCTCGCGGATCCTGTCGGACCGGAGCAGCCACAGCCCTAGCAGGCAGTAACCAACGATGAGCCAAAACAACCAAGGCGATTCCAAAAAGGGTCGCCGGCAATCCAACCCATGTGGGATCAAACATCCCTAACCCCCGTGGCAGAACATGCCCTCCTGCGGCGACTTGTTGGTCATGCGCCTGGATAAGCAGTCCGTTGACGATTAGATTGGTACTGGTGCCAATCAGGGTGCATGTACCGCCAAGAATCGCCGCATAACTGAGGGGCAGCATGAGCTTCGATGCGGGAACTCTGTTCTGGCGAGCCCAATCGTTCACTGCCGGAATGAGCATGGCCACGACGGGGGTATTGTTCACAAACGCGCTCATCGCGGCCGTGGGTACCATGAGCCTGAGAATCGCTAGGGTGACTGACTTTACTCGGCCAAACAGGTAGTCTGTCAGCCAATTCACAGCCCCTGTTTCCGTAAGGCCCGCCGCCACCACAAAGAGCACGGCAATTGTCACGAGGCCTTCGTTCCCGAAACCCTGAAGGGCCTGACGGCTTGGTAAGACACCCGTGAGAATCAGTGCCGCCAGCCCCCCCATGAGGATAATATCTGCCGGCAAGCGATTCGTTGCCAGCAAGACGAAAACTAAACCGACGACAACTAATGCAATAACGGCATCAGTGCCCATAGACGTTCCCCAGTGGTTTTATTCGTCTCAGGATACAAAAGCATAGGACGGAAGCAAAATCCTTTCACAGGGGCTTGTTACCCGTCAGCTTTCAGCGTCCTGTCTTATTTCGGTTTGGACCGCACGACGGCGGCCCCATTTGACATCTAGAGACAGGCTCCGGCGAGCCGTAAATCACCAAAGTGACGACGGTGTATTTCTAAATCGAGGCAAACATGATCTTTTCTATCATGATAGTATACTTTCCATTTTTAGGGTAGTCCGTTGGGGCCTCCGCTCCTTAGAGGACGTTTTGCCTGAAAGTCTCAGCTTCTCGACTCTCGATCATGGAGCCGACAAAGCCGGTTAAAATCCGTGATCTGACTCCCGCTCCTTCCTGTTATACCTTTCCTAAATTCCCTATTGTTGTCATCCTGCAAGCTGATGCCCAAATTAGGGGCTCGTATGTGGTTCAAAGCCCCCTGTGTCTCGGTCCCGCATCCCATAGAATGAGTTATGGACGAAATCCAGGAAAACCGCTATAAGGGTTGATTTCTTCTGGTCCATCCCTCCTGTCAAGTTCGTGGGGATGCGTGGGTGTGTTGAAGCGCCATTGCGATTGCATTCCATTTACGGTGTTGATTTCTTCAAATGCGTGAAAGCGGAATCTTACTTCATCCGAGCTCACTTCCCAGCCCAATGGGGATTGGTGATCTTGGTTCTTCTGCATATCGCTTTGTCGAGTGGCTTGCTCTGGCAAAACAGCGATATTGGCAGGTCCTTCCCCTGGGACCCGTGGACGATTGGGGGTCACCATATAGTTCTCCCTCAGCGTTTGCTGGGAACGAACTGTTAATCTCGCTGGAACTCCTTGCCGAAGACGGACTCCTCGATAGCGGAGAACTAAAACAACAATTTGATCACACAACGGATGATGCGCCGGTCGATTATCGAGCAGTGTTTCGCAAGAAGATGGCATTCTTGAAACAAGCCTTCGAAAGATTTGAGGCCGGCCGCGTCAGAAACGCATTCGATGTACTCCGGGAAGAATTTGAGCTTTTCTGCGAGCAACAGTCTTGGTGGCTCAAGACGTACGCGATCTATCAAGCATTGGTGGACCTTCTCGGAAACAACGATTGGCCGCGTTGGCCGCGACACGTGCTCAACCTAGGTATCGATCGGCTTCGACGTGGCGGGTTCGATGCTCTAGGTACGGATCTTCCTGGCGAGTTGGGGAAAGAGTATCGCTTTCATTGTTTTGCCCAGTTTGTTTTCGGCCGTCAGTGGGAACAATTACACCGGTTTGCGCTCGAGCGGGACGTCCGGATTTTTGGAGATATCCCAATCTATGTCTCCTATCACAGCGCCGACGTCTGGGCCAATCCCCAGTATTTTTTTCTTGACGAACATTACCGACCGATAGCGGTTGCCGGGGTACCGCCGGATTACTTCAATGCCACGGGCCAACTTTGGGGAAATCCCGTTTACCGATGGGAGGTGATTCAAAGTGAGGGCTACCGGTGGTGGATCGATCGGTTTCGCGCTGTGTTCCGCCTGGTTGACCTTGCCCGGGTCGATCATTTTCGTGGGTTTGCCGCCTTTTGGTCGGTTCCCGCTTCGCACGAAACGGCCGAGCGGGGACACTGGGTGACCGCACCGGGTGAGGACCTCTTTACCCGGCTTACCACGACATGGGAGGGGCCGTGGCGACAGTTGCCTGACGGTCGGAAAATCCTCCCTATTGTGGCGGAGGACCTCGGCCATATTACCCCAGACGTAATTGCCTTGCGACGCAAATTTGGTTTCCCGGGCATGGCCGTGCTCCAATTCGCCTTTGGGGCATCCCAAGTCGATGCTTTCTTGCCTGACCATGTGGCTGTGGATACCGTGATGTACTCCGGTACACATGACAATGATACAAGCCTTGGTTGGTTTGTTCACGAAATCTTGCCGCATCCCCAGTTGCACGAGCGACTTCGACGGTACTGTGCAGCCAAGGCGGAAACCATTAGTTGGGACATGATCCGACTGGCGTTCGAATCTCGTTCTCAGATTGCCATTGTCCCGCTTCAGGATGTCCTTGGCTTAGGTTCGGAGGCGCGGATGAATATTCCGGGAACACCGGATAATAACTGGCGGTGGCGGTTTTCTTTTAATTCTCTAAGTGAAGCACAGGCCGAACGATTGGCCCGACTTTCGGAAGACTCGGGGCGGAATACAGAGACCGCGATTCTATCTCCTGTTAGGCAAGCATCACCGGCGAAGCCGTGATCCTCACCGGTGAGGATCAGGTTTCTCGCCGCTTGAGATCGCCTCTTTGCGGCGATGAAGGGGCTCAATCGCCGCCCGAACCGTCCCCTCGTTGACCGGTGAAATAATTCCTCGTTCGTAAATGATTGCCGTGATTAACTCTGCGGGCGTCACGTCAAAGGCGGGATTATAAGCAGCAACGCCCTTTGGAGCTATTGGTAGGCCAAAAGGGCAAGTCACTTCTTCCGCTGCTCGTTGTTCAATGGGGATCAAACCGCCGTGAGGCAAGCTGAGGTCAAACGTGGAACTTGGGGCGGCCACGTAAAAGGGAATCCGATGGGCCTTGGCCAGCACCGCCAGGCCATAGGTTCCAATCTTGTTGGCGGTATCACCGTTGGCAGCGATTCGGTCGGCTCCAACAATGACCGCTTGGACTTTTCCCTCCCGCATGACCTGAGCCGCCATGTTATCGCAAATAAGCGTCACGGGAATGCCATGCATGCTCAGTTCCCAGGTTGTCAGCCGTGCACCCTGCCACAGCGGACGAGTTTCATCCGCGAACACCGACAACCTTTTTCCCGAGGCAACGGCCGTATAGATGGCGGCCAAGGCCGTCCCCAGTTCGGATGTGGCCAGCGCACCGGCGTTGCAGTGGGTCAAAATCCCCATTCCGTCCGACAGAAGTGTGCTCCCCCAATCGCCGATACCGCGGCAAATCGCCCGGTCTTCCTCGTGAATGGCCCTAGCCTCTTCAAGAAGGGCTTGGCGTATCTGCTGATGCGACATGATTCCTCGGCAGGCCGCGGCATGGCGCTTCATGCGGTCTAAAGCCCAGAACAAATTGACCGCGGTTGGTCGGGAAGACGCAAGGTAAGCTGTGACGGCCTCTAATCGGTCGAAAAGGCTGTCCTCAGTGGGGGAGGCCAAAGCTTTCAATCCGAGACATACCCCATAAGCCGCGGCGATCCCAATGGCCGGGGCCCCCCGAACTTGCAGAGACTTGATCGCATGCCAGACCTGGTGTTCGTCCTGACAGTCGATGTACACCAACTTGCCGGGTAACTGTGTCTGATCGAGAATCTTCAGATACCCATCGATATCGCCAATCCACTCGAGTGTGGAAAACGGTTTCGATTCGTTCATTGCCAAGATCTTCTGACCAAAATGGTAATATATTGAGGTGAAGCACCTAATTGACGGCTCAGGGCGGTCGAACTCTGCGAAGAGAACCTAACCAACGGTTTCCCCGCTACCACCAAACTCTTCTGCAAGTTTCGTTTGCAACTGGCTATCCCGCGACTTGACTTTTTCGCTGAGCCGCTGCCTGAAGGTCTTAAGCCGTTGGGCCAATGTCTCGTCACTGAGAGCCAAGATTGAAATCGCCAGAAGGCCGGCGTTGCGTGCGCCACCGCCACCTACTCCAACGGTTGCCACCGGGATGTCGCCCGGCATCTGGACCATGGACAACAGCGAGTCCAATCCCCCCGCCAAGCCCGTGGGCACGGGGATCCCAATGACCGGCAAGGTCGTATGAGCCGCGACAACACCGGCCAGATGGGCAGCTCCCCCCGCAGCCGCCAGAATGACCTTCAGACCGCGAGTTTCTGCCTGGGCTGCGTACTCCGCAACTTGGTGTGGCGTGCGATGCGCGCTCATCACGTGAACTTCAAAGGGAACCCCAAATTCGTGCAAAGCACTCGCCGCTGGCTTGATATACTGCCAGTCACTGTCGCTACCCATAAGGATGCCAACAACCGGTCGGGACATAGTTTTTCACTCTCCTCACTTGCTTGGCTGAGTCTTTTTCGGGTTCTGGATCAAAATCGCAGGCCAATCAGTTTTTCAGGATCAGCCGGCGGCGAGCACTAACGAGACTGCCTGTCCGATCCGTGAGTGATTGAGGATCACGGCCGTGGGGATTTTCAACGGTCTGGGTGCCTTAGCCACGACGTCAATCGGACACTCTGGATCAGGCGTTTCGTAGTTCAGGGTGAAGGGTATCTTCTTTCCCGCAAAGGCCAAAAGACTGCCCGCCATTTCCACGATGCCTGTTCCGGCGGCCAAATTTCCAAAGAAGCTCTTTAATGCCGTCACAGGGACATCACCGAGTTCGCTGTGGATCGCCTTGGCCTCGGCCCTGTCGTCGTCCACGGTGCTAACTCCGTGGGCATTGACGTGTCCCACGTCACGAGGCGCCAAATCAGCCATTCTTAACGATAACCGAATTGCCTGCCGGATGGCCGTACCCTGGACAGGGTGATGAAGCCGTCGCGGCTCAAACGTACAGGCGTAGCCGAGAACTTGCGCCAGGATCCTGGCCCCTCGGGCTACGGCATGGTCACGGCGTTCGAGGACCACTGCACCAGCCCCTTCGCCGTGGATCATGCCGTCGCGAGCTGCATCGAACGGACGGCAGGCATGCTGCGGATCATCAACTCGTTTTGACAACTCGTAGGCCCCTTCGCGGACCCAAATGGAAGGATTGATCCTCGACCCAGTCCCGCCCGCAATCATGACATCGGCTTCACCCCGCTGGATGACCCGCACCGCTTCGATCAGCGAGGCCAGGCCCGAGACCTCGGCGAGCGTGAGTGTATTGTTTGGCCCCCGCGCATCGTGGGCAATGCCAATATGACACGCCGGCATATTGGGCAAATATTTTAGGAGCCATAGAGGATAAAGATCGGACATCGCGTACTGGCCCCACAGGGAGAAGTCAAAGTGCCCATCCACGATACAGCGGCGAATCGCGTTTTGAATCTCGTCCAATTCGCACGGGATGAGATCGGCGCCAAAAACAATGCCCAGTCGCTCGGGCTCCACACCACTCGACTTGATCCCCGACATCTCGACCGCCAGATCCGCCGCGACGAATCCCATTTGGATGTCGCGACTCATAACCTTGAGGGCTTTTCGGGGACGGACGCGGTCTTTAGCATCAAAATTGGTAACAACCCCGCCAATGCTGGATGCCCAAGCTTGCTCTCGAAGGGCCTCAATTTTGGTGATGCCTGATCGCCCCGCGCAAAGAGACTCCCAGAAGGCCTCACAGCCGATGCCAATAGGACTGACAATACCAACACCGGTTATGACGACTTCAGGCCAACCGTCCATGCTGTGCTTGTTATGCGGCACCTGCCATCCGCGAACGTGTTATGAAATACTACCCAGGTCGTTCTGTCACCGGACACGCTTGCCCATGCCCATATGACGACGGTTTTTCGGTCTAAAATCGTGATACTACCCAAGAATTGGGTTAACGACAAGGTAAACAATTTTCCGCGGAAAAGCTGATTCACGCGAGGAGTTTTGAGATCCCGGGCCAAAATAGCCCATAAACCCAACCGGGTTAGGCGTTCTCTTTTGCACAAAAACGCACGGGAATACCTGTTCTGTACAGTGGCGGAGAAGGCAACCGAACGTCCAATCGCATCCCAAAGGGATAAATCTTACCGAACTGGACCCTTGTCTTGGCACCGTGCCAAACCCGAACCTTTGGGACGCTCTCGAATGGTGGCCAAAACGGAAAGTGGACACTGACGACCTGCTGCTGCGGCCGAAAGGCCACCCAGCTTTGCCCCAAGACCACTCGATGCCCCTTTTCATCGCGGAATTCGGCGAAGCAGAGGATTGGCTTTCGGACTTGTCGGCTTTGACATCTGGAGTTTATCCGCGAAGACGCGCCTTCTTGCCGAACGGTGGACAAAAGCCATCCGCGGGAAAGTTCCCCGAGGCGAAGGGAATCCGATGGCTTGAATCCAAGGCTCTCTAGAAAGACCGCGCTTGTTAGCCAAATAGGCCTAGTAGCATAGGAGGGGACAAGACCCGATGGACAGCGGCAAGACCTATCACCTCTGTCTGGTAATATGTGATATTCGGGCAATTTGGCGAAATTCGCGACAGTTGCGCCCAGACTGCTTATCAGCAATGCCGTAAT
>Ga0116168_1002332_pt1 | contig 12156 bp, 7 predicted proteins | sample AD_UKC129_MetaG_FD_89795 | JGI IMG/M metagenome (GOLD analysis project Ga0116168, IMG submission 89795) | Active sludge microbial communities of municipal wastewater-treating anaerobic digesters from Canada - AD_UKC129_MetaG | ecosystem: Engineered > Bioreactor > Anaerobic > Digestate | place...
ACGCCATCCCTGGGGTAGAAGTCTATGGCCCCAAAAATGCGGCGGACCGTGTCGGCGTGGTCAGCATTAACGTTAAAGGTCTGAGTCCCCACGAACTGGCGGCCATTTTAGACGGTCAATTCCATATCCAAGTCCGTGCGGGCATCCATTGTGCCCCCCTCATCCATCGTAGGCTAGGTACGTTAGAACGCGGCGGAGCCGTGCGGTTCAGCCTTGGTCCTTTCAACACACTTGAACACGTCGAAGCGGCGATTGCAGCCGTCGGGCAAATTGCCCAGCACTTTACATAAACCAAAGCGGCCGGGTACACACCACCACATCGCGCTAACACGCCGATCACTGGTCGATTTACCTAAAAACTAACGAAGTATAGATCGTTTCGCCAGTCTAAGGTTGATGACGATGTGCCGGGATGGCCTTCTCCTTAGTGGCACCAAGCCGCACCGCGGGGAAGATCGTCTGGGGTGACTGTTCGTTGAGATCGAAGATCGTAAAGCCAGGCACACCAATCTGACGGGCAATAGAAATCTGACCGACAACACGATCCGGGCCGTCCAAGCGATAGGCCCCGATGCCTGGATACATTGGGATGCGACCACCGATCAATTCCGCCTGGGTCTTAACCAGGCGCTCAAAACGCCGATCATCCTCCGTGTAGTCCATGGGGCAGATGAAATCGAGATAACCGGCTTTTACCCAACTTACCCAATCTTGCCCGACAGACTCCCGGCAAGCCGGATATTCCGCGAAAACGGCGGCGGAGATTTTGATATCCACCCGCAGTCGCTTCGCCTCTTGCGCCACCATCTGCACAACCCGCGTAATTTGCTCGCACCGCCAATTTCGATAGGCCGCCCTCAATGAGCCGCTATAGCAATCGTCTGGCCAGCTTGTTACCCGCAATCCCGTATCTTTTTCGAACCGCTGACGGCACCCATCGCAGTAGCAGTTGTCGCCGTCGGGATAGCGGATGTAGTCGAAATGAATGCCATCCACGCCGTATTTCTTCACCACCTCAAGCATCGTTTCGCATTCCAGCTTTTGGTTCTCTGGGTGCGAAGGACAAAGCCAACGAGTGGGTTCCCCGCGGCGGGTGACTTGCGTTCGACCGCTCGCCCGCATCTGTTCGACGAAGGAATTCGGGGCCGTACTCAAGTTGAAGTTAACCTTCCACACATGAACCTCAATACCGTGCCGATGGCAGGCTTCGACACACTGGGCAATCTGGTCGCCATATTTCTCGAACGACGCACTTCGGGGAAGCAAATCGGAGGCATAATGGGCCACCCCGCCCCAAAGCATGTTGGGAAGGACCATGTTAAAGCCTGCTTCGGCAAGCTCACGGGCCGTTCGTTCCCAATCGCCGGGATAGGCCCCCAGTCCCGTATGGTTCCAATAAGCCCGACCTTCTCGAGAGGGACTTGGCTGCGCCATGAGATACGCCGTCACAATCTTCTTGCGTATATCCTCGAGGGCTGCCAAAGAAATCTGCTCCGGACGAGTCGCATCCTTAACATCGATTTGCGAGAGGAGCGACTCAGCCTCCTGAAGCAACTGCCAAGGGGCGCTCGTTGTGTCCGGAGCGTGTTTCTTGAGCCACTCTCGCAGTTCATCGAGGTTTTGCAAGTGACCGACCGGGGTGACTTTGGCCAGCAGGCCACGCAGAATGACAGGCTTGAGATCCGGCCTTAACGCCCCCATCACGGCGGCCAACATCACGCGCTGATTTTCAGCATCACCTCCCAGCAAGATGTGGCTGAAAAACGCTCCGTGGGGCGAGAGGATCATGGCGGCCCGACCGGTGGGCTTACCTTGTGCATCGAACCACTCGCCGATCACACGGGTGCTTGCAACCGTGGGGATAGGCTCGGTGATATTCCACGATGACTGCCGCATCCGGACAGGCAAATCGGGCAAGATATTGCGATCGAAACGGACCTCCGCAAATTGGGATTCGTATTCGCGGGCCATCCAGCGGGTTTTACCCACCCCAAGGAGAGTCAACACCTCTTGTGGCGCTTGATAGAACAAGATGACTTTTGTGCCGCGACGAATTGCTTCTGCTAAGGCCGATGCGGCAGTGGGCGATAAACGTGGGGCATAGGGCACGATGATGATGGCCTTTTCGGCCCAAACCTCGGCGCTTGGGTTTCGATCGTCGAGTGTATCAAAGCCCAATCCCAGGTCGGTGATTAATCGCCCAACACGCTCGGCAGCTTCCCGGATGGTCCGCAATTCGGATTGCTCGTGTCCCTCGACGGCCGTGGGAACAAGTAGGGCGACGGGGTGCTCCAGGGCGGTCAGACGGTAAATTCTCGCTTGGGCATCCACGGAGGCACCTCGCCAAAATGAGATGCGAATCCCATCGATCTGCCCCCACCCAGCGGGTTTTCCTTCAGAGCGAAATTCCGCCTTCACAAACCGTACCAACTGCTTGCCCACGCTGCTGACCGATCCCGAACCGGCATACCATCCCGCACCGCTACGAAAATAGAGCGATAGATGTCCGACGGCCTCCGGGCGGTCGATTTCCAGTTCCAAAATAAACTCGCCGGGGCGGGAAAGGTCGAGCTTCACCTCGCGGTCATGAATACTGCGGGGCAAATCCGCGTGACGGGCAAACGGCAAGCCAATTTCTAAGGCCTGGCCTCCGTCCACCTTAATCAACCGGATTGGCGGCGTCCCTTCAGAGGCTCGCCACGCTTGCTGGGCAGCTTGCTCATCGGTGTATGCGATCTCTTCCAGGACTATTTCTCGCACCGCTGGCGAACTTTCCGCAAACGCCCATCCGCATAATCCAAAGGTTGTGACAACGGCCAAAAAGCACGTACCAAACCGATTCATCGCCGAAACTCCTTGTGGTTCGTTTCCCATCACTTTGATCGTTCTTAGTCCTATCTCGCAACATTCCCTATCTTTGCAATGCCTAACGAAGGAGGTCTCCGCGAGCCACCAAGGTCGGCCGATCAAGGGGTGGAGTGCGAAATTCCCTGTCGCCCTGTTTCTCTATCACCATGTGCCAAAGCCGAGGATCAACACCCTCTCCGGCGAAGTGGTCCGGCGAGCCGCTTCCCGGGTAGCGTGGGCTATCCACAAGGAGTGTCAGTCGGTAATTACGGCAGTTCTCAATGTCAAACAGGGCAGTGCCGGGATAGGCCGCCGCATTACCCCCGTATCCAAAGATGGCAAAGTTCTCCGCATCAATGGCCTTCACAATGGGGCGATTGTACTCCCCCTTAAGACCATACACAAAAACACCGGAGGCCCTGCGGATTTCCATATTGGCATCACTTCGGGAATGTTCTGCGTTGCACTGGTAAAAGTGCAATGGCCCCTTTATCCCCTCAATCAACAGGTGCCGATAATGAGGCCCTTGAAGCTGCCAAGACTCCTGATGGAAGTTGTACCATTTGCCGGCCCCATGTCCGTGAATCAGAACAAACGGGTGATCAAACTGTGGTGCCGCTGCTCCCTTCGGGACGTTCCAGCGAGTCGGCATCACCACGTTGACATCGCGATAAACTGATTGGCCTCCGGCCGCCCAGTCAAGGGCATATCCCCCCACGCCCGAGATGTCCAGCCGGATCCCAAAGAAACCGAGGATCGTCCTCGCGTTGGGGTCGTTAGCGGTTTGGACAATCGGCTTTGGCTGATCCGCGCGGGCAAAATCTCCCCCGGCGTCTCCGTATCCCACGAGCCATGTAAAGCAACGATGCGCGCCGATCAATTGGCTGTCAGGCCGCAAACGCAAAGTTCTGGTAATGCGGTACTCGCCCTTAGGAATAAAGAGGGCAGGATGGCTCTCAATGGCCTTTTGAAGGGCCTCGGTATCGTCGGTCACTCCGTCACCCCGAGGAGGATTCTCAAGCAGTTTCGCATTGACGACGCCCGGCGACCATGGGCGTGGAAATTGCTTATCCCAAAGGTGACGGCTCACCAAATCGTCTGGAGCTGCCTCCGTGGCCGAAAGCCTGTGCCAAATAGGCCCGGACCACTTCTGGCCATCCAACCAAATCCCACATGTGTAAGTGAGTTCCTTCACGCCAAGTGCCGCCAACTGACGACCGCGAAAACCGGCAGGGGGAACGGCAATCGCGGCCTCTTGAATGTGGCACCATTTGGCGTCAACAGCCTTGAGTTCTCCCACCGGGGATTGAACGATTTTTCCCACACCTCGAGTGAATACATTGTTGAAGTACGCGGCGGCCGTTGTGTCGAGCAGCACCGCGGACGTGGACCCCTCGGCCTCAACAGTTCCGTCGATCAAATTGAGTTGGCCCTGATGAATTCCGCTTTGCCTGGCCAGGATTACCGGGCCGTTGCCTTTTGTCCTGATCCGAAAACCCACAATTGTTGTGGCCTGTCGGCCGGAACAAATAATGGCAGATTCATCCTGGTCAATCAGGGTCACCCCCGTGACCGTTGCGGCGGGTTGCGTTCCCCGAAGGTCCAAGCCATATCGCCCCCCGATGACTGTTATGCCGGCATGACTGCCGCCCGAACCGGCACCGCCTTCCACACCACAAAAGGCCCCGCGGGCATCGATCGTGCAATCCTGGATGCCTGACCCCTGGGCCGCCCGATGCGAAATGCCGATTGCCCCAGGGTGATTCGGCCCCAGCCGCACGTCCACACCCACGATCATCTGATTCATCGAGATATTTGGCTGGGGTTGGTCAAGCGGGGCCTCTTCACCGTTACCCGCGGCCCAAAAATAGACCACCGGCTTAGGGTGATCAGGATCATCAAATCCCTTGCTTTGTGGGGAAAGGACCAAACATGGGCGACGGCCGTCCCGTTCCATCCCCATCAAAACACACGGGTGGTTGCGATCTCCCGAACGCCTCGTAGGAGTCCGCAACGGCCGGTATTGCTCACAGACAATGGTGTCCGAAATCAGATATTCACCAGGCGGAAAGAGGCACACAAGCTGTCTCTCCCTCGCATAATTGATGGCCTTTTGAATCGCTTCAGTGGAATCGCGCTGACCGCTAGGATCGGCTTCGAAAGGCCTCGCGGCAACATTCACAAATCCCCACGATTCGAGGACGGCATTGTTATCAAGCGGCCAATCCGTCGCGAGAACTTCTCTGCCATACAACACAGCAAGAATGGCAAAAACACTTGGCCACAGCACACGGACAGTACGCATAATACCTCCCGCAGCATTGAATTGAGACTCGCAACCAATGTCTCTCAGATTGAACGTCTGCCCCATTGTGAACCATTACCCGCTTCAGGACAATCACCGGCCACTTTGTGCAACGATGGCCCGGGGGCCCGCCATTGCGGAAAACGGCGTTGATCGGCACGCCAAGTAGGCACAAGGTTCGCCCTTACCGGCGACCGGAACGCGTGTGCCGATTTAGAGACTATCCCATAATCTCCCTTCACGTGTTCGGCGCGAGAGGGGTCGGGGGTGAGGGTGGCTCGAATCGCTGCCGGATTTCTCAATCGATTCCGACGTTCGCTTGCCCTCACCCCAACCCTCTCCCGGAGGGAGAGGGGGGACTTTTTGGGATCGACTCTTAATAGAGGCAACTCCCTTGGTTGTGCCGGTTTGTTGTGGTTATGTGCTATGGTGCGGGCGTCAGCAAGCGCGTGGGCCTGCGTCTACGAAGTGTTTGGAAAACACATAGATGTCCACACACCCCACGTTAGGAGGGGTTCTCATTATCAAGGGTGCCAGGGCAATCCGTGGCTATGAATCACGCCGAATCAATTCGGCCACACACATAAAAGTCGTCACCAATCTTTTCCCAGGTGACGTTCCGCAGAATCTGGGCATGGGCAAGTCGTTCCACGCCAATTCCTGCCACGGGCGTTCGAGCGGTCTGCCCCCCGACGAACTTAGGGGCAATAAAAGCATGGACCTCATCGACGAGTTGATGATCAAAGAGAGTCCCAAAGACCTGCGATCCACCTTCGAAGAGGACATTCGTCATGCGTCGGCGACCCAGTTCGTCGAGAAGTGCCATGAGCCGTTCAGCGTACGATTCCCCGGGAGACTCGAAGACTTCGCAACCGTGGGCCTCCAATTGGCGACGAGCCTCAGCGGGGGCATGTCGGGAAACGGCAACCATAACGGGGACGTCACAGGCCGTCCGCACTAACTGAGAGTCCAACGGCAATCGCCCTGTCGAATCCGAGACAATCCGCACAGCGGTGCGCGGTCCCGGGGGACGGGCCGTTAGCAGCGGATCGTCTCGCCGCACCGTTTCGATGCCGACGACGATCGCATCCACACGACCGCGCAGTTGATGGACGCGGGAGCGCGAAAGTTCATTACTAATCCAACGACTGTCACCGCTATAGGTGGCGATCTTTCCGTCAAGGGTCATCGCCCATTTGGCGATTACCCATGGGCGCTGTTGCGTGATGAGCTTAATATAAGGGGCGTTCAGAGATCGGGCCTCTGCCTCCATCAGACCCACGCTGACCTCAATGCCGGCCTTGTTGAGTTCCGAAAGTCCTTTTCCCGCGACAAGAGGGAAGGGGTCCTTCATAGCCACCACCACGCGGCGAATCCCTGCCTTGATCACAGCTTGTGTACAAGGGGGTGTCTTCCCGTAGTGACAGCACGGCTCAAGGCTGACATACATCGTTGCCCCGGCTGCCCGAGACCCGGCCAAACGGAGCGCTTCAATCTCAGCGTGCGGCTGCCCAAAGGCACGATGCCAACCTTCTCCGATGATCTCCGCCCCCTTTGCAATCACGCAACCCACCATGGGGTTCGGCTCAACGGATCCCTGCCCGCGTTTCGCCAGTTCTAAGACGCGCCGCATGTGCCACGCATCGAGATCGGCCTGATCCATAATCTCCCCCCTTGTTTGAGGTGCCCTGGGACGAATGCAATACGGGTTAAAACAAATGCCCACAAAAGGCCATCCCTGCGATGCTCTTTCTCCCAGCTCCGTTAATTGTACTAATCTTGTCATCATTTTGAATCCAAGGAAGCTGGGCGTTTCGATTTTGGAATCTTGGGCAGTTGACACGGGCAGGTAGCAACGCTAGGATGGTCCGTGTTGGGCGTTGGTGTCCGGTCGGGCAGCTAGCCTGATCGGAGAACAGGGAATCCGGTGAGAATCCGGAACGGTCCCCGCCGCTGTAACCGAGCGCCACGAGACTTGCCCAGTCTCCTTGGCCATTGTCGCGGCAGCCAGCAGGTTCCTAATGGTCTAATCCCATGAGGAATCGTTGCGACGAGAAGGCCGGGTGAGTCCAGCTCGGAAGTCAGAAGACCTACCAACGCATGGCTGTCAGTCCTCTGCGTGGGACGGAGGCTGCGGAGTTCTGGACCTTACTTGAGGCTATCGAGCAGGTTGCAACTCATCAGCCACATTAAGTTTCGGCCACGCGTGGGGACAGTATGTTCCCAGTAGCGCTAGGGTTGCTTTCTGCACGATAGCGGCAGGAGGTTTGCGATGGACCGTCGCTCTGCCCTGCTTCGGAATAGGTGCGGCGAGAGGACGTTACGGCTATTTTCTCGCGTGATACGGAAAGGCTTCACACTTGTCGAGTTGCTGGTGGTAATTGCCATCATTGGGCTGCTGACAGCGCTTCTTTTGCCGGCCGTTCAAGCCGCCCGTGAAGCCGCCCGCCGCTCGGCCTGCACAAATAATTTGCGGCAGATGGGCATCGGCCTGCATAACTACCATCAGGCTTTAGGATGTTTTCCGCCGGGCGGGATTGAACATCGTGCCATGATCAATCCACAAACCAAAAAACCCTATGGACCGGCAGGGCGGCAACTAGCCTGGTCGCTATTTCTCCTCCCGTATGTTGAACAACAGCCACTCTACCAGAAAGTTGATACGAGTAAACCGTTCGACGCACCCGAGAATGCCGAGGCCGCCGCCACGATCTTGCCCCTCTATATTTGCCCAAGTGCCACAACGCAACGAGAGCTGCGGCAGGGTCGCGGACCATGCGATTACGGAGGTATCTATGGCGAGCGCATCACCAGTCCCAACAATCCCCCCAAAGGGATGATGCTCTATGATCAGGCGCTTACTGTGGCAGATGTCATCGATGGAACATCAAATACGCTCATTGTCTCCGAGGACTCCGACTTTCGCGATGGTCAATGGATCAACGGCCTAAACGTTTTTGATCAGGCCTATGCCATTAATAAGGCACCCGCGTTTGAAAACGATATCCGCAGCAAGCATCCAGGCGGTGCCAACGGCCTGTTTACGGATGCCTCGGTCCGTTTCTTGGCAGAGACGATGGATTTGAGCGTTTTGGCCGCCATCTGCACACGTGCGGGTGGCGAAGTGGTCACCGGGCTGTAAGCCGGTTTATCGAAGCAGGAACACTATGTTGGCGTGTTTTGTTGGTTTACGTTTCAACAAAGGAGGAGCATCATGAGTTCGCTTGCACAAACTCCCTTGGCCAGATCGTGCCTCTGGCTGCCTAGCCTGTTCGTTTTGGGACTACTGGTTCCCTTGAACTCGATCCAGGCCGGTACGGTCGATTTTGAGGATGTTGGGGCCTCCCTTCCGGCCAACAGTTACTGGAACGGCGCCCCCAATGACGGTCACAATACGTTCACTTCGAATGGATTCATCTTTCACAATAATTACACCCTGGCGTGGGACGTGTGGGATGGATTTGCCTATTCCAACAAGACCGACACAACAACTCGTGGGTATCTGAACCAGTATTCGGCCATTACGGGATCGGGGGCCGACAACTCTGCGACCTACGCCGTGAGCTTCGTCAATTTGTGGGGTGACTTGCCCAGAATCGAAGTCCCGGAAGGTGTGTCCCTCGTTTCCGCCCAGGTGACAAATACAACCTATGCCTACTACTCGATGCTCGAAGGCGATCAATTTGCCAAGAAATTCGGTGGCCCCTCAGGCAACGATCCCGACTGGTTCAAACTGATCATTTACGGAAAGGACCTTGCCAATAGCTTACTCGGGACGGTTCAGTTCTACCTCGCTGATTTCCGCTTTGAAGATAACGCGCAAGACTACATCGTGAATACCTGGCAAACGGTCGATTTGACACCTATCAGCACTGCCCGCATTTTGGAATTTGAGCTCGATTCCTCAGATGTGGGCCCTTGGGGTATGAATACCCCGGCGTGTTTTGCCTTGGATAATTTAGTCTTCCAGACGCCGGGCAGTAACGGTGAAGTCATCCCAGAGCCGACGAGCGTAGTTCTTCTTGGCCTTTCGACGGTCGCCATAGGCGGCGTATCCGTGCTCCGAAGGTGGCGTCGCCGTGAAAAAGATCAGGTGTGAGCCGATGCCTGAGTACCTTACATGACCTGATTGAATTTGGGAATCGCAATTAGCCCGACACAATTTCCGAAAAACCCCTCCGAGGACGTCCCTGCGACGTCGTCGCCAGACCCCGGGTTCCCCTCCCCGGGGTCTGGGTTGTTTTGGAATACCATTGGTCTAAGGCATGAGTGTAGCCCAAGCCCTTGGGCAGCAAATGACCTGAAATCCTTTTACAAACGTTAGTTACGCAAGCACGCCGGTCAAGTGCCACCCATCGTTGACCGCGCAGGAGAGGCCGGATAGACTAAAAGTATTGATGACTGGTCCCGTGATTGACGGCTAGCTCCTGGTCGTTGACTTCCGCGACGGACCACAGCCTTATCCGTCACGGTCATCGCGGGGCGGCAAATATCCCTGATATGGTGGCTGTAGCTCAGCTGGTTAGAGCACCAGACTGTGGATCTGGGTGTCGCGGGTTCGAATCCCGTCAGCCACCCTTAGGGCAAGTGTTAGTACCCTTTGGCTGGACCGCGTTGGCCTGGGCGGGTTTCTTCCATGGCGTCGATGTAGGCCCGAAGCCGTGCCAATTCATCGGTCAGTTGTCGCAGTTTTAGCATATTCTCAACGCGTTTGAGTAGTTCCAGCTTGTGAATCGGCTTGCTCAAGAAATCATCGCAGCCCGCCGCAACCGCCCGTTCGATGTCCCCCAACTCATTGAGTGCTGTCACCATAAGGATCATGATATCTTTTGTGGCGGGATCGCTCTTCAGCTTCTGGCACACCTCAAACCCGCTCATCTTGGGCATCATGATATCGAGAAGGATGAGGTCGGGGTGAATCTTTCGGGCCATGGCAAGGGTCTCCAGCCCGTCGCTGGCCACGGCAATCTCGCAATCGTAGTCGGCCAGATAGGCCTCCAATAGCTCGACATTCGTCGGGTTATCATCTGCGATGAGAATCTTATGTCTTTCTTTCATACTGACTTGTCCAAGTCGAAGTTAAGCCCGGTCCAAAAACATCGCCGAAAGTTCTAGGGAATCTTGAAAACCGCCTGCTTTGCCGAATTATAGAACCTCATTCTCGACGGCAAAAGGCGAATCACGAACCAGCGGAGGATTCGCCATCACACGAACTGAATGATGGCCAAAACGACGGCCGTCACAAGCCCCAAGGCAATGATAATCCAAATCCAAAAGGGCATCGGGGGTGCGCTGCGTCGGGCCCGTCCGCCAAGCACCAAGGCCAATCGTGGGTCTTCATCCGCAGGCAGTGGTAAGGGAAAGGGAGACGCTTCCGCCTCATCCCCCGCTTGATCGACAAGTTCATGGGGGATGGTCGCCGTTTCGACAAGGGGTTTGGCGATCGGCAATGTGTTTGCCCCTTCCAACGGCTTAGCCACCGGTACACCGAGATTAGGCGACGATTGTTCGGTCTTAGGCGAAGTCTCGCGTGGCGCCGTTTGTACGGCTGTCTTTGTATCTGGTGCCGCCGCGGAATCAGGCAAAGCCTTGGCCGAGACAAGTGTTCGGACGGGTGCCTTCTCCTTGGTTGTGCCCGCGGGGGCAGCCTTGACAGGTTTCGGCAGCCGGGTGTCGCTTTCCGGGACCTCATACCCATGATTGATCAGCCATAGCCGAAGGGCCTGGGCCACCTCCGCAGCCGTTTGATAGCGGGCCGAGGGCTTCTTGGCCATCATTTTGAGACAAATCGCCACGAGGTCTTCTGGGGCATCCGGACGTTCATCACGAATGCTTGGCGGGGCCTCCCGCTGGTGTTTCATGATCCGCTGGGCAAGCGTCCCTTCACAAAAGGGCGGGTGCCCCGTCAGCAAGTAGTAAAGTGTACATCCCAGACTATAAATGTCGGCCCGATGATCCACGCGGTGACTATCGACTGCCTGTTCCGGAGCCAGATAGTCGGCAGTTCCCAGAACATTTTCGTCATAGGCAATTGTCAGAGAACCTCGCTCGTCATCGGTAAATCGGGCCAGACCAAGGTCGAGGAGCTTGACCGTCCCATTTTTATTGACGAGAAGATTGGCAGGTTTAATATCCCGATGGATCAACCCGGCCTGATGGGCATGGTGAAGGCCTTCGGCGGCCTGCCGGATGTACTCCGCCGCCTCATTGTAAGGAAGTGGTCCACGCTCACGAACCATCCGCTGAAGGTCCTGCCCCTCAACGTATTCCATCACAAGATAGTGGTTCACACCATCGTTATCGACGTCATAGGCCCGCACGATATTCCGGTGATCCAACGCCGCAGCCGCTTTTGCCTCTCGCAGGAATCGAGCCAGGTAGGAGGCATCCTGAACACGGTGTTTGGGCAGGACCTTAATGGCCACCCGGCGCTGCATGAGAACATGCTCGGCCAGATAGACGCTACTCATCCCACCCGTCCCAAGGTGATCGAGCAGTTTGTATTTACCAAGGAAGAACCCCTTGTACCGGCCCTCCAAAAGCTTGTCACACTGCCAGCGGGTTAAGATGCCCGCCGCGATGAGTTTTTCGGCCAACTCTTCGGCAGTCAGCGACGATGGTCCCTCGGGCGGCAGATATTCGGCGAGCAGCTTTTGCAACTGATCAGCTTCGATCAGTTGGCTTCGTTTCAATAGGTCAACGAACTGCTCGACCGTCATGATCGCCGATCCCGCACGTTACACAGATTTAGCCTTCCCGCAATAACGTGATCAAAAGATGACCCCCAACAAGAACCGCGCTATCTTTAACTTAACAAGTTGCAGGCGCTAAATCCAGACAATGACGTGTGCGTTCTCCATGGGCCTTCCAGCCCTCGAAAATAGCCCGCTACATCCTCCCATTAGGATAAACCGCAGTAAATACGCTATCATAGGCAAAAGACGTAATATGCGATAAACGGTGTTTTCAGGTCGGGCCAACGTCTGGCCTACCGAATGGTGCAA
>Ga0116168_1002343_pt1 | contig 12129 bp, 11 predicted proteins | sample AD_UKC129_MetaG_FD_89795 | JGI IMG/M metagenome (GOLD analysis project Ga0116168, IMG submission 89795) | Active sludge microbial communities of municipal wastewater-treating anaerobic digesters from Canada - AD_UKC129_MetaG | ecosystem: Engineered > Bioreactor > Anaerobic > Digestate | place...
GCATGGATAACCTGATCGCTGCCAACTACGCCGGCGGTCTGAAGCTGCATGCGGTTCTCTGCTCCAACGACTCCACCGCCCTGGGTGTAACCAACTCCCTGATCGGCGCTGGGTTCACCAAAGAAGAGTTCCCGCTGATCACCGGCCAAGACTGCGACATCGCCAACACCAAGAACATCATCGCCGGCTATCAGGCCATGTCCGTCTTTAAGGACACCCGTACCCTGGCTGAGCAGGTTGTGAAGATGGTGCAGGCCATCGTCAACGGTGAAGAGCCTGAAGTCAACGACACCGAAACCTACTTCAACGGCGTATTCGTGGTACCAACATATCTGTGCGAACCGGTCTTTGCTGACATCAACAACTACGAGGAACTCCTCATCGAAAGCGGCTATTACACACGGGAGCAGCTGGGACTCCAAGCTTTCAGCTTTAGAAACCACGACGGCGAATGGGTGCTACACCCATTCGCCCGTTTAGGGTTCAGGAGGGTCACAATTGGCCAAGAAATTACTGGAGATGCACTCAATCACCAAGGAGTTTGCTGGTGTTAAAGCCCTCGACAATGTGAACATCACCGTTAACGAGGGAGAAATCCACGCGGTTGTTGGTGAAAACGGAGCTGGAAAGTCGACTTTGATGAATGTACTCAGCGGAGTTCATCCCTACGGCTCTTATTCTGGAGACATCTACTTCGACGGACAGCTCTGCCGGTTCCACAGCATCAAGGACTCTGAACGACTGGGAATAGTCATCATTCACCAAGAATTGGCCCTCGTTCCTTATCTGTCCATTGGCGAGAACATGTTCTTGGGCAATGAACGGCGGCGCCGCCGCGGGGTCGTTGACTGGAATGAAACGTATCAAAAGGCGGAGGAATATCTCAAGGTTGTGGGCCTTGAGGAGAATCCTCGGACGCTGGTGAAAGATATCAGCGTAGGCAAGCAGCAGCTGGTTGAGATCGCCAAGGCGCTGGCTAAGGACGTCCGGCTTCTCATCTTGGACGAACCAACCTCGTCGTTGAACGAAGGGGATTCGTTGAAAGTCCTGAATCTGCTGTTGACCCTGAAACGTGAGAGGGGCATTACCTCGATTCTCATCTCCCACAAACTCAACGAGGTCGCCTATTGCGCTGACCGCATCACCATTTTGCGCGATGGATCCACCGTGGAAACTCTGGACAAACACAAAGATGGGGTCACTGAAGAGCGGATTATCCGGGGAATGGTGGGCCGGGAGATGACTGAGCGCTATCCTCACCGTCCGCATACGATCCGCAGCGAAGTGGCTCTCGAGGTCCAAGACTGGACCGTCTACCATGAGCTGTACACTGAACGCAAAGTGGTAGACAACGTTTCTTTCAAACTTCATAAGGGTGAAGTCGCGGGGATCTATGGACTCATGGGCTCTGGACGCACAGAGCTGGCTTTATCCATTTTTGGACGCGCCTATGGGTCGCGCATCTCAGGCACACTGATCAAGGACGGCCAGGTCTTGGAGCTGAACTCGGTACCCGAGGCCATTAACGCCGGGCTGACCTACGTCACCGAAGACCGGAAAGACAACGGGCTGATCCTGGGTAACAGCATCATGCACAACATCACCCTGCCCCGAATGGACTTCGTTGCGCCCAAGGGACGCATCGACCGAGACCTGGAGCGGCAGACGGCCAACCATTACCGCGAAGCTCTGGATATCAAGGCACCCAGCGTGGAGCAGCTGGTCAACAACCTTTCCGGCGGCAACCAGCAGAAAGTGCTGCTGGCCAAGTGGATCTACTCCAAACCGGACATTCTCATCCTTGACGAGCCCACCCGGGGCGTGGACGTAGGGGCCAAATACGAGATCTACCAGATCATCAACGACTTGGCGAAACAAGGCAAGGCCATCCTGCTCATCTCTTCTGAGCTGCCTGAGATCTTAGGCATGTGCGACCGGATTTACGTCATGGACAGCGGGCGCATTATTGCAGAGTTTCCCCAGTCGGAGGCCACCCAAGAAGGTATTATGAACTGCATCATGCAGCAAAGTAAGGGGGAGATCGGGGCATGAGTAGTCTCTGGACAACACTGCGGAATAATTTGCGGCAGTACATGATCCTGCTGGCGCTGCTGGCCATCATCATAGCTTTTCAACTGATGACCAACGGCACGCTGCTGAAGCCCATGAACGTTTCCAACCTCATATTCCAAAACGCCTACGTAGTTATTCTGGCCGTAGGTATGCTCATGTGTATTCTCACTGGCGGTAACATCGACCTGTCAGTTGGATCAGTGGTAGCCCTTATCGGTGCCTGTGCGGGAACCTTCATCATCAGCTGGGGCTGGAACTCCCACCTTTCCATCCTGCTCTGCCTGTTGATCGGTCTGGCCATCGGGGCGTGGCAGGGCTTCTGGATCGCCTACGCGCGCATCCCTGCCTTTATCGTCACCCTCTCGGGCATGTTGGTGTTCCGGGGCTTAACCCTGATCGTGTTAGGGGGACTCACCCTAGCACCGTTCCCCAGCGACTTTCTCGCCTATTCCACTGGCTACATACCCGACCTGTTTCCGGGGATGAGCCTGTTTGGGTTGAGAAACTCCACCTCGCTCCTGATCGGCGTGCTCCTGGCCATCATCTACTGCATTTCCCAGATGCGGGGCTGGATTTGGCGCAAGAAGAAGGCCTACGAGGTGGAGAGCCCTTGGGTTCTTCTGCTGAAGATGGTGATCGTCTCGGCCGCTGTGATCTGGCTGTTTTACACCCTCGGGGCTTACCGGGGCGTACCCAAGGTGCTGATCATCGTAGGCATCATCCTCATCGCCTACAGCTACTTCACCACACACACTGTGATGGGACGGCACCTCTATGCCCTGGGCGGTAACGAAAAGGCGGCGCGGCTTTCCGGTGTAAAAACGACACAGCTGCTGTTCCTCGCCTATGTGAACATGGCCTTCTTGGCCTCCATCGCCGGCATTGTCTTTACGGCCAGGTTGAACTCGGCCTCTCCCCAAGCGGGGCAATCCTTTGAGCTGGACGCCATTGCCGCCTGTTTTATCGGTGGCGCCAGTGCCTATGGGGGAATTGGTACCGTTGGCGGCACGCTGATCGGTGCCATGATCATGGGCGTTTTGAACAACGGTATGTCCATCATGGGCATCAGCTCCAACGTCCAGCAGGTTGTGAAGGGTCTCGTCCTCTTGGGAGCTGTGGCCTTTGACGTTCTGGGCAAACAGAGAATGCAGCTGCGCTTCCTGCCCTTTTTTGGCAGAAGGGCACCGAAACCGCAGGAAAGCGTTAAGCTGGAAGGGTAAGCAAGCAAAGAGAAAGCCTTGGGCAGCATCCACTGACCAAGGCTTTTTTTCTGTGCTCAACCGCCCCTTACCTGGCTAAGAAGCTCTGGACCTCAGCCAGGCTGGGCATGGCTGGAATGCCCCCTTTGCGGGTAACCACTAAAGCGCCGATGGCGTTGGCGAAGCGTACGCTTGCTTCCAGCTCCGCCAAACTCCACTCCTCCAGGGCCTTGCCCCGCCGCAGGATTTCGTGGAGCATGCCCCCGAGAAAACCATCACCGGCGCCGGTGGCATCTACCGCCTGTACTGGAAATCCAGGTACAAGCCCGGTGAGATCGCCTAATCTAAAGAAGCAGCCGTCTTTGCCTAAAGTAACCAGAAGCAGACTCGTTCCATACTCCCTGACCAGCTGGGCGCTGCCCTGCGCGAGGCTGTCTGAGCCCGTAAGGAACTCCAGCTCCTCCCGGGAGATCTTCACAATGTCGGCCTGATCCATAACAGCCAGAATCTGGCGCTTCGCCTCCGCCAAGCTGGACCACAACGGAGGCCGGAGATTGGGATCATAGGAGATGAGCGCACCCCTTTCCTTCGCCCAGTGGAGAGCAGCCAGGGTCGCGCTGCGGGCCGGTTCATGGGTTAAGGAGAGGGAACCGAAGTGAAAGATGGAAGCTGTAAGCTGCGCCCGATCCACTTCTTCCGGCCGCAGCAGGGTATCCGCCCCCGGGCTGCGGTAGAAACTAAAGGAGCGGTCTCCATCCTCGTGCAGATGCACAAAGGCTAAGGTGGTCTGGGCTGCCTCCTCCAGCACCAAGCCGTGGGTGGAAATGCCCCGGGAGGCGAGCACTTCCCGCAGCAAGCGGCCAAACTCATCGGCGCCCACCTTACCCAGGAAGGCGGTTTTCCTGCCCAGCTTAGCTAGACAGGCCAGGACATTGGCGGGGGCACCGCCGGGATTGGCCTCAAAGAGCGGATTTCCGTTCTCCGACAGGCCAGCTGGAGTAAAGTCGATGAGTATTTCCCCCAAGGCCACAACATCGTACATGCCACTCGCCCCCTAGTAACGAGAATCTGGCTTTTGGGGCCCGTTTTCTTCCGGGCTGCCCTAACCCTTATTTCTCCAGCAGCACCCATTTAGCCTTTTGCCCACCAAGTAAAATGACCCACCTCCCCGAAAGCTGGCAGGTGGGTTAGTACGTGTTACGCAGGATCAGCCATCAGTATGTATCTATGGTCCTAAAGGCTAGGGCCGCAGCCCCCAGCAGTACGGAGTTGTCGCCCAGGGAGCCGCGCAAAATGGGGATCTTTCTCCGGCCCGGTATGACCAAGGAGCCGTTGACCTGCTCCTCCAAACCATCGAGGAAGCCGGGGGCTAAGCCCACACCGCCCCCCACCACCACCGCCTGGGGATCAAAGCAGTTGATGGCGCCAATCAGCCCGCGGGCAAAGGCGTTCTTCACCTTGGCCAGGATCCCCTGGGCCAGGGCGTCCCCCGAAGCGGCACAGTCAAAAACGTCTTTGGCCGTTAAGCCGCCCTTTTCCTCCAGGATGGTGCGCAGGGACGAGGATGTCTTTCCCTTTTCCACGGCTTCCCGGGCTTGGCGGGCAATGGCTAGACCGGAACACAGCGCTTCCACACATCCCCGAAAACCGCAGGTGCAGGCGGGCCCGTCGAGGCTGATGGGAATATGGCCAAGCTCTCCAGCCTGGCTGTGGCTGCCCCTGAAGAGCTCCCCACCTATGATCACTCCGCCCCCCACGCCGGTGCTCACCGTATAATACAGAATGCTGCCAAAGCCCCGGCCCGCACCATAGGTATACTCCCCTAAGCCGCCCATGTTGGCATCGTTGTCGATTACGCAGGGCAGGGCAAACTCCCGCTCCAGTTCCCCGCACAGATCCACCTCTTCCCAGCCCGGCGCGTGCAGGGAAGCGAGGATGGTCTGGCTGGCAAAGTCCACCGGCCCGCCAAAGCCAATGCCGATGGCTTGCGGGCTGTGCTCACCCTTGGCCAGAAGCTCCCTAAGCTCAGCCCGCAGCCTGGGTAGAAGCCACTTGGCCCCTGCTTCCCTGTTGGTGCGGGCCCGCTGGTGCAAGAGGATTTCTCCTTCTCTGCTCACAACGGCCAAGCGGTACTGAGTGCCGCCGATATCTACAGCCACAACCGGCATCGCTGATCCTCCTTGGTTACTCCTGAGCCCTGAGCTCAGCCCACTGCTCGTAGCGTGCCACCAGTTCAGCGGGGCTGGCGGTGCCTGTGGTCCCGAGTTTGGTAATGGTGATGGAAGCAACCAAATTGCCCAGCAGGGCCGCATCCCAAACCGAGGCCCCTGCAGCCAAGCCCAGCACAATTCCGGCGCTGGTGCTGTCCCCCGCGCCCACAATGTCGATGGGACCAGTCACAGGGAAAGCGGGGATCTGCCGGACTTCCCCCTCGGCACACACCCACTGGCCCTTTCCCCCCACGGTGAGGAAAACCGGCCTTTGGGTCCTGGCGGAAAGGGCGCGCACGCTTTCTTCCGGCCGCTCAGCTGCGGTTTTGAGGCCCAAGACCCGCCCAGCCTCAAACTCATTGGGCTTGATGGCGACATGGTGGAACTTGCCAATGTTCCGCCGGGAATCCACTAGGATGATCAGGTCGGGATGGTCTTGGCCCAGCTGGCAGAGGGCAGAGCGCACCCGCTCGGTAACCAGGCCCAGGCCCTCCTGGTCCACCTGATCGGCAACGATCAGGGCGTGGTACTTGGGCGCTTCCGCCCGGAGAACCTCGATCACCTGGTCTTCCAGCTCCCGAGAGAGGGGCGTCCAGTTCTTGAAATCAATGCGGTTCTGCTCCTCGCTAGCTTCCCTGGTTCCCCGCAGTGGTTTCATGTAGGTGGGGGTAAGCCGCGTGGGGCACTGGATCAGGTGCTCCATATTCACCCCCTGCTCCTCCAGGTGGCGCCTGAGCTCAAAGCCGAAGCCGTCCGAGCCGATGACGCCCAGCGCACCAATGGTGCCCACACCCAAAGCAGTGAGATTGTTCACCACGGTGCCCGCCGCCCCAGGGGAGGAATAGTGGTCTACCGCCTGGAAAGCGGTTTTGCCGGTTTCCAGGCTCACCTCATCCTTTTCTGGATCGATGAGGACGTAGAAATCCAGAAAGAAATCGCCAACAACCAGCACCTTGAGGTCGTTCGCCTGTGCGAGAATACGGTCTAAGACACTGCGCTGCATGGCCTACTTCCCACTGTCCTTTTCCATGAAATAATAGGTGAGCAGGTGGACAACGATCATGTGCAGATCTTCAATGCGGCCCATGTGGTCAGAGTTCGCCTTGAACACCACGTCGCAAATCTGGGCCAACCGCCCGCCTCCCCTGCCGGTGAGGCCAACCGCGGTGATGCCCTGCTGCTTGCAGTACTCCAGGGCCGCAATCACGTTGGGCGAGTTGCCGCTGCCGCTCAGGGCCAGCACCACATCGCCGGGTTTCACTACGTTTTTCAGCTGCTCCACGAAGATGTGGTTGTAGCTGGTGTCGTTGCCGTAGGCGGTGATGGTGCCCAGGCTTTCGGTGAGGGCGATTACAGGGAAGCGCCTTTCCCTACCATAGGATGCACCCTTTCCTAAATCCACAGCGAAGTGGGAGGCGGTCAAGGCGCTGCCCCCATTACCGATTACCCAAATAAAGCGGCCCTGTTCTCGGCATTGGGCTAAAATGCCCAGCATTTCCTCAACCACTTGCAAATCGATACTATTCACTGCCTGTTTCAGGTCGTCTAAATAGTCCAGCATAAACTCCCTTTTGCCTGACATAAACTGAACCCCCTTATCCCTTAATGGAACCGGAGAGAATACCCCGGACAAAGTACTTGCCTAAGAAGAGATAGATAATTAAGGTGGGCAGGGCGGTTAAGATGGCTCCCGCCATCTGCACGTTCCAGTTGGCGGTAAAGGTGCCCTTAAGCCCAGCCAACGTTACAGTAGCGGGCCGCACCGCAGGGCCCTGACTGAGAGTGAGGCCGAAGAGAAAGTCATTCCAGACCGAAGTAAACTGCCAGATTAAAGTGACCACAAAGGCGGAGATGGAAAGGGGCAGCATAATTCTGGTGTAAATCTTCCACACCCCGCAGCCGTCAATCCTAGCCACTTCCAAAAGGTCCTCTGGGATAGTCGCGTAGTGGTTGGTGAAAATGAGCGTGCAGATGGGCAGACCATAGGCCACATGGGTAAGAATCAGGCCTGCATGGGTATTGTACAACCTCACCCTGGACATAAACTGCACCAAGGGAATCAAGACCACTTGATAAGGTATAAACATGCCCAGCACAATAAAGCCCAAAACAGCACTGGTCCACGCCTTCTTATACTTAGAAAGAACATAACCGGTAAGGGAGCTGAGGACGGAAGAGATCAAGGCAGCTGGCACTGTCATCTTCAGGCTGTTTAGAATGCCCTGGCCCATGCCGCTTTGCAGCGCCTGTTTGTAACCATCCAGGTTAAAGGAGCTGGGAAGTGCCCACAGACCGGTGGCGAACTCGGCTGGCGTTTTAAAGGACGTGGTCAACAGTACATAAACGGGAAATAAGAATAGGAGGGAAGTCACGCACAAAGCCCCATAAAGAAGGATTCGGGACAGCTTCATTACAGCTCCACCTCATTCCTACGGTTGTAAACCAGGTAAGGACCGATAATCACCATTACAAAGACAAACATGACCACCGCAATGGCAGCACCATAAGCCACCCGGTCCTGCCTGAAGGTGGTGACAAACATGTACAAGGCAGGCACATCGGTGGCATAGCCGGGCCCACCGGAAGTCATCACCCACACCAGGTCAAAAATCTTCAGGGCCACATGGGTTAAAAGTACGATTAGGCTGACGGTGGCCGGCTTCACTAAAGGCAGGGTGATCCGGACCAGAATCTGCCAGAAGTTGGCTCCATCAATGCGGGCAGCTTCAGTGAGCTCCTCAGGAATGGCCCTTAGAGCCGCTAAATAGATGGCCATGGCAAAGCCGGAGAACTGCCAGATCGCGGTTACCGTAACCCAGAACAGGGCCCGATTGGGATCGGCAATAAACAGACTCTGCAATCTCTCTAAGCCTAGAGCCTGAAAGATGCTGTTTATGCCCAGAGTTGGATTATACAACCAGGCCCAGGCGGTGGCAGTGACAATCAAAGAAAGCGCCATGGGGAGCAGGAAAATGGAGCGGAAAAGAGCTTCAAACCGGACATTTTGGTCCAGCATCAGGGCGAGGATAAAGCCGATGGGAATCACCGAACCGATAAACACGGCCAGCACAAACAGGTTGTTCTTGGCGCCCACCACAAAGCGGTAATCGGAAAACAGGCGCAGGAAGTTTCTAAGCCCCACAAAGTTGTAACTGGGCCTGAGTCCCTGCCAATCGGTCATGGAAACCCGCACCGTCCAGCCGATAAAGTAATAGATAAACACTCCCACCAGCACCATTGCGGGCAGTAAAAGGAGGAACAAAAAAAGATTCTCTTTCAGGACCCACCGCATTTCTCTCCCCTCCTGCGCTTATTGTGGGGGCCTTGCGGCCCCCCGTTTTTACTGCACTAAACCATGTTCAACAGCCCGGGCATCCAGCTCCCGTGCCGTCTGCTCCACGTCGCCGGTATACAGGAAGCGGTGGATAACGTCGGTCCAGTCGGACATAAAGGCATCAGGTGCTGCGCTGCCGTGGACTGCGCTGGGCACCAAGGTGTCTTGAGCTAGATCAGCCATCATCTTCCGGGAGATCTCATCGTAGATGGAGTCATCCAGATCGCTCCTCGCGGGGATGGAGCCCTTGATGGGGTTAAACGCCTGCTGGCCTTCGGGGGTGAGAATTGTCTCCAAAAAGCGCAGGGTAGCATCTCTGCCTGGAGCTCCCGAAGGCAGACCGAAGCCGTCCACCACCAAGCCGAAACTGCCCACAGGGAGGACGAAGACATCGAAGTCAACGCCTGCTTCATAGCCCGCCCCGGTGAGGTAGCCCTTCACCCAGTCGCCGTTATTGTGGAAGGCAGCTTCCCCAGTCATGATGCGGTTGGCAGCCTGATCCCAGGTAAAGGCGCTGTGATCCTTGTTGCCGTAACCAATGAGTTTGCCGAAAACGGTTAGCGCTTCGATGAACTGGGGATCAGTTGCCCGTGCCTTTCCTTGGAAGTAGTCAACGTAAAACTCTGGTCCAGCCGATGCCAGGAGGATTGTTTCGAAGAGGTGGGCTGCTTCCCACTTATAGCGCGAACCTAAGGCTAGGGGAGTGATGCCGGCAGCATCAAGTTTTTCGCAGATCTCTAACAGCTCTTCAATGGTGGTAGGAGGAGTGATGTTGTGCTCGTCAAAGACTTTCTTGTTGTAAAAGAACAGGTTGGCACGATGTACGTTAACCGGCACTAAGTAGTAATCTCCGTTGAACTTGAGGAGATCCTGCAGGTCCTGGGGAACAACCTCAGCCCAGCCGTGCTTCTCCCAAAGCTCGTTGATGGGATCCATCAGGCCGTTGTCCACATAGAGCTGGGCCTCGGCCCCAGCATGAACCTGGAAAGTTGAGGGCGGCTGACCAGCCAGGATTAGGGACTTCATAACCGCCTTCATCTCAACCCCAGCTCCACCAGGTACAGGGTTGTCAACAATAGTCACATCGGGATTCTGCTTTTGATAGACTTCTAGCAGAGCGTCTATCGCTTCTTTTTCGCCGCCTGCCGTCCACCAATGGTAGATCAACATTTCATCGGCAGCTGCAGCCACCTGACTAAACAGCATTACTATCAGGAGCAGGGCTGCAATGAAGAAACCTCTACGCATAAACCTTCCCCTTACGATTTTAGTCTGCGAACGAGTAACGCCTGAGCCCCCTTTCTAAACAGTGTTAACGCAACTCCTGCAGCCTCGCCCAGAGGCTGGGAATGGTTTCTTGGTGCTCCCCTTCAATGTAGAAGCTGGTACCCCCATCCCGCACCGTGCGCACTAGGATGGTCTTCCAGAAGCGGTGGTAGTACTCGGGCTGATCCTTGGTGGGCTCCACATGGTAATTCCTGGTCTGAATGGGCTGCATATCAAAGACCGCAGTGGTAAAATCCCGGATGCCCCTGCCCTCTTGGTGAGCGGCATTTCGGGCAATGGAGAGTGCTTTAAGGTAAACTTCAGGGCCCATCACCGCGGTTCCCACATTGAGCAGCACCCCGCCCTCTAAGTTGCAAATGGTCTGAGCAAGCACCAAAAAATCGGTATGACTGGCCTGGCCACTGCTGCCCCCGTGGAAGTTGGGGTGTTCATGGATAATGTCCTGCCCGATGGAGATATGTACCGTCACCGGAACTTGTAACCGATAGCCCGCGGCTAGAATGCTTACGTCTTTACAAGGATAGTCCCCCTCATAAATGTGTTTGCCCAGAGCATAGCCGTAGCCATAACCCTTCTCTGCTCCGGCTTTTACAATGTCGTTAATCTCCCCCGTTTCCTGCCAGAGCCCAAACTGTCCTTCGCTGATGTAGCGGGCCACGCTCTCAGTAGTAGCTCCAATCCGGGCCAGCTCATAGTCGTGGATGGCGCAGGCCCCGTTGAAGCCCACATGGGTAACTAAACCTTTCTCCATGAGATCAATGATGAAGCGGCTCATCCCCGTTTTGATCACGTGCGCGCCCATCATCAAGATGACCGCTGCCCCCCGCTTCCTGGCGGCGACGATGCGGGCCGCGATCTCCTTCAGGTCTGCATTTTCCATGGGCTGGGGGCAGCCCAGCTCCTTTACTTCAGAGACGTGCATGTCGTGCTTGCGTTCCGCAAGGGGCTTCAAATTAAGCTTGCTCAAGTCAAACGTGGGATACACAGGCTTTTCCCCCTCCCATTAACTCAGGAATCAGTTTTTCCCGGACGCGGTAATCGCCAATGATCACATCGGCGCCGGCTCGAATCAGTCTTGGGCGCTTCCAGGCATCAATACCCCGGCGCTCCCTCTCGTTGGAGGCAACTCCCACGGCAATGCCGCCTGCTGCTTTCACATTTTCGATTTCCACATAACCGTCCCCGAAACCCAAGAGCCCATGGCCGGAATCAATCTTAGGCAGGATCAACTCTCTGATCACCTGCTCCTTGGAGAAGTTTTCATAATCATCCAGGGCGCCGAAGATACCTCCGTTGAAATACTGGTCGATTTTCAAGGCCTGGGCTTCCTCCAAGACGTGTTCATGGTCAGTACCGCTGGCCAGATACAAGGTTAAACCGCGGCTGCGCAGCTCCTCCAAGAGCTCGATGCTCCCCGGCACCAGGTATTCTTCGGGGTCGGCAGCGCCGCAGGCCAGAGCCTCGCGGCGGTGGGCGATATGCGCCAGCAAGCGGCGGCTGTACTCGGCTTTGTACACCAGCGGATCTTCCGGCTGGCCCCCGTGTTTTCTTACCTCTTCCGCCAGCCGGATGCACTGGTAGATGGTCTGCTCGCCGGTGAGCAAGTCCACAAAGTCCTTCACCAGGTTATAGATCTCCGCTTCGGGCAGCCCGGAGACCGCGGTGAGGACTTCGGTAAAATAGCCGTACATGATGGGCTGCCACCCTTCCCGGATCAGGGACAGGGTGCCATCAAAGTCGAATAAGACTGCCTTAAAATCCCTGTGTATATCGGTATTAATCCACTCCAAATAAGACATTGCCTCTCCCCTTAGCCTGGTCAGTGCCTTGTGGTAAGCCTGAGCTTTTAATTTATTCATTGTATTAATTCACCGAAAGAATCAATATTCCTCCTTCACTCCCCAAGAAATCGAGTAGGTAACCGCTAGGTGATCAGCCTAGCGGCTTTCCTCTCACAGAACGGTGCGTACGGGCCGCGTACACCGCTCCTGAAGAATCTACCGCCGTTCGTAGAACTGCGACACAA